>ERZ1643247.656-NODE-656-length-39876-cov-8.221541_pt1 | contig 39876 bp, 36 predicted proteins | sample MGYA00579264_ERZ1643247 | MGnify/ENA primary metagenome ERZ1643247 (study PRJEB29033, sample SAMEA4952262) | chicken gut metagenome | biome: Broiler Chicken; feature: Gastrointestinal Tract; material: Caecum | place: Ireland | collected 2018 | study: Broiler... | reverse complement strand
AGCATGGAGATGAAGGGATTATTCCGGACGGTTATTATGTGCTCCGCCCCGGAGACCGGCTTCATATTACCGCGTCACATGCGGAGATTGAGCGCTTTTTCAAAATGCACGGCAATCATAAGGAAAAGATCAGAAAAGTGATTATCTGCGGCGGAGGAAGAGTGGCATACTACCTGTCAAAACAGCTCTGTGCCCTTGGGATGCAGGTAAAGATCATAGAGAGAAATGAAGCCCGCTGCGAGGAGCTGTGCGAACTTCTTCCCAGGGCGGTTATCATTCAGGGAGATGCTACGGATCACGACCTCCTGATTGAAGAGGGAGCAGATGCGGCGGATGCCTTTGTGGCTCTGACCGGAATGGATGAGGAGAATATCATTGTATCTCTTTTTGCCAAGAAACAGGGGATCGGAAAGATTATTACAAAAATCAACGAAGACAGGCGGGCGCATATTGTCGAGGATTTCGGCATAGATAGTGTTGTCTCGGCAAAAGCTGCCACGGCGGACTCCATTTTAAGCTATGTGAGGGCAAGAAAGAATTCTCAGGGAAGCGCCAATGTCGAGACAATGTATCAGCTTGTAGAAGACAAGGTTGAAGCTCTTGAATTCATCGTAAAATCCGCGACCAGGTATACGGGAATTCCGCTTAAGGATCTGCAGCTCAGGTCGAATAATCTGATTGCCTGTATTGCAAGGAAAAATCAGATTATTATTCCAAACGGTGATGACTGCATTGAACCAGGCGACAGTGTAATTGTCGTTACAATGGAACCTCATGTTGAGGATATCGCTGATATTCTGATGTAAGTGAGAGGCAGAAGCGATGAATAAAAAAATGATCATATATATATTAGGAAAAATGCTGGGCGTCGAAGGCGCCCTGCTTTTAATACCTGCTCTCGTGTCACTGATTTACGGTGAAAAAACAGGCGTCTCCTTTTTGATTGTAGCTGCGGTTCTGGGTGTGATCTTCCTTATATTTGGAAGAAAAAAGCCGAAGAACAGCAGGATATACGGGAAAGAAGGATTTGCCATTGTAGGGCTTGCCTGGATCCTCTGGTCGCTGTTCGGCGCCATTCCTTTTGTTATTACAGGATCTGTCCCGAATTATATAGATGCGTTTTTCGAGACTGTGTCCGGTTTTACTACAACCGGCTCCACGATTCTTCAGGAAATAGAATCCCTGCCCATGGGCATTAATTTCTGGAGATGCTTTACTCATTGGATCGGAGGCATGGGAGTGCTGGTGTTTGTGATGATGGTTACCTCTCTGGACGATGAGAATGCCATGCCGCTTATGCGCGCGGAAGTTCCGGGCCCTGAGGCTGACAAACTTGTTCCGAAGGCAAGAAGTACCGCCAAAATTCTGTACCAGATGTATTTTGTCCTTACAGCGGCGGAAGTAGTGCTTCTGATGTTTGGAGGCATGAATCTGTATGATGCTCTTGTACATTCCTTCAGTACCGCGGGTACCGGAGGCTTTTCCAACAGAAATTCCAGCGTGGCCTTTTACGACAGCGCGTATATAGACGGCGTAATTACAGTGTTTATGATTCTGTTCGGAATCAATTTTAACTTGTATTTCCTTCTGCTTCTTAAGAACTGGAAGAGTGTGCTGAAAAATGAAGAACTGAGAGCTTATCTGGGTATTATTGCCGCGGCGGTTGCGGTCATTACGATAAATATCCTCAGTATATACGAAAATGTTTTTCACGCTTTCCGCTATGCTTCTTTCCAGGTGGCTTCGGTTATCACGACAACGGGATTTTATACGGCAGATTATGAACTATGGCCGGAATTATCCAAGGTGGTCCTTCTGACGGTTATGTTTATCGGAGCCTGTGCCGGTTCCACCGGAGGAGGCATCAAGGTCTGTCGTTTTGTGATCCTGTGCAAATCCATCCGCCAGGAGATCAGGAAAATTCTTCATCCGAATGTGGTTACCATGGTGAAGATCAACGGGAAAAAAGTCAGCAATGATACAATGCGGGGCATCAATACATTTTTTGCCGCATACATTTTTATACTGGTTATGTCTGTTCTGATTGTATCCGTCGATAATTTTGATTTCGCTACATCATTCAGTGGTGTTCTGACAACAATAAACAATGTGGGACCAGGTATCTCCAAAGTAGGGCCGGTAGAAAACTTCCATATGTTCTCCCCTCTGTCAAAGCTGGTGTTCTGCTTTGACATGCTGGTGGGAAGACTGGAGATATTCCCTTATCTTCTGCTCCTGTCTCCTGATCTGTGAAGGAGAAGATTCTGACAGCAGTAAAATGAAAGGAAAAGGTTTATGAAAAAGGTAAAGAGCAGACTGCTGGCCGCAGTTATAATTCTCTGCGCGCTGGGCATTTATTATTATACGGCGCTTCCGGCGCTGAACATTCATTCCATGGATTTCTGGATTTTCCTGATAGTAGTTGTTGTGCTCGCTGCAGTGTTTTTTGCAGTTTCCTATGTAAAAAAGGAAGAACTGAAATATTATGACCTGAAAGAACTGAAGAACTCCGGAGTTCTGAAAGGAATTCTGGCAGTTCTGCTGCTCCTTGTTCTGATTTTTCTTGTGGGACTGCTTCTGTCGTCGCCTGTAGTAAATGCGAAGAAATATCAGCAGCTTATGAAGGTGGCGACAGGGGAGTTTACAACAGACATTGAAGAATTATCCTTTGATCAGATTCCGCTCCTTGACCGGGATTCCGCCACACTTCTTGGAAACCGGAAGATGGGAAGCATGGTTGATATGGTATCCCAGTTTGAAGTGGATGAACTGTATTCTCAGATTAATTATCAGGATCGTCCCGTCCGGGTGTCGCCTCTGAAATATGCGGATATCATTAAATGGTTCAATAATAACGGCGAGGGGATCCCTGCGTATATTAAAATTGATATGGCGACCCAGAATACAGAGCTTGTAAAGCTGGACGAGGGAATGAAATATACGGCCAGCGACCATTTTAACAGGAATATTTACCGGCATCTCAGGTTTAAATATCCCACGTATATTTTTAATGATTTAAGTTTTGAGATCGATGAAGAAGGAACGCCTTACTGGATCTGTCCTGTGAAAAAATTTAATATCGGCCTGTTCGGCGGAGAGACAATCGGACGTGTGGTTCTCTGCAATGCGATTACAGGAGAGACACAGGACTACGCTATAGAAGATGTACCCCAGTGGATAGACCGGGCCTATTCGGCAGATATGCTTGTAGAGCTGTATGATTATTACGGAACGCTTAAGCATGGCTTTATAAACAGTGTGTTTGGACAGAAGGACTGCCTGAAAACAACGGACGGATATAATTATCTTGCGATTGATGATGATGTATGGGTATACACCGGTGTTACGTCTATTACGGGAGACCAGTCCAACGTAGGCTTTGTTCTGATGAACCAGCGGACCATGGAGACGAAGTTCTATGAAGTAGAGGGAGCTACAGAAGCTTCCGCCATGTCCTCCGCGGAAGGCCAGGTGCAGAATCTGAAATATAAAGCCACATTTCCGCTGCTTCTGAATATTTCGGGGGAGCCTACGTATTTCATTGCCCTGAAGGATGACGCGGGCCTGGTAAAGATGTACGCTATGGTAAATGTGCAGAAATACCAGATTGTGGCAGTTGGAGACACTGTCAGCAAGTGCGAGGAAGCTTATACGGACCTGATGTATGAAAACGGCATCAGTGAAGCAGAGGAAGATACCCGCGATATACTGACAGTCAAAGCGCCTGTTACAAAGATCGCTCAGGGCGTTGTGGATGGAAATTCCCATTACTATATTATGGTCGAAGGTTCGAAAGATATTTTCGATATTCCCGTGACGGATTTTATAGATATTATCCGGTATGATGTGGGGGACGAAGTAACCATTGAGTACAGAAAAGGAGAAAAGACAAATACCGTGCTGTCTCTGAACGGTGTGGAAAAACCGAAGGAGAGTGCGGAACAGAATGCGGGTGACGGCGCGGTATAGACGGCGCGCCGGTCAGACGGAGAAAAAGAAAGCCATCAGTTATCTGCGGTGAAAACAGATTGCTGATGGCTTTCTTCTGCTTTTAAATTCAGCTGATTACGTTATAATCAGAGGAATCTATATTCGGAATATCTTTCTTGTCAGCGCCGATGCTGAGATAGAAATCTATATTGTTTTCAGAGGAAATTTTATTCAGTTTCTGAAGGAAAACAGGAAGGCTCTCCAGTGTAATGTTAGCCTGTTTCAGAACGCTGTCAATAAAAATCGTTTCGATATCGTGGTTGCCGGCTACCATGCCGTACAGGAATCCTACGAACTCTTCAAGGGTGAGAATATCAGGATAATCTGCCATACGGATTGCGCGGATATTAAAATCTACCGTGTATGTATCCTTGTGGCTTTTTTTGATGAATACGACGTTTCCATTGGAAGTTTTCACCTTTTCGTTTGCAAGATCAATCATTTGCTGTGTTTTTCCGCTGCCTCTCGGGCCTGTTATTAAATTTACCATGGCGAATCTCTCCTTTATGTATGTATTGTTTGAGACTTTTCACCTCTCAAATATCTAAAATCATTATACACTAAAGCCTACGGAGGAACAACTAAAAAAAGGATAAAAAAGAAAAATGTTGGTGAAAATAACATAGGACGGCTGACAGGAAGTTCCGTCCGGAAGATTTCCTGAAAATCCGGCATTCGGAAGCAAAAGAAGGGAAAATGAGAAAAGTTTTCAAAATCGATATTGAAATCGCAGAGGAAGTATGATAGTATTGAGTAAATTGAAAATCATTCTCAAAATACAGGAGGAAATCATGCCAAAAGAAGTCTTATCATATTATCTGAAAAACCGGAATCAGAGAATCCGTCTTGGATTTCAGATTGCGCTGCAGTGCGCGCCCTTTTTAAAGGGACTGAAAGTATCCTGTGTTATTACAATGGACGCAGAACTGTACGATACTCTGTCTGAACTGTTCTGCGGCAGGAACATTGCCTGGCACATGCTTTCCGGCTCAGATGAGAGATGTCTGGTTCTTTTTTACAGGCCGGGGCAGATGGAACAGTATCTGTCCGGAACAGAAGTCCACACACTTTTAAGAGAGTACGGATACGGGGGCATGAAGCTAAGCGAAATGCTTTGCCGTCTGTCTGCCAGAGTCCGGGACTGCTCTGAAAGAGGAATGGGATTTCCCCATGAAATTGGTGCATTTCTCGGATATCCGATTGAGGATGTGAGAGGATTTATTGAAAACCAGGGGAGAAAATATCTGATGATCGGATACTGGAAAGTGTACAGTGATCTTGCCTGTGCGAGAATGACTTTCAAGGAGTATGACCGTGCGAAGAACTGTGCGGTAAATGAATTTTTAACCGGAAAGAGCATTCGGGAAATTGCTCTTTGATTGGAAATGGAGGAAGAAATAATGAGTGTATCAGTTGTATACTGGAGTGGAACAGGAAATACGCAGGCTATGGCAGAGGCTGTGGCGGAAGGGATCCGCGCGGCAGGGCAGGAAGCTGCTGTGCTGGAAGTATCTGCTGCAGATCCGGAAGGACTGGCATCCGGAAACGCATTTGCCCTGGGCTGCCCGTCTATGGGCGCAGAGCAGCTGGAAGAGACAGAGATGGAACCTTTTGTAGAGGCGCTGGAGCCTCTTGTATCCGGAAAAAGCCTTCTTCTGTTCGGCTCCTATGGCTGGGGAGACGGCGAATGGATGCGTGACTGGGCAGAGCGCATGAAAAATGCAGGTGCGGTTCTTATACGGGAAGAAGGTATTATTGCAAATGAGGCGCCGGATGACGAAGCGCTGGAAGAGTGCCGCAGTGCAGGACAGGAACTTGCGGCGAAAGTATGATGCTAAAAACTGCCATACAGATTCAGGCAGAAAACATTGACAAAGGCTTCCTCTGATGCATATGATAAAACAGGGATGATAATTGCCGGAAAACTGGAGGAAGAACAATGAATCAGAATACATTATTGGGAATACTGATACCATTTGCCGGGACTGCCCTGGGCTCGGCTATGGTATTTTTTATGAAAAAGGAGATGAATCTGCGGCTGCAGAAGCTGCTGCTGGGCTTTGCGGCAGGGGTAATGATGGCGGCTTCTGTCTGGTCCCTGCTGATTCCGTCCATTGATATGTCTGCAGAGAAGGGGGCGGCGGCGTGGATCCCGGCTGCGTCCGGATTCCTGCTGGGAATGGGATTTCTGCTCCTGCTGGATACCCTGATGCCTCATCTTCATTTTACAGAAGAAAAGCCGGAGGGCGTACCTGCCCATTTAAAAAAAACTACCATGCTTGTCCTGGCGGTTACGCTTCATAATATTCCGGAAGGCATGGCGGTGGGGGTTACTTTTGCGGGAGTCCTGTCAGAAAATACGGCAATGACACTTGCCGGCGCCTTTGCGCTTTCCCTTGGGATTGCCGTTCAGAATTTCCCGGAAGGAGCCATTATATCCATGCCTTTAAAAAGTCAGGGCATTTCAAAAGCCAGGGCATTTGCATATGGAAGTCTGTCGGGAATCGTGGAACCTGCGGCGGCGCTGCTTACAATTCTCCTGACCGGTCTTGTTGTTCCGCTGCTTCCCTATCTGCTGTCCTTTGCAGCCGGAGCCATGATTTATGTGGTGGTGGAAGAACTGATTCCGGAAGCGCAGAGCGGAGAACATTCCAATATCAGTACGATCGGAGTCGCCGTAGGATTTACGCTGATGATGATCTTAGATGTGGCACTCGGTTAATCCGGGTGCCTTTTTCAGAATAGTTATAGTTGCCTTTCTGTGTGAAAAGTGATATTCTATATTACGCTGTGTAAAAAAATACAGATAAAATTACTCAGGAGAGTCTCTTTGTAAAAAGAGCGCCGAAGGTGTAAGCGGAAGACCGTCCATATCTTACGGTCAGACCGCGAGTCTCTCAGGCAAAAGGATGGAGGTAAAAAGGAATGTTTGAGCAAATCAACAAAATTATCACAGTAATCGATGGGGCGGTATGGGGGCTGCCGCTGATCTGCCTCATCATGGCAACGGGAATCTTTCTCACAGTTCGCCTGGGCCTTTTACAGATAAGGCATCTTGGCAAAGCATTCAGATTCATGGTGAAAAATGAAGAAGACGGCGAAGGTGAAGTTACAAGCTTTGGAGCGTTGTGTACGGCACTTTCAGCAACCATTGGAACCGGAAATATAACCGGTGTTGCAACGGCCATTGCCGCCGGAGGACCGGGCGCGCTGTTCTGGATGGTTGTGGCTGCATTTTTCGGTATGGCGACAAAGTATGCAGAAGGCCTTCTGGCAATCAAGTACCGTACAATTGACGAGGAGGGGCATGTCCTTGGCGGTCCGTTCTATTACATAGAAAACGGTATGGGAAAGAAATGGAAATGGCTGGCGAAGATTTTCGCGTTTTTCGGAGCATGTGTGGGACTGTTCGGAATCGGTACATTTACCCAGGTAAACAGTATTGCTTCCGCGGTCAAGGATTTCTTTGATCCCGGGACAACCCACGTACTGTTTACAGCGTTCGGCAGAGATTACTCTGTGGCAACCGTAGTAACAGGTCTGTTCCTGACGCTCTGCGTGGGCCTGGTTGTAATCGGCGGCATTAAACGAATTGCAAAAGTTTCCGAGGTTGTGGTGCCCTTTATGGCGGTTCTCTATGTGGCGCTGGGTGTAATTATTATTGTTACCAACCTTCCGGCTGTTCCGGGTGCTCTGGTTTCCATTGTGAAATCTGCATTTACAGGAAGCGCCCTGGCAGGAGGTGTTATGGGAACTATGGTTGTGGCCATGCAGAAAGGAGTTGCCCGGGGAATCTTCTCCAATGAATCCGGACTGGGAAGCGCCCCGATCGCCGCGGCTGCAGCTATGACAAAAGAACCGGCCCGGCAGGGTCTTGTGTCCATGACCGGAACGTTTATTGATACGATTGTGATCTGTACGATGACAGGGCTTTCTATTGTAATTGCAGGCACATGGCTGAATCCGGAGCTGGAGGGAGTGGAAATTACCATGGCTGCTTTTCAGCAGGCGCTGCCGTTCCCGGCATTCGTAGCTTCATTCTCTCTGATGCTCTGTCTGGTATTCTTTGCATTTACTACGATTCTGGGCTGGAATTACTATGGCGAGCGCTGTGTGGAATATCTGTTCAACCGAAAGAAATCTGTCGTAAAGGGATACCGCTGGCTGTACATTCTGGCTGTATTTATCGGACCCTACATGACAGTTGCGGTAGTATGGAATATTGCAGATATTTTCAATGCGCTGATGGCTTTCCCGAACCTGATCGCGCTGCTGGCGTTAAGCGGAGTAGTGGTCCGGGAGTCCAGAGATTATTTTACAAGACTGAAGCAGTCAAAATAATAGGAATCAGAACAACTGAATACAGAAAAATGTAAATGAAACAGAAGAAGGAAAAGTTTTGACAGAATTGACTGAAAAATTTCTCCTTCTTTTTCTTTTGCATAAAAACCGAAATGAAAAAGTATCTTTTCCGGATAATGTTCAGAACAAAATCTTCTCGTTCTGAAAATACACGATCATGTGTTTTTGGGATTGCAATATACTACATTTTGTATTAGAATAGATTTCAGACGACGATAGCAAACAGCGGAGCACATTTGAGCCGCAGCAGATCACTGAGAAGGAGAAGAACATAGAATGAAAATTATTAAAAGAAATGGCTCGGAAGAAGTATTTGACATCAGAAAAATCGTGATTGCAATTACAAAAGCGGATAACTCTGCGGAAAGCAGAAGTCTGACAGATTCTCAGATTGAGGATATTGCTGAATATGTAGAATTTAAATGTAATAAACTGAACCGCGCGGTATCTGTGGAAGAAATTCAGGATATGGTGGAAAATCAGATTATGGCTACCGGAGCTTTCGATCTTGCAAGAAGATATGTGAGATACCGTTACAAAAGATCCCTGGTACGCAGGGCGAATACAACGGATAACAGAATCCTTTCCCTGATCGAGTGCAACAATGAGGATGTAAAACAGGAAAATTCCAATAAGAATCCTGCAGTCAACAGCGTACAGAGAGACTATATGGCAGGAGAGGTCAGCCGGGATCTTACCCAGAGAATGCTGCTTCCGGAAGACATTGTGGAGGCGGACAAGGAGGGAATTATCCATTTCCATGATTCCGATTACTATGCCCAGCATATGCATAACTGCGACCTTGTAAATCTGGAGGATATGCTTCAGAACGGCACGGTAATCAGCGGAACCATGATTGAGAAGCCTCACAGCTTTTCAACAGCCTGCAATATAGCAACCCAGATTATCGCTCAGGTTGCCAGCAACCAGTACGGCGGCCAGAGCATTTCCCTGACCCATCTGGCGCCTTTTGTTCAGGTGTCAAGGGAGAAGATCCGGGCTGAAGTTAAGGATGAGATGAAACTGGTAGGAATTGAGTACCCAGAGCATGTTCTCAATGAGATTGTAGAAAAAAGACTGAGAAAAGAGATAACAAAAGGTGTTCAGACAATCGAGTATCAGGTTATTACTCTGATGACCACAAATGGCCAGGCTCCTTTCCTTACCGTATTTATGTATCTCAACGAGGCAAAGAGCGAAGCTGAGAAGAAAGATCTTGCAATGATTATCGAAGAAACGCTCAAGCAGCGCTACCAGGGCGTGAAAAATGAAGCGGGAGTATGGGTAACACCGGCTTTCCCGAAGCTGATCTACGTGCTTGAGGAAGATAATATTGAAGAAGGAAGCCCCTACTATTATCTGACCGAGCTTGCAGCAAAATGTACGGCAAAACGCCTTGTGCCGGACTACATTTCCGAAAAGAAGATGAAAGAACTCAAAGAAGGCAACTGCTTCCCGGTAATGGGCTGCAGAAGCGCGCTCAGCCCCTGGAAAAACGAAAAGGGCGAATACCAGTTCTACGGACGCTTCAACCAGGGCGTTGTTACCATCAATCTTGTGGATGTAGCGCTTTCATCCGGCGGAGACGAGGAAAAATTCTGGAAGATCTTTGATGAAAGACTGAACCTGTGCTACCGTGCGCTGATGTGCAGACATGAAAGACTCAAAGGAACTCTTTCCGATGCCGCGCCGATTCTGTGGCAGTACGGTGCCCTGGCGCGTCTGAAAAAAGGAGAGACCATAGACAAACTTCTCTATGGCGGATATTCCACAATTTCTCTGGGCTATGCAGGACTGTATGAGTGTGTGAAATATATGACAGGAAAATCCCATACAGATCCGGAGGCGACTCCCTTTGCGCTGGCTGTTATGCAGCATATGAATGACGCCTGCGATCAGTGGAAGAAAGAGACCAATATCGGCTTCAGCATTTACGGATCTCCGATTGAGAGTACAACGTACAAATTTGCGAAATGTCTGCAGAAACGCTTTGGCATTATACCGGGCATTACAGATAAGAGCTATATTACAAACAGTTACCATGTGTTTGTAGGAGAAGAAATTGACGCCTTCTCCAAACTGAAATTTGAGTCACAGTTCCAGGCGCTTTCTACAGGCGGAGCGATCAGCTATGTGGAAGTTCCGGATATGCAGGATAATATTCCGGCAGTTCTTCAGGTAATCCGCTTTATCTATGACAACATCATGTATGCGGAGCTGAATACGAAGAGCGATTACTGCCAGAACTGCGGTTATGAAGGCGAGATCAAGATTGTGACAAATGAGGACGGCAAGCTGGTGTGGGAATGCCCGCACTGCGGCAACCGGGATCAGAATACGCTGAATGTAGCAAGACGTACCTGCGGTTATATCGGCACCCAGTTCTGGAACCAGGGAAGAACGCAGGAGATTAAGGAAAGAGTCCTTCATTTATAAACCGAACCATGTTTATAAGAACGCCGGGGATCCGGCAAAGTTAACAGCAGAATTAAGGAAACAGCCGCTTCTAACCCTGACGGGCAGGGCGGCTGTTTTCCTGAGCATCTGCAGGCTTATGCAGGAAAAGATAGAAAAAAGCTGCCAGGAGAATAAGAGTATGTATTATGGTGAAATAAAAAAATACGATATTGCCAACGGAGAGGGCGTCAGAGTGTCTCTTTTTGTTTCCGGCTGCACCCATCACTGTCCGGGATGCTTCAATCAGGATACCTGGGATTTCCGGTACGGCCAGGAGTATACGGAGAAAACGCAGCAGGAGATTCTGGATGCTCTGGCGCCCGGATATATAAACGGTCTGAGCCTTCTGGGCGGAGAGCCCTTTGAACCTGAGAATCAGAAAGTACTTGTAGGACTGCTGCGGAAGGTAAAAGAAAAATATCCGGAGAAAAATGTCTGGTGTTACAGCGGTTATTTATTCGATAAGGAACTGCAGGCGGAGAGCCGTGCAAGATGTGAGTACACAGATGAAATGCTGTCTATGATCGACATCCTGGTGGACGGGCGCTTTGTGGAACAGCTGAAAGATATCCGGCTTGCCTTCCGGGGATCTTCCAACCAGAGAATCATTGATGTGAAGAAGAGCCTGGGGAGCGGAGAAATCATTCCGTGGGAGCCGAAAGTCAGAAGAGGTATGGCATGAAAGAAACAGAAGGTTTGCGGCCGATCCTGCAGAAAATCTACCGGCTGCTTGATTTCAGGCAGAAAAGGAACTTTGTTTTTATCATTATCATTATGATTGTGTCGGCAGGTCTGACTCAGCTGACGCCGAAAGCTGTGGGACAGCTGACAGACGATATTCTGGTAGGGGATCAGGTTGATTTTTTTCGGGTAATACCGTTTTTGATCTTTATTCTTATTGTAAATGTAGCCAATGAGCTGATTAAAATTCTGCGAAGGGTAATGGTGGAAGACACGGCTACCCGGACGGAAAAAAAGGCCAGAGGAATTGTGATTCAGTCTCTTCTGAAAGCGCCGCTGAGTTATTTTAAGAAAAACATGACAGGAAATATTCACGGCAGACTGAACCGCTGCCTGGAGGGGACGGTAAAGCTCGAGAAACTTCTGTTTATGGATTTCGCACCGGCTATATTTAACAGCATTGCCGCTATTGTAGTTATATTTACCACACTTCCGGTGATTCTTGCCCTGCCCATGCTCCTTGTTATTCCTATTGGAACGGCAATCGTGTTCCGGCAGATTTCCACCCAGCGGGGAATCCGTGTGGAGCTTCTGGAAACAAAATCTGCAATGGACGGTACGGTTGTAGAGCTGCTGAACGGAATTGAAGTAATCCGTATTACAGACAGTGTGGGGAGAGAGGCAAAGCGGTTTGACGGCAGATCGGAATTCCTGAGACAGAAGGAGATGAAGCATCATCTTCAGATGGCAAAATATGACAGCCTGAAGTTTATAAATGAAGCAGTATTTACAGTCCTGATGATCGGAATTTCCACCTGGCTTGCAACAAAGGGGATTATTACGGTGGGAAGTGTGCTGACTGCGTATCTTTGTTTTGCCCAGCTGATCAAGCCGCTGGAAGAACTGCACAGGATTCTGGACGAATTGTCGGAGTGTATGGTGCTGGCGGAAGATTTCTTCCGGATGGTCGGACTGCCTGTAGATTTTTCCTACCTGCCGGCTGCGGCTGAAAAGGACGGCCCGGCACACAGAGAAGATAATACCGTAATTGACATCCGGAATCTGCGGTTCAGCTATGAGGATGACAAAACGGTTCTGGACGGGATCAATCTGAATATCAGACGGGGAATGTTCCTTGGAATTGCGGGCCCGAGCGGCTGCGGCAAATCTTCCCTGATTAAAGCGATCTGTAAACTGGAGCCGGCGGAGGGCAGCATCCGCATCAACGGAAGAGAGATGTCTTCCCTGTCCAGGCAGGATATTGCAGGTATGATTGCACTGGTTCCCCAGAACCCATTTCTGATAGCGGGAACGATTTATGAAAATATCTGTTATGGGACGGATAAGGAGGTCTCAGAGGCAGAAGTAGAAGAAGCTGCAAAAAAGGCCTGTATTTATGATTTTATAAACAGTCTTCCTGAAAAATTCAATACACAGATTGCGGAAGGCGGAGGCAATCTGTCGGGAGGACAGAAGCAGAGAATTGCCATTGCCCGTATCTTTCTGCGCAGACCTGAGATCGTAATTCTGGATGAAGCCACGTCTGCTCTGGACAATACTTCCGAGCGGTATATCCAGCGGGAAATCGAGCGGATGAAAGAACAGGACGGCGTGACGGTCCTTTCAATTGCCCACAGGCTGACCACTCTTGAAAACTGTGACGAGATTCTGGTATTTGATCAGGGGCACATATGCCAGAGAGGAAAATATGAGGATCTGATCGGACAGAAAGGACTTTTCAGAGATATGTATCATGGAATGGCCGCGGCCGGTGCGAACGTCTCTGGCGCCCGGTAAGCCCGAACTGAGATACCGGCGGGACAGACGCAAAAGCAAGAGCGGGCAGTTACGGTTTATTCGGGAAGACGGAAATAATCAAAAATATCCTTGACTTATTTTAAGCTTCTTCATATAATAATTGAGTATATTGCAAAGACAAAGAAGAGAAGTAGTAGGAGAGTATCGTTTCCAGAGAGCTGCCGGGAGGTGTGAGGCAGCAGCGTAAACTCTGAACTCATCTTGGAGTTCTTTCGGTGAACTTGTAAGAACCTCATCGAGTGACACAGGCAGCCGGAAGCGGGAATTCCCGTTACAGAATCAATGAGTGCATCTGCCCCCAGGCAGATGAATAAGAGTGGTACCACGGAAATAAAGCCTTTTCGTCTCTTTGTAAAATGAGAAGAAAAGGCTTTTTCTATGCGTCCGGTTAAAATGAATGATCAGAACAGTCTTCAGGCGGACATTCAGTAAGAGAAGAAAGAGAGGAATCGTCAGATGGGTACAAAGATTGTGTACAACCACAGAGCAATTGAGAAAAAATGGCGTGAGAGATGGGAAGAGAATCCGGTCAATCCGAAAGTGGATGACAATGGTAAAGAGAAGGAGAAATACTACTGCCTCGATATGTTCCCGTATCCGTCAGGAAACGGACTTCATGTAGGACACTGGAGAGGCTATGTGATCTCTGATGTGTGGAGCCGTTATAAACTTCAGCAGGGATACTATATTATTCATCCTATGGGCTGGGATGCTTTCGGACTCCCGGCTGAGAACTATGCAATCAAGATGGGCGTTCACCCGGCAAAATCCACTGCTGAGAACGTAGCAAATATCAAGAGACAGATCAACGATATCGCAGCGCTTTATGACTGGGATATGGAAGTAAACACAACAGATCCGAATTTCTACAAATGGACACAGTGGATTTTCGTGAAAATGTTCAAGGCCGGTCTTGCATATGAGAAGGAATTCCCGATCAACTGGTGTCCGTCCTGTAAGACAGGTCTTGCGAACGAGGAAGTTGTAAACGGTAAATGTGAACGCTGCGGCGCGGAAGTGACGAAGAAGAATCTCCGCCAGTGGATGCTCCGCATTACAAAGTACGCGGACCGTCTGTTAAACGACCTCGATAAGCTGGACTGGCCGGAGAAGGTTAAGAAGATGCAGACAGACTGGATCGGAAAATCCTACGGCGCAGAGGTTGATTTCCCGGTTGAGGGAAGAGATGAGAAGATCACGGTGTACACCACAAGGCCGGATACCCTTTACGGCGCAACCTTTATGGTACTTGCACCGGAGCACGCTCTTGCAAAATCTCTCGCCACACCGGAGACAAAAGACGCGGTAGAGAAATACATCTACGAAGCATCCATGAAGTCAAATGTAGACCGTATGCAGGATAAAGAGAAGACAGGTGTATTTACGGGAAGCTATGCGATTAACCCGTTAAACGGCGCAAAGACGCCGATCTGGCTGTCCGATTATGTACTTGCCGATTACGGTACAGGAGCTATCATGTGTGTGCCGGCTCACGACGACCGTGACTTTGAGTTCGCAAAGAAATTTGATATTCCGATCATTCAGGTCATCGCAAAAGACGGCAAAGAGATCGAGAATATGACAGAGGCTTATACAGAGGCTGCCGGAACAATGATCAATTCCGGTGAGTGGAATGGCATGGAATCTGCTGTTCTGAAAAAAGAAGCTCCGCATATTATCGAGGAGCGCGGCATCGGACGTGCGACTGTAAACTACAAACTCCGCGACTGGGTATTCTCCCGCCAGCGTTACTGGGGCGAGCCGATCCCGATCGTGCACTGTCCGGACTGCGGATGTGTGCCTGTACCGGAGGAAGAGCTGCCGCTGCGTCTGCCGGATGTAGATTCTTATGAACCGACAGGAACCGGGGAGTCACCGCTTGCCGCAATCGACGAGTGGGTGAACTGCAAGTGTCCGAAGTGCGGAAAGCCGGCCAAGAGAGAGACTAACACGATGCCTCAGTGGGCAGGATCTTCATGGTACTTCCTGCGCTACGTGGACAATCACAATGATAAAGAACTGGTTTCCAGAGAGAAGGCAGACAAATACCTGCCGGTAGATATGTATATCGGCGGCGTGGAGCACGCGGTGCTGCATCTTCTGTACTCCAGATTCTATACAAAATTCCTGTATGATATCGGAGTGATCGACTTTGACGAGCCGTTCCACAAGCTGTTCAATCAGGGCATGATCACAGGAAAGAACGGCATCAAGATGAGCAAGTCCAAGGGAAATGTAGTTTCTCCGGATGACCTTGTACGCGATTACGGCTGCGACTCCCTGAGAATGTATGAGCTCTTCGTAGGACCGCCGGAGCTGGATGCCGAGTGGGACGACCGCGGAATCGACGGCGTAAACCGTTTCCTGAAACGTCTCTGGAATCTGCTTCAGGACAGCAAAGACAAAGAGATCAAGGCGACAAAAGAAATGATCAAGCTCCGCCACAGAATGGTTTACGATATCACAAGCCGTCTGGAGAGCTTCAGCCTGAATACGGTTATCTCCGGTTTTATGGAGTACAACAATAAGTTCATCGAGGTTGCCAAGAAAGAGGGCGGTATCGATAAAGAGACGCTGGAGACCATCGCAGTGCTCATCTCTCCGTTTGCACCCCATTTCGCAGAGGAAATGTGGGAGCAGCTGGGTCACAGTGAGACTGTCTTCAAGGCAGGATGGCCCACCTACGATGAGAGCGAGATGAAGGATGATGAAATCCAGATTCCGGTACAGATCAACGGAAAGACAAGAGCGGTTATCAGTATTTCGGCGGAGGCTTCCAAAGATGAGGCGATTGCAGCCGGAAAAGAAGCAATTGCTGATAAACTGACAGGAAATGTGATCAAAGAGATCTATGTTCCGAAGAAGATTATCAATATTGTAATGAAATAAAAGACAGAAAGAAAAGACAGAAAGCCGGAGCTCCGCAGATGGGGCTCCGGCTTTCTGCGGTCTGAAACAGATGATTTACGGAAATCGGTGTATTTATACCGGAAATAATGAAGAAATTTTCCGGACGGAAAACAGTACTGGAAAATCTGCCGTGTTTTTCATTGGATTTTGCGCACAGCCAGAGTATAATATAGCCATGTAAGAAACAAATAAGTCTGCAGGAGGAAAATTATATGCTGGAATTCAGATATGACACACAGCTTTTAATCGAAGGAGAAGACCTTGACGAGGACGCAATCAGTGAGTATTTTACAGAACATTTTAAGGGCGACTGCCTTCTTGCGGTAGGGGATGAGGAGCTGATTAAAATACACTTCCACACGAATGAACCGTGGAAAGTTCTGGAATACTGTGCTTCCCTGGGAGAGATTTATGATATTGTAGTGGAGGATATGGACCGGCAGGCCAGAGGACTGAAGGGCTGAGACGGACAGAAAATGTCTGTTGACAGGAATAGGATTTTGGCATATCATAATCTTACAAATGTAAGATAAAAGGCAGGTGACTGTAATTTGAAAAGTGGAGTTGGAAAACCGATTCTTGCCGGGGCAGTAATTTTTCTTGCCGCGCTTTTTCTTGGAGGCATTTTCCGTGAGTTTGTGTGGTCCTTGTTTTCTCCCACGGCAGTTGTGGGTGATACAGTCAGGTGCGCCTCAGACGATCTGGAGACGATCAGCAGAAAATGGTTTGACGAATATTTTTCAGATCTGGAGGGATGGACGGTACCCTATAATTATCGGATTGAGAAGGCGGAAATTACTTCGGCGGAAATTCTTACGGATCTGGAGGAACCTTATATTCAGCTGGATTATCAGGTGTATGCGGCCAGTACCAATTATGCGGTTATGCATAATCTGGAACTGATGCAGACAGATAAACGCCGGGTATATACCGGGCAGATGGTGCTCCGCTGGGAGCAGACAGAATGGGATGTCTGGAGGATTGCCGAAAAACTCCGGCCGGTCCAGTATCAGATTATGACGCCTCAGTATCGGGAGGAGGCGAACATGCCGCAGACGCAGCATTATAAATTCCAGTCGGATAAAGAGATGACGTATGATATTCAGGATGAAACCCTGTATGTCACATATGATGGAGGCGGGACGTTCCAGGAAGTACCGGACGGGTATGAGAAGGTATGTAAAGAGCCGAACGGCACCTATGATGAACTGCTGGATGATAACAGCTATATTGTAACAGAGGATTTTACCGGATTTATCGGTTATACGGATCAGGGAACCGAGCTGATATACTCGGAAGATATGGGAAAGACCTGGCAGGAGAGTCTGATCACAGAAGGCGGCTACAAGGCCGGTTCCTTCCTTTCCAGGCAGAACGGGATATGTTATGCGACATTTGCGGCAGACCGTTCTCTTGGAAGTGATTACTATGGCACCTGGTGGTCAGAAGATCTGAATACATGGACCTATATAACCACCGGGGATCTGCCGCTTTCCAATCTGACCTGTGTGTACTGGGCGTCTGACGGAACCGGGTATTATGCAAAAGGCGAACTGCTCTACCGGATGGCAGGCAGAGAAGGAGGCCTTGCGGAACTTACCTGGCCGGAGGCTGCAGAGGTGACGGAGAGTCTTGGGTTCAATCCTTACGATTCTATTGACAGGTTTTACGAGGAAGACGGTGTGCTCTATATGGTTGTCGGGCAGGGAGACGACGGAGATTACGTGAAAGACGGAAAACTGTCCGAGGCGCTGTATCAGTCAGCGGACGGTGTTACCTTTACATTTGTAAAAGAGATTGCGGCTGATACGCCGGAAGAGGCGGGATAGGAGGTCACGGAATATGAAAAAAGTCTGGATGATTCTCAGTGTTATTTCGGCACTGATTTCAGGAATGCTGATCTATGAAGGCGCTGTTCTGTTTCTGCGGTATACGGACCGCAGAATGGGACTGCTGGTTGCTGCTTCGGGAGCGGCGGTTGCCGTTCTGTTTGTTTTCTGTATATTTGAATGCTTCTGCAAAAGCATCTGGAATAAAAGGACTGCAGACGATGACGGTACGTGGAATCCGGATAAGGACGGAGAGAGCATTAAAAAAGAAATCCGGATGGAATTCTTTCTCACCTGTGCGTGCTTCGGCTGTGCAGGTATTGGGATACTGCTCTATCGGCTGCGGTTTTATCCGGTTTTTCAGATATATCTGTATACCCTTCTGCTTGCGGGAGTGATCCTGATAATAGCGGCAGCAGGTGGGTTCCTGATTATCTCAGGCAGAATGAAGGAGAGAGAATTCCGGGACAGAATTCTTTCCGGCACAGATAAATGGGAAGAAAAAGGCTATGTGTCCCGGGACAAAACCGCCGGGGATCTTTTCAGAGTAATAGTAGATGGAAAACTTGCAAATCTCCAGGCATGGGGAGCAGGGGCAATCCTTCTTGTGGAGCTTTATATCCTGTTCATTATCCGAAACGTAAATCTGAGTTCGCTGGCGGTCGGATTAGTAATATATATTATACTGAATCTGACAGTACAGTGTGTTTCTCTTTTTAAAGCCCAAAAAAGTACAGTGGAAGTTCTTGGACAGGGTGATACCAAAACAATTCTTGGTCTATTTACAGTATATTATGAGCGGACAGCAGGGAGACTTTTCAGTCTGCCGCCGCAGATGCAGGTATATGCAGTAGCTGCGCTGTGTGATCAAGAGGCATACGATGATGCTCTGGAACTTCTGCGATCGATCCGAAGGAAACCGAAGATAGAGGCTTATTTTCAGCAGTATATGTGGCTGTGTTCTCAGGGACTGGGGGATATGCAGGGATGCCGGTCAGCGCTGGAAAATATGAAAGGATCCATGGGGTATCTGAAAGGGAAAAATCTGGAGGCCATGCAGCAGCTGGTTCAGTTGTTTGAGAATTATATGGATGGAAACTACAGCGAGCTGATGCGGGAGGCCCGGGACGGGAGCAGAACTGTTCTTCAGAGAAGAACCAGGCAGAGACTTGCAGAGGCGGCCATGAAAGAGCATCAGCCTGGACGGCAGCTCACAGAAGAAGGAGAAGTATGTGATGAAGAAAGGGAAAGACAATGATAAAATTGCTTGCAGTTGATATGGACGGCACCTGTCTTGACGGGCGGAGCCGCATTACCAATCATACGATTCAGGCATTAAGGGCGGCGGCCCGGGCAGGAATTACCGTGGTGCCGGCTACCGGGCGCAATCTGTTCTGCCTGCCCCATCGGCTGGCGGAAGGAACTCTGTACAATGCCCGCACGGAAGACGGACGAAGGAACCACGGGCTGTTCCGGTATGTGATATCCTCCAATGGAGCCAGGGTTACGGATATCCGGGAGAGGAAAACGCTTTTTCAGGCAATGATTCCAAAAGAAACCACACTGTCTCTTCTGGAAAGATGTAAGGGACAGCGGCTTATTACGGCCTCGCATATGAATAACAGGTATCTTCTGCAGGGGAGGATGGCTGCGGCAGCCGGACGTTTTATATATGGAAGGGACGCAAAAGGAATATATTGTGTCAGGGATATGGCCCGGACAGTGGAAAAGAGTGCTTTTCTGACGGAAGAGCTTCAGTTTTATTTTCTGACAGAACAGTCGCGGCAAAGGCTGAAAAGGATTCTGGAATGTTATCCGGAGCTGTCCGCGGCCTACACATCCATATATGTGGAGGTTTTCTCAGAAAATGCATCGAAAGGCAGGGCCCTGGAAGTGCTGGCAGAACATCTGGGGATAACCCGCCGGGAGACTGCCTGCATTGGAGACGGAGAAAATGACCTGTCTATGTTCGGGGCATCCGGATATAATATTGCAATGGGAAATGCTTCTGAAAGACTGAAGAAAAAGGCGGATTATGTTACGGCTTCAAATAACCGGGACGGAGCCGCGAAAGCAGTGTGGAAGATTCTGTCCGCGCAGCGGTCCGCCCTTCGTTTTATGTAAGCGCAGACTGCCGGATCCGGAACGTATCTGTACCCTGCATGTACGGATCCGGCAGTACTGTTGCCTTTATTATCTGAAAGGATATTAAAAATGGGTTATTGTCCGGGCTGCAGAATCGCCTTTACATGGCTGATTTCATCCTGGGTGGCTTTGGCGGCCGGGATATAATAGCTTCGTTCCCGGGCAGCATCATACATTTTTTCCTGAGACATTTCACACTGGTTTCTCATCTGCTTTAAGCACTGTTTCAGCTCTTTGTTTTCTGTCTGCGGAATCATATCTCCGAACATCTTGAGTTCTCCGTTAATTCCGACGAGTGCGTCGGATACCATTGTTTTTTCGTCCATTTCTTCACCTCATTACATATTTTTGACATGGTTTTCCGTATCGGGAAATTCTGCGGACAGCGTTCGTCCTACAGAAATTTCATCAGTTCCTGTTTGTTTTTCATGGCAGAATCCGCTGCGTCCTGAAACAGCTTTTTCAGCTCAGGATCCTGGGTCTGTGAAGCATAGTCTGTCATCTTGCAGTGGGTTGTAGAATAGCCGCCGATCAGGTGGCGCAGGTTCTGCAGATCAAGAATTGAAATTTCTGACATGGTAAAAACCTCCTTGCATATAAAATGTATTTCAGAGGCTAGTATGTCCCGGAGATCTCTGCTTTATGCACGGGCGGCCGGAAAGTTCAGACCATCCGGGATCTGGAAATAAATTCCTGAAAAAGAACACGCATTTCCCGGCTGGTACGGTACATACATTCCGGATGCCACTGGACGCCTGCCGCAAAGGGATGATCCTCTATTTCGATGGCTTCGATGGTTCCGTCCAAGGCCCGGGCAGTTACGGATACGCCTTGCCCGGGGGCGTTGACGGCCTGGTGATGGAAACTGTTGACCAGAAGCGTGGGACCTGCGCAATGGCGGATCAGACTCCCCCGTTCTGTGCGGATCCGATGGCTGACGTCGCTGCGGGACGGAGAATGTTGCATATGATTGATGGTGTTTCCGGGGATCAGGGACAGATCCTGCCAGATGGTTCCTCCGCATGCTACACTGAGCACCTGCATCCCCCGGCAGATGGCCAGTACCGGTTTGCGGGAGGCCAGTACTTTCTTCATCAGACGAATCTGAAAAAGGTCTACAGTAATGCTTGTCTCTCCATTTCCCTTCCGGGGTTCCTGCCCAAAGAGCAGCGGCGTGATATCTCCGCCCCCGCAGAAGAGAAAGCCGGAACAAAGGGAAATGTACTGATCCAGCAGAGTATCGCTTCTGACCAGGGGAAGAAGCAGGGGAAGTCCTCCGGAATACCGGATCGACTGGATATAGGGATTGGCGACAAACTGGCGGTTGTTCATAAAACCGCATACAACAATGCCGATAGCTGGCTTCATAATCTCCTCCTTTTACCAGGTATATATTAATACACTAGAATATGTAAAAACGGATCGGTTTATTCATATCCTGCCCGGCAGGGGGGATATGATATAGCAGGGGAAAACATTCTGCCGCCGTTCCGGCAGAAAAGAAATGGAAAGGCGCAAGGAAAAATGAGATGGATTGATATGCATTGCGATACATTAAGCGAAATAATCAGGCAGAACAAGGAGCTGAAGAAAAATGATCTGTGTGTGGATCTGGAACGGCTCGAGGAGGGCGGGGCATGCGCCCAGTTCTTTGCATGCTTTGTCAATGCAGCCCGGTATGGGCTGAATACGAAGAAAACGGATGAGGAAAGGGTCTGGGATCCGGCGTATCAGGATGTGCTGTCCATGATTGAACGGGCAGAGCGGGAACAGAGTGAAACGTTTAAAATCCTTCTTACGCCGGATACGCTCCGGAAACAGACATGTCAGAAAAAGGATGAGCCGGAAATTCTGTACGGCGTACTTACGGTGGAAGAAGGCGGTGTGCTGTGCGGCAGGATGGAGCGACTTGACGAGCTGTATGACAGAGGGGTCCGGCTGATCACGCTGACATGGAACTATGCAAACTGCATCGGAAGTCCCAACAGCAGAAATCCAGCCGTAATGCAGGAAGGTCTGACTGAATTCGGGATAAACCTGGTAAAATGTATGAATGAGAAAGGCATGACCATAGATGTCTCCCATCTGTCGGACGGAGGATTCTGGGACTGCATCCGATACAGCAGCGCTCCGGTTGCGGCGTCCCATTCCAATGCCAGAGCGCTCTGTTCCCATCCCAGAAATCTCAGCGATGAAATGCTTCGTGCACTTGGGCAGAAGGGAGGCGTTGCGGGAGTAAACTTCTACTCAGCCTTCCTGAGAGAATCAGGAAAGGCGGATATAACGGATCTTGTACGTCATATCCGGCATATGGTAAATTATGCCGGTGAAGATGCAGTGGCTCTTGGAACAGATTTTGACGGGTTTGAACGGACAGAATGTCCTGCAGGCATCGGAAGCGTGCTTGATGTTGAAAAACTTTTTTCTTTGCTGAAACAGTCCGGCTTTACGGAAAGACAGATTGATAAGATTGCCGGAGATAATGTGAAACGGATAATCGGGGATACCTGGAGAGAATAAGAAAGATACCGCGGTATATGGATTTTTGCCGAATTTCGCAAATCTTAAGATTCTTTTTCAAAAATTCGCTGATAAGGACGGATATAATTTCTCTTTGAAAAGGAGGAAATATACCATGACAGAAGATCAGCGGAGACGGAACAGAAAGCAGCTTTACCGAAAAAGGCGCAGACAACGCCGGATCAGAATGTTGATCTGTTTCCTTGTGCTGGCTATTCCGACAGCTGCAGGGATTGTGCTGGTAAAGAATCAGTTTGGTGATCAGATAAAACTTGTCGGGATGGGGCTGACAAATGAAAAGGTCCGGGAGATAATGAGCCGGTCGGAAGAGTATCCGGATGAGCTGTTGGAACTGCTTGCCGGAAATGAGGAGACGGTTGATTTCGTCCTGGATTATCCGGAAAAGAAAGATGCAGCTCCTGCAGAGACCGTGGGAGAAGTGGAGAAAGGGAAAATCCCTCTTCTTCTGCAGTGGGATGAACGCTGGGGATATGCCATTTACGGGGATGATATGATAGCCGTTAACGGGTGCGGCCCTACGGCAGTGGCTATGATTGCAGCAGGACTGACCGGAGATAATACAATTACTCCTTATAAAGTTGCTCAGTTTTCAGCGGAAAACGGATATTACGCAGGTGATTCCGGAACAAGCTGGACTCTGATGACAGAGGGGGCGCGGCAGTTTGGAATATACGGAGAAGAACTGGGACTTGACGAAGGCGGGATATATTCTGCTCTGGAAAGCGGCCATCCGATTATCTGCAGTATGAAACCCGGCGACTTTACGACCACAGGACATTTTATTGTACTGACAGGGATAGAGGACGGCAGGATCCGGGTGAATGATCCCAACAGCAGAATACGGAGTGAAAAACTTTGGGACTACAGTACGCTGGAGCATCAGATCAGTAATCTGTGGGAGTTCTCCCTTCTATGATAAACAGAAAAACGGAACGCAGCCGGAATAAGTATCGGGGCTGCGTTCCGCTTTTTGTATCTGATTCGATCCTGTACGGATCCTGCATTTTTATTTCTGATTTTCTTTTGCCAGTTCCTGCATCTTCATAGCGCGGACCTTGAGGGGCAGACCGAAGAGAGTGATAAATCCGTCTGCATCGTGGTGGTCGTACATGTCGCCTGTAGTGAAGCTTGCCAGTGATTCGCTGTACAGAGAGTAGGGAGATGTTTCCCCGGCTTTGATAATGTTGCCCTTGTACAGTTTGAATTTTACTTCTCCGGTTACATACTGCTGGGTTACGTCTACAAATGCGCGGATTGCCTCGCACAGCGGTGTAAACCATTTTCCTTCATATACAACCTGGGCAAGTTTGTTGCCCATTTCCTTTTTCACTTCATATGTAGCACGGTCAAGGATCAGTTCCTCGAGCTGCTGATGTGCAGCCATCAGAATTGTACCGCCGGGTGTTTCATATACGCCGCGGGATTTCATTCCTACTACACGGTTTTCTACAATATCAATAATACCGATTCCGTGTTTGCCGCCCAGTTTGTTCAGCTCCATGATGATCTCGGAAACCTTCATAGCTTTCCCGTTCAGTGTCTTCGGGATGCCGGCTTCGAAAGTCATGGTTACATACTCCGGCTCGTCCGGCGCTTTTTCCGGAGTTACACTTAAGACAAGCAGATCGTCATAGTTCGGCTCAACAGACGGATCCTCCAGTTCCAGTCCCTCATGGCTGATGTGCCACAGGTTACGGTCACGGCTGTAGCTGTGTTTTGTATCAAATGGAAGGTCGATTCCGTGTTTTTTGCAGTATTCGATCTCATCTTCACGGGACTGCATGGTCCAGATATCTGTCATACGCCACGGCGCGATGATTTTAATATCCGGAGCAAGGGCTTTGATGCCCAGCTCGAAACGGATCTGGTCATTTCCTTTTCCTGTTGCACCGTGACAGATAGCTACGGCACCTTCTTTCCGTGCAATTTCCACCAGTTTTTTTGCAATAGCCGGACGTGCCATAGAAGTACCAAGCAGATACTGATTTTCATAGACTGCTCCTGCTTTTACACAGGGCATGATAAAATCATCTGCAAATTCGTCTACAATATTTTCAATATATAATTTAGATGCACCGGAGAGTTTTGCTCTTTCGTCAAGCCCGTCCAGTTCTTCGCCCTGTCCGCAGTCGATGCAGCAGCATATAACGTCATATCCGAAGTTCTCCTTCAGCCACGGAATAATTGCTGTTGTGTCAAGTCCTCCTGAATATGCCAGAACTACTTTTTCTTTACTCATTTCTGATAGCCTCCTGAATGTATTTTTATTAATTTTGCCATCCGCAGAGACGGATGGCAGTTCTTGTTTGATTTACTGCTTGTGCAAGCTACAACCTACTATACACCAGAATTTATATTTATGCAAGAGAAAAATTATTAAAATGAAAATTATGCATATATTCACAAATAAATGCATAAAAATGCATAAATGTTTTGGTTATTCACAGAATATGCAAAGTATTGTTTCTGTTTATCCGTCCAATATTCAGCATACATACGATCCGGGAGGTCCAGGGCGGGATAAAAATTGCGGAGTTATCGGCTGCAGTCTGGTATAATGAAAATTATAAGCGGCTGTTGTTTTACAAAAAAGGATGGCATAAGGGCAGGATTTTGTCAGACTAAGGTTCTGCTTTTCAAAAAAGGAGGAAGGGGAATGATTATTCAGAGCAGAAAGGTTTGGCTTGCAGATCAGTTTGTTGAAGCACAGATTGAAATTGAGGATGGGAAAATTGTAAATGTGTTTCATTACATGGAAAAACCGGCAGATTGTGATTACGGCGGCAACTGGATTCTTCCGGGCTTTATTGATCTGCACTGTCATGGCGCATATGGATTTGATACCAATGACGCTGAGGAAGAGGGACTGAGAAACTGGGTGAGAAATATTGTGAATGAAGGGGTAACTGCACTCCTTCCGACGACCATTACCCAGAGCGAAGAAGTCCTGACAAATGCGCTGAAAAATATTGCAAGGGTGGTAAGAGCAGGGTATACTGGGGCAGAGATCCTCGGAATTCATTTTGAAGGCCCTTATCTGGATATGAAGTATAAAGGCACCCAGCCGGAACAGTATATCAGAAAGCCGTCAGTAGAGCAGTTTAAAAGGTATCAGAAGGCGGCAGACGGTCTGATCAGGTATATTACAATCGCTGCGGAGACCGATGAGGATTTGGCACTGACCCGGTACTGCGCGGAACACGGAGTGGTGGTGAGCATCGGACATTCTGCCGCCACAAGCCGGGAGGCCGTCCGGGCATTTGCATACGGAGCCCGGTCCATGACACATGTATATAATGGAATGAGTCCGTTTCATCACCGGGCAAACGGGCTGGTGGGAGCGGCCTACCGCATGAAGAGTATGTATGGTGAGATTATCTGTGACGGCATTCATTCTACACCGGCTGCAATACACCAGTTCTTTGAGGCAAAAGGTCCGCATTACGGAATGATGGTCAGTGATGCGCTTATGGCGAAAGGATCCCCGGCAGGGTCCAGGTTCCTGTTCGGCGGAAATGAGATAGAACTCTATCCGGACGGCAGCGCGCACCTGACCTCGACGAAGGAACTGGCCGGATCTACGCTTCCTATTAATGAAGGACTCCGGATTCTGATTGAGGAGGCTCTTGTGCCTGTTGATACGGCGATTAACTCCTGTACAAAGAATCCGGCGGAGTGTCTGCGCGTGGATGACAGAAAGGGATCGATTAAAGTCGGCTTGGATGCGGATCTTGTAGTTCTGGACCGGGAGTATCAGGTGCTGCAGACGTATTGTATGGGCAGGCCAATGCTGAATAGATAGGCAGACAAAGCCGAAGGACAAGAAAAAAGAACAGGAGATTGACAGAATGGGATTTACAGTAGAGACCGGAATATCGGCAGCCGCAGTTTTTGTACAGGGTCTGTTAAGTTTTTTCTCTCCCTGCGTGCTGCCCCTCGTACCTTTATATCTGAGCTATCTGGCCGGCGGGCTGAATGTGGCCGCAGAAGCCGGCAGCGCACAAGGACAGATGTCCGTGACGGAAGAAAAACGTGGAGAAAGAAGAAAACAGCTTCGCCTGTTTCTGCGGGTTTTCTGTTTTACGCTGGGTATCAGCGGAGCATTTTTTGTGCTCGGGCTGGGCGCATCAGCGGCGGGCAGTTTCTTCCGGGAACAAAGGATGCTGTTTGCACGAATCGGGGGAATTCTGATTGTTCTGTTCGGACTGTATCAGCTGGGGGTATTTGGAAGTTCCACACTGCTGGGGAAGGAACATCGGATTCCGCTGCGGCTGGAAAAGATGACCATGTCGCCGGTTACGGCACTGATTATGGGCTTTACCTTCAGTTTTGCCTGGACGCCCTGCGTGGGGCCGGCGCTGACAAGCGTGCTTCTTATGGCCGGAAGCGCGCAGACAAGTTTCAAGGGTTTTCTGCTGATCGGTGTGTATACACTGGGATTTATTCTTCCCTTTCTGGCAGCGGGAATCTTTACGGCGCAGCTGCTGGAATTTTTCGGAAAACACAGGAAAGCAGTGCGGTATACTGTGAAAATCGGGGGAGTAATTCTGATTCTCATGGGCGCACTTATGTTTACGGGAAAGATGAATGATATTACCGGATATCTGTCAACGTTTCAGAGCAAAACGGCCGGTCAGGCCGACTCCGGGGAGAACGGCAAGGCAGAGAACGGCGCGGTTTCGGAGAAACAGGCGGAACAGGAGAAAAGTGATGAAGCACGGGAAGAAGATGTGTCCGGGGATAGGGAGAATCAGGACGACACCGGTTCCGGGGAAAGCGGGAATAACAGCAGCGCATCAGAAATTACGGCTCCGGGTTATGACCGGGAACTGACAGATCAGTTTGGCGAGGTCCATACGTTGTCAGAGTATAAAGGAAAAGTTATTTTTCTTAACTTCTGGGCAACCTGGTGCGGCCCCTGCAGAAATGAGATGCCGGATATTCAGAAACTTTATGAGGAATATTCCGCACAGGGAGAAGATGCGGAGGTCGTGATTCTGGGAATTGCCGGACCGGGAATCGGACAGGAAGGAACCCGGGAAGAAATTGCCGGTTTTATGGAGGAAAACGGATATACCTATCCTGTACTTATGGATGAGACCGGGGAGCTGTTCAGCCAGTATGGAATATCAGCCTTTCCGACTACCTTTATGATTGACAGGAACGGCAATGTATACGGCTATGTTCCCGGGCAGATGACAGAAGATATTATGCGGAGTATTATTGAACAGACTCTGAACGGGCAGTGACCGGCCGGAAAAAGGAACCGGGACTTCCCGAAAGAAGATCCGTTGTGCTATAATGGGCGGGAAGGCGGTGAAATATGGTTACAATAGAAAATGACTGCTTTTCCATTCCCCAGATCTGTGAATCCGGCCAGTGCTTTCGTCTGGATCCGGTGTCGGAAAATACATATGAACTTCTGGCGGCGGACCGGTATCTGAAAATAGAGGTTCAGCGGGAAGCGGAGGGCCGGGAAAAGACAATTCTTTTCTGTACACAGGAAGAATATATCCGGTTCTGGAAATCCTATTTTGACTTGGATGTACCTTATAAAGATTACATAAAGCAGATTGACGGAAAAGACAGCTATCTGAAGGCTGCGGCAGAGTTCGGCAGAGGCATCCGCATACTCAGACAGGATATATGGGAAATGATTATTACCTTTATTCTTTCCCAGCAGAATAATATTCCCCGCATTAAGAATCTGATCCGGGTTCTGAGTGAAAGATACGGCGAGGAGCGAAAGACACCGGAAGGAAGGCAATATTACACATTTCCCTCTGCACAGAGCCTGGCATCAGCGTCGGAGGAAGAACTGCGGAGCCTGAAACTGGGATACCGCAGCCGGTATATCTGCAAAACGGCGAAACAGGCGGCAGAGGGGGCTGTTGATCTGAAGGAACTTCCCGGGATGCCGTACAGGGATGCCAGGGCGGAACTTATGAAGCTTTCGGGAATCGGCGGCAAGGTGGCGGACTGTATCTGCCTTTTTGCTCTTCATCAGATGGACGCGTTTCCGGTAGATACCCATATCCGTCAGGTTCTTGACGCCCATTACGCGGAGGGGTTCCCCTTTGAACGGTACAGGGGCTGCGCGGGCGTAATGCAGCAGTATATCTTTTATTATGATTTGAAGGGAGGAGCAAAATGAAAGTTCTGGTAGTTGTTGATATGCAGAATGATTTTATTGACGGATCCCCGGGCACAAAAGAGGCTCAGGCAATTGTTCCCGGTGTGGTCGAAAAAATCAGAAATTTTGACGGAAAAGTGATTGCTACGAGAGATACCCATGGAGAGGATTATCTGAACAGCGCGGAAGGGAAGCAGCTTCCGGTGGTTCACTGTGTGAAAGGAACAGAAGGCTGGCAGATCCGGCCGGAGGTGGAAGCGGCGGTCCGGGAAAAGACGGGCAGCAGAATTCTGGACAAGCCGACCTTTGGAAGTGTGCAGCTGGGAGAAGATGTACGGAATCTGAATGAAACAGATGATCCGGTGGAGGAAATCACGCTGATCGGTCTTTGCACGGATATCTGTGTGATTTCAAACGCGCTTCTTCTGAAAGCGTATCTTCCGGAAGTGCCTATCCGGGTGGAGGCTTCCTGCTGTGCAGGAGTGACTCCGGAAAGCCATGAGCAGGCGCTGGGCGCTATGAAGATGTGCCAGATTACAATAATATAGACTTTTATTTAAGGAGGAACTTATTATGGAGAATTTTATTTATTACACACCTACGAAAGTCGTGTTCGGAAAAGGAACAGAGAAGCAGACCGGGGAACTGGTAAAGGAGCAGGGATGCAGGAAAGTTCTTGTTCACTACGGAAGCGGAAGCGTGAAGCGGACCGGACTTCTGGACCGGATTTATGCTTCTCTGGACGAAGCGGGTATTTCCTATGTGTCTCTGGGAGGCGTTGTGCCGAACCCCAGACTTTCTCTGATCTATCAGGGAATTGATCTGTGCCGGAAGGAAGGCGTGGATTTTATTCTGGCTGTAGGAGGCGGCAGTGTAATAGACTCTGCCAAGGCGATCGGATACGGCGTGGCTGACGAGGAGCAGGGTGATGTATGGGATTTTTATGAGAAGATAAGAGAACCGAAAGCGTGCCTTCCGGTAGGCGTTGTTCTTACGATTTCCGCGGCGGGATCTGAAATGAGCAATTCTTCTGTAATTACCAATGAGAAGGGATGGCTGAAGCGGGGATGTAATTACGATATCTGCCGGGCGAAATTCGCGGTTATGAATCCGGAGATTACCATGACTCTGCCGAAGTATCAGACAGCCTGCGGCTGCACGGACATTATGATGCATACAATGGAGCGGTATTTCAACCAGTCCGGTAATATGGAACTGACAGACGGAATCAGCGAACATCTGCTGCGCACTGTTATGAATAATGCAAAAATCCTGATGACAGAGCCGGATAACTATCAGGCACGGGCAGAGGTAATGTGGGCAGGAAGCCTGTCCCATAACGGACTGACCGGATGCGGAACCGACGGCGGCGACTGGGCGTGCCATCAGCTGGAGCATGAACTGGGAGGAATGTTTGACGTGGCACACGGCGCAGGCCTTGCGGCTGTATGGGGAAGCTGGGCAAGATACGTGATGGACGCCAGACCGGAGCGCTTTGCAAAGTTTGCGGTAAATGTAATGGGAGTGGAGCCTGCGGAAGATGATATGGCCACGGCTCTCAGAGGCGTGGAAAAGATGGAAGAGTTCTATCGTCAGATCGGGATGCCGGTATGCATCAGCGATATGGACATTGATCTTACGGAAGAGCAGATGAGAGAGCTGGCTGAGAAATGCAGTCATTTTGGAAAACGTACCGTAGGATGTGTAAAGAAACTGGACAAAGAAGACATGTATCAGATTTACAGAAAGGCGAAATAAAAATGGAGTCAACATTAAAAGATCTGAAAGAGAGAAGAAGCATCCGTGCCTATAAGCCGGAGCAGATCAAAGAGGATGAACTGCAGAAGATCCTGGAGGCAGGTACATATGCGCCTACCGGAATGGGAAAACAATCCCCGAAGATTGTGGTTGTACAGGATAAGGAAACAAGAGATTATCTGTCGGAACTGAATGCAAAGTATTTCCCGGGAGGCGGCGGATCCGACCCGTTTTACGGCGCTCCTACCGTCCTTGTAGTGCTTGCAGCCAGAGAGCGCCCCACCTGCGTGGAGGACGGTTCCCTTGTGCTGGGAAATCTGATGAACGCGGCATACGCAGTAGGCGTGGGATCCTGCTGGATTCACAGGGCAAGAGAAGTGTTTGATTCAGAGGAAGGCAAAGCGCTGTTAAAGAAATGGGGCATTGAAGGCGATTATATCGGCGTGGGACACTGCATCCTGGGCTATCCTGCAGATGGGGCGGTTCCGGAGGCAAAGCCGAGAAAAGAAGACTATATCGTCTATGTGAGATAGAAACTGTGGGGTAGAATCGTGAAAGGCTTTCTTTTTGTTGGACTTGGCGGAGCACTGGGCGCGGTGCTCCGCTATGCAATCAGTCTTTTCCCTTATAAGGGAACATTTCCTGTACTTACTTTTATTACAAATGTACTGGGAGCTCTGCTCATCGGCTATATTGCCGGGGCAGCCGCGCGCCGGGGACTTTCCCGGAATCTGGTTCTATTTCTGAAAACAGGAGTGTGCGGAGGATTTACTACCTTTTCCACGTTTTCTCTGGAAGCATACAATCTGTTTGATGGAAGACATTATATTACAGCAGTTCTCTATATGATATTAAGTATGCTGTGCTGTCTGGCCGGTGTGGCTGCCGGTCTGTATCTGGCAGAGCGCATGGGATAAAATTTATCATTAAAGAATATATGAGTATGCTGCTGCAGCTGACAGTTTATCCGATTTCCGCTTTTGGGACAGGAAAATATACCTGCTTTCAAACAGCAGCGCAGTCCCGGCGGACATTTTTTCACTCGCAAATTCAAATTAAAGGGCGAAAAGAAATTGTGGCGGGAAACGGAGAATGATGGTAAAATAAGACAAATGGCGCGCAGAAATCTGTTGAACCGGATGAGGTTACGCCGGATGCAGAAAGGAGAACAAAAAATGGGAACTTACATGGAAACGCTTGCGAAACATGCCAAGGATGCATCAAGAGAAGCGGCAAAGCTCGGTACAGATGAAAAAAACAGAGGACTGCTTGCTGTGGCGGAGGAACTGATCGCCCAGCAGGAAATGATCCTGGAGGAAAATAAAAAAGATCTGGAAGCGGCAAAGGAAAAGGGGGTAAAACAGTCCCTGATCGACAGACTGGCGCTTTCGGAAAAGCGGATTGGCGACATGGCTGAGGGTCTCAGACAGATTGCGGCTCTGGACGATCCGATAGGAGAAGTACTCTATATGAAGACCCGTCCCAACGGACTGCGGATCGGACAGAAGAGGGTGCCTCTCGGGGTTGTGGGAATTATCTATGAATCCCGTCCCAATGTTACAGCGGACGCCTTCGGACTCTGTTTTAAAACAGGGAACGCAGTTATCCTGAGGGGAGGAAGCGATGCGATTCATTCCAATCAGGCAATTGTCCGGGCGATTAAGGCAGCTCTTCGGAAGATGAAGCTCAATCAGGATCTTGTCCTTCTGGTTGAGGATACAAGCCGGGAAGTGGTCAATGAGATGATGAAGATGCACGGATGGATTGACGTTCTGATCCCCAGAGGCGGAGCGGGACTGATTGCGAATGTAGTTTCGAACAGCACGGTCCCGGTGATTGAGACAGGTACGGGAAACTGTCATGTCTATGTGGACGAAGGGGCAGACCCGGTTATGGCGGCGGATATTGTGGAGAATGCGAAAACACAGAGAATGGGTGTATGCAATGCCTGTGAATCTCTGGTAATTCACGCGGCTGCAGCGGAGGAAATTCTTCCGAAGATTGTGTCCAGATTAAAGGCGCATAATGTAGAGATGCGCGGCGATGAGAGAGCACGGGCGATCAGTGAAGATATTATTCCGGCAACGGAAGAAGACTGGGGAACCGAGTATCTGGACGCTATCATATCCATAAAAGTGGTGGACTCCATCGATGAGGCGATTGAACATATTAATAAATATAACACCGGACATTCCGAGTCCATTGTGACGAAAGATTATGCCCGCGCGCTGAAGTTCCTGGACGAGATTGACGCGGCCGCGGTTTATGTAAATGCCTCGACCCGGTTTACTGACGGATTCGAATTCGGATTCGGGGCGGAGATCGGCATCAGTACGCAGAAACTTCATGCAAGAGGCCCCATGGGGCTTCAGGCTCTGACCACAACAAAGTATATCGGATTTGGAAACGGGCAGATCCGCAAATAAATGAATAAAATGAATTAAAATGAAATAAGAATGCGAGATACGCCGGAGTATATGCCGAAGCAACGGGAGGAACAGTCCCGGGCTTCCGGTATATATTCCGGCTTTTTTGCGCCGGCAAAGGCAGAATATGAAGGAAAATACTGCAGCGTTTCCAGGACGGAATTTATAGATGAAATGAAGAAGTAAATGAATAATACTTGCATATTATGCAAAAATGATGTATTATTATGCAAGTGTTAGCGAAAAGAACACCGGAAGTATGCTTTACTTCCCTGACAATGTGGTATATTATTAGGAAATGAAAGCGTCAGCGGACAGCAGAGCGGAGGAATCTCCGCAAACTCTTTTGTCTGCCGGCGCTGTACATATTTCACGGAAAGGAAATTATAAAAATGATTAAGGTTGGAATCATTGGCGCTACAGGATATGCGGGCGCTGAGCTTGTGAGAATACTGACAGGACATAAAAATGCCCGGATTGAGTGGTATGGCTCCAGAAGCTACATAGATCAGAAATATGCGGATGTCTACAGGAATATGTTCCAGATTGTGGATGACACATGTATGGACGACAACATGGAGGAACTGGCAGAGCGGGTGGATGTGATTTTTACAGCCACACCCCAGGGCCTGTGCGCGTCTCTTGTGAATGAAGGAATTCTGTCAAAAGCGAAGGTGATTGATCTGAGTGCGGATTTCCGTCTCAAAGACGTATCGGTTTATGAAGAGTGGTACAAGATTGAGCATAAAGCACCTCAGTTTCTTGAGGAAGCGGTATACGGACTGTGTGAGATCAACCGGGAAAAGGTGAAAACAGCCCGCCTTGTGGCAAATCCGGGATGTTACACAACCTGTTCCATCCTGACAGCTTATCCGCTGGCAAAAGAGGGGCTGATCGATATGGACAGTCTGATTATTGACGCAAAATCCGGAACCTCCGGAGCAGGACGGGGTGCCAAGCTTCCGAACCTTTTCTGCGAGGTTAACGAAAATATTAAGGCATATGGCGTGGCAACACACCGGCATACGCCTGAGATTGAAGAACAGCTGGGATATGCAGCCGGGAGAAAGGTTACGCTTAGCTTTACTCCCCATCTTGTTCCCATGAACCGCGGAATTCTTGCGACAGAGTACGCGGGCCTGACCCGTAAAGTTTCAGCGGAAGAGATCAGGGCGGTATATGATAAATATTACGGAACGGAGAAGTTTATCCGTGTACTTGATCCGGATGTATGTCCGGAAACAAAATGGGTGGAAGGCAGCAATTATGTTGATATCGGCTTTAAGATTGACCCCAGGACAAACCGTATTATTATGATGGGCGCTATTGACAATCTGGTAAAAGGCGCGGCCGGACAGGCTGTGCAGAACATGAACCTGATGTTCGGCGAGAAGGAGAGCGAAGGACTGGAACTGGTACCGATGTTCCCGTAGTCCGGCCAGAACAGAAGGGCGGGGCGGAGCGGATTTTTCCCTTGTCCGGAGACAGGGACGCGCCGGTATGAAAGATGAATGGAGTATGGATGGCTTATGATACGTGTAATGACAATTGAGGACTACGATCAGGTGTATGCCCTCTGGAAAAAGATCAAAGGCTTTGGAATCCGCAGCATAGATGATTCCAGAGAGGGAGTGGAACGCTTCCTGAAGCGGAATCCGTCGACCAGTGTAGTGGCTGAGGAGGACGGGAAAATTGTGGGGAGCATCCTGTGCGGTCATGACGGCAGACGGGGATGTCTGTATCATGTCTGTGTGGATGAGGCTTACCGGAGACATGGAATCGGAAGAGCTATGGTTGTTTTTGCCATGAAGGCGCTTCAGAAAGAGGAAATCAATAAAGTGTCTCTGATTGCCTTTACCAGAAACGATATCGGAAATGCTTTCTGGAATACCATTGGATGGACAGAGAGACTGGATCTGAATTATTATGACTTCACACTGAATGAGGAAAACATAACTGCATTTAACGGACAGTAGCAGAGAAAAGGAGTGTAAGGAAGATGAATATAATTGACGGAGGAGTAACGGCGGCGAAAGGATTTGAGGCGGCCGCGGCCGCAGCGGGAATCAAATATCAGGACCGCACGGATATGGCGCTGATCTACAGTGAAAAACCATGCAAAGCAGCAGGCGCTTTTACAACCAATGTGGTAAAAGCCGCACCGGTGAAATGGGACAGAGAGATTGTGGAGAAGAAGCTCCGTCCCCAGGTAGTGATTGTAAATTCAGGGATTGCAAACGCATGCACCGGCGAAGAAGGAATAGAATGCTGCAGAAAGACGGCAAAGGCCGCGTCTCAGGCGCTGAATGTAGATGCAGCCAGTGTGCTGGTGGGCTCCACCGGAGTGATCGGCATGCAGATGCCGGTCGATCGGATTGAAAAAGGCATTCATATGCTTGCGGGGGAGAAAAAAGCAGACAGGGAAAGCGGCGCCGCGGCGGCAGGGGCGATTATGACAACGGATACCAGACCGAAAGAAGCGGCGGTTACCTTTGATATCAATGGAAAAACAGTGACCATCGGCGGCATGGCAAAAGGCTCCGGCATGATCCATCCGAATATGTGCACCATGCTGTCTTTCATTACAACTGACGCGAAGATTTCCGGAAAAGCACTGCGCAGAGCGCTGCGCGCGGATGTGGAAGATACCTACAATATGATATCCGTAGACGGAGACACATCTACCAATGACACAGTGCTTCTGCTTGCAAACGGCATGGCCGGGAACGACAAGATCCGGTATGGCACCCCGGAATATGAGAAGTTCTGCCAGGCTCTTCATTATGTAAATGAAACTCTGGCGAAAAAGATTGCCGGCGACGGCGAGGGGGCGACGGCGCTCTTTGAGGCAAAGATTACGGGCGCACAGACAAAAGAACAGGCAAAAGTACTGGCAAAGTCCATTGTCTGCTCCAATCTGACCAAGACAGCTATTGCCGGACATGACGCCAACTGGGGAAGAATTCTCTGTGCGATGGGATATTCCGGGGCTGAATTTGATCCGGAAAAAGTGTCCCTGTTTTTTGAGAGCAGTGCAGGAAAGCTTAAGATTATAGAAAATGGAGTAGCGGTAGAGTACAGCGAGGAGAAGGCAACGGAGATTCTCTCTCAGCCGGAAGTGACAGTAACCGCGAATATCGGAGAAGGAGAGGCGCAGGCGTCAGCCTGGGGCTGTGATCTGACACATGAATATATCAATATCAACGCGGATTACCGGAGTTAAGGAGGAATACAGGAATTATGAATGAAAATATGCAGCAGTATCTGGACAAAGCGCAGGTCCTGATTGAGGCTCTGCCATATATCCAGCGTTTTAACAGAAAGATTATCGTTGTGAAATACGGCGGAAGCGCTATGGTGGATGAAGAGCTGAAAAAGCGGGTGATCGAAGACGTGACTCTGCTGAAGCTGGTAGGATTCAAGCCGATTATCGTTCACGGCGGCGGCAAAGAAATCAGCAAATGGGTTGCAAAGACGGGAATGGAGCCCAGATTTATCAACGGCCTTCGCGTGACAGATGAAAGTACAATGGAGATTGCGGAGATGGTGCTTGGACGGGTGAATAAAAGTCTGGTACAGCTTGTGGAAAGTCTGGGTGTGCGCGCCATCGGCATCAGCGGGAAGGACGGCGGCCTTCTGCGGGTAGATAAAAAATATTCAGACGGCCAGGACATCGGATATGTAGGTGAAATCAAACATGTCAACGCGCCGATTCTCTTTGACCTTCTGGAGAAGGATTTCCTTCCGATTGTTTGTCCTGTGGGAATGGATGACGATTATAATACATACAACATTAATGCGGATGATGCGGCCTGTGCCATTGCACGGGCAGTCCGGGCTGAGAAGCTGGCTTTCCTGACAGACATTGAGGGTGTATACAAAGATCCGGATGATCCTTCCACACTGATTTCCGAGCTGTGGGTGGATGAGGCGAAGAAACTGATGGCTTCCGGAAGTATCGGCGGCGGTATGCTGCCGAAGCTTCAGAACTGCATTGATGCCATCGCTCACGGCGTATCCAGAGTGCATATTCTGGACGGGCGGATTCCGCACTGTCTTCTTTTGGAGATTTTTACCAATAAAGGAATCGGCACAGCGATATTAAACAGTAAAGAAAGCAGGTATTATTATGGTGAACAGTAAAATACAGTCAGCAGAAGAAAATCTTATTCACGTATATAATCGTTTCCCGGTCGTGCTTGATCACGGAGAGGGCATGTATCTTTATGATACGGATGGAAAGAAATATCTGGATTTTGCGGCGGGATTTGCCGTATGCGGTCTGGGCTATGGCAATCAGGAGCTTGCCGGTGCCTTGAAGGATCAGATTGACCGCCTGTATCACACCTCTAATCTTTATTACCATGAGAGCTGCGGAGAGGCCGCAAGGGAGTTAAACCGTGTCTGCGGTATGGACCGGGTGTTTTTTACGAACAGCGGCGGCGAAGCGGTCGAGGGGGCGCTTAAGGCGGCAAGAAGGTACGCCTATACAAAGAAGACAGGCAGATATGAGTTTATTGCCATGGAAAACTCTTTCCACGGAAGAACCTTCGGCGCGGTATCCGTAACCGGCCATAAAGCTTACAGGGATCCTTTTGAACCGTTGGTACCGGGTGTGAAGTTCGCGACGTTCAATGATCTGGACAGTGTGAAAGCCCTTGTAAGTGATAAGACCTGTGCCATCATTCTGGAGCCGCTGCAGGGCGAGGGCGGCATTAATCCTGCCACCCAGGAGTTTATGGAGGGAATCCGGAATATCTGTGATGAAAACGGGATTCTTATGATCTGCGATGAGGTCCAGTGCGGTATGGGAAGAACCGGAAGCATGTTTGCATGGCAGGGATACGGGGTAAAACCGGACATCCTTACCATGGCAAAAGCAATTGGAAACGGCATTCCGGTAGGGGCATTTGCCCTGACGAAGGAAGTGGCGGAATATTCGCTGCAGTCCGGAGACCATGGATCCACATATGGCGGGAATCCTCTGGCCTGTACAGCAGTGAAAAAAGTCATTGAGATTTTTGAACGGGAAGATATCGTGGGACACGTAAACAAGGTGGCTCCCTATCTGACAAGAAAGCTGGACGAGCTGGTAGAAGAACTGGACTGTGTGACAGAGCGCAAAGGGAAAGGCCTGATGCAGGGAATTGTTATAACAAAACCTCTGGCGGAAGTGAATAACCGGGCAGTAGAGGAAGGCCTTCTGGTGATCCAGGCACAAGGAAATGTGATCCGCTTCGTTCCTCCGCTTATTGTAGAAGAAAAACATATTGATGAAATGATTGCCAAAATGAAGAAAGCGCTTGAGTAGCATTTAACAGAAGCGTACTGCGGAAATTCCGCATGACAGAATAAAAATAAAGACAGGCCTGGACAGAGCAGGCGGGAATAAAGAAACCGGTTGTCGGATATACTGAAATATGTGTGAATGGTACATTATATGGAGGTAGGAAGATGATCGGTTTTTTTATTGCTCTTTTATCAGGAGCCCTGATGAGTGTACAGGGAGTTTTTAACACCCAGGTAACAAAGACGACAGGTGTATGGGTAAGCAACGGCTGGGTTCAGCTTACTGCGTTTGCAGTCTGTCTTGCCGTCTGGTTTGCAACAGGACGGGACAGTGTGGCGGCGCTGGGCAGGGTAGAGCCCAGATATATGCTGCTGGGCGGCGTGATCGGGGCAGGAATTACATGGACTGTGATTAAGAGTATAGAAGCCCTGGGCCCGGCCAGATCAGCGCTTCTTATTGTGGTTGCACAGCTGATCGTGTCTTATGTGATCGAACTTTTCGGAATGTTCGGGATGGAGAAAGAGCCGATTGACTGGAGAAAGCTGGGCGGTCTTGCACTGGCTATTGTCGGTATTGCCATTTTTCAGTGGGAATAAAGAGAAAGAAGAATAAAACAGGCACAGAACTGTAATAAACCTTCAATAAACTTGTAACAAACACGTAATTGTCTATTGTCTTTTTTACAAAAATTCGTTACAATAATAACAGGCTGTTTACACGGCCGGCTCACATAGACGGCAGAAGTATAAAGGATTCGGCTTTCTTATGTGTGTATTTTATGTCCGGCATAAAGGGGTATTCTTACAGTCTGCGGATTGTGAGGAAGATATGCGAGACGATTTCAGAATGATCAGGATGGTGGCGGTTCTGCTTGGATCCTTTTTTCTGCTTTCAGGCTGCGGCGGAGGGCAGAAGGACTCTCTTGCGGAACTGGAACTGACAGAACCATCCGGAACAGAAGAAGATTCAGAGACACAGGAGGAGTTCTGTGAAGAGGAAGAGGAGACATTCGCCTACGTTTATGTATGCGGGGCGGTGCACTCTCCCGGAGTATATAAGCTGAGAAGCGATGCGCGTGTGTTTGAGGCGGTAAAGCTGGCCGGCGGACTGACGGAAGAGGCAGCCGGTGAGTATGTCAATCAGGCGGAAACCGTAACAGACGGAGGACGCATTTATGTGCCGACTCAGGAGGAAGCACTGGAGTACGGTACAGGGGTTGCAGAAACAGGAATAACCAGCGGTACGGACGGAAAGAAACAGGGAAAGATAAATATTAATACAGCCGGAAAAGAGGAACTCATGCAGCTTACCGGGATTGGCGAGGCAAAGGCTCAGAGTATTCTGGATTACCGTGAGGAGCACGGGAGATTTACCAGTACAGAAGAACTGATGCAGATTGAGGGAATCAAAGAGGGAGTATTTAATAAAATAAAGGATAACATAACGATATAGCAGGGAGTCGAGATATTGGAGTATGAGTAAGAAAATATTGGTTGTGGATGATGAAAAATTAATCGTGAAAGGAATCCGTTTCAG
>ERZ1643247.655-NODE-655-length-39888-cov-33.357116_pt1 | contig 39888 bp, 32 predicted proteins | sample MGYA00579264_ERZ1643247 | MGnify/ENA primary metagenome ERZ1643247 (study PRJEB29033, sample SAMEA4952262) | chicken gut metagenome | biome: Broiler Chicken; feature: Gastrointestinal Tract; material: Caecum | place: Ireland | collected 2018 | study: Broiler... | reverse complement strand
TGTACAGCCGCATCACCGGCTACTACCGCCCCGTGCAGAACTGGAACGACGGCAAAGCGCAGGAGTTTAAGGACAGAAAGCTGTACGACGTGGCGCATTCCTCCCTCAAGCATTCGCACGCGGCGGCTGCGGAAGCGGCCGTGAACGAAGCCAGCGTCACTGCCCCCGCCGACATGTGCGCGGCGGCAGGGTGCGCGGCCGCGGCGGAAACCAAGTGCGCCGCCCCTGCGGAAAACGCGGCGCTGCTGTTCACCACCCGCACCTGCCCCAACTGCCGCACGGCAGAAGCGCTGCTGCAGAAGAAGGGCGTTGCCTACACCAAAGTTTTGGCGGAAGAGCACGCAGACCTGTGCGAGCGCTACGGCATCCGCCAGGCGCCCACGCTGGTGGCGGGCGGCGAAAAATTTGCGGGCCTTAGCGAGATCACAAAATTTGCCGAAAAACCCCTGTCGTGAGCGGCCCTCTTTAAGAGCGCGGCGAGCAAAAACAGCAAACAAATTTAAAATGTAGAATGTAAAATTTTGGACGGGTTTATCGGTCATGATGCATTCCGCGCACTGCGTTTTACATGAAAATTCCTTATGATCACAGTGTGAACCATCCCATACAAAGCGCCCCCGCTGCATGCAGCGGGGGCGCTTTTTTTCTATAATTTTCCTTGTCTTCCTCCTCGGCGCGTTATGCGCCGCCTGCGCTGGCGCCCCCCCTGTCATCCTGAGGAGCGACGAAATCCCCCTTACTTGTCAGCCTGAGCGAGGGAGCGAAGCGACCGAGTCGAAGGATCTCAAAAATGTAAAATGTAGAATGTAGAATTTTGGAAGGGATACAAATATTTTTTGAATATCTCCTGAATTTTACACTTTACACTTTACATTCTACATTTCTTTCCCTGTCATCCTGAGAAGCGAAGCGACGAAATCCCCCTTACTTGTCAGCCTGAGCGAGGGAGCGCCGCGACCGAGTCGAAGGATCTCAAAAATGTAAAATGTAAAATGTAGAATGTAGAATTTTGGAAGGGATACAAATATTTTTTGAATATCTCCTGAATTTTACACTTTACACTTTACACTTTACATTCTACATTCAGTCGAGACCCATTCGACTGCGCGGCGAGGCAGCGCCTTCGCCGCTCCGCTCAGGGTGACAAGGGGGGGGCGGGCTTTCAGCCCTTCTCGGTCGAAATGATAAGATTGCACCCAAGCCAGCGGCGCCCTTCTGACAAGGAGGGCGCCGTTGCTTATACGCAACTGCTATTTCTTTTTACAAAAGCGGATGGTGAAGGTGGTGCCGACGCCCTCTTCGCTTTCGACGGAGAGCTTCCAGCCCGCGCGGCGGCACAGCTTTTTGACGGTGGCAAGGCCCAGCCCGAAGCCGCCGCCCGCGCCGTTGTGCGATTTATCGACGGTGTAGAACCTGTCGAAGATGCGGCTTTGGTTTTCCTTCGAGATGCCGATGCCGGTATCGGACACGGACAGCGCGGGCTCTTCTCCGCCCGTGAGCCGCACTTGCAGCCTGCCCCCCTCTTTGTTGTAGCGGATGCCGTTGGAGACGAGGTTGTTGACGATCTCCACCAGCCGCTCGCGGCGGGAGAGCACTTTGACGCTGCCTTCCACTTCTAAGGTGAAGGCGATGTCTTTCTGGCGGAGGGAAGGTTCAAAGTTGACGGCCGTTTCGCGCAGCACTTCGGAGAGGTCTACCTCGTAATCGGGCAGGTCGTCTGCATCGATGGCGGAAAAGTTGATGATGGAGCGGATGAGATTGGAGAGGCGGTCGCTCTGGCGGATGATGGTATCGGCGACGGAGGGCAGCTTTTCGGGCGGGATGGCGCCGGCGCCGATCAGCTCGGCAAAGCCGCGGATGCTGGTGAGCGGGGTATTCATCTCGTGCGTGACGTTGGCGATGAAGTCGTTTTTGGAGCGGGCGGCGGCCATCAATTCGGTGACGTCGGTGATGAGCAGCACGTTCGCCCTGTCGCCGAAGGTGAAGCGCAGGCTGTATTCGCGCTCGCCGATGCGGCGGTTGACGGTGGCGGGCTCACCAGCGGCGAGGATGGAGGCGATCTCGCCGTCCTGCGTGAAGCAGGCGATGGGCTCGTTCTTTTCGTAATCTAACAGGCGCATGGCGGGCTTGTTGATCAGCAGCACGTCTTGCTCGCTGCGGAAGATGACGATGCCGTGCTCCATGCTGTTGAGGACGAGCTTTTCCATACGGTGATCTTCCTGCATCTTTGCCATCTGGGCGCCGATCTCGGCATTCATCTCGTTCATCATCTTGGCGATGGGCATGAGCTCGGGATATTCGGTGCGCACGGGCTTGTTGCCCGCCGTCGCCGCCGCCTGCGTCAGCCGCTCGACCGGCTGGAGGATGAAAGAGGTGGCGATCCATGCCACGAACAGGCAGATGAGCAGGTCTAACAGCAGCAGCCAGATGAGGGTGGGCAGCGCCTGCGTGAACACGCCGAAAAAGGAGCTCGCCTCGCCCGAAAAGCGGACCAGAAAGCCTTCCGCCGCCCCGCCGCCTTCCAATACCCCCTGCTGCGAAAAGTAGCGGCAGTAGTAGACGAGCTCTTTGCCCAGCGTGGCGCTGCGGCGCACCGACGTGCCCTCGCCTTGGCGCAGCGCCGCCTGCACCTCTTCGCGCCCGGCGTGGGAAGAAAGCTGCGCAGCGGGCACCTCGGAATCGCCCACGGGCGTGCCGTCTGCCAGCAAAAAGGTGACGCGCGTGCCGCCCATCTCGGCGGAGAGGGCCTGTGCCGTCTCGTCGGACAGGGGGGCGGAGATATGGTCGGCGGCGTACATATCCATCAATACGGACAGCTGCCCGCTGGCGATCTGCGCGGAGCGGCTGTACGACATGCCGGAAAAGAGCAGCGTCAGCAGCACCAGCCCGAGCACCGATACGAGCAGCGTGACCAATAAAATGCGTTTTCTCATAGGGTTCTCCCTTCAAACTGACCGAGCCGCTCGAGCCGTGCCCGCACCGAAAGGTGCCTTGCAGGGCGGGCACGGATCACTTTGACTCGGTCAGGCCAAAATAAACCGATACAGGGCAAAAAGCTGCCCTGTATTATAACTATATGTGGCGTTTATTCTGCTATATGTACCGTTTATTCCCTGTATACGAACTTATACCCCACGCCGAACACCGTTTCGATATAGTCGATGCCCAGTTTGCGCAGGCGGGAGACGTGGTTATCGACGGTGCGTGTTTCGCCCTCGTCGTACCCCCACACGGCGTTGAGGATGGCTTCGCGCGTGAGCGCCTTGCCCTCCTTCTGCATCAGGTACTTCAAAAGATTGAACTCTTTATTGTTCAGCTCCAGCCGCTCGCCGCGGAGGGTGGCCGTCATCGTCTCTTCGTCCAGCGCCAGATCGCCGCGCACCAGCGAGGCGTGGCCCTGCGCCCGCCGCAGCAGGGCGTTGACGCGCGCCGTCAGTTCCAGCACGCCGAAGGGCTTGGCGATGTAGTCGTCCGCGCCCAAATTCAGGCCGCGCACCTTGTCCGTCTCCTGCCCCAGGGCGGAGAGCATGATGACGCCCATGGAGGGATATTTTTGTTTGAGCTTGGGCAGCACGTCTAACCCGTTGCCGTCGGGCAGCATGATGTCCATGATGGCGACGGCGGGGGGCTGTTCTTCCACTGCACCACAAAACGCCGCCACCGTTTCAAAGCATTCGACGGTCACGTTCGACATTTCCAGCGCGCAGCGCACCAGCTCGCCGATATTTTTATCGTCTTCCAGCAAGTATACGATCTTTTCCACAATACTCTCCCGCTTCCCCGCGCCGGCCGCGGGAAATTTTTCTGATACAAGTATAACACATACGGGCTGATTTTGCAATCGCTTTTTGCATTTTGAACGGAAGGGCGCCCCTCCCCCGCCGCGGCGAGGCAATAGAACAGGCGGGCGGCCTTCCGCAAGGAGCCGCTACGGCAGAGCACGCACGCGGCCCTGTCGCCGCGGCGGCAATGCGTGAAGAAGGCACCGCCGCACGACAGCCCTGCACGGCAAAAGCGGCGGCTTCCCGTTTGAAGAACAAAGGCTGCGGATTTCCCTTCCAAAAACAAACAGCGGCGCGCCCGCTTACAGGGGCTCGCCGCCGCATTCGTTTTACAGCCGCGCAAGAGCGCGGAAAAGCTCAGTCGAAGGCGTGCGCCATGTAGTTGATATGGTCGGCGGCGCGCTCTAAGTTGCCTACGAGGTTGATGAACACGCCGCTGGAGGCGGGCTTGCACTTGCCCTCGTTGAGGCGGCGGATATGGTCCTTGACCATCGACTTGCGGGCGGCGTCGATCTCTTCTTCCACGCTGTCCACGGCCTTGATGGCGGTGACGTCCTTTTTATCGAACACGTCCATCGCCCGCTGATAGAGGGTATCGATCTTGCCGAACATCTCCTGCAGCGATTTGATGACGCCCTTGGAGAAGTCGATGCCGTCGCGGCGGCAGTTGCGGGTGTACTTGGTGATGTTATCCGAAAGCTCGCCGATGCGGATGATGTCGCCGGTGGCGTGGTGGATGGCGGAGATCAGCTTTTCGTCCGAAAGGGAAATATCCTGCGACGAGATCTTGATGAGATAAGCCACGATGCGCTTTTCCATCTCGAACACGCGGGCGTTGAGCGCGTCAACCTGCTCCTTCTTTTCCGTATCTTGTGTGATGAAGCCTTCAAAGGAGAGGCGCAGCGACTGCATCGCCAGATCTGCCATGTGCGCGGCAGCGATGTTGGCCTGGTTGACGGCCACGGAAGGCGACTTGATGAGGCGCTCGTCCAGGGCGGCGCAGTCGTTTTCGGGGGTCTGCGCGCCATTCTTTTCGCGGATGAGCTTGGTGGCAGCCTTGACGAACAGCTGCGCGAAGGGCAAAAAGATACAGGTGCAGACCACGTTGAAGAAGGTGTGGAAGAGGGCGATCTGCAAGCCGGGGTCGTCCGCGAACCAGTTGCCGAGGGTGGCGCTCATAAAGCCCGGCCAGCACAGCAGGAAGATGGAGAAGATGACCGTGCCGAACACGTTGAACATCAGATGGATGAGCGCCGCGCGCTTGGCGTTGGTGTTGGCGCCCACCGAAGAGAGGAGCGCCGTGACGCAGGTGCCGATGTTGGTGCCCAGCACCAGAAACAGCACGCCGCTGTTGGAAGGGTCGCCGATGGTCAGCCCCGCCGCCACCATCTGCACGATGAGGGTGGTGACCGCCGAGGAGGACTGCACGATGCCCGTGATGATGACGCCCGCCAGCAACAGCACGAGGCGGTTATCGACGCTGACGAGGAAATCTTTGACGATGTCCTGCTGGGCGAAGTCGTCCATCGCCATGCCCATGTATTCGAGGCCGAGGAACACCAGCCCCAGGCCCGCCAGCATCATGCCGACGGTCTTTACCTTCTCTTTTTTGCACAGCATGTCCATGAAGATGCCGACGCAGGTGAAGAGGGTGATGATCTCGATGAAGGGGATATCGGCGATGACCGAAAAATAGGCGGTGACGGTGGTGCCGATGTTGGCGCCCATGATGACCGCCGTCGCCTGGAACAGCGACATCAGCCCCGCGTTGACGAAGCCGACCACCATGACCGTGGTCGCCGACGAGCTTTGGATGATCGCCGTGACGCCCGCGCCGATGCCCACGCCCGCCAGGCGGCTTTTGCCCGTTTTATCGAACCAGCTGCGCAGGCGGTTGGTGGCGAGTTTTTCGATATTGTCTGAAAGCACCTTGAAGCCGAACAAAAATGCGCCAAGACCTGCCAGCAGCGCAACCACCGCCAGCACGTACTCCATTGCATCCATACAGTTTTTACTCCTAACAACTTTTTCTTTTGAAATAACGGCGGGCCTTCGGCAAAAAGCCCGTATTTCTCTCTCATGCCGCCCCTCGGGCGGCGGGGAGAACAGGCCGCGCCCCTTTCGGCAGCCTGCACAGATCCCCGTATATCTATTATAAAACAAAAAAATTTTTTACACTTGTAAAATGAGGCAAAAACTTGTAATAAATTTGTAAAAAATTTTTCGAGGTGAATATTTTGCTGATTTAGCAAGGTTTTTGATAGAAAAGGAAAAAAGCAGACTGCGCCCCCGCCCCGAAGGACAGTCCCCTTCCGCCGCGCACCGAGGTGCAGCCCGCCCTATCGCCTTGAGCGAAGCGGCGCTCGCCTATGCGGTCAGCATTTTTCCAATAGGCACAATGCTCGACTTGCAAGGCGGCTCCTCCTCTTCCCAAAAATCTCGCTCCGTTGCGATTTTCGGGAGCCCTATTTTTTCGCGAAGTCGAACGGGTCTCTTAAGATAATACCATCCTTGTCATTTCGACCGAGGGAAGGAGCAGCCGCGACTGACCGAGTGGAGAAATCTTGCGCGCTGCGTATCGGCAGCAAACGCCTTCCCTTTTCATGCCTTCACCCTTTTTAAGGGGGAAGGGGGACCGCTTGCGGTGGATGAGGGTTGATTTACCCTTATTACTCTCTTTGCCTATAACAAGGACAGTATCCCCTCATCAGGCGCTCCGCGCCAGCTTCCCCCTCAGGGGGAAGCCATGGCATAGAGCCGTGTTCGGAACGGCTTTACTGTTCTGTACAAGATCCCTCCACTCGGTCGCTGCGCTTCCTCGGTCGGGATGACAGAAGGAGGAGATCCTTCGTCGCTTCGTTCCTCAGGATGACAGAGGCAGAGGCAAATATTCTTTAATGTATCCAAAATTCTACATTCTACATTTTACATTTGCTCTTGAGATCCTTCGTCGCGTTGCTCCTCAGGATGACAGGGTGAGGGTTTTTGACTCCGTCCAAAATTTTACATTCTACATTCTACATTTTACATTTGCCATTTACCCTTTCCTTTTCCCGCTCAAAAAATAATGCTAAACAAAGACAAAAAAAGTCCGCCCGCGGCGAATGCCGCGGGCGGGCCGGGAGTTGACCATGACGGCCGCCTCCGCTAAGCCGGAAGCGGCGCCGTGTTTTTTACTCGTAATCTACCACGTTGACCCACTTTTCGAGGAAGGCCTGTTCTTCGGGGACGGCCTTGGTGGTCTGGCTGGCAGCGACGATGGGGAGCGCCTTCTGCACCAGCTGCTTGGCGATGCCCGTCTTTTCGCAGAAGAGTTTGAGGTACTCTTCGGCGATGTCGTCCTTGCCTTCCAGTTTGAACAGCAGGTAGGTGCGGGCGGCGTCGCAGCGGGCGTTGCCCTGGGTGGCGTGCGCCCAGTCGATGATGAACTTGCGCCCGTCGGGGCTGACGATGATGTTGCTGGGGTTGAAGTCGCCGTGGCAGAGCTTATCGTGCGCGGGCAGCGAATCGAGCAGGATGTGCAGATCGTAGCGGGTGGTCTTATCGAACTTGGTCGCGGAGATCTTGCGGTGCATCTTGTCTTTCAGCTTGGTCAGCAAAGGCACTTTCTGCTTGAGCACCTCTACCTGCAGATCGACGAACTCTTCCAGATACTGCTGCATCTTGTCGGGATTTTCGTCCATCAGTTCCTGCATGCTCTTGCCGTCTACAAAGTCGAGCACGATCGCCCACTCGCCGTTGACCTTGGTGACCTCGTGTACGGCGGGAACGTTGAGGGAGGTGCCCTCTTCCACGCGCGCCGTGTTGAGCGCCTCGTTCAGGACGTCAGACTTGGGATACTCGTTGTTGAACAGCTTGACGAGCGTTTTGCCTTCGCGATAGATGGTCTTTTTTTCGGTTTTGCGAATGATTTCTGCCATAATGATTCCCCTCCTTATTTACCGTAATAGCACTTGAGATACATTTCTTTGATCTCGGAGATGAGCGGGTAGCGGGGGTTCGCGCCGGTGCACTGGTCGTCGAACGCCTGCTCGCACATTTCGTCGAGGCGGTCCAAGAAGTTCTGCTCGTCAACGCCGTAGTCTTTGATGGTCTTTTTGATGCCGACCTTCGCCTTGAGCTCTTCGACGGCTTTGATGAGGTTTTTGACCTTTGCGTCGTCGTCTTTGCCGCCCAGGCCCAAGAATTCGGCGATCTCCGCATAGCGGCGCTTTGCGTGCGGGTATGCATACTGCGGGAAGGTGCCCATCTTGGTGGGAACTTCGGCGCTGTTGAAGCGGATGACTTCGCTGATCAGCAGGGCGTTGGCGATGCCGTGCGGGATGTGGTGGAACGCGCCCAGCTTATGCGCCATGGAATGGCACACGCCGAGGAAGGCGTTCGCGAAGGCGATACCTGCCATGCAGGAAGCGTCGCCCATCTTTTCGCGCGCTTCGGGGTCGGCTGCGCCGTTCTCGTAAGAGCGGGGCAGATACTCGAAGATGAGTTTGAGGGCGACCAGCGCCTGGCCGTCGGTATACGGGGTGGCCATGATGGACGCATACGCTTCGAGGGCGTGGGTCATGGCGTCGATACCGGTGGCGGCGGTCAGGCCGCGCGGCATGCTCATCATGAAGTCTGCATCGACGATGGCCATCTTCGGCAGCAGCTCGTAGTCGGCCAGAGGATACTTGATGCCCGTCGTTTCGTCGGTGATGACGGCGAACGGCGTGACCTCGGAGCCGGTACCTGCGGAGGTGGGGATGGCGATGAAGTACGCCTTTTCGCCCATCTTCGGGAAGGTGTACACCCTCTTGCGGATGTCCATGAAGCGCATGGCCATGTCGAGGAAGTCCACTTCGGGATGTTCGTACAGCACCCACATGATCTTGCCGGCGTCCATCGCCGAGCCGCCGCCGAGGGCGATGATCACGTCGGGCTGGAATTCGGTCATCAGCTTCGCGCCTTCCTTCGCGCAGGCGAGGTTCGGGTCGGGCGCCACGTTGTAGAAGCAGGTGTAGCGGATGCCCATTTCGTCCAATTTATCGGTGATGGGCTTGATATAGTTGTTTTTGTACAGGAATTCGTCGGTGACGATGAAGGCGCGCTTCTTGTCCATGACGTTCTTGAGCTCGTCGAGAGCGACGGGCAGGCAGCCGCGCTTGTGGTAAACTTTTTCAGGCAGTCTGAGCCAGAGCATATTTTCTTTCCTCTCCGCTAAGGTCTTGATGTTCAGAAGGTGTTTGACGCCGACGTTCTCGGAAACCGAGTTGCCGCCCCACGAGCCGCAGCCCAGGGTGAGCGAAGGGTTGAGCTGGAAGTTGTAGATGTCGCCGATGGCGCCCTGCGAAGAAGGCATGTTGATAATCATGCGGCAGGTCTTCATCGCTTCCTGCCACTTGGCGATCTTGTCTTTGCCGGCGATGGGGTCGATATGCAGGGAAGCGGTGTGGCCGTAGCCGCCGTCCGCGATCAGGCGCTCTGCCTTGGCGACGGCTTCGTCAAAGTCTTTGGCGCGGTACAGTGCCAGAACGGGCGACAGCTTTTCATGCGCGAACGCCTCTTCCAGTTCCACGCTCTCCACCTCGCCGATGAGGATCTTGGCGGTATCGGGGACGGAGAAGCCGCAGATCTCCGCGATCTTGGGGGCGCGCTGGCCGACGATCTTGGCGTTGAGCGAGCCGTTGATGATCATGGTGGAGCGGACCTTGTTCTTCTCCTCTTCGTTCAAAATATAGCAGCCGCGCTTGATGAACTCTGCCTTGACGGCGTCGTACACGGCGTCTTCGGCGATGACCGACTGCTCGGAAGCGCAGATGAGGCCGTTATCGAAGGTCTTGGAGTGGATGATGGAGTTGACGGCGACGACGACGTTGGCGGTCTCGTCGATGATGGCGGGGGTGTTGCCCGCGCCGACGCCGAGGGCGGGTTTACCCGAGCTGTAGGCGCTGCGCACCATGCCGGGGCCGCCGGTGGCGAGGATGATGTCCGCCGTCTTCATCAGCGTGTTGGTCATTTCCAGCGAAGGGACGTCGATCCAGCCGATGATGCCTTCGGGCGCGCCCGCTTTGACGGCAGCTTCCAAAACCACCTTTGCGGCGGCGATGGTGCAGCCCTTTGCGCGGGGGTGCGGGGAGATGATGATGCCGTTGCGCGTCTTCAGGCAGATGAGCGTCTTGAAGATGGCGGTAGACGTCGGGTTGGTCGTAGGGATGACCGCAGCCACGACGCCGATGGGCTCGGCGATCTTTTTGACGCCGAACGAGGCGTCCTCTTCGATCACGCCCACCGTTTTGGTGTGCTTGTACTTGTTGTAGATGTACTCGGCGGCATAGTGGTTTTTGATGACCTTGTCTTCCACAATGCCCATGCCGGTCTCCGCAACTGCCATCTTGGCCAGGGGGATGCGCTGGTTGTTTGCCGCCAGAGCCGCAGCACGGAAGATCTTATCTACCTGCTCTTGGCTGTAGGTGGCAAAGATCTCCTGCGCCTTCCTGACCTGCTCGATTTTCGCCATCAAGGCTTCCACCGAATCGACGATCTTTTCGTTTTCCATGAGTCCTCTCCTTCCAAAAAATTATTTTTCGTTTTTCAATATCTCCGCGAGGCGACGCGACAGGATCGCAAGCGATGCCGCCATGTCCTCGTTTTTGACTGCTATATCCGCGGGCAGCGCCAGATGCACGGGCGCAAAGTTCCAGATGGCGCGCACGCCGCCTTCTACCAGCGCGTCGGCAGCTGCCTGCGCCGCCTGTTTGGGTACGGCGATGATGCCGATGCGCACCTTTTTTTCGCGCACCGTCTGCGAGAGCACGTCTGCGCCGTAAACGCGCACGCCGCCCACCTCTTTGCCGATGCGGGCAGGGTCGGTATCGAACGCCGCCACGATGTTCAGGCCGTAGCTTTTGAAGCCGCCGTAGCCTGCCAGCGCCGAACCCAATCCGCCCACGCCCACGAGCACGGCGTCGGTCACGTTGTTGTACCCGAGCAGGCGGTTGATGTCGTCCAACAGCTCGTCTACCTCAAACCCCAGTTTGGGCTTGCCGGCGGCGGAACTGATGGCGGCAAGGTCTTTGCGCACCTGCACGGCGGAAAGGTGCAGCTCTTCGGCGATGGCGGTGGAAGACACCGTCTTTTCGCCGGCTTCCTGCTTTTCTGCCAGGCAGCGGTGGTAGGAAGGCAGCCGTTCGAGCGTCGCCTTCGATACGTTCGTCAACTCTTTGTCGCTGCCCATCGGCTCCCCTCCTGTGCGGCCCCTATCGAACCGAATTTATTGATAACCTTTTATCGATAAAATAATATCAAATATGCGCGGCAAAGTCAACGGCGCGGAACTACTTTTATCATAAAGTTATTTTTTAGAAAAAGCCAACGAAAAATGCGAAAAACGATCATCGCAGGCCCTTGCAGTACTATGATACCATGAATTTTGCCGTTTGGCAATAGTTTGGCAAAAATTTAAGATAAAATTATTGGCGGAAGGGGCGGCCCTGCCATCTTGAAGCACGCGGCTCCGCCCCCCCCTGTTATCCTGAGGAGTAAAGCCCCCCTGTCATCCTGAGCAAGCGAAGCGAGCCGAAGGATCTCATCTGCAAATGTAAAATGTAAAATGTAAAATGTAAAATTGAGGATGCTTAAAAACAAATACGAAAAAACGGCAAAACCACACTTTTGCCGTTTTTTCCTTTTACAAACAATTTTTGCGCGTCCGAAAGCCGCGCCTTTCGGTAAGCGCACCCCATTTGCCGCATACCTGCGGCTTTGGCGGAAAGAGTGAATTTGCGCGGCGTTCCTATTCCAAACAATACTTAAAACGAGGCAAAATCGCATTTTTGCCTCGTTTCCATTATGAGCATACGGATGGAGGTGAATGCGGCGCAATTTTATAAAAGGTGTGCCCTTAAACATTGCGCCGCAGAGGGGAGAAACCGCCGCCAGTATGCCGCGCAATTTTGCGCGGCAACGCACGGCAGGTTTCCCCCTTCCTCTCGACAATTTCTTTCGTCAGCTCGAAAGAAATTGTGAGAACAATGTCACATTATATCTTCCAAAACCATGCGGATGCACTCTTCTTCTTCGGCGAGAAGGCGTGCCAGCCGGCCTTCGGGCGTGGAGCCTGCGCGCTCGTTGCGGCGCTTGGCGGAAAAGGCCCGCCAAAACCTGCGCCCCAGCGCCGCGGCCGCCACCAACAGCACCAGCGCCGCCGCCCCGCAGACGACGGCGGCGATCAAAACCTGATAGCCGGGCACGGCGTCGATGAGGGGAAAGAGCACCGCAGACGCCACGGCAAACGCCAAAAACAGCGCCGCGACGACGGCAAAGCTGCGCAGCGCCCGCCCGTAGGCGCGCATGACCTGCGGCCGCTCGGCGGCGCGCTTTTCTTCGTCTGCCGCCGCCTGCGCCCTGGCGCGCATGCCGCACTCTTCCGCCCGCAGCGACAGCTGCTCTCCGTAGCGGGCGGCGACTTCTTTGCGGCCCGCCTCGCCCATGCGCCGCACCGCCTTTTCAAAGGCGCGGCTGCACTCGCCGAAGCCGGAAAAATCGGTGAGATCTTTGGTGTGCACGCGCACGACGCCGAACCACGGCCGCCAGTCGGCTCGGTCGAGGGCGGCGCAGTCTAAATACTTTTCGCCCGCGCCGAGAAAATCGCCCGCAGCGAACAGCTCGTCTGCTTCGGCGAGCATCGCCTGCGCGCCCGCGCGCCGCCGCTCGCCTTCGCGTGCCAAAAACCTGGCGCCTGCCTCTTCTTCTTCAAAGCCCTTGTAATCGGGGATGTCGATGACGATATCGTCGGCAGACACCTCTCCCGCTTCCTCGCCGGTGCGGCGCAGGCGGATCTTGCCGTCGTCGTCTAATTCTAAACTTCTTTCTTCCATCTTCGTGCTTCCTTTGCCGCCACACTTTCTCGTTTATTATGAAGGAAAGGGCGGCCGTGCCATGGTTTTTACCGTGCGCCCGCCGCCGTATGGGCGGGGCGCCTTTGCTTTTGCCGCCGCATGGGCGGGGCGCCTTTGCTTTTGCCTTCTGCTTTTTATATATGAAAGGAAAGGCGGATTTTTATGTTGCCGCCGCGGCTTCTTCCGCAAGGGAGAAAGCCGCGGCGGGCGTTTATCATTTTGCGCCCATGCGGCAAGCCTGCGGAACGAGCTTCCTTCCCCTATACAAAACGCTCATTCTTTGCCGCGGGCGCGGCGCAGCTCTTCTTCGCTGAGGTAAAAGGGATTGCGCGGCATATGCGGCCCGCGCGGCTCTGCCCCCCGCCCGCCCTTTTGCGGGCAGACGGTGCGCACCACGCGCGTTTTGCACTTGCCGCGGTAACGGCTGCGCGCCCAGCGGCACAGCTCTTCCGTTTCAAACAACGCGAACACGGCGCTGCCCGAACCCGTGACGGCGCACGCCAGCGGCGAAAAGGACGCCGCCGCCGCCAATGCCTCCGCGATGCCCGCATGCAGCTGACAGGCGGGGCGCTGCAGGGCGTTGTACACGTTTGCGGCTACGCCCGCAAGGTCGCCGCGGGAAAGCGCCTCGGCGAGGCGGGCGCTGTCGCAGCGGGGCGGGTCGGGAGAGGCGTCGTACCGGGCGAAGCACTGCGCCGTAGAAACGCCGCCCTGCGGAAAAAACAGCAGCATGTGATAGGTGCGGGGGGATGTGAGCGGCTGCACGGCGTCTCCCCTGCCCGTGAGGCGGGCGAACCCGCCGGAAAGCATGTAGCCGGTGTCGCTGCCGACGGCGTCGGCGATGCGTTTGAGCTCTTTTTCCGCCTCTGCGCCGTGTATGCCGTATACTTTTGCCAAGGCGTTGAGCACGCCCGCGGCGTCTGCCGAAGAGCCGCCGAGGCCGGCGCCGATGGGGATGTCTTTATCGATCTGAATGTCGGCGCCCCCCGTGCCGAACGCCTGCACGAACGCCTCTGCCGCGCGCACGGCGTTGTTGCCTTCGGGCGGGATGCCCTCGCTGCCCATGCCGCGCATGTATACGTTGACGAGCGCGTCTTTGCGCGGTTTGGCGCGGACGGTGTCGCAGATGTCAATGGAGGCGACCACGCTGTCGAGCAGGTGATAGCCGCCGGCGCAGCCCGTGACGTTGAGCGCCAGATTCACTTTTGCATAACTTTTGACCGTCGCTGCAAACATACCTTGCCCTCACTGCCCTCTGCTTTTGCCATGCACCCCTCTGCCGAGGGCGGCGCTTTTTTTCGGAAAGCGTTTTCCGCCCGGGCGGGATGCCCTCTCCCCTGCCTTATATGCCTTCCCTCTGCCCGCACGGCTGCGGGCATGCCCGCCGCCTTTGCGCAAAATTGCCGCAGGGGGCTTTATCTTCTTTCAGTATAGCACACTTCTATGATAATTGCCGCACGCCGCGTGAAAAAATTGTGTGAACAGCCGTATCTGCGCCGTTTATTTGACGGGAACGCCACGCGCCGCGCAATACGCCTTGAACGCCTGCGCCGAACCCACGCTGAACCCTTCCGCCGAAAGGATGCTCGCCTGCGACTTTGCCACGAACACCAGCATGCAGCCGCGGTATTCCGCCACTTTTATAAGGTCTTTGACGCGCAGCCTCATCTGCGAAAGCACCTCTTCTCCCCGCACCGTCTGCAGGATGAGCCGCTCGCCGAAGACTGTAAGCCGCACCGAAGCGCCCGTATACACGAGACTCTTTTCGGTATTGCGGCGGCAGAGGACGGGGAGAACGAAAAAGAGGAAGGCCGCCACCGCCGCGGCGCCGACCAGCAGAGAGACGCCGTACACCGTATCTCCCTGCGAAAAACCGAGCAGCCACGAAAACACCGCCAGCACTACCAAAAGCCCCGCCGCCATGACTGCCGACGGCAGGCGGGAGGAATAGTCCGCCAAAATATCGGCCTCCCGCTTGCCGAGCGGATTTTCCGCCAAAAAATCGGGAACGGGCGCTTCCTCTTGCGGCGCATTCTCCTCTGTTTGCAAGGCTTCTGCCTTCGAGCGCGGGGCGGCTGCCGCCCGTTCCAAAACTTCTCTTTCCATCCGCAGCTCCTCCGTATGCTTTTCCGTATATTCTCTTACAGTATATCATGCTCCCGATAAAAATGCAAGCGCAGGATAGTTGCGCCCGCCGCTGCCGTTGTACGCTTACGCTTTTTCTTTTGAAACAAGCGCAGGCACGATTTTTTCTTCTTTCCCTTTACAAAAACAAAAACGCGGGGTATAATAGTAATATGGCTGACATAGCAGCCACAAGGAGAGACGAGATGATCTACCAATCTATCGAAGAACTGATCGGCAAGACGCCGCTGCTGCGGCTGCACGGCATGGAACGCCGCTTCGGGGCGCGCGCCGAAGTGCTTGCGAAGCTGGAATATCTGAACCCCACGGGCAGCGTGAAAGACCGCCCCGCCCTGCACATGATCCGCCGCCTGGAAGAGGCGGGCAAAATCGGCAAAGACACCCTGCTCATCGAGCCGACCAGCGGCAATACGGGCATCGGGCTGGCGTGCGTGTGCGCAGTAAAGGGCTATACGCTGGTTTTGACCATGCCCGAGACCATGAGCGAAGAGCGCCGCAAGCTGCTTTCCGCCTACGGCGCCAAGATCGTGCTCACGCCCGGCGCTTTGGGGATGCAGGGCGCCATCGACAAGGCCGAACAGCTGCACCGCGAGCATAAAGACAGCGTCATCGTGGGGCAGTTCACCAACCCCGACAACCCCGAAGCGCACTACCGCACCACCGGGCCCGAGCTGTGGTTCGATACCGACGGCCGCCTCGACTGCATCGTGGCGGGCGTGGGAACGGGCGGCACCCTGACGGGCACGGCGAAATATTTGAAGGAACGCGACCCGCGCATCCGCGCCGTGGCCGTGGAGCCGGAAGGTTCGCCCGTGCTTTCGGGCGGGAAGGCGGGCGCGCACGGCCTGCAGGGCATCGGCGCGGGATTCGTGCCCCAAATTTTGGATATTTCGCTCATCGACGAGGTGATCGCCGTATCCGACGCCGACGCCTACATGGCGGGGCGCACCCTCGCCAAGGCGGACGGCGTGTTTGCGGGCATCACCGCGGGCGCTGCCGTGTGGGCGGCGCTGTGCCTGGCGCGGCGCGAAGAGTATGCGGGCAAGCGCATCGCCGTCATCCTCCCCGATACGGGCGCGCGCTACCTTTCCACCCCGCTGTTTGAGGGCTGAAGCGCATCCCCGTCATCCTTCCCTCGCCGCGTCCGGGCTGCCCGCTTATTTTGTATGTTTTTCACGCGGAACAACGATTTATTCGAGACGTAGTACTCAATTTTTGCGAAAATACCATATATACAGGCAAACATATCGGCAAAGGGGCCGCATACAGCGTTTTTTACGGCGACGGGCTTCCATGTAAGGAGAATAGGATAGATCATCCCTCATCCACCGCAAGCGGTCCCCCTTCCCCCTTAAAAAGGGTGAAGGCATGAAAAGGGAAGGCGTTTGCTGCCGATACGCAGCGCGCAAGATTTCTCCACTCGGTCAGTCGCGGCTGCTCCTTCCCTCGGTCGAAATGACAAAGAAGGTTTTTTATTAAGAGACCCATTCGACTTCGCAGGGACAACGGTGTTGCCCCTGCTCCGCTCAGGGTGACAAAACGGGGGCGAGCCGCCCTCTCTATCATCCCGCCCTCGCCGCGGCAAGGCGCTATGGCGGACGGCCTATTTTGTATGTTTTTCACGCGGAACAACGATTTATTCGAGACGTAGTACTCGATTTTTGCGCAAACACCATATATACAGGCAAACTATATATGGCGGCGAAGGCAAAATCAAAAAATGCTGGAGCGTTCTTCCTTCGCCCCGCATTTATTTTAGAGCAAAAAAACAAGGGGCCTGCTGCATCATCATATATGCAGCGGGTCCCTTTTTCCGAACTTCTTGCGGATTTCCCTCCTTGGAGCTTCGGTAAATCAAGGCGGCACTCGGTGCGAGCGCCGCCTCATTTACAAGTGGTCATTACGAACTGCTTGCCGATCGGGTATTCCAAAAAGTTATCCGATAGCGAACCGTTACTTACACTTTTTAACTTTTTTATGACATCCTGTCAGTTAAATCAACGATTCTGCGGATATTTTTCTTTTTCTTTACCGAACATTTTCTCCCTGTTCAGTTTGACAACATTGTTCAGTCTTATTCTAATCTACGCCCAATGTATTTACGCTTTTTATATGATATTGCGTAAAATCTGTGTTTTGATTTTTTTTGACCTATTTGTGCGACATTCGATTTTTGCTTTACCTTTGGTTTTATTTTTCTTGCTGTTTACGATATAAATTTCGTAAATTCAGATATTTGCACCTAAGCAAAGCGTCCTTTTTATGTACTGCACTTTGAAACATCTGAGAGAATTTGTAATAACCACTCCCAAACAGACGGTACCCGTTTCTTTTTGGTGAACCTTGGCGCACTCAACTTCCGCTATGCTATCATTTGCAGCCTTTTCAAAATTGATTGGGGGAAAAGAATAACTGCCGATGATATTTAGGAAGCGCCTGCAGATCAGTACTGCCGCGGTATGCCTATCTTGCAAAAACTTTGCGCCGTCCGGTGCTTTGATTTGACCCTCCGCACTTGCTTTTGCTTTGACCGATTTGTTTTACCCGCCACTGCAGGCGGCCATAAAACTCTGCGCAGATAAACCGTTCAAATACAATCGCCTATGCAAAGAACCAAACGCCGCTCACCTCGGAACTTGCTTGGCTTTGCCGATCGGCCGACCCCTTTGGAATTAGGTCTTCCGTTGTTTGTACTTATATTATAGCACGTTTTTTTGATTTGTCAATACCTTTTTTAAAAATTTTTGAAAAATTTTTTAATTTTTTTGTAATTGTATCTCAAAAAAAGAAACAACGCAACATTTAGGGGTGGCGGGTCTCCTTTTATCCGAACGGCCCGCGCAAAGGGTTTGACGGCCCCGCCCCGCCCGCTCAGAAGGTTTTGGCGTTGTACGATTCGATATAGTGGTTGATGACGGGGAAGTCTGACGGGGTCAAGAGGGCGAGCACCTTTTCGCCCACCACGCCGTTTTCGGTGACGATGACGGCGTAGATGTCTTTGCGCAGTTCAAAGGCTTCAAACACGTCGAACACGGTGGCGGCGGCGCTGAGCAGGCGGTAGCGGCTGAGGATGCTCTCGTCGAGCACGGCGCCGCAGGGGGTGGTGCGCAAAAACTTTGTCAGGTCTTCGCCGGCGGCGGCGCGCTGCAAAATGATGCGGTACAAAAAGTAAGAGTTGATGACCCCCGCCATGTTGCCGTGGTCGTAGACGACGAGCGTCTTTTTTTCCGTTTCGGCAAAGGTCTGCACCGCCGTCAACAGCGGCTTATCGGCGAACACCGACGCCATCTTTTTGACCTTGAACACGTCGGTGACCAGCGGCGGGCGGCAGAGCTGGCGCTCGATGTATTCGATGTTCTGCGTGGCCTCGTCCGTGGGGTTGGCGATGAACAGGTCGGTGCCCGCGGCGGTGCGGTGGACGATGGCGTTGCGCAGCTTGCCGTAGTCGACAAGTTCAGACTCGTAGCGGCGGACGGTGATGTTGACGTCTGTACAGCGCTTGACCAGGTCCGTAAAGTTTTGGGTGGCCTTGCCGCCGTATAAAAGTTTGAGCTGTGCCTCGATCTTGTTGTAACTTCGTAAAAAGCGGTTTGCGTTTTCGTTTGCCATGCCTGTGCTCCTTGCAAAATTCGGGCGGGAAGGCGCGGGCTGCCCGGTCGGCACGCCCGCAGAGAGGCGAAGCGCTCCGGCGGCGCCTTCCCTATATCCAGTATACCATACTTTCCCCTCCCCTGCAATACCCTTGCGGCAAATTTTTGCAGGGCTTTGCCGATTGTTGCCAAACGGGCGCGTTTGTGGTATACTTTTGGCTATGAAACGATATAAACTCAACTTTCAGTTGGTGCCGGACGGCTGCTGGTATACCAATTTGCGCAGCGCCCTGCCCAAAGAGGTGTGGGACAGGCTGCGGCGCGCCGCCTATGCGCGGGCGGGCGGCAGGTGCAGTATCTGCGGGGCGCGCGGAAGGCTGGAAGCGCACGAGGTGTGGAGCTACGACGATGCGGCGCATATACAGAAATTGGAAGACGTGATCGCCGTCTGCCCCGCCTGCCATGCCGTGATACACATCGGCCGCACCTCTCTTTTGGGGAAGGAACCGCAGGCGCAGGAACATTTTATGAAGGTGAACGGCTGCACGCAGAGCGAGTATCACGCCGCCCTGGGCGAGGCGAACCGCGTGCACGCCGAGCGCAGCCGCCATGAGTGGCTGACGGATATTTCTAAACTCAAACAGCTGTTTTGAGGCAGCGGACAGATACGGCAACCGGCGAGGAGAGACCCTCCGCGGGCGCCGCGCAAGGCGCAGAGGAAAATATGCTTGCAAACTTATTCTTGAAAGAAAACGAAACGGCCGCCTCGCCTGCGGCGCGCGGGCGCATCGGCAAGTTTTCGGGCGGGCTGGGCATCGCCCTGAACACCCTGCTCGCCGCCGGCAAGATCGCGGCGGGCATTTTGGCGGGCGCGGTGTCGGTGGTGGCGGACGGGCTCAACAACCTGACCGACTGCGGCAGCAACGTCGTCTCCATCATCGGCTTCAAGATGAGCGAAAAGCCCGCCGACAAAGAGCACCCCTTCGGGCACCAGCGGGCGGAATCGCTTTCGGCGCTGATCATCGCCGTCATCGTGCTGGTGGTGGCGGCGGAGCTTGCCATCCAGTCGGCAGAGACCATCCTTTCCCCTGCCGAAACGCAAGTTTCGCTGCTGACGGCCATCGTTTTGGCGGCGTCGGTGGCGGTAAAGCTGTTCATGTTCTTTTTCAACCGCGCCCTCGCCAAAGAAATCGGCTCGGAGGCGCTGAAGGCGACGGCGGCGGACTGCATCTCCGACGCGGCGGCGACGAGCGCCGTGCTGCTTTCGCTTTTGATCTCGAAATGGGCGCAGATCGAACTGGACGGCTGGATGGGCATCGCGGTGGCGGTATTCATCGCCTTTTCGGGCATAGGGATCTTGAAAGAGACGGTCTCCAACCTGTTGGGGAAGGCGGCGGACGCCGAAACCATCGCCGCCATCAAGCAAAAAATTTGTGCGGCGGAAGGGGTGCACGGCGTGCACGACCTGGTCATCCACGACTACGGCCGCAGCAAGCTGTTCGCCACCGTGCATGTAGAGGTGGACGCGAACATGCCCATCATGGCGGCGCACGACTTAGCAGACGCGCTGGAAAAACAGATCGGCAAAGAGATGGACATCGCCCTGACCGTGCACATCGACCCACTCGTGTTCGACGACCCCAAGGTCAACAAGTTCCGCGCCGAGGCGGCGCGGGTGGTGGCGGCCGTAGACCCGCACTTTGCCATGCACGACTTCCGCGTGGTGGGCGGCAAGACGCACTCCAACCTCGTGTTCGACGTGGCGGTGCCCTTCGACTGCAAGCTGAGTGACGCCGAGATCGAGCGGCGCATCCGCGACGGCATCTCCCTTTCCGACGAAAACCTCGACGCCGTGGTGACGGTGGAACGGCAGTAGCGGCTTTTGCGCGGAAAAATCAACGCGACCCGCCGCCCGCGCCGCGTGCGCACGGCAAAACAAAGCGCCGCGCGCCTCCCCTACGGAAGGCGCGCGGCATGCGGCCCTACATACAAATACCGCCCTCGCGGATGCGGGGGCGGCGTATTTTATTATATAAACCTTTTGAAGGGCTTGGGCAGAAAGCGCGAAAGCCCTTTTATTCGTGCAAGACCTTCTGCAAAAATTCTTTCGGAGACAATACCAAAAGCGGCGCCTTGGCAAAATCGGCGAGGTTGCGGGTGACGATGCAGTCCGCCCCCGCCCGCAGCGCCGTTTCCGCCATGACAGCGTCTTCAAAATCGGAGACGGGAGACGGGATGGCGCGGCGGCAGTCGATATCGGCGCTGTCTAACACTTCAAACAATACGAACAGCTTTGAAAGCACCTCGCGCGAGGCCTTGTCGCTGTGCGTGTGGCGGTGCGTAAGGTAATAGATATCCGTCGCCGCCTTGGCGGTGATGCAGCCCGCGAACAAGTCGTTGGCGGCGGCGAGGAACAGCTGCTGCCCTTCTTTGCAGAACGGCTCTCTGCCCTGCAGCACGTCGATGACGACGCAGGTATCCAGCAGCGCCCTCATATCTTGTTCAGCCTCTCTTCGCGCGCTTCCTCTTCGCCGATATCGGCAGGCAGAACGCCGAACAGCGACTTTGCCACCTCCACGCGCTCGCGGAAGGGATTGGTCAGCTTGGAAACGACCTTTCCGTTTTTGGTGATATACACGTCTTCGGTGGCGGAAAGCAGCAGATATTTGCTCAAATTTTCTTTTAATTCTGTAGCCGTGATCGACATTGCCCTGTTCCTCCTTATTCTTCGCACTATTATTATAGCAAAATCGTACGATATTGTCAATAGGGATGTTCGATTTTTTTGAAAATGCAGCAGCAAAAGCGCCCTCGCGGATGCGGGGGCGCAAATTTTTATTTGGTACGGTATATCCGTTTTAGAAAGGGCGGCGGGGGCGCTGCCGCTTTTGCAGGGCGGCGTGGGCGCCGCCGCTTTTGCAGGGTGCCGGCGCCGGTTCCGCTCCCATATATCGGAAATCAAAAGACGACGTGCGAGCGGTCTGTGACGGTGTAGCCGATGACCACATTGCGCAGGGTGTAGCCGGCGTCCCACGGGTCGGTCTGCACGCGCACATACACGCGGCTGCCCGCAAGCGAGGCCGTGAGCGAGCCGCTGTAATTGCCCGAGGCGCCTGCGATGGGCAGGGCGGCGATGGCAGCCGTCGAGGTGCCGGCGCTGTCGTTACACAGCAGCAGCTGAAAACTGCTCGGCTTGTCGCCGGGGTTGGAATATCCCTCTACCTGCACGGAGTACGAGACGGTGAACGCCGCGGCCAAACTTCCCTGTTCGGAAAAAGTTTCGCTAAGGTCGATGGTCAGCCCTTCGATGAGGGAAGAGCCTTCGCCGACGTGCATGCTGCTGAGCGTCGCCTCGCCGCTAACGCTGCGGTACCAGCCCGCGTACAGGGTGAGCCCCTCGGCGGGCATGACCTCTTCTTCAAACAATTCGCCGCCCTCGGGCGAGGTGTACCAGCCCGCGAACTCGTAACCTGCGCGCACGGGGCGGGGCAGGGAGATCGGCTCGCCCGCGGGCACAGAGATGTCGTCTACCTCGGTGCCGCCGTTTTCTTCAAAGGTGAGAAGGGGCTGCCATTCGGCGACGAGGGAGATGTTCTGCGCAGGGATGACGGAAGAGGAATACCTTTCGCCCTCTAAAAGCCAGCCCATGAAGCGGTAGCCCGCCCGCGCGGGGCGGGGCATGGACACGGGCGTGCCCGCTTCGCCGCGGATGGTGTGGCAGGGGCTGCCGCCGTTGGGGTCGAAGGAGACGGAATAGCCGAAGCGGCTGGGGTAGAGGGTCATGTCTTTGGTGATGCTGCCGTTGAAGGCGTATGCCTGGGCGGTGTCGTTGGGAACGGTAGACCATGCCAGCACATACTGCCCGTCTACCAGGTGATCCTGCGGCTCGATGCTCGCCAAAGAGGCGCCGTGCACGGCGGAGACGGTGACGTCGTCGCTGCCGTCCATGCGGTAGCAGAAGGTGACCTCGTATTCGACCTCGGTAAACCCCGCGTACAGGGTGATGGTATCGGCAAGGGTATAGGCGGGGGCGCACAGCCGCTCGTACCCGGGCAGCATGCCGACCGCGTCCGCCACCTGCACGCCGCCCATAGCAGGGGCGGTGAACCAGCCGGCAAACTCGTGCAGGCGCATCGTCAGGTCGAAGGGGATGCCCTCGATGGCGGCGTCGTACGCGGCCTCCACCTGCCGCACGCCGGAAGTGCTTTCGCCCCCCTCGTATTCGAGGCGGATGGTGTAGGTGTTGGGGATGAAACGGGCATACAGGGTGCAGTCTGCCCCCCGTTCGTAAGGGCCGCAGCTCATGCCGTTGGCGTCTACCACCTGTTCGCCCCCTTCGGAAGCGTCGTACAGCCCGGCAAAGGTATAGCCGAGGCGCGAGGGAAGTTCTTCTAAGGCGAACACTTTGCCCTCGACCACTTCTAAGCGCACGGCGCCGTTATATTCGTATTGAATGACGTATGTATCTTTCTGGCAGGCGACCAGCAGTACCGCACACGCCAGCGCCGCCGCGCCCAAGAGCGCCAAAAATAATATTTTTACTTTCATGATGCCTCCCGATACATATCAGTATACCCGAAACGCGCGCAAAAGTCAACCGCCGCGCCCGCCGCTTGCCCGCAAAGAGGGGCGAATGCTCTCCTCTCCTGGCGAATTTTGCAGGTTTTTTCTCGTTTTGATTTGGGGAAGAAAGAAGAGCCCGTTTTTATTATCCTTGCAGAGCGAAGCGGCAAAACGGGCGAGCGCCCCTCTTCCGTCGGCTGCGCCGCCACCTTCCCCCAAGGGGGAAGGCAAGGGTGCGCGCCTCACCCCCCCCACGCCCCTGTCACCCTGAGGAGCAACACGACGAAGGATCTCGTGCCCGAATGTAAAATGTAGAATGTAGAATGTAAAATTGAGGATACAATAAAAAATAATTCTCGAAAAAGGCAAAACCGCACTTTTTGCTTTTTCACCTTACAGCGAGGAGCTGCTCGGGGAAAGGTGAAGCCGCGGCATTTTTATTCCAAACAATTCTCAAAAAACGGCAAAATCACACTTTTGCCGTTTTTCCCTTATGAGCATACGGATGGAGGTGAATGCGGCGCGCATAAAAAATGGCGTGCCCCGAAAGGCGCGCCGCAGAGGGGAGAAACCGCCGCCAGCACGGCAAAGCCGCGCGCACGGCAGGTTTCCCCCTTGGTCACGAAATTTTGTTTCATCAGCTTGAAACAAAATTTGTGAACAACATCATTCTTTTGTTATATACGCCGCGCCGAAGGCTCCGGGGCCGGTGTGGATGCTGAGCACGGGCCCGAGCACCCGCTGGTGGATGTTGACGGCGGGGAAGCGGTTTTTGAGCATCTGGGTAAATTCGGAGACGTCTGTCCGCTCGCCGCAGCGCGCCACGATCAGCCGGCGGGCGTTTTCGGGGATACGCGCGCACATTTCGTCCAGCCGTTCCCTGTGCCCGCGCGCGTTGAGGCGGAACAAGATCTTGCCCTTCAGATCGAACACGGGGCGCAGGTTGAGGGAGGTGTTCGCCTTGGCGTTGTTCAGCCGCCCGCCCGCGGCCAGACGGTCGAGCGATTCGACGGTGAACACGATGCCGATCTTGCGCTTCAGGCTTTCGAGATGTTTTACGATCTCTTCAAAGCCGAAGCCGCCCTTTGCCATGTTGACGGCTTCGTCTGCCAAGAGGTGCATGCCCGCGCCGATGGTGCCGGAATCGACCACGCGGATGTTGCCCCCGACCTGCTGCGCCGCAAAGCAGGCGGACGAGTAGGTGCCCGACAGCGCCGACGAGAGGACGAGGCAGATGACGTCGCACCCGCGCTCGACGAGGGAGCGGAAGGTGGCGATGAAGTTGTTGAGGGAGGGCTGCGCCGTTTTGCACAGCGGCTGCCCCGCCATCAGGGGCAGAAAGTTTCCGTTGCGGTCGGACGCGTATTCTTCGTAAAAGTTTTGACCGATCTGGTAGTTGACGGGCACCTCGCTGAGGATGCCGCGGCTGGCGATCTCCGCCGTGGAATACCCGACCGTGGAATCGGTGACGATAGCGATCATATCTCTCCTCCTATGCCCGCGGGGCGGGCTTTCGTACGGCCGCTTGCGCGGCGGGGGAACGTGCGCCTCTCTTCGCCCGTGAGCCTTTCACGGACGCAAAACAAGCGCGCGGGGGGGGGGCTTAAAATTTGCGGAAGCGGCGGTAGCGCGCCTCGACGAGCTCTTCGGCGGGGATGGCCTTCTTCTCTGCAAAAAAGGCGGCGATCTTTTCCTTCAAACCGGCGTAAAACTCGTCGGTAAAGCCGTTTTCGGGGATGACCTGCTCTACGGCGCCGAGCTTTGCCAGATCTTCCGCCGTCATTTTCAGGCATTCGCTGGCTTCGGCGACCTTGGAACTGTCTTTCCAGAGGATGGAAGCGCAGCCCTCGGGCGAAATGACCGAATAGGTCGCGGTCTCGGTGATCCACACCTCGTCTGCCGCGCACAGGCCGAGCGCGCCGCCGCTGCCGCCCTCGCCGATGATGACGGAGAGGGTGGGCGTCTTCAGCCTGATCATTTCCATGATAGACATGGCGATGGCCTCGCTTTGGCCGCGCTCTTCGGCGCCGATGCCGCAGTACGCGCCCGAAGTATCCACAAGGCAGAGCACGGGGCGGTGGAATTTTTCCGCCTCCTTCATCAAACGCACCGCCTTGCGGTAGCCTTCGGGATTGGCGCAGCCGAAGTTGTGTGCAAGGCGCGTGGCGGTATCTTCGCCCTTTTCGATGCCGATGACGGTGACCGGCCTGCCGCCGATGGTGCCCACGCCGCCGATGACGGCGCGGTCGTCGGCAAAGCGGCGGTCGCCGTGCAGCTCGATAAACCCTTCGACGATGTTGGAAATATACCTGACCGCGGTGGGCCTGCCCTTTTCGCGGCTCTTTAATACGACGTCATATGCGCTCATGCGATCGCCTCCTCACAGTGCAGGCGCAGCAGGGCGGCGAGCTTGTCTTTCATCTCTTTGCGCTCGACGATGAGGTCCACAAACCCCTTCTGCTGCAAAAATTCCGCCCGCTGGAACCCTTCGGGCAGCTTTTGGCGGATGGTCTGCTCGATGACGCGCGGCCCCGCAAAGCCGATGAGCGCGCCCTTTTCCGCCATGATGATGTCCGCCTCGAACGCGAAGGATGCGGAAACGCCGCCCGTGGTCGGGTCGGTGAGAACGGAGATGTACAAAAGCCCCGCCTCGCTGTGCTTGGCGACCGCGGCGCTGGTCTTTGCCATCTGCATGAGCGAGACGATGCCCTCCTGCATGCGCGCGCCGCCGCTCAAGACAAAGCCGACGACGGGGAGCTTGTGCTCGGTGGCGTATTCAAACGTTTTGGCGATCTTTTCGCCCACGGTGTGGCCCATACTGCCCATCATGAAGCGGTGGTCCATGGCGAACACCGCGCAGGGCACGCCGCCGATCTTGGCGGTGCCGCAGACGACGCCGTCCTTTTCGCCGGTGGCTTTGCGCAGCGAGGCGAGCTTTTCGTCGTAGCCGGGGAAGGCGAGCAGGTTTTCCGCCTGCTCTTCTGAAAACAGCTCGGCAAAGTCTTCGCAGCACATGGAGATGCGGGCGCGGGGCGCCATCTTTTTATAGTGGCCGCACTTGGGGCAGATGTTGTGGTTTTCTTCCATCTCGTCGGAGAGGACGATCTGCCCGCAGTGCGGGCATTTTTCCGCCAGTTTGGCGGGGATCGCCGCCCCCTGCGCCGACTGCTGCGGTGCGGCGGCTTCGTCGCTGCCCTCCAGCGCGTTTTTGGGTTTTCTGATAAAAAACTTTTTCAAGTCTTCGAACTTCAAGGTCCATTCTCCTTCCGGGAGCCGCACGGATGCCATCCGCCGCCAACCCGTTCCGCTGCGCGCCTGCGCCGACCGCTGCGCTACCAGGAAGCGGTTGGCCTGCGCGTTTTTATGTTTTTGGCTGAGCGCCCATTTCTGCGCGTCGGCAGCCCATTTATATCTGTTTTTCTTTCTGCCGTAGCCGGCTTGCCGTTGGAATGCTTCTTTTTTCGTCATACAAAGTCAAGTGTCCGTGTGCCTGCAACCTGCATCAATGATAATCTTTCAAAAATTTATCCAAGAAATTGGTACAATAACTGCCGTCTTTGAACTCGGGCCTAGCGAGGATGTCGCTGGAAAGTTCGGCATTGGTGTTGACGCCGTCGATGACCAGCTCGCACAGCGCCGCCTGCATCTTGCGGATGGCCTCGGTGCGCTCGCGCGCGTAGACGATGAGCTTGCCGATCATGCTGTCGTAATAGGGCGGGATGACGTAGTCCTGATAGATGGCGGTATCGAAGCGCACCCACGGGCCGCCGGGGATGTGCATGAACTTGATCTGCCCGCAGCTGGGGCGGAAATTGTTGCGCGCGTCTTCCGAATTGATGCGGCACTCGATGGCGCAGCCGCGCAGGCGGATGTCTTCCTGCTTATAGATGAATTCGATGCCCGCGGCGATGCGGATCTGCCATTTGACGATGTCGATGCCCGTCACATATTCGGTGACGGGGTGCTCCACCTGCAAGCGGGTGTTCATTTCCATAAAATAGAAATGATCCTGCCGATCGAGCAAAAACTCGATGGTGCCCAGGCTCGTATAATTGACCGTTTTTGCCGCGAGCACGGCGGCGCGCATCATCTCTTCGCGCACGGCGGGCTTCAGGGTGACGCAGGGGCTCTCTTCGATGAGCTTCTGGTTCTTGCGCTGCAGCGAGCAGTCGCGCTCGCCCAGGCACACCACGTTGCCCTGGTTGTCCGCCACGATCTGCATTTCGACGTGCTTGACGTCGGTGAGGTATTTTTCCAGATAGCACTTGCCGTTGCCGAAGGCGGCCTGCGCCTCCGCCGAGGCGGTGCGCACGGCGTTTTCAAAGTCTTCTTCTTTCCAGACGATGCGGATGCCCCTGCCGCCGCCGCCCGCCGCCGCCTTGACGATGACGGGGTAGCCGATCTCGGCAGCGAAGGCCTTGGCCGCGGCGATATCGCCGATCTCGTCCAGCCCGGGCACGACGGGCACGCCCGCCTTTTTCATGGTGCGGCGAGCTTCGTCTTTATCGCCCATCTTAGAGATGACCGAATAATGCGGGCCGATGAACTTGATGTTGCACTTTTCGCACAGCTCGGCAAAGCGGGCGTTTTCGCTCAAAAGCCCGTAGCCGGGGTGGATGGCCTGGCAGCCGGTGGCGATGGCGACATCGATGATGGCGGTCATGTTGAGGTAGCTGTCTTTAAGGAGGGCGGGGCCGATGCAATAGCTCTCGTCCGCCAAATTGACGTGCAGCGCCTGCGCGTCCGCCTCCGAATAGACGGCGACGGTGCGGATGCCCATCTCGTTGCAGGCGCGGATGATGCGCACGGCGATCTCGCCGCGGTTTGCGATGAGGATCTTACTAAACATGGCTGTTCACCGCGCCGCTTAAAATATTTTGAACAGGATCTGCCCGAACTCGACCAAACTGCCGTTTTCCGCGCAGATCTCCACGATCTCGCCGTCTTCTTCGGCGACGACGTCGTTCATCAGCTTCATCGCCTCGATGATGCAGAGGGTATCGCCCTTTTTGACCTTGCTGCCCACCTTGACGAAGGGCTCCGCCTCGGGCGAGGGGGCGGTGTAGAAGATGCCCACCATCGGCGATTTGACGTTGCGGTATTTGTCGTAGTCTTTGATCTCGCCGGGCTCTGCCTTCTGCTCTTCGGCGGGAAGGCCGGGCGCCGCCTGCACATACTGCACCGCGGGCACGGGCATGGCGGCGGGCTGTGCCGCCGCGGCGCTTTCCAGCTTCAGCGAAAAGGTCTCTTCCGCCGTCGTTTCCGAAACTTCCATCTTGGCGAGGCCGCTTTCGCGGAACACCGAGATGATCTCACGCAGCTTTTTCTTATCCATTTGCCGTCTCTCCTTCTTTCAGCGCCCGCAAAAAAGCGGGCTTTTTCCCTGCATCCGCCGCGGGAAGGATCGGGCCGCCCCGTACAGCGGACAAATTGCAGTGTTTGTACTTGTTGACGCTCCCTGCGGCGCGGTCGCTGCCGCGCCCCGTACTGCGGACAAAAGCGCCGAAAATGCGCCCGCGGCAAAGCGCAGCGCATTCTCCGTTACCAAGCCATGCCGCGGCGGCAAAAGCCGCTTCGGCCTCGGCGTCAGATCTTTTTGAACGCCAGGCAGCCGTTGTGCCCGCCGAATCCCAAAGAGGTAGACAGCGCGAAGCGCAGCGGCGCCTCCGCCGCCTCGTTGGGGGTGATGTCGAGGTCGCACTCCTCGTCTTTGACGCGGTAGTTGATGGTGGGCGGGATGACGCCTTCGTCCAGCGCCAGCACGGAAGCGAGCGCCTCGATGCCGCCCGCCGCGCCAAGCATATGGCCGGTCATCGACTTGGTGGAAGAGATGTGCAGCTTGTATGCGTCCTCGCCGAAGGTGCGCTTTAAGGCGCGCGTCTCCGTCTTGTCGTTCAAGGGGGTGCCGGTGCCGTGGGTGTTGACGTACACGTCTCTGCCGGCGACGATGCCGCCCTCTTTGGCGGCCAGCTCGATGGCGCGGGCGGAAGGGCCTGCGTCGGGGTCGGGCGCGGTCATGTGATAGGCGTCGTTGGTGCAGCCGTAGCCGACCACCTCGGCGTAAATTTTGGCGCCGCGCGCCTTGGCGTGCTCGTACTCTTCCAGCATGAGCACCGCGCCGCCTTCGCCCATCACGAAGCCGCTGCGCTCTTTATCGAAGGGAATGGAAGCGCGGTCTTTATCCGTCGCCTGCGACAGCGCCTGGCAGCTGATAAAGCCTGCAAAGCACAGGGGCATGACGGCGGCCTCGCTGCCGCCCGCGAGCATGGCGTCTGCATAGCCGTGCTTGATGGCGCGGTACGCCTCGCCGATGCTGTTGGTAGAAGTAGCGCAGGCCGTGACGATGGCGACGTTCGGCCCCTGCGCGTGGTATTTGATGGCGACCGTGCCCGAGGCGATGTTCGAGATCATCATGGGCACGAAGAAGGGGGACACCCTGCCGGGGCCTTTTTCGATGAGTTTGGTGTGCTCGGTGACCAGCGTGTTGATGCCGCCGATGCCCGAACCGATGTATACGCCGAAGCGCTCGGGCGCGACGGACTCCGCCGTCATGCCGCTGTCTTCATACGCCTGCGTCGCCGCGGCTACGGCGTACTGGCAGTACAGGTCGGTCTTGCGCACGTCGCCCTTGGGCATGTACAGCGTGGGGTCGAACCCGCGCACTTCGCCCGCGAAGGTGCATTTATAGCCGGAGGCGTCGAATTTGGTCACCGTATCGATGCCGTTGACGCCCTTTTTCATATTTTCCCAGGTCGTTTTTACGTCATTGCCCAGCGGCGACACCGCCCCGAGCCCGGTTACGACGACTCTTTTTTCCATGATAACCTCCATAGATGTTTTGCTCGCAGAAACCTCGGCGAGCTGACGCCTGCGGTTTCCTGCGATTTGAGGGAGACACCTCCGTGCGCGCGGCTTCGCCGTGCTGGCGGCGGTTTCTCTCCTCTGCGCCGCGCCTTTCAGAGCACGCTTATTGTTAAACGCGCGGCGCATTCACCCTCTTCCGTATATGTCTAATGGGCGCTGGCGCAAAAGCGTGGTTTTGCTTGCGCAGAAATTTTTTACTCTTTCCGCTTACAGCTCCTCGCTGTGAGTGGAAAAAGCAAAAAGCCCCTTCGATCCCCTTAAATATACATGCCGCCGTCTACTTTTAACACCACGCCGGTGATATAGGCGGCTGCGTCGGAGACGAGGAATTTGACCGCGTCGGCAATGTCTTGCGTTTCGCCCAGGCGGCCGAGCGGGATCATTTTATACATCGCCTGCTTCTGCTCTTCGGTGAGGGCGTCGGTCATGGCGGTCTTGATAAAGCCGGGCGCGACCGCGTTGGCGGTGATGCCGCGCGAGCCGAACTCTTTGGCGACCGTTTTGGTGAGGCCGATGATGCCCGCCTTCGAGGCGGCGTAGTTGGCCTGCCCCGCGTTGCCCATCAGGCCCACCACCGAGCTGATGGAGACGATGCGGCCGTAGCGCTTGCGCATCATATAGGGCGTGACGTGCTTGACCATGTTGAAGCAGCCCTTGAGGTTGATGGAGAGCACGCGGTCCCAGTCTTCTTCGCTCATGCGCATGATCAGCTTATCGGCGGTGACGCCCGCGTTGTTGACGAGGATATCGATCTTGCCGAAGTCTTTGGCGACGCTGTCCGCCACCGCCTTGGCGGCGGAAAAATCGGAGACGTCGCAGCGGTAATAGCGCACGGCGGCGCCCGCTTCGGCGATCGCCTGCAGTGCCGCGGCGGCGCTGCTCTCTTCGCCGTAGTCGACGACGGCGATATCAGTATTGTCGGCGGCGAGGGTGCGCGCGATGGTGGCGCCGATGCCCCTGCCCGCGCCCGTGACGAGCGCGACACGTTTTTCGTTCATCTTCAATTTTCCTTCAAACAAATCAAGAAACAGAACGGGAACTTACCCGCGCTGGACAAGGCCCGTGAGCACTTTGCCGGGGCCGACTTCGATAAATTCGTCTACGCTCGCCGCGCGCATGTTGGCGACGGTATCGGTAAAGCGCACGGGGGAGCGCATCTGCGCCGCCAGCGTGGCGGCAAAGTCGCCCGCGTACGGCTGCGCCGTAAGGTTGGCGTACACGTCGAGGCGGGGCGCGCCCATGGGCAGGGTGCGCAGGAACGCCTCAAAGGCGGCGGCCTCTTCCGCCAGTTCGGGGCAGTGGAACATGCCCGAAACGCGCAGCTTCATCGCCCTGCCGCCCGCCTCTTTGACCTTGGCGGAGAACTCTGCCTCGGCCTCGGCGCGGCAGGCAACGACCGTCTGCAGGGCGCCGTTATAGTTGGCGGGATGGGTAGAGACGCCGTCGCACAGCGCTTCCACCTTGTCGCGCGGGAGCTTGACCACGGCGATCATGCAGCCCTGCACGCGCTGCGTGTATGCTTCCATCAGCTCCGCGCGCTTGCAGATGGCGCGGAAGCCGTCTTCTTCCGAAAACACGCCCGCAAAGGTGAGCGCGGGCACTTCCCCTACCGAAAAGCCGCAGGCGCAGGCAGGGGTGCCGATCTCCTCTTCCTTCGCATAGGCGTAGGCGAGGTCTGCCAAAAACATGGTCGGCTGGGTGAGCAGGGTGCGGTTGAGCTCTTCCTGCGTGCCGCCGAGCATCTTGTCTACGATGCCGGGGCGGATGCCTTCGGCAACTTCAAACAAATGCCTGACCTTGGGCAGGCCTTTGACGTCTGCCGCCATGCCGGGCACCTGCGCGCCCTGGCCGGCGAACAAAAAGGCTACACGTCCCATTTGACGCCCTCCATCATCTGCTCTGCCTGGGCCATGATCTCTTCGATCATCTCTTTGGCGGGCTGGCGCTTTTTGACCATGCCGGCGATCTGCCCCGCGAGGAAGCAGCCCTCTTCGGCATTGCCCTCTTTGGCGGCCTTGCGCAGGGAACCGACGCCGAACTGCTCCAGCTCTTCGTCGGGGATGTTGGAATTCGCCTCCAGCTTGGCGTAGCTGTTCATATAGGTGTTTTTGATGGCGCGGACGGGATGGCCTAAACGCTTGCCCGTGACCATGGTAGAGATGTCTTTGGCGGCCAGCACCTTCTTTTTATACTCTTCGGAGACGGTGCATTCGTCCGCCACCAAAAAGCGGGTACCCATCTGCACGCCGCAGGCGCCCAGCGCGAACGCCGCCACCATGCCGCGGCCGTCGCCGATGCCGCCCGCCGCCACGACGGGGAGCTTGACCGCATCCACGACCTGCGGCACGAGCGCCATGGTGGTGAGGTCGCCGACGTGCCCGCCGCTCTCGCCGCCTTCGGCGATGACCGCGTCTACGCCCGCGCGCTCGACCATTTTGGCAAGGGCGGTGGAAGCCACCACGGGGATGACCACCGTGCCCGCTTCTTTCCACATCTTCACAAAGCGCGAAGGGTTGCCCGCGCCCGTGGTTACGACGGGCACCTTTTCTTCGGCGACCATCTTCGCCACCTCTTCGACGTGCGGGCTCATCAGCATGATGTTGACGCCGAAGGGCTTATCCGTCATGGTGCGACACTTTTTGATCTCGGCGCGCACCCAGTCGGCATCGGCGTTCATCGCCGAGATGATGCCCAGCCCCCCTGCGTTGGAAACAGCGCTCGCCAAAGAGGCATCGGCGATCCACGCCATGCCTCCCTGGATGATCGGGTATTGGATACCCAACAATTTTGTCAGTTTTGTCTGCATTTTTACGCCTGTGCTTGCTTATTTTGCGGCGACGGCCTCGTCGATCTTCTGGATGAGCTCACCGACGGTGGAGAGCTGCATGTTGTCGCCGAGGGAAATATCATATGCCTCTTCGATCTGCATGACGATGTCTACCTTGTCGAGGGAATCGAAGTCCAGCTCTTCGAAGGTGGTTTCGGGGGTGATATCGAGGTCTTCACCCTTGCACTCGCTGAGGATCTCCTTCAACTTTTCCAATGTTTCCATAATGATGTCTCCTTTCTTTTTATCTTTTTTGAATTTGTATTTCGCCCCGCCGAAGCGGGAGGCGTTTGACTTTTTTATAAATGTAGAATGTAGAATGTAAAATGTAGAATTGAGGATGATGCCCTTTCCAGAGATCCTTCGATGCGTGCGGCTTCGCCGCACTTACTCAGGATGACAGGGGGGGGGGCAGTTCTCCTCCCCGCCGAAGCGGGAAGCGTTTGATTTTTTTATAAATGTAGAATGTAGAATTGAGGATGATTTGAATAACACCCCGCCCCTTGTTTTGCCGGAAAAAGGCTGAGCCCCTCACACCATGTCACCCTGAGCGGAGCGGCGAGCGGGAACGCGAGCCGCGCAGTCGAATGGGTCTTGCGCGCAAGCGCATCGGTTACTAACGCCTTTTACCGCGTTCGGAATGGGTAACTATTCTATACAAGATTTCTCCACTCGGCGGGCTTTCAGCCCTTCTCGGTCGAAATGACAAGGATAAGTTTCTGCGCGCCCCACGCGCAAAATCGCCGACAACTCTCTGTCGCTCCAAATAATTCTCAAAAAAGGGAAAATCACACTTTTTTCTTTTTTCCCTTATGAGCATACGGATGAGGGTGAATGCGCCGCGCGCTTCAATAAACGTGAGCGCCTAACTGCGCGGCGCAGAGGGGAGAAACCGCCGCCAGCACGGCGCGCAATTTTGCGCGACGAGCGCATGGCAGGTTTCCCCTTCCCTCTCGACAATTTCTTTCGTCAGCACGAAAGAAATTGTGAGAACTAACTTCGCAGGCAATGCCGAGATTTTCGTGAACCCATATCATGCTTGGGGAGAACGAAATTTGGAAGCAGTCGCGCGTCAGACGAGGAAGGCGCGGCTTTGCCGACGGGAGTGTACACAGACGTACATGACCGAGGCAAAACGCAAGCCTGACATGGTATGACGCGATGAATGCTTGCAAATTTACTTCTGCCAGGTGACGATGACCGCCCCACTCGTCAGCCCCCCGCCGAAGGCCACAAACAGGAGCTTATCTCCCTTGTGGAAGGTGCCCTTTTTGGCGTATTCGTCTAAGAGGACCATGACGGAGGTGGCGCTCATGTTGCCGCACTCGGCGATGTTCAAAAGCACTTTGCTCTTATCGATCTTGAACTTGCGCAGGCTGGCATCGATGATGCGCACGTTGGCCTGGTGCGGGAGATACCAGTCGATATCGGCAGGGGTCAGCCCCGCCTGCGCGCACGCCTCGGCGATGTTGCTGCCCATGGCGTTGACGGCGAACTTATACACTTCGCCGCCGTCCATATACATGGCGAGCTTTTCCTGTTCTATCCGGTTATACGGGCTGTTCAGCCCCTCGATATTGGGCATGCGGATGACGTGCGAATCGGGCCTGGTAGACAGTTCGCCCGCCAGGCGGCCTTCGCCCGCGCGCACGACCATCGCCCCGGCGCCGTCGCCGAACAGCACGCAGGTAGAGCGGTCTGTCCAGTCGACCAGCTTGCTCATCGCCTCGGCAGAGACGATCAGCGCCGTCTTTGCCTTGCCGGCGACAAAAAAGCTGTCGGCGATCTCCATGCAGTACAGCACGCCCACGCAGGCGGCGTTGACGTCGAACGAGGGCGCGTGCGAACCCACCGCCTCGCCCACGGTGCAGGCGAGGGAAGGGGTGAAGGTATCTCCGCGCATGGTGGCGCAGAGGATGAGGTCCACCTCTTCGCCGCCGATGCCCGCGTCTTGCAGGGCGATCTGCGCCGAGCGGATGGCGAGCTCGTCCAGCCGCTCGTGCGTGAGCACGTGGCGGCGGTGGATTCCCGTGCGGGTGAAGATCCACTCGTCGGAAGTATCTAAAAACTGTGCGAGGTCGTCGTTGGAGACGACCTTTTCGGGAAGGGCGCTGCCCGTCCCCGCAATGTAAAATGACATGGCTTTCTCCGGAAAGATGCGCAAGGGGCGCGGGCCAAGGATCTGCCCGGCAGTTTGCCCCGCGCGGCGGCCGAGCGTTCTTTTCCAAAAACACCCTACTGCATTATTATAGTAGATATGCCCTATTTAGTCAAGCCTTATTGCCAAAAAAGCGACCAAACGCCCCCTGCGGAGGACGAAAAAGGGCGAACTTTGCCCGAAGGCAGACAAAAAACGGCGCGCAGGACTGCGCGCCGTGCCTTATGCGCGCGGCGGCACGATGGCGAATGAAAATTCTGCGCTCGTGCACAGCTTGCCGTTTGCCTCCAGCTTGCCCTTGGCAAAGCAGAAGATCCCCTTGCGCGCCGTCAGCTGCACGGTCATCACCGCGGTGTCGCCGGGCAGCAGCGGGTTTTTGAATTTGACGTTGTTCAGCCCCGTATACAGGGGGGTGCCCTTGACGTCGGGCAGCAGCGCCACGGCGGTCTGGGCGATCATCTCACACTGGATGACGCCGGGCACGATGGGGTTGCCGGGAAAATGCCCCTGCAAAAAGAATTCGTCGCCCCGCACCGCGTATTTGCCGACGGAGACGGGCACGCCCTCTTCTTCGGTCACGTTCACCTCGTCTAAAAGCAGCATGGGCTCGCGGTGGGGCAGGATGTTTTTGATCTCTTCTCTGTTCATGGTCTTCCCTCCTGCATCGGAATTTGCGGCGCGGCTTTCCGCCCGCTTCAATTTCAAAAATATACGCCTCAGCTGTAGAGGCCGTCGCTTTCCGGCTCGTTATCTTCGGGGAAGATGGAGCCGCCCACCACGGGCAGCACGATGGGCGCGGCCAGGGCCGCGGTCGTGAGGGTGGTGACGCCCGCGCGCAGATAGGGGTAGATGATCTTCGTCCCCTCGATGACGGCGGCGCGGCGGGAAGCCTCGTCGGTGGCGTCAGACTCGAACAGACCTGTATAGGTCACTTCTAAATCGAAGGGCTTGGGAGACTCTTCCGTCTTTTCGATCTTGACCGTCAGCGACACGAAGATCATCTTCTCGTTCTCGACGGCACGGCGCACACGGCGCGAAAAGGTGGGTTTGAGCTCCATTTTGGGCTGCTGACGGACGGCGTTGAGTTTGAAGGTCATCTCGTCTACGCGGATCCCTTTCAGCGACAGATTGATCTTTTCCATGGATTGATTGCTCCGAACAAATTGCATTTCTGCTTTTTCTATTATTATACTTTTTTTACACGGGAATGTCAACATAAAACAAAGCCGCGTTTCTGCCCTGCGGCAAAAACGCGGCCATCGCTGCGGATGTCGGTTGTATACGCTGCGCTCAGCGGATCACTTCTCCCCTGTCCGTTCCGACGACCACGCGCAGCTCCAGCGTTTGCCCGCTGTCGGCGTCGATATAGGCAAAGTATCGCCTGCCGCCGTATTCGCCCGTCACCTCATAGCAAAGCACCTCGCGCCCGTCTGCACGGATGAGGGCGGGGCGCACGCTGCTGTCTGCAAGGCGCGCGGCGGCGTTTTCTTCCACGCGGCTCTGCGGCAGGCGCGCCTCGGGCAGTTCGCGCGCGGCGTGGTTGGCAAGGTAAGCGCGCGCGTCCACCCCCGTGACGATGCCCGCATCTTCACACACCTTGACGAGGATTCGGTCGGGATAGCAGAGCACGCCCGCCTGTTCGTAGACGAAGGTAACGCAGCAGTCGATGCCCGCCTCGCTCGCCCACACCGGCCGCACCGAAGCATAGCCGCAGCGCTCCAAAAAGGCGGCGGCGATGTCGGTGCAGTTTTCGGCGTCGTAGTTGTGGGCGCTGCACGCCTTGTACGATTCGAGCAGCAGCAGATACCCGCCCCGCTCGCTCAGCTGCGCGGTGTATTCGCGCCCCGCCTTATCGGTGAATTCGAAGGTATAGGCGGGCGTGCGCCCATCCGTCTTGCCCGTCATGTGCAGCTGCCGCACGCCGTGGCCGCGAAAATACGCCTCCGCGCGCGCCGTCGCCTCCCGCTGCGACAGGGCGGGCGCGTCTTTGAGGAGCGCGCCCTCCTGCAGCCCGCCCGCCTGCAAAAAGGGCCCCTGCTGTATGCGCTTGGGCGCTTCGGCGGTGGGGGCGGACAGCTCGCCGAAGGCGGCGGCGAAGTCGCCCTGCGGCGATACAAGTTCTTCCAAAGCCCCCTCTTCGGCGCTGCGCACCAGCGCGGGCGTCGCCTCGCACAGCTGCCGCACCGTCCGGTACATATACTCGATCGCCTCTTCTTCCCCCTCGTCTAAACTGCCGCCCGCCGCCAGTTTGTATAAGAAGGTGCGCGCGCAGCTGCCCGTGCGGTTGAAAAATGCCGTCAGCTGCTCCGCATCGCGCTCTTCGACGGGGAAATATTCGATGCACTTTTCCGCCAGCTCGCTCTCGACGAGGATATCCGACAACAGTTTTTGCATCTCGTAATTGCCGGAAGCGAGGCGCGCCTTGGCGAGGTCCGCGTCCAGCGATTCGACGTGTTCTGAAAATTCGTACACCGCCTCGCGGTATCCCCCTTCCATGCCCGTGCGGGCGGCGTCGAGGTCGAAATAGCCGACGGTGACGATGGCGCCGAGCGCCAGCACGGCGACGGACAGCGACACCACCGCCGCCAGCCAGCCGCCGAAGCCGGGCTGCCTGCGGCCCTTTGCCCTCTCTTCTTTGGCGGCGCGCTTTTCTTCTTTGGCCGCCAATTTTTCCTCTTTGGCAGCCTGTTTTTCTTCTTTGACGGCGCGCCTTTCTTGGGCAGCCGCAACGCGCGCCGCCGCGGCCTCCGCCTCGCGCCGCTTGTCTTCTTCCAGGCGGGTCATTCCCTGCCCCGCTTCTTCGCGGCGGTCTTCCGCTTCGCCGCGCTTTTCCTTTTCGCCGCGGGCGATGGCCTCTACCTTATCCGCCCCCGACGAGCTTTCATATTCCTTTTTCATGTTTTATTCTCCGAAAAATATTTTGCAACAATTGCTGTTCTTCTATGGCTTATTTTGATGCCCCAGCCGCCGCGCCTGCGCGGATCGCGCCTCCGTTTGCCGAATTACTTCCCGCCCTTCTGCTTTCAGTTTGAGATCCTTCGTCGCTTTGCTCCTCAGGATGACAGGAAAGAGGGCCAGCACCCCTCTTCCGTCGGCTTCGCCGCCACCTTCCCCCGCGGGGGAAGGCAAGGAACGCCCCGCGCGCCCCAACATGCATTGTCCGCGCCCGTGCGCTCCGCCGCGCGGGGCAAAAACAAACTCTCTATCGCCCAAAAAATTCTGAAAAAGCAAAAATCACACTTTTTGCTTTTTCACCTTACAGCGAGGAGCTGCCCGCAGGAAAGGTGAAGGCGCGGCATTTAATAATATCCACGCCGTGCCCGCCCCGCGCCTTGTTCGCCGTTTGCAAGCAGTCGCCCGCCAGACGAGGAAGGCGCGGCATTTTATTTCAAACGATTTTCAAAAAAGGAAAAATCACACTTTTTCCTTTTTTCCCTTATAAGCATACGGATGAGGGTGAAGTCTCGCGGCGTTTTATAACTGGTGTGCCCTTAAATGCCGCGAGACGAGGGGTGAAACCGTTGCAGAGCCGCTGTAAGGCGGCGAACAACAGGTTTCCCCCTTCCTCACGGAAATTTCTTTCGTCAGCTCGAAAGAAATTTCGTGAACTAAATAGCAAACGCATGCCTGCCGATCGTCATTACCACTTCCCTCGTAAAGATCCACTCGCTGGTGGCGGTGGCGGGGTTGTAATAATACAGGCAGCCGCCGGTCGGGTCCCAGCCGTTCATAGCGTCGCGGGCGGCGGAGATGGCCTTGTCGTCGGGCGTGAGGTTGATCTGCCCGTCGGTGACGGCGGTAAAGGCATGCCGCTGGTAGATGACGCCGGCGATGGTATTGGGGAATTCCGGGCTTTTGACGCGGTTCAAAACCACAGCACCCACGGCGACCTGCCCGGTATACGGCTCGCCCCGCGCCTCGCCGTAGATGCAGCGCGCCAAAAGATAGGTGTCTTCGTTGGTGTAGCTGTCCGCCCCGCCCGCCTGCGTGCCGCCGGATGCGCGCATGCCCAGCGCCTCGAAGGTGGCGGGCCCGACGATGCCGTCTTCCTTCAACCCGTTTTTGCGCTGAAAATACCGCACTGCCTTTTCGGTGGCGGCGCCGAAGATGCCGTCCGCCTTGCCGTTCAGATACCCCCAGCGGATGAGCTTTTGCTGCACCGTTTTCACCGCCTCGCCGCGGCTGCCCCGCCGCAGCGTCTGTTCTGCCGCCTGTACGATCGCCGTCTGCACGCCGCCGTGCGGCAGAGCGCACAGAGGCATCGCCGCAAACAGGGCGGCCAGCAGCAGCGCCGGCAGGCCCGTCCGTAATAAACTCTTCATATTTCCTCCTGTCTGTTTTTTTATGGAAAACAAATGCGCCCCGCGTGCAAACGGGCGTTTTTTCCTTCAATTCCCGAAAAAGTTTTGCACGATCTCCCACAGTTTGGAGCGCACTTCGACGCCTATGGCGGCGTCGCCTGCAAAGCAGAGGGGCGGATAGATGACGCACCACCAGTTGGCGCCCTCGCCCGTGCCCAGCTCTACGATGAGCGCGTCGTACACGCCCGCCTCGAGGGTGACCCCTTCGTACACGCGGGCGGGGAATTCCTCTTGCCGCAGAGAAGCCCGCGCCCCGTAGGAAAAGCCGTTTTCTTGCAGCGCGGCCTCCGCCGCAGCCTCGACGGCGCCGAGCTCGCCGCGCACAAGCAGCAGCGCTTCTTCTTTGCTGCCGCACTCCGCCGCTAGCGGCGCGAGGTAGGCGACGACCGCCTCTTTGACCGCGTATTTGACCGACTGATCTTCCGCCGCGTCCGAATTGGCGCGCACGTGCAGCCGCAAGTACGCCGTCTGTTCCGCCGCAGGCCGCTGTACCCCGATGAGTACCGCTGCCAACAGTATCGGCAACAGGGCAAAAAGTATGCAGAGTTTTTTCATGTTTTCCCCTCCCGTTTTGGTTGGGGAAAGTATTGACAGAATATTGAAAATATAAACGCCCGCCCGCCTGTTGAAAATATGATCGCCCGGCAGGTAAAATAATAACGCCCTCCAAAAAGCGCAATTCCCATAGGGAATAAAATCAAAATAAAATTCATAAAGGAATT
>ERZ1643247.654-NODE-654-length-40251-cov-13.276819_pt1 | contig 40251 bp, 40 predicted proteins | sample MGYA00579264_ERZ1643247 | MGnify/ENA primary metagenome ERZ1643247 (study PRJEB29033, sample SAMEA4952262) | chicken gut metagenome | biome: Broiler Chicken; feature: Gastrointestinal Tract; material: Caecum | place: Ireland | collected 2018 | study: Broiler... | reverse complement strand
GCAGCGCACCTCGATTCCGCTCCGCTTCATCTCGGTCGCGGCATTCGCCGCATGGAAAATAAGAAGAAAGGTCCCAGGGAAATGCGCGCACTTCCCTGGGACCTTTCTTCTTATTTTCCGCGCTTCTCATTGCTACACGTAAAAAACCGCCGTCCCCGCAGCTCCAATGTCTGCAAAAACAGCGATTTTCAAGTGCGCGATCAGGGGTTCGAACCCTGGACACCCTGATTAAGAGACACTTCATCCATTATGCCAGTCCGTGCTCTTCCAGCCATACCATCCAGGTGTTCTTCCCTTCCTGCATTTTCCGTGCCCGCACAGTGAACTCCAGGATCGTAAGTCCTGTAAATACGAGGAACAGGATCAGCAGGAAAATGAGGCAGCCCCGGATACTTTCCCCGCCGCTTATGACGCTGCGGAACGCTTTCACCGTATAGGTAAACGGTACCCAGCCGTGAAGATACGGCACAAATGATCCTGACAGTTCATAAGGGTATGTCCCCACGGAACCTGCCAGCTGGATCACCATGAAGATCAGCATCAGGAAGCTTCCAACGCGCCCCAGCAGGCTGGTGAAGAAGTACATCACCGACATGAATGCAAGGGACGCCGCGCACGCTGTCAGGACTGTCTTTCCCATTTCCACAGGTATAAAACCATCGAATATATGCAGTGCGCCGATCATAACTACTGCCTGGAGCACTGCCGTCAGATAGAGCACGGACGCCTTGCTGATCCACCAGCGGAAACCGGATTTCATCTGCCCGGCATAACTGGTCAGCGGATACATCAGACTGAACGCGATACAGCCGACCCACAAGCCTACGGACATCATATACGGCGCCATAGCATGGCCGTTGTCGGCCACCTCCGTAATCTGTGTCTCTTCCGCATCTATCGGCGCCGCAAACATATCCGCCGCCTGATCCGATGTGTTCGTCTCCAGGATCTGCTCCGCTCCGCTTCCCAGTTCCTTTGACAGCGTCTCCGCGCCTTCCGAAACCTGCCTGATCCCATCGCCTAGTTCTCCGCTGCCGTCAGCGAGTTGTCCCGCACCGCTGCTGATCTGGCCGGCTCCATCTGTTAGTTTCGCCGCGCCTTCCGTCAACGATTTGCTGTTCGAGGTAAGCTGCCCGGTTCCGGAGACAAGCGTATCCGTTCCATCTTTCAGCTTCGCGCTTCCCTGTGCCAGCTCTCCCAGACCGCTGTCCAGATCCGCAGCTCCTTTCCGGAGCGCCGATGTTCCCTGCTTCTGAAGCTGATCCGCCCCTGATGCAGCATTGGAAATTCCACCCGCCAGCGCCGGCGCCTGTTCCGCCAATGCGGAAGTGCCGGTCTGAAGCCGCCCTATCCCGTTCTTAAGGGAATCTGCGCCACTCTGTACCGCGGAAATGCCGTTCTGAAGATCCGGGATCTCCGCTGCAATCTGCGCGCTCCCGTCCGCCGCTTCATCGACACCGTATGTGTAGGCGGAAACACTTGCAGAAAATGTGTCCGCCTGCTGCTGAACTGCCGCGATCTGTGCCCGCACTTCCTCCGGCACGCCTTCCTCTCCGGCGAGTGCCGAAAGCGCCTGACTGATCCCGGTCGCCCCGTCGCGCAGCGACTGGGAACTGGAAGCAGCAGACTGCAGGCCGGAACTAAGCGCATCAGCACCGGTCTTCAGGCCGGCCGCCCCGTCAGACAGAGATGCAATCCCGTCCGAGAGCTGTTGCGCGCTGTCACCTAATGAAGCCGCGCCGTCATTCAGCGCATCCGCCGCATCGGGAAGGGCCGACGCCTCCGCATTCAGTTCGGACAGTCCGGCATTGAGCATAGTCATGTTATCATCTACCTCCACCGCGCCAGCTGCCAGATCAGCACCTCCTTTCTGCGCACCATTTACACCACTGTCCAGTGCATTTGCACCACTTTGCAGCTCTTCTGCCCCTGCTGCAACCGCACTGGCTCCGTCTGTATACCGGCCAATCCCCACTTCCAGCTCCCGGCTTCCGTCCACAAATACTAAGGCACTGTCTGAAAGGGCCTGCAGATTGTCTGTAATCGTCTGATTTCCATCGGCCAGCTGATCCGTTCCGGTTTTCAGTTCACCCGAACCATCCGCCGCTTCCTGCATTCCGTCACCCAATTCCGCAAGCCTGCCGAACAGAACTTCTGTATACGTTTTTGTAACCTCTTCCCGTACCGAGCTCTCCAGTTCTTTCATCGCCGTCTCGCTCATCTTGGACGCGATGTAGTTCGTTCCCGGATTCGTTTCATAAGCCAGCGTCATCTTCTCCGGATGCGCGTCTGTCAGCGTTGAGGCATGGGCCGAAAAGTCCTCCGGTATGGTGATAACCATATAGTACGTGCCGTCCTCAAGGCCCTTCCGCGCCTCCGTCTCTGACGGAAACTGAAAGTCCAGAGAATCGTTCTTTTTCAGTTCCTCCATCAACGTTCCGCCAATGTCCAGCTTCTGATCTTCATAGGTGACCGGCACGTCATGGTTGATGACCGCCACCGGAAGTTTATCGATATTCCCGTATGGGTCCCACATGGATCCAAGGAAAAGTGTGGTATAGATTGTCGGGATCGCGATGACCGCTACTGTAACAATCAGTAAAATCTTATTTTTGAACAGCCTGTGCCATTCCTGTCTCAGCATTGTCTACTGTCCCCTTTCTTTTTGCAACATTAATTCTATTAATAGATATCGTGTTGATTTTTTAAGCATCATGAATTATAGTAAAATCATAAAAAAGATACAACCATTAATCTAACACTGCTCTGTCTGTTAATGGATAATCAGACAATGTGGTGTCTATTATTTTTAAAGGAGGAAATGTTTCATGTCAAAAAATATGGACCGGCGGGTTCGCAAGACAAGAGCCCAGCTCCGTCAGGGACTGGCCGAACTTCTGAAAGAAAAGAGTTTAAAAGAGATCACGGTCAAAGAACTCGTAGAAAAAGTGGACATCAACCGTTCCACTTTCTATCTGCACTATGCGGATATCTATGACATGATGGAAAAGATTGAAAACGAACTGACCGGAGACATCGAAGATCTGATCCATACCCATCCGGTAAGTCCGTTCAACGAGGACAGCTTTCCGTTCATCGAGGATATTTTTTCCATCCTCGCGGAAAACCGGGATATCTGCGCCGCTCTCCTGGGTCCCAACGGTGATATCTCTTTTCTGCACCGGATTGAGAATATCCTCTCCGAGCACAGCCTGAACGCCCTGAAAGAAACATTTCCGGAGAAAATGGATGATCTGACATACTACTACGCCTTCTGTCTCTCCGGCTGTATCGGCCTGGTCAAGGCCTGGCTGTCAGATGGATCTTCCGTAAGTCCCCAGCATATGGCCGAACTTACATTTAAGCTCATCATGAACGCACTGAGGGGGTTCTATCCAGACTTTTCCGTAAGACATTCCTGATATTTACGGGGAAAATCTTCTCTGCGCTCTTTCTCTGCTTCCATTCGCAGCTCACCTCGATTCCGCTGACGCTCCATCTCGGTCGCGGCATTCGCCGCATGGAAAATAAGAAGAAAGGTCCCAGGGAAATGCGCGCACTTCCCTGGGACCTTTCTTCTTATTTTCCGCGCTTCTCATTGCTACACGTAAAAAACCGCCGTCCCCGCGGCTCGCAATGTCCGCAAAAACAGCGATTTCTAAGTGCGCGATCAGGGGTTCGAACCCTGGACACCCTGATTAAGAGTCAGGTGCTCTACCAACTGAGCTAATCGCGCTTACTCACTTTTGTTACCCTTAACGGATAACGCAAGTGATATTATATACGACACTTTTCAAAAATGCAAGCATTTTTTTACATTTTTTTAATGTTATTTCTTATTTTTTTTATCGTCTCCGTGACAGAAGCCGGAATTTAAGATCTTGCACACTTCCTGCATGGATTTTCGAATGCACAAAATCTGTCTGTTCAGGCAAGGCTGACAATAAAATATTTCTTTTACACAGGTCTTCCATCTTTTTCTTTTCATCGACATTTTCCGTCCCGCAGTCAGACTCTATCCTATTATATGCGGAGCGGTGGATATGGTGCGTATTCTTACCTGCGCACGGCGATCAGTTTATTGATCGGATTCCCTTTCTGGGAAAATTTTTCCTCATACTCTGTCATGATATTGCCTTTGTTCATCTCCTCATTGTGGTGCAGGTCATAGGTGAATGCCTGCAGGGTCCATGCAGCCTCTTTGATCTGCTCCAGGGAGAAGTTAAAAAGCGCTGTATTGTCTGTCTTGAATTCCACGAGCCCGCCCTGCGGCAGTACTTTTTCATATCTTTCTAGAAATTCCACAGAGGTAAGGCGCCGTTTTGCGTGCCGCGCCTTCGGCCACGGATCTGAAAAGTTCAGATAGATCTTTTCCACTTCTCCCTCTGCAAACACATCCGCTATATTCCTGGCGTCCATGCATACGAACCTCACATTTTTCAACTCCCGGAATTCCTCTGTATCGAACTTTTCCACTGCCCGCAGAAGGACGCTGGAGTAGCGTTCAATGCCGATGAAATTTATATCGGGATGCGCTTTGGCCATATTCAGGATAAAGCGCCCTTTCCCCATCCCTATCTCAATGCGGACCGGCCTTTTATTTCCAAAGACCTGGCGCCAGCATCCCCTCTGGTCTTCCGGTCTCTTTATAACAACGGGATGAGCCTGGATCGTGCTCTCGGCTCTCGGTATATTTCTCAGTCTCATGAATAGTCCTCCCCTTATTTAACAAAACTAGAAACAAGTTCCATTGGAACTCTATCATAATAGCACGAAAACAGCTTATATGTGAACCATTATAACGATTTCTTTACTTGCTTTTTTTTAGAAAAGGTGTATGATAAAGTGTGTTAGCATTTTCTCACAAAGAGGAGGCTTTTTATGGACTCTATTGTAAACAAATTGACGGAAATCGAAGATGCCGCATCAGCCATTGTTGCGCATGCTGAAACTCAAAAGGAGATCCTGGACAGGGAATATGAAGAAAAACGCAAAGCCTTTGATGCAGATCTGGAAAAGCAGACACAGGCGCGCATCAACGCTATCCGGGACGATCTGGAAAAAAGCACTTCCGGTATCCTTGACAGCCAGAATGGAGCGAGCACTGAGACGATCCGTGCGCTTCAAAAGGAATATGAAGAAAGGCATGCCGAGTATGCCCGCGAAATCCTAAAGCGGATCACCGAGGTGTAGCCTATGGGAAATTTACTTGAATACAGCGGGATCGTGACAAAAATCCGGGCAATGGAGGCAAAGCTTTTATCGCCGGAGCAGTTCACTGAGATCGCGAACCTGGGCAGTGTACCCGAGATCGCCGATTATCTCAAAAAGAACACCGCTTACGCAGACGTGCTGGATACGCTGGAAGAGGATCAGCTCCACAGAGGTAATATAGAAAAAGTGCTGGTACAGTCTCTCTACCGGGATTACACTAAAATCTACCGGTTCTGCGGACAGAAGCAGCGCCGGTTCATGAAACTGATCCTTAAGAATTATGAGATCGACCTGATCAACTACTGTCTGCGCATTGTGATCAACAGGTACAGACAGCCGTTTGACCTGAATTACAAGAGGGCGTTCTTTGACAGGTACTCTCAGATTTCCATTGAGAAACTCATCACCTCCCGCACAACGGATGAGCTGATCGAGAATCTCAAAGGCACAGAATATTATGCCCCTCTGAAAAAGCTGAAGGATTCACAGAATGTCACGCTGTATGATTACAACCTGACTCTGGATCTGTATTTCTACACTTCTACTTGGAGAGAACAGAAAAAAGTCCTGAAGAAACAGGATCTTGAGCTTTTTATGAGGGACCGCGGTTCGAAGATCGATCTTCTGAACCTTCAGTGGATCTACCGGGCTAAAAAATATTATAATATGAAGCCCGCTGACATCTATCTGATGCTCATTCCGATCCACTATAAACTTTCAACCGAACTGGTGAAGGAGCTGGTAGAGGCACCCGGTCTGGAGGAATTTGAGGCTGCTGTGACAAGAACAAGCTATGCCCGCCACTATAATTTTCATCAGAACCTGACCATTGAACAGATGTATGCGGACTGCCTGCATCATCTGTATACAGTAGACCGCCGGCGCGATCCTTATTCCGTTGCCGCGATCAACACATACCTCTTCCTTAAAGAGGAAGAAATCAATAAGCTGACGACCGCCATGGAATGTGTACGCTACGGCTTAAGTCCCGGCGAGACGCTGGCATACGTTGGAGGTAAGACCCAATGATCGTAAAAATGAAATTCATCAATATCTCCGGTCCGAGGAATGACATTGACCGGGTCACCGACCTGTATCTCTCGCGCTATGAGATCCAGCTCGAATCCGCCCTGTCCGAACTGAAGACCGTAGACAATTTAAGACCTTTCGTAGAACTCAACCCCTATCGGGACGCGCTTGCAAAAGCAGTCCAGTTTGTCGGCTATCTTCCCAACGCGGACGATGTGGTCCCGGATACAAAAATGGGGCTGGACGACATGTTTGAGGTCGTACGCAAGGCAAACGAGGACTATCAGGAGCTTCAGGAAAAGAAGGAAAAACTGAAAAAGAAGATCGAAGAGCTTCGTGCGAAACAACAGGTCATCGCACCTTTCCGCCCGCTGGACTGCGATCTCCACAAGGTATTGCATTACAGGTACATCACATACCGATTCGGACGCATTGCGGTGGAATTCTACCACAAGATGCAGAAGTATCTCATGGATGACCTGAAAGCAATCTTTGTAGAAGGAGAGCGGGACGAGAGTTTCGTATACGGGGCTTATTTTGTTGCCCCCGCAGAGGCGCAGAAGGTAGATGCAGTATTCCGTTCTCTCCACTTCGAGCGGATCGAAATAAAGGATGAATTCGAAGGAACCCCGGCATATGCCTACCAATCTCTGGAGCGCGAGATCGCCCGTGTCAACCTGGAAATCGACGACGTGGATAAAGAAGCCGGCGAGATGCTGTCCGACAGGGCGCCGCAGCTCGTGGCGGCGCGGAACCGCCTGGAAGAACTGTCCAATAATTTTGACGTCCGCAAACTCGCCGCCCGCATGGAGGACAATCAGGAAGACTACTACATCCTCTGCGGCTGGATGGCAGAAGACGATGTAGAAAAATTCGTGGAAGAAGTCAAGGACGATGACAAAGTGTTTGTTGTCGTAGAGGACGATCATGACGCTTACTTCGGGGAACCGCCCACAAAGCTGGAAAACCCGAAGATATTCAAGCCTTTTGAGATGTTTGTCCAAATGTACGGCCTTCCCGCGCACAACGAAATGGATCCGACGGTTTTCGTCGGTCTGACATACTCTTTCATCTTCGGCGTCATGTTCGGAGATGTGGGGCAGGGTCTCCTCCTGCTGATCGGGGGCGCTCTGATCTATCACTTTAAGAAAGCGCCGCTTGCAGGGATCATTGCAACTGCCGGTGTCTTTTCCACAATCTTCGGATTCATGTTCGGAAGTATCTTCGGATTCGAAAACGTGATCCCCGCTTTGTGGATAAGACCCATTGACCACATGACCACGCTTCCCTTCCTGGGCAAGCTGAATACGGTATTCATCGTAGCTGTGGTTTTCGGTATGTTCCTGATCATGGTGGCAATGGTGCTCCATATCATCAATGCCCTGAAGAGCAAAGACATCGAGAGCGCCTGGTTTGATCCCAACGGTGCCGCAGGGCTGGTATTTTATATTTCTGTAGTAGTGACCATCGTTCTGTTCATGACGGGGAATCCGCTGCCGGGAGGCATCGTAATGGGTATCATGTTCGGCGTTCCGCTGCTGCTCATCCTCTTCCGCGAGCCGATCACAAGAGCGATCCAGAAGAGGGCAGATAAAATGGAGACCGGAAAGGCGATGTTCATTGTACAGGGATTTTTCGAGATGTTTGAGACTCTTTTGAGCTACTTTTCAAACACTATCTCATTCATCCGTATCGGCGCTTTCGCAGTAAGCCACGCTGCGATCATGGAGGTCGTACTTCAGCTTGCAGGCGCCGAGAGCGGTCATCCCAACTGGCTGGGCGTGATTTTCGGAAACCTCTTTGTATGCGGATTCGAGGGACTCATCGTAGGCATCCAGGTTCTCCGTCTGGAATATTATGAGATGTTCAGCCGCTTCTACAAAGGCAGCGGTCATGCATTTGACCCATATACAAAAAAGAACACAAAGAAAAGCAAATAAAAATCAGGAGGATTTTACCATGACTTTAGCAACCAAAATCGTATTTATCACTGCACTGATCTTAAGCATCATCCTTCCGTTCGGATATTATCTGCTCGGAAAGAACAAGACCCGCAAACGCTACAAACGCGCAATCGGTACTAATGCCTTTTTCTTCTTCGGTGCTTTTGCCGTGGCTTCGATCATGCTTTTAGGCGGTCCGAATGTTCAGGCAGCGGAATCTGTAACTTCTGACCCGGGATTTGCGACCGGTCTCGGATACCTCGCAGCGGCACTTGTTACAGGCCTTTCCTGTATCGGCGGCGGTATCGCCGTTGCCAGCGCGGCAAGCGCGGCTCTCGGCGCGATCAGCGAAGATTCCAGCGTACTCGGTAAGTCGCTCATCTTCGTAGGTCTTGCAGAAGGTGTCTGCCTGTACGGTCTGATCATCTCCTTCATGATATTAGGAAACCTTTAAAGGAGGTCTTTATCATATGAAAATGTATCTCATCAGTGATAATGTGGATACGTATACCGGCATGCGCCTGGCAGGCGTAGACGGTGTGGTCGTCCACAAGCGCGATGAGCTGAAAAAAGCCCTGGAGGACGTTCTTTCTGACAAGACAGTGGGGATCGTTCTCCTGACTGAAAAATTCGGGCGGGAATTCCCGGACATCATAGACACATTCCGTCTGGAGAGGAAGATGCCTCTCCTCGTAGAAATCCCCGACCGTCACGGAACCGGACGCCAAAAGGACTTTATCACATCATACATCACCGAGGCGATCGGATTAAAACTGTAAAAGGAGGAATCCCTCTTGACATTAGAAGAAAAAATCGCTCACCTGCAGACCACATCCATGGAGCAGGCCCGGGCTGAGGGCAATGCTATTATTGACTCTCACAGAGAAGCTCTTGAAAAAGTGCTGGAGGATCACAAGGCAGAAGCTCTGCGCCAGTCCGAGACCCGCATCAAGGCAGAAACGACGAACGCGCGCCTCTCGCTCAATCAGGCGGCAGCGAAGTCACAGCTTGAGATCAAGCGCCGCCAGGGAAAGGTCCAGCAGGAACTGAAGGATAAAATATTTGAAGAAGTCATGGGACTTGTAAATGATTATATGAAAACTGAGGCTTACGGAGATTTCCTCGTCAGGTGCATCCGGCAGGCAGTACATTTCGCCGGGCAGGATCCGGTGACTATCTACCTCAACCCGTCCGACGAGGCGAAACGGGCTGACCTGGAGGACGCTACGGGCGTACACCTGACGATCAGCGCGGAGGATTTCATCGGCGGCGTGCGCGCTGTCATCCGCAGCCGCAATATACTGATCGATAATTCATTCCGGACACAGCTGAGAAATGAATACGACAAATTTATTTTCCTGGGAGGTGACGGCAATGCTTAAGACCGGAACGATCTACGGGATCAATGGTCCCGTCATCTACTTAAAAGGCAACACCGGCTTCCGCATGTCCGAGATGGTCTATGTAGGTTCACAGAAGCTGGTGGGCGAGGTCATCGCGCTGGACAAGGATATGACAACCGTCCAGGTATATGAAGAGACCACGGGCTTACGCCCGGGAGAAGTAGTCGAAGCGAGCGGAAACGCGGTTTCCGTAACCCTCGCTCCGGGAATCCTTAATAATATCTTTGACGGCATCGAGCGTCCCCTGGAGCGTATCGCGGAATCCTCCGGCGGAGCGTTTATCACACGGGGAGTCAGCGTAGACTCTCTGGACAGGCAGAAAAAATGGCAGACCCATCTCACAGTTGAGAAGGGACAGTATCTTCACGGCGGCGACATCATCGCCGAAGTGCCTGAAACCCATGCCATCGTGCACAAATGTATGGTCCCGCCCGAAGTAGAAGGTACTGTCATTGACGCTGCCCCTGACGGCGAATACACCATTGATGAGACTCTGGTCACACTGGAACTGGCCGATGGTTCAAAAAAGGAGCTGTCCATGACACAGCGCTGGCCGATCCGGGTGCCAAGACCTACCCACCACCGTTTCCCGGCGTCTGTGCCCCTGATCACGGGACAGCGTATCATTGACACTATGTTCCCGATCGCCAAGGGCGGTACTGCCGCCATCCCCGGGGGATTCGGCACCGGTAAGACAATGACCCAGCACCAGATCGCAAAATGGGCGGATGCTGACATCATTATCTACATCGGATGCGGCGAGCGCGGAAACGAGATGACCCAGGTGCTCGAGGAGTTCGGCGAGCTGACCGATCCCCGAACCGGCAACCCTCTGATGGACCGCACCACCCTGATCGCCAATACGTCAAACATGCCTGTCGCCGCCCGCGAGGCAAGTATTTACACCGGGCTTACACTGGCGGAATATTACAGGGATATGGGATATGACGTTGCCATTATGGCTGACTCGACTTCCCGATGGGCGGAGGCCCTCCGAGAGCTGTCCGGACGTCTGGAAGAAATGCCGGCGGAGGAGGGATTCCCCGCATATCTGGCGTCCCGGCTGTCTGCATTCTATGAGAGGGCAGGCATGATGCACAACTTAAACGGCACTGACGGCTCAGTTACGATCATCGGAGCGGTGTCCCCGCAGGGCGGTGATTTTTCCGAGCCTGTCACACAGAATACAAAACGTTTTGTCCGCTGTTTCTGGGGGCTGGATAAGAGTCTTGCCTATTCCAGACATTTCCCTGCGATCCACTGGCTGACCAGTTACAGTGAGTATTTAAATGATCTAAGCCACTGGTATCAGGATAATGTGTCTCCTCAGTTTGTGGACTACCGCAACCGCCTGATGGCTCTCCTCAACCAGGAGAGCAGTCTGCTGGAGATCGTAAAACTGATCGGAAGCGACGTCCTGCCGGATGACCAGAAGCTGGTGCTGGAGATTGCCCGCGTGATCCGCCTCGGTTTTCTTCAGCAGAATGCATTCCATAAAGACGACACCTGTGTCTCCCTGGAGAAACAGTTCCTTATGATGGATACCATCCTGTACCTTTACAAACAGGCAAGAACACTTGTAACTATGGGGCATCCGATGTCTGTGTTAAAAGCGGAAAATATTTTTGATAAGATCATTGCCATCAAGTATGATGTGCCCAATGACCGGCTGGAAATGTTCGCGCAGTACCACAGAGACATTGACGCATTCTATCAGAGAGTGCTCGAGAAAAACGCGTAAGGAGGACCGGATATCATGTCAATCGAATATTTAGGCTTAAGCAGCATCAACGGACCTCTCATCGCTCTGGAAGGCGTACAGGACGCTTTCTTTGACGAGATCGTAGAGTTTGTCGTAGACGGCAGGGACCATAAGATCGGACGTATCGTAGAGATCTATGAGGATAAGGCCGTGATCCAGGTATTTGAGGGATCGGAGAACATGTCCCTGAAAAACACCCACACCAAACTGACAGGACATCCCATGGAGATCGCGCTTTCCCCGGATATGCTGGGGCGCACGTTCAATGGGATCGGGCAGCCTATAGACGACCTCGGTCCTATCATCTCCACACTGAAAAGAGATGTCAACGGACTTCCTTTAAACCCGGTGCGGCGTGAATATCCCCGAAATTATATCCATACGGGGATTTCTGCCATTGACGGGCTTACCACTCTGATCCGCGGGCAGAAGCTGCCGATCTTCTCGGGGAACGGGCTTCCCCACGACCAGCTTGCCGCCCAGATCGTAAAGCAGGCGTCTCTCGGTGAAAATTCTGACGAAAAATTCGCCATTGTCTTTGCCGCCATGGGCGTCAAGCATGATGTGGCGGATTTCTTCCGCAATACCTTCGAGGAAAGCGGGGTTGCGGACCATGTGGCAATGTTCCTGAATCTGGCGAACGACCCGGTCGTTGAGCGTCTGATCACTCCCAAGGTGGCGCTGACCGTGGCAGAATATCTTGCCTTTGAGCAGAATATGCACATCCTCGTTATCCTGACTGATATGACCTCTTTTGCAGAGGCAATGAGGGAGGTCTCCTCATCCAAGGGAGAGATCCCCAGCCGAAAGGGATACCCGGGATATCTTTACAGCGAGCTCGCTACGATCTATGAGCGCGCCGGTATCGTACAGGGCGTGAACGGGTCCGTGACACAGCTCCCGATCCTGACCATGCCAAACGATGACATCACACACCCCATCCCTGACCTGACCGGATATATCACTGAGGGGCAGATCGTGCTCGACCGTCCGCTGCACGGGCAGTCCATCTATCCGCCTATCAATATCCTTCCGTCTCTGTCCCGACTGATGAAGGACGGCATCGGCGAAGGATATACAAGGGAAGACCACCAGGATCTGGCAAATCAGCTTTTTTCCGCATACGCGAAGGTCGGAGACGCCCGGAACCTTGCCTCAGTCATCGGAGAAGATGAGCTCTCACCTATTGATAAGAAGTACCTTGAATTCGGAAAAGAATTTGAGGAGCGCTATATCGGACAGGGACAGGAGGAGAACCGCAGCATGGAAGAGACGCTGGATCTCGGATGGGAACTGCTGGGACGCCTGCCGAAGGAAGAGCTCGACAGGGTGGATACGAAGATCCTGGAGAAATACTATAAACCGATGGATGAGGAAGAATAGACAGATTGGGCACACATGTATGATCTGACGGGAATCCGGGTATACTTGACTTTACCTGACGCATATGCTATATTATGCGTAGGCAAAAAGATAACAGCAGTCTTTATAAGGCAGCTAAAAGCGAAAAACCCGGAAGTGAGCAAGACTTTCGGGTTTTTCTATTCCATTTTATTTATGGCGGCTTAGACCACAGGCTGGTTACCGGCTATTCGTCACTGTCCAGCCATTTGATGATGAGGTGGCAAACCACACCAGCCATGACAGAGACAATAAAAGATAACAGCAATTCCATATAAGGCACCCCCTTTCTGTCACCAGTTTAGGGGCGGTAACGATAGAATTATATCATGATTTTCTTTCGCTATGGGGAGCCGCTGATTTTGTTTATATATTTTTTATCAGCATGGGAAGTATGCCATATGTCTGGAGCAAACTATGGTTTTTTCATATTTATGGGAGCTGTGCTCGTATTTGGGGGCATTCCTGCCTTTCGCGGGAACCTTTCGCTAATCCACTAATACAACCGCTGGAAGGTCCTGCCTGATGGAATATAACAGAGGGATTTTTTAGCCATACTCCTGGAAGGAGCTTGCATATGAAATTAAAGAACATTTTGATCGCAGTTACTGATATCGAAAAATCCAAAGAGTTTTACCATTCTCTATTCGGGCTGGACGTAGTCTTTCCCGGGAAGGCAATGTGATCCTGACAGAAGGACTGGTCCTTCAGGATGTCTCTCTATGGAAGGATGAGATCAGCAGGGACGTTATGTTCCAGAGCCATTCCGCTGAACTCTATTTCGAAGATAAAGACATGGATAAATTCATTGAGAAACTAAATAATTATTACGAGCCACTGGATTATGTGACTCCATTGACTGCACTTCCGTGGGGACAGAAACTGGTCCGCTTTTATGACCCGGACGGCACCCTGATCGAAGTCAGGACTCCTGCATAACATTCAAGACTCGGGAAGCCGGTCGGAAACGAGGAGGTGCCCCTATGAAACTTTGTCTGCGCACAATAAAAATGTGTTGTATGCTGGTTTGCTTTGCAGCTGTTTCTTCCTTCAGTATCATCGGATGCAGGGATGCAGTGTCCACAGCGGAAAACGCTTCTCCTGAAGCGCTCTATTCTGCTGATCCTGATATTGACCTGTTTGTATATGAAGGCACTGCATATGTAAACGCTCTGGACGTTGACTGGGTCGGCGAGTTGTCTCTCGCGAAGAACGCAGTTCTCGGAGAGGTCTGCCGTTCCGGCGTCACGGATGATTTTCGAGAATGGGACGCGACTGTCCTGCCGGAAGGAACAGTCATCTATGAATCCGGCGAATCACAAGTGCTTCTGGCTGAGATCGGAGATGCACTGATCCCTTATCTGAAATATGCAGAAGGATAAACAGAACAATTTCACAACAAGGAGGATTCACTTATGTTAGAATTCAGATATGACACTCAGCTTCTCATTGAAGGAGAAGATCTCGACGAAGATAAGATCAGTGAATATTTTACCGAACACTTTAAGGGGGACTGCCTTCTCGCTGTGGGCGATGAGGAGCTGATCAAAATCCATTTCCACACGAACGAGCCGTGGAAAGTACTGGAATACTGCGCTTCTCTCGGTGAAATTTACGACATTGTAATAGAAGATATGGACAGACAGTCCAGAGGGCTGAAGGGATAACATCACACTTACATCGAATGACACTTTTTAAGGAGGGATTCTATGGATCCGCGCACATTTCCGACGAAAGGAAACTTAATGCTGGCGAAGAACTCGCTGGCGCTTGCAAAACAGGGCTATGACCTGATGGACAAAAAACGGAATATACTGATCCGGGAACTGATGGACCTGATCGACGAGGCCCGCAGTATCCAGGAGGAGATTGACACAACTTTTACTTATGCCTATCAGTGCCTTCAGCGCGCGAATATTGAAAATGGTATCAGCAATGTAGAACTTCTTGCTTATACCGTACCGATCGAAAATTCGATCACGATCCAGACCAGGAGCATCATGGGGACCGAAATCCCCCATGTGAAATATGTGCCGGACGCCGGGAAACCGACTTACTCCTTCAGCACGACCCACGAGTCCATTGACAAGGCAAGGGAGGCTTTCCGCAAAGTAAAAGACCTGACCGTGAAACTATCAATGGTAGAAAACGCCGCCTACCGTCTGGCAAGCAATATCAAGAAGACACAGAAGCGTGCCAACGCCCTCCAGAATATTACGATCCCCATGTACTCTTCTCTCGTATACACGATCACCAACGCACTGGAAGAAAAGGAGAGAGAAGAGTTCACAAGGCTGAAGGTCATCAAGAGGATGAAGATGAAGAAAGGCTAGCTTTCACATATTCATCCATGGCATCTGCGATCATTTTTGAACATTTTACCGCCTCGACTACAGTCTTGGCTCCGGTAACAACATCTCCTGAGGCGAAGATCCCCTTCATGGTGGTCTCGCCTTTTTCATTTGTCTTCAAAAGCCCGCGTCCGTCTACCTTCAGCTCTTTATCCCTGTTGACGATCCGATCCTGCGGTCCCTGCGAGATCGAGATGATAATGCTGTCAGCAGGGACAAATCTTTCGGTCTCCTCATGCTTTACCATCTGTCCCCTGTCATCCCATTCAACATCGCAGATCATCACCCCATCGTCCGTGATCCGGGACGCGGTCTGAAGAAATTCAAACTGCACGCCGTCGATCCTGGCATACTCTACCTCTTTTGGCGATGCCGCCGGTACTTCTGTCACAGAGTAGACTGTAACATAACGGGAGCCCTTACGGATAGCGGTTCTCGCCACATCCATCGCCGCGTTTCCCGCACCGATCACGACTACCCGGTCTCCCAGGTCATAAACATCGGGGTTGTTCAGGTAGTTGATGCCATAGTGAACATTTCCAAACGTCTCGCCGGGGATATTCAGCCGGTACGGACGCCACGTCCCTGTTCCGATAAATACTGCGTTGTATCCGTCTTCCAGCAGATCGTGGACTCCCGTAGAACCACCCAGAGCAAAATTGGGTCGGAAACGGATCCCCAGCTCCTTCATTTTTAAATAATATCGGTCCAGTATGGACTTTGGAAGACGAAATTCAGGTATCCCGTACCTGAGGATCCCGCCGATCTTTTCGCGGATCTCAAAGATCGTGACGCGGTATCCCCTGCAAGCCATAAGTATGGCGATGGTGATCCCTGCCGGTCCGGCGCCGACCACGCCGATCCTGCCGCCGTTCCACGGCTTCTTTTCCAGCTTCATTTTATCAAAACATGTGTCCGAAATATAATTCTCAATAGAGGAGATATGCACAGGCTCTCCTTTGATCCCTTTTACGCAGTGCCCTTCGCACTGCTTTTCATGGTCGCACACAAGAGAGCAGATAACTGACAGAGGGTTATTGGCAAAGACCATCTGTGCTCCTTCCGTCATCTGTCCGTCAAGAAACATCCGGATCATCGCCGGGATAGGCGTATGGATCGGACACCCTTCCATACATCTTGGTTTTTTACAGTTCAGGCATCTCTTCGCCTCGTCGATCGCATGCAGTCCCATCTGAAAATCCTCCTATATTCAGTCTACTGATAGTTTTAGTCTGACACCAAATTAAAAAATGTCAATAATCGTTAAGCAATTAACTATGCTGTTTCGATATGTCTGTTTATTATCTTTTCTTGCAGCAACTGCATATCTGCCCTGCAGATCAGGTGTTTTCCTGTGATAATTGTACGGAAACCAAAACAAAATCCCCCTTGCGCCGCCATTTTTCTGATGGAAATTTAACAAGGACTTTTACATTGTTTTTTACAGGATTTTTACGTGCTTTTCACACTTGGCAGATAGCAGGATTTCACGGTTTGCGTGAAAATAGTTAAAAGGATACCATGTAGTATTTTGTCAGACTTTATGGATAAGACAAAGGAGAATCTATTATGAGGAAAAGACTTACCGCACTTCTTCTGACCGCCTGTACTGTGCTCGCTGTTTCCGGCTGCGGGCTTCTTCCGGGAGGACGTGCACTCGGAGACGCCGGGGCATCCGACTCCGGCGGGTCCGGTACTTCTTCCGGATCTTCTGAGGGCGGCGGAGATACTGTCCGTATTCTTTCCGGTTCAGAAAACCAGGAACTGGAAGAAATCATAGAGGACTGCGCAGACAAGGCGGGCGTTCGTATAGAGATGGATTATAAAGGTTCCGTTGATATTATGCGGGAACTCCAGAGCGGAGCGGACGGATACGACGCCGTCTGGCCCGCAAGCAGCATGTGGATTTCCCTGGGAGACACCGGGCATCTGGTCAAACACAGTCAGTCTGTTTCCCTGACACCGGTCGTATTCGGTATTCGCCAGAGTCTTGCAGAAGAGCTTGGTTTTGTCGGTACTGATGTCTCCGTAAAGGATATTCTCTCCGCGATCACAGACGGGAAAATGACCTTCTGCATGACAAGCGCTACACAGTCTAATTCGGGGGCGAGCGCGTATATCGGTTTTCTCTATGCACTGCTCGGGAAGCACGAGGGACTGACTGCCGGCGACCTGCAGAACCCGGACCTCCAGCAGGAGATCCGCACTCTGCTTGCAGGGGTTGAACGCAGCTCCGGCAGTTCCGACTGGCTGAAAGACCTGTTCCTCACCGGAGATTACGATGCCATGGTGAACTACGAATGCCTGATCATCGACGCCAATGAGCAGCTTGTATCTGAGGGAAAAGAGCCTTTATATGCGGTTTATCCGTATGACGGTCTGTCGATTGCTGATTCCCCGCTTGGGTATGTAGACCACGGTGACGAGGATAAAGAAAACGCATTCCTTAAATTCCAGGAAGAGCTTATGTCTTCTGACAGCCAGACAGCCATAGAGGCTGCCGGACGGCGGATCACTGCGAACGGAGTTTCAGACGAAAATAAAAATGTCTTTAATCCTGACTGGGGCATTGATACAGAGCGTATACTCTCTCCCATACAAATGCCTGCTTCTGATGTTCTCATGGACGCTCTGAATGTCTACCAGACAAATTTCAAAAAACCGTCGCTTAACATTTACTGCCTTGATTTCTCAGGCAGCATGACCGGGACAGGCGAGGAACAGCTGGAGGAAGCCATGGCGCAGATCCTCATCCAGAAAAACGCGGAGAAAAATCTGCTTCAGGCAAATGAAGGCGAAGTCAATATTGCTGTCCTCTTTGACGATCAGGTCATTGATGTCCTGCGTGCAGCGGACGATTCGGACGAAGCGCTTGAAGGCCTGTACAACGAAATCACAGCCTGCAGTCCCGGAGGCGGCACCGATATCTACACTGCGGCTGCTGAGGCATATGAGCTTGCCCGGGAATATGATCTGTCTCAGTATTCCCCCGCGGTAATCCTTATGACAGACGGGCAGTCTATTTATAATGAACAAGTATTTGATAACGCGCTGAATACTTCCGGGGAGAAAATTCCTGTATTCTCTATTACGTTCGGAAACGCAGACCCGTCTCAGCTGGAAGAGCTGGCAGAACAGACTGATGCCCGCGTCTTTGACGGGACCAAAGACCTCACAGAAGCGTTCCGCAGTGTAAAAGGTTATAATTAACAGGTAAATCGTAACAGAAAGGATAGCAGATCCATGAAACACGGAAAATGGAAAGAAATTTTCAGCATTATTGCCTCTGTTCTGATCGCGCTGCTGCTGTTCCTCCTCCTCTTCCTCCGCTTCCACTGGAACCTGATCCTGTGCATGGTCCTGGGTGCGGTCATGTACCTTGCCTGCAGTATGCTGCTGCGCCCCGTGGAAAAGATTGGCAAGATCGAAGTTGATTCCCTGAATAACGGGGAGTTTTTAAGTGAGCGACTGTCGGAGGCCGCATCAGACTATGAGCGCATGAAAAAGGCCGCAGCGCAGATCCGCGAGCAGCCCCTGCGGGCTGAATGCTCAGACCTGGTAAATCTGGCGGGGAATATCCTGAAATATCTGACAGATAACCCGGAAAAGATTACTGCTGCCCGCCGCTATATTGACTATTATCAGGAAACAGCCGCAAATGTTCTGGGACATTATATCGAACTGAAAAAGACCGGACTGTCTACCTCTGAAACTGAAAAAATCCTGCAGCGCACTCAGGAGAGTGTGGCAACTCTCAAAGCCGCATTTAATATGCAGTTCGAAAAACTCATGCAGAACGAGCTTCTCGATATGGAAGCCGACCTGAAACTGCTTAAACAGACGCTGCGTTCCGAAGGATACAGAGAACCGGAAAAGAAAGGACATGAAACATCCAAATGAAGAAAAAGATCATCGGACTAATACTCCTCCTTATCATCATGGCAGCGGTGGGCGTCATTTATCTTCTGAAAGGAAATGCGCCGGAAACCGTCACGGTAAACGGATATGTGGGAGGAGAAAAAATCGAATTTCTGGAAGACCCTGAAGTCCAGTCCATCCTTCAGGATCGATACAGCTTAAAAGCTGATTATGCAAAGGCTGGTTCACTGGATATGATGACAGCAGATCCGGACGGGATGGATTATCTATTCCCTTCCAGCAGCATTGCAGAGGAGTATTATGAGGATCTTCACGGCAAGCCCCTCCAGAGCGAGATCATCCTGAACACGCCTATAGTACTGTATACCCATAAATCTGTCCTGGAAGCATTTGACAGCCAGGGACTGATCTCAGAAAACAACGGAGTCTATCAGATCGATATGGCAGGACTTGTCAGTCTGATACAGAATGATACCACATGGGCTGACATCGGGCTCAATGAGCTGTACGGAAATATTTCCGTTGACACAACGGATCCTGCAAAATCAAATTCAGGAAATATGTTTGCCGCCCTCCTTGCCAATGTCTTGAACGGCGGGCAGACTCTTACAGAAGACAATCTCAGGGATATCCTTCCGGAACTTCAGTCGATTTTCGGAAAGCTGGGATATATGGAAACATCCTCCTCGGATCTTTTCAGCCAGTTTCTCCGGATGGGCGTGGGCGCCAAGCCAATAATCGCAGGATATGAAAGCCAGCTCATTGAATATGCCGCTATTTATCCCGATGAATATAAAAACATCGCTGATGACATTGTTATGCTTTATCCTGCGCCTACTGTATGGTCCACCCATGTGCTGCTCGCCCTGGATGAGAACGGGCAGAAGTTTCTGGACGCTCTCCTTGACGAGGACCTCCAGAGCCTTGCATGGACAAAGCATGGTTTCCGCACAGGAAATTACAGTACCGCCTCCACCGGCGGGTCTATTGCGGCCAAGGGCGTTGCACCTGAGATCACCCAGGTCACTCAGGTTCCATCCTATGATGTGATGAAAGTGATCATAGACGGGCTGCAGTAAGAGGGAATCTTATTTTACCATCCACATTGTACCAAAATAAACTGTCGTCAGGAGGTATTTACTATGCCAGAAATCACACTTGCGGATCTCATGAACTCAGGCATCACGGATAATGCTGCTCCGGTTTCCGTCTCCGCAGAAGAACTCAGCAAAAAAATCGCGGTACTCAGCCCGGAAGACCGGGCCCTCGCGGACGAGATCAAATCACAGATTGACGTGCGGGACTCTCAGATGCTCATGCAGTACGGAGCAGGAGCCAAGCAGGACATCGCGGAATTCTCGGAACATATCCTGGGCAGCGTCCGCTCAAAGGACTCCGGATATGCAGGCCGGCTCATGGCAGATCTTATAACCAATGTAGAAAGCCTGGATTTTGGCGATCTGGAAAAAGATTCGGGAATCTTCGGATTCTTTCAGAAAGCATCGACAAAGATCAAACGCTTCCTTGCACAGTATGAAAAGCTGGAAGTACAGGTTGACCGGATCGAAGGGAAGCTGGAGGAAGCCAGGATGCAGATGCTAAAGGATATCGGCATGTTTGATTCACTCTATGAAAAGAACCTGGACTACTTCCGCAGGCTCCAGGTCTATATTACTGCCGGGGAGGAAAAGCTTGCCGAACTCAGGGAAAAAACGCTTCCCTCCCTCCGCGCAGAAGCGCAGCAGAGCGGAGATCCCATGCACGCCCAGCTGGTACGCGATTTTGAAGACACGGTAAACCAGTTTGAAAAAAAGATCCATGATCTGAAAACAAGCAAAACAATCGCTGTCCAGACAGCTCCTCAGATTAAGCTGATCCAGAATAACGATAAACTGCTTGCGGACAAGATCCAGACAGCAATCCAGGAAACAATCCCTCTCTGGAAAAGCCAGATGGTCATGGCGCTGGGGATGTACCGCCAGCAGGAAACCCTGAAGCTGCAACGCAATATTACCGATACGACCAATGACATGCTTTTGAAAAATTCAGAATTGCTCAGACAAAACACTCTTGATGTGGCAAAAGAATCCGAGCGAAGCATCGTAGATATTGAAACTCTCAAAAAAGCGAACGAGAATCTCATCTCCACAATGACAGAGGCAGTCCGCATACAGAAGGAAGGTCATGAAAAGCGGATGGCAGCAGAACAGGAGCTCGTAAAGATCGAAGGAGAAATCCGGCAGGCCCTGCTTCAGGCTTGATCGTCCGGCGGCCGTCTATGGATTTTGCGGCTTCGTCTCTTCCGGGATGTCTTCTCCCAGATAAAACACTCTGAAGAACAGTTCCAGCGACTCAAACAATTCCCGTTTTGTCTGCTGGAGCTGTTTGACTTTCAGTACACTTCCGATCTCGTCAAATGCAAAATCATTCTCCTCATGATCAACCTTCAGTTCCAGATTGCCTTCCTCATCAAATACGAGCATCAGGACACCGCCCACATCTTCTGTATACAGAACGCACATGATCTGGAGTTCCTCCTTGATGCTTTCCGGCAGCGAGTCAAACTCCGGATTCAGATAAAATTTCTTTTCGTATGCACTTGCTGCACATAATACAAATTCTTCGTTCATATTGTTCCTTTCTGATAAAATATTCTGAATGCTTGACCAAAAGGGGTCAGACCCCTCTGGGGAGGGGTCTGACCCCTTTTGGTCAAATTGTCCGACAATTCACTCATACATACCCGTACACTCCCCGTACGGATACTTCCCCGGCATTGATCTTCTCTTCTCTTCCATCTTCCCTGTGCACGACCAGTTCCCCTTCCGGCGTGATCCCCAGCGCATGTGCACGGTATGTCTCTTTCACCCCGATGACCTTCACATCCCGTCCGCGGTTTACCAGCATGGAGCTGTACCGGTCCATAAGCCCGGTCAGGTCTTCTGTCCGCAGGAAGGTCTCATAATTTGCCTCCAGGCGCTCCATGATCGATGCGATAATGGGAGCACGCCTCACCGTGCCTCCGCACTCAAGCCGCAAAGATGTGGCGGTCCTGCTGATCTCCTCCGGGAATTCGGTCGTATTGACATTAATCCCGACTCCCACGGTAACATGATTGATATAGTCAACCTGGGCGCTCATCTCTGTCAGGATGCCGACCAGCTTTTTCCCGTTTACTACAATATCGTTCGGCCACTTGATCTGTATCTGAGGAATTTCCCTTCCATCTCCGACTGCCTTCTGCTCTTCCATGCTTCTTCTGATCCCCTCCGCCACGCTGCATGCCATGACCAGGGTAAGCATGGAAGCTTTGGCTGGAGAAATGTCCGGACGCAGAAGGACAGACATATAGATGCTGCTTCCTGCCGGCGATTCCCATTCTCTGCCGCGCCGTCCCCGTCCCGCCGTCTGACGGTCCGCCACAGCGAGGGTGCCGTGGGGCGCTCCCTCATCTCCTGCCTGCCGGATCCTGAGATTCGTAGAATCTGTTACATCATAATAAAGGATAGTCCTCCCCGCCCATTCTGTCGTCATCAGGCTGTCCAGCTCTTCCTTTGTCATTATATCCGGGCTGTCCACGATATGGTACCCTCTGTTGCGGACGGCTTCCACCTGGTAACCCTCTTCCTGCAGCTGGCGTACAGCCTTCCACACAGCTGTTCTGGACACACCGAACCGCTCGCTTATCTGCTGCCCGGACACATATCCGTCCGCCTCCCGCAGCAGCTTCAATATCTCTGTCTTCATCTGCGCTTTCCTCCCAACTGCTGTACACATCTAATTATACATAAAAATCCACTTTTCTCAACTTTTCCGGAAAATTGAATTTATTTGAATGAATCTGCCGCGCTCATCCGTATTCATATTGAAACAGCTAAAAGAAATGTACATTTCCCGAAATGCGGGATAGAATGAAGGAGGAATCCAAAATGAAAAAAATTATAACAGCACTGATCATTTCTGCTTTTGTCATTGTACTTGGCGGCACGGCTGTATTTGCCGCGGGGCGGTATTTTACAGATGCAGACGCCGACGGAATCTGCGATTACCGTAATACGGACTGCTATGCAGAATACAATTACAGCAATGCGGACAACCGTACAGGGATCTGTCCCTGCAATAACAGCTGTACTCCCAAGTACCGGCACCATGCTAACGGCAATGAGGACGCCGGACAGCCGGGACATCGGGAACATCATGGCTGTTTCCGGTAATCCGCTCATAAAAAACTGAAGGAACGGGGAAAAGATATGCGCAGTGAAGAAGAGGCAAACCGTGCGGTGGATCTCTACGGTGACACCGTCCGGCGGATCTGTATGATCCATCTGAAGAATAAAGCAGATACGGAAGACATATTTCAGAATGTATTTCTGAAATATGTTCTCCGCACTGCGCCCTTTGACAGCCCGGAACATGAAAAGGCGTGGATCATCCGGGTCACTGCCAACGCCTGCAAAGACCTGCTGAGAAGCTTTTTCCGCTCCCGCACCGTATCCCTTGATGTTCTGATCGAAACGCCCCGGGAAATGCCTGAGGATCATTCAGACATACTGGAAGCTGTCCTGGCGCTGCCGGAAAAATATAAAGATCCGATCTACCTCCATTACTATGAAGGATACACGGCAGGAGAAATCGGACGGATCCTGGGGAAAAACACAAATACGGTTTACACGCTTCTGACCCGGGCAAGGCAGATGCTGAAAACCAGGCTGGAAGGGGTGACAGAAAATGGATAAAGAGAAAAATTTTGAAAAAAAATTCAGGGACGCCTTCAGCCAGGTGCACACAGAAGACGAGCTAAAAGCCCATACAAAGAACTGGCTGGCTCAGCAGATAAATAAGAAAAAAAGACATTCCTTCCCGGCTCTGCGTGCTGCCGCCGCAACAGCCTTCCTCTTTGCCGCTGTCTCGGCCGGCGGGATCTGGCTGTACCTCTCTCCGGCCGCATATATCAGCATAGACATCAACCCATCCCTTGAGCTGGGTATTAACCGGTTCGACCGGGTGGTCTCCGTAGAGTACTTCAACAGCGACGGTCAGGAGCTTGCAGAGCAGCTGGACATCCGGTACATGGATTACAGCGACGCCCTTGAGGAGCTTCTTTCCGAACAGACCGTAGAAGCTTATCTAGCAGACGGAGCTGTAATGGCTGTCACCGTAGCGGGCAGCGATGAGGAAAAGACCAGCCAGATCCTTGAAACCGTAGAGACCTGCACAGCAGGACATACCAACATCAGCTGCCGCCCCGGCGACATAGAAGAAATTCACGATGCCCACAGCGAAGGACTTTCTCTTGGAAAATACCGCGCGTACCTCGAACTTAAGGCTCTGGATCCTGCCGTCACACCGGATGACATCCGGGATCTGTCCATGCGGGAGATCCGGGATCTCATTGATGCATACAAAACCCAGGATAACGGCTGCAATGAAAAAGGGGCCGGCTGCCCGGACACCAGCAAAGGGAACGGACACCATCACGGCGCAGACAGTCCCTGAGCGAAGGCTCATCACGCCGCAAAATTTCCGGTATACAGCTGATAGTATCTGTCTTTTGCCGCAATGAGCTCGTCATGGCTTCCACGCTCGTTGATCCTCCCCTGCTCCATTACCATAATGCAGTCCGGATTCTCTTTCGCATTGACCAGCTCGACATAGCCGTGGTCTTCCTCCGGCTTCTCATCAAGAAGGGCGAACACACGCTCCGCACCTGCCGCTGCCATGACGACGAAATTCATCTGCTGGCTGATCTGTGTGATAGGCTGCGTAAAGTTCTTATTTAAGCCCACAAAGGCAATGACCGTACCCACTGTCATTCCCGTCACGCCGTTAAGCGCGAGCAGCGCGCCGATGACCGCGCAGAGGACATAACTTAAGTTCCCGATATTCGCATTGATCGGCATGAGGAGGTTTGCATAGCGGTTAGCCTTATCCGCGCTGTCTCTGAGCTGATCGTTGAGTTTTTTGAAATCCTCGACCGCTTCCTCCTCATGGCAGAAGACTTTGACTACCTTCTGTCCGTCCATCATTTCCTCGATAAATCCATCCACATTTCCGAGATCCTTCTGCTGTTTCTGGAAATATTTTCCCGACAGTCCCGAAAACACCGTCGTTACCTTCAGCATGACAAGAGACATGACCAAAGTGACGATCGTAAGCGGAACGTTCAGCACGATCATCGAGATCAGTGTCGCCGCCAGCGTTGCCGCAGAGTTAATGATCTGCGGGATACTCTGGCTGAACAGCTGTCTGAGTGTATCCACGTCATTAGTATAGACAGACATAATGTCGCCGTGAGCGAGAGTGTCAAAGTACCTGATCGGCAGGGACTCCATGTTTGCGAACAGCTCATCACGAAACTTCCGCATTGTCCCCTGGCTGACGTTTACCATGATCCGGTTATATGCATACGCCGCTGCAATGCCTATAATATAAAATACAACTATCCCTGCAAGCGCATGCGCCAGCGGCGTAAAATCAGGATTCTCCGCATTTAAGAGCGGTATAATGTAATCGTCCACAAGCGACTGTACGAACAGCATTCCCTGCATGGTCGCAAAGGCGCCGATTATAATACAAAGCACGACTACTAAAAACGAAAACTTATAGCTTTTTACCATATATGCCAGAAGCCGTCTCAAAACATACAGTGACGTCGTCTTCTTTTTATCTTTCATATTCTGAACTCTCCTTTCTGACCGGAATATCCCGGCCGCCTGCCTCCGCCTATACTCAAGATGCCTGGTCAAAATCTCCGCCGCCCTGAGTCTGTGATTCGTAAATGCTGCGGTAGATCTCATTGCTTTCAAGCAGTTCTTCATGGCTTCCGAACCCATTGATCTTACCGTTTTCAAGGACAAGGATGCGGTCCGCGTCTTCGACGCTTGAGACACGCTGGGCAATGATAATTTTCGTTGTACCCGGGATATATGTCCTGAATGCCTTCCGTATCCTGGCATCTGTCGACGTATCCACAGCACTGGCAGAATCATCCAGGATCAGTACCTTTGGCTTCTTCAGAAGCGCTCTTGCAATACAGAGTCTCTGCTTCTGTCCTCCGGAAACATTGGTTCCGCCCCTCTCGATCCAGGTGTCATACCCGTCCGGAAAACGTTCGATAAACTCATCTGCGCACGCCGCCTCACAAGCCTTCTCACACTCCTCCACGGATGCGTCCTGCTTTCCCCAGCGCAGGTTGTCAAGTATGGTGCCGGAGAAGAGGACGTTCTTTTGAAGAACGACTGCCACTTCATTTCTGAGCACTTCCATGTCATAGTCCCTGACATCTCTGCCGCCGGCCCTGACTGTGCCGCAGGAGGCATCATAAAGTCTGCTGATCAGGCTCACCAGGCTGGATTTGCCGCATCCGGTGCCTCCGATGATACCGATCGTTTCTCCTGATTTGATATGCAGGTCGATATCTTCCAGCGTATCCTCTCCTGTTCCGTGTTTATACGCAAAGCTCACATGGTCAAAATCAATGCTTCCGTCTGCAACTTCCATCACCGGTTCCACCGGATTATGAAGTTCCGGCTGCTCTTTTAACACTTCTGAGATACGTCTTACACTGGCAGAACTCATTGTCACCATCACAAAGATCATGGAAAGCATCATCAGGGACATCATCACAGACATTACGTAGCTGAACAGCGAGGTAATATCGCCTGTGCTCATGCTCCCTGCCACGATGAAATGCGCCCCGAACCATGAGACTGCGGTCAGGCAGGCATAAACCACGAGCATCATAACAGGATTGTTCAGCGCCAGCATGCTCTCCGCCTTCACGAAGAGACGGTAAAGATTCTGCGCTGCTCTGCTGAATTTCTTATTTTCATGATCCTCTCGTACATATGCTTTCACTACACGGATAGCCGCCACATTTTCCTGGATGCTCGCATTCAGATCGTCATACCGGTCGAACACCTCGCGAAATATCGATGACGCCTTACCCATGATCAATGCCAGGATCACCGCCAGAAAGCAGAGCGCCGCCAGAAAGACAAAGCTTAAACTCCTGTTGATCATAAAACACATGGCCATGCTGAAGATCAACATCAGCGGCGCCCTGACCGCGATACGGATGATCATCTGAAATGCATTCTGCACGTTTGTCACATCCGTCGTCATCCTTGTGACCAGTCCGGCTGTACTGAATTTGTCGATATTAGAGAAGGAGTAGTCCTGTATCTTGATATACATACTCTCCCTCAGATTACAGGCGAATCCCGAGGATGCGGCTGCCGCGTATTTTCCCGCCATCGCGCCGGAGAACAGGCTGACCGCCGCCATAACGAGCATCAGTATGCCGAGCCGAGCCAGGATCTTATGCTCCAGTTCCCAGAGCTCCAGGCGTTCTCCGTAATCGAGCACGCTGCAGATCTCATCTTCCATCTGCCGGGTTTTCTGCATAAATCCTGCGCCTTCACTCAAAAGCTTCTCCGTGGGGATCACTTTCTTTTTCCGGATATCTTCCGGCTCTTCCACGAAACACAGGTATCCTTTTTCTCTCATTTTCTTTACAAGGACGGACAGCGTCGCCTTTGACAGTCCTGTCTCCCGGCACATCTCTGTAATGTAAGTTCCCCTCGGGCGCTGCCGAAGTATATATACGAGAAAATAGACCTGAGTCCCGCTCATGCCGGATCCTTTCAGCTTTTTTTCCAGACAGATCTCCAGATTAATATTGATCTTCTTCAAAAGGTAGATCATCTCTGAAGCCCGTAACTCCTCTGCCATCGTCTTTTACGCACCTCCTGTCGTCTGATGCTGAATATCATCTTTTCGGATATAGACTTCTCAGGAAACTCCGAACTGTTCATACACGAACAGTTTGTCTCCTTACTGTTCCATCCATATGAGATACTAGCTCGGATTTTCTTGAATGTGAAATTCAAAGATGCTATAATCTATAAATAAATTTTATAGATATCAATATATAAAACCATTGTATTGTTAAAGACAGTTTGCTGAAAAGAGGTCTCTATGAATACGATCCAATTAGAATGCTTTATCGCGGTTGCAGAGCACCTGAATTTCTCCAGGGCATCAGAAAAATTGAAGATCACACAGCCTGCGGTCAGTCATCAGATCCGCACGCTGGAAGAAGAATTGAATGTGAAATTGTTTAAGCGCACGAGCAAAAATGTTTCTCTTACTCCGGAAGGCGTCCGGTTTCTGCCCGATGCAGAGTTGATCCTGAAAACAGCGGTTTCCGCAAAAGAGAGGCTTGGCAGAAAGGAAAATTTTATCGTCTTTGAAGTCGGGTGCCATAATCATATGGAGCTGAATCTTCTCCCTGACATTTTTCGAAAACTGGGGGAAGAGTTTCCCATGCTGCGTCCTTCCGCGCGCATGATACCCTTTCCCTCTCTTCTCGGCATGGTGGAAACCCAGAAGATACACGCAGCTTTTCAGATCAAAGAAGGGCAGAAAAAAAGCTCCCTGTACTTTAAGGAGCTGTTTTCCTCCCCTGTATCCTGTGTCTGCTCCCCGGATCATCCTCTGGCACATCATGATTCTCTGACAAAAGAGCAGCTCTCCGGAAATATCATAGCATGCTCGCCAAGGCTGATCTCTGCCACTCTCTTCTCCATCCAGAGCCGGATCCTCTCCCATCTGGAACCGGAGCAGCAATACTTTACAGAGAGCATCGAAAGCGCATTCACACTCGCCAAAGCCGGGCTCGGGTATGTCCTCTATCCGGATATTCCCCACCTCCGGGAACCGGGGCTGCGGTATGTCCCTGTCACCGGACTTCCAAGCCTGCCCTTCGGAGTCTATTACCGGTATGACAATGATCATCCCGTCCTGAAAAGATTTCTCAGTCTTTGCGCGGAAATTTCGGCAGTATAGAACGCCGCACACAAATCCGTATCTACAGCCGTATCACAAATACCGGCTGCGGCGGATCGTTTTTTCTATTATAGTAACTGCACGCGATCACAAGCCACTGCTTCGGATCAAGTTCGCTCAGATAATCGAAAAGGGCATCTCTTTCCTCGTAACCGGTATCTCCTCCGCTGTATATGCACAGGCTGATCACGCCGCCCTCTTTCAACAGCCTCATTGCCGCTCTGACTGCCCTGAGACTGGTCTCCCGGCGGGTCGCCACAGTATGGTCCCCGCCCGGCAGATAGCCGAAATTAAACATGATAACATCAGCTTTTTCTTTTACATATTCTGCCATGCGCTCATGCCCCTCGCAGTACAAAACCGCCCTTTCCCTATACCCGGCGTTCTCCAGTCGCTCTGCAGTTTTTTTCACAGCCCGAGCCTGTATATCAAATGCATACACTCTCCCCTGCTCCCCTGTCATCCGGCAGAGAAATTCTGTGTCATTTCCATTCCCGCATGTAGCGTCAATGCAACAGCTTCCTTCTTCTATATAGTCTGACAGGAATCTGTGGCAGAATTCTGTAACCTGGTAATTCTTTTTCCTTTTCATATTGCTCCTCTGATTTCATATTCTTTTCTTCGATATTATATCACACCAGAACAGGAGGTCCAGTTCGGCACTCCTGAGCGCAGGAAAGAACAGAAGCAGAGCAAAATATTATGAATGGCTCTTCTCCCACAGCTTCTCGGCCGTGGGTTTCCAGTTCTCTGCGTAAGGCTCGCACCGGTCGCAGAGATTATCCACGCTCTCCGGATCCTGATAATCCGTATTCACAGCTCCGGTCTCTTTCACCAGTTCTCTTAACCGCTCCGGATTCTCCAGCATCGGACATGGGCGCAGATGGTTCTCATTGAACGGCTGATTATCATGGTATGCCTGGAAGATCGGGCTCCTCAGCGCATCCAGCAGTGAGACGTCATGGATATTTACATTGGAGTAGTGGATGAACACGCACGGCTCCACATCGCCTTTTGCATTGATGTGCAGATATCTCCTGCCTCCTGCGATACATCCGCCTACATACTCTCCGTCGTTCTGGAAATCCATCCCGAAGATTGGCTTCGTCTGACGGAAATGCCGGATCCTGTGATACATTTCTTCCCTCTGTTCCGGAGTCGGGAGCAGCTCTGTCACAGCGCCATGTCCCACCGGCATATAGTGGAAATACCACACAAACAATGCTCCGCTCTCGATCATCATGTCATAGAACGCCTCGCTGCTCACATCCTCAAAGTTCTGGCTGGTGTAGCATACGGAAATACCAAACGGCAGCTTATGCTCTTTCATCAGCTCCATTGCATGGCGCACTTTGTGGTATACGCCGTCACCGCGCCGCCCGTCATTAGCCTCCTCGAATCCCTCCAGGCTGATCGCCGGGACGAAGTTCTTCACCCGGAGCATTTCCTGACAGAACTCTTCATCGATCATCGTTCCATTTGTAAATGCAAGAAACTCGCAGTCCGGGTGCATCTCGCAGATCTTAAAGATATCTTTCTTGCGCACTGTAGGTTCGCCGCCGGTATAGATATACATATATGTTCCAAGCTCTTTGCCCTGACGCACGATAGAATCAATATCCTCAAGACTTAAGTTAAACTGATGTCCGTATTCTGCCGCCCAGCATCCCGTGCAGTTTAAGTTGCACGCTGTCGTCGGGTCGAGAAGGATTGCCCAGGGGATGTTGCAGTTATATTTCTTTGCCATCTCATCCTGCGTCGCGCTCCCCTTCAGGCTGGCATTTGTGATAAAGTTCTGGAAGAACGCCCTGCGCACGCCCGGATCCAGCTCATAGAGCCTTAAGATCAGCTGATACCAGTTGTTCTTCTGCTCGATCGCCCCGCGGATCGCATTTCTCTGGCTCGCATACCAGTCTTTCGGCATCAGCCGGTCAACCCACTCCATCAGCTTCGGGATATTTTCCTCCGGGTTTCCCTCCAGATATTTCAGTGCCTGATTTACCGTAAACTCCTGCATTCTCTCTCTGATCGTCTTTCCCATTTGTGATTCCACCTTTCTTTTCCTCCTTAGTGTTCTCTATATTTCCCTCAATTTCCTGCCTGTCCAGCGCAGCCAGGGCTGAGATCAGCGCCTGCTGCATGGCAAGCGTGGCAAAGTCCATCGCAAACTCCGCATACAGCAGATCCGCCTCTGTCTTATCTTCTTCCGGGCTGCTGTCTTCTGAATGAATATCTTTTATAATGTCGTCTTTCATCAGGTCTTCCGTCTTCTGTCTGTAATCAAGCTGAGCGCGTATCAGCCTCTGCACCGCAAGGGACCGGCTGGAGCGTGCCTTTTCTTCCAGCAGCATTGTATTTTCTTTATATTCTTCTTCTGCTTTTTTCAGCTCCGAATGAATCTTGCCGCTGCCGCCCTGTTCACAGAGCCTGATCCGGCACTGCAGCTTGCCATACTGTTCTTCCATCTCATATAATTTCACGGCAAATATACTGTCATCGATCTTCATGGTGAAACGATATCCTCCTTTCCGTGTTTTATGGATCTTACAGTTTTTTTATAGCAGAGTTCTGTTTTGATTACGACTCTCAATTTTTAGATTTTGTACTTACATTTTCGGGATTTTGTAAAGAAACTTGACACATCTGAAATTTTGTAAAGACAGGAAAAGGAAATTATAAGTGGTGGAATATCCGGGTATCAGCTATATTGAAAGTGCAGCGAGAATGTTTCAGATCTGCTGCCGGCAGATACATACAAGGGTAAATTTGAAGAATAATATGATATAAAGGAGATATGACTTATGAGATGGTTTGATTCAGAATTTGATTATGTACAGGAACTCATTGATACATGGAATAAAAAAAGGAAAAAAATCCGCACAGCCTATTTTATCACTGCAGCAGTTCTGGTCCTGGCAGGAATCCTGACCGCTGTATTCCCGATCAGAGTCTTTGCGGTCATCCAGTATCTTGCGGCAGCGGCAGTGATTGTCATCGGCATTTACCACTTCGCGGCATACACGTCCATGACATATTATTTTAAAGACGGCATGCTGATCATGTCGGGCATCCTGAATATCCTGATCGGCATCATGCTGCTCATCATGCCTATAACACTGACTGTGCAGGTGGTCACTTTTATGCTCGCCTTCCTGCTGATCTTCACCGGCGCGCAGAAGATCTCCTTTGCGTCAAGGCTGAAATACTTCCGCATTCCCAGCACCGGCTCCCTGACATTCAGCGGGATCCTCAATATTATACTTGCCGTAATCTTCCTTCTGCTGCCCTTTGTCTCAGCGCTGGCGCTCAATTATATCCTTGCAGCCTATCTGGTCATCACAGGCGCCGCCCTGTTCGTGGAGGCTCTTGGAATGCATAAACTGAGCATGTAAGCTCACGGAAATCATAAACGAACGAAAAAATAACACTCAGAAAAAGGAGAAACTCCCAATGGAACAGAAACATCCCCATTCCCAGGACAGAATACAGATCCTCACGACCCTCAATGAAAATTATCTGCCCAGGCTGCAGGTGCTTCTCACTTCGATGCATGTCACCCAGCCGGAATACAAGACCGATGTCTGGCTGATCCACAGCGGGCTTTCTGTTGAAGACCTCTCCCGCATCCGATGCCAGTGCCGCCTCTTTGGTTTTGGCTTTTATCCGGTCACGGCGGACAGCTCTGCATTTATTCCGGCGTGCTTCTGATGGACCTTGAACGAGCGCGGAAGGAGATCCATGCAGAAGAACTATTCAGTTATGTGAAGGAGCACGCAATGGAACTGCTTCTTCCCGACCAGGATGTCCTGAACGCCTTGTACGGCAGGCGGATCCTGGAAATCGACGATTCAATCTGGAACTACGACGCGCGCAATTACAACAACTATCTCCTCCGCAGCGCCGGTGTATGCGACATGGACTGGGTCATGGAGAACACCGCGGTCCTGCACTTCTGCGGCCGGGCAAAGCCCTGGCAGAAAGGGTATATCCACCGTTTCAGCATTCTGTATAAACACTATATGGCATTGACCGCAAGAACGGTACAGGCTGCAGCAGAGAGGGACAGTAAAAGGAGTAACCTTTCAACCTGACAACTTATATTATTCCTGTTTCCCGGGGAACATCTTTCCCGTGATGATCCGCTCGATCTGGCGCAGCAGCCGCTCTTCATCGACCTGCTTTTCATCTATATTCTGGAACAGAACACCCACCATGCCGCAGGCATAGAACATAAGCATCACCTGCATATCTTCATACCCTATTCTAAGGTCTGACATTTCACTCTGCGCCATCTTCTCCAGATAGACCTTCACAGCATCAACCATCATGCCTTCGATCTGGAACCATCTTTTCGACTCAACAAGCCTTTTCAGCTTCCTCCGGTTCATTCTCACAAAGGACGAAAACTCTTTAAGCGTTGCCATCCGATCCTCTGATTCCAGGCTCTTCTGCACAAGGATCTGTGTGGAACGCTTAAAAGTCCACTCCAGGACATCCATAATATCATGAAAATGATAGTAGAATGTCTGTCTGGAAACATGGCACTCCTCGATCAGCCGTGTTACCGTGATCTTATCAATATCCTCTTTCTCGAGAATCCTGCTGAAAGCATCCGCAATCTGCGCCTTCATGTCTTCTCTCATTTTGCCTGCTCCGTTCCCAATGTTGCCATCATGACTGCCTTGATCGTGTGCATTCTGTTCTCTGCCTCGTCAAACACCTTTGACTGTTCAGATTCGAATACTTCATCCGTCACTTCCATGTCCTGAATGCCGAACCTCTCGCCCATCTCTTTTCCGATCTTTGTCTTCAAATCATGGAACGCGGGCAGGCAGTGCAGGAAGATCGCGCCTTTATTCGCGTTTGCCATCACGTCCTTTGTCACCTTATAAGGAGACAGCTCTTTGATTCTCTTCTCCCATACTTCATCCGGCTCGCCCATGGATACCCATACATCCGTATAGATCACATCCGCGTTCTTCGTCCCTTCTTTCACGTCAGAAGTGAGTGTGATCGCGGCCCCTGACTCCTTTGCGTACTCTTCACACTGAGCCACCAGCTCTGCATTCGGGAAATACTCTTCCGTGGTGCATGCCACGAAATGAAGCCCCAGCTTAGAACATGCGATCATCAGAGAATTGCCCATGTTATAGCGGGCGTCGCCCATATAGACCAGCTTCAGCCCTTTCAGTTTCCCGAAATTCTCCCGGATCGTCAGCATGTCTGCCAGCATCTGTGTGGGATGATACTCATTGGTCAGCCCGTTCCATACCGGAACTCCCGCATACTTCGCCAGTTCTTCTACGATCTCCTGCCCGAATCCGCGGTATTCGATGCCGTCATACATCCGCCCGAGCACTCTTGCAGTGTCCTCGATGCTCTCTTTCTTGCCCATCTGGGAACCTGTGGGTCCGAGGTAAGTCGTGCCCATTCCCATATCATGCGCTGCCACTTCAAAGGAACAGCGTGTACGGGTGCTGTCTTTCTCAAAGATCAGGGCAACGTTTTTCCCTCTCCAGTGATCCACCGGGATGCCCTGTTTCTTTTTCTCTTTCACATCCGCAGCCAGATCGATCAGATATGTGATCTCCTCGGGTGTAAAGTCCTTCAGTGTCAAAAAATTTCTTCCTTTTAAATCCATGATCCTGTCCCTCTCTATCTTCATAAATATCTCCATGAATCCCGGCAGAGCGCGCGTCTCCGGAGCGATCACGCGCAGGCGCTCATACCGCTCCATTACAGTTTCGCGCAGCTCATCTACTTTATAGATCCTGTATTTCGGAATCCTCAGGAACTTCGCTGCCGCCTCCAGCATGCCCATGTACAGTTCCTTATCCGTACCGGACACAGGAAGTTTCAAGACAATTGCCAGCGCCCGTTTCTCCAGCTCTGTCAAGTCCCGCATCCTGCGTTCATACCAGGCATCCAAATGCTCCTGTTCTATATAATAAATGATTCCTTCCAATCCGTAAAGCATCCGTTTTGCATCGTAATACCCGATCTTCATGTTCTGCCGGCTCCGCTCCCGGTCAAACTCAATGATGCTCCCCAGCTTCACCCTGGGACCGATCTGGTACATCTCCCCGTCCTCGGGCAGGCTCACCCTCGGCTCTCTCCCCGGTCCGTAGATCCTTATCTCGATCAGGTCTGTGTATCCTTTCTCCACAAGGACATCCGCAGGCACATTGTTGAAGATCCCTCCGTCAATATACCGCTTGCCGTCTTCCATGGGCTCATTCTTAAATCCCACAAGATAGGCGCTTGCCAGAAGGAAATCCTCCAGCCGCCCCTCCGGGATATCTGAGACGCTCAGCTCCAGTTCTTTCATATCTGTCAATGAAAATGTTACGATGAAGAATTCTTTCCCGCAGCCGCGGATCTTCTCTTCATCTACGTTTTCATGGATCAGCTTCCGCAGCGGGGCAGCGTCCACACCCCCGTCCCGGAAGACCCGTCCCAGTTCCGCGAGGATATCGCCAAGCTTCTGTTCTCCCTGAAAGAACTGCCGCATCCAGTCGTCATCCACGGACATCACGCGGGAGAACTCCATCTCGCTCCAGATCTTCTCCGCCTTCTCCAGATCATCCATACAGATGAGCGCCCCGTTCAGCGCGCCTACGGAAGTACCTGCCACAGCAGATATCTTCACCCCTGCTTCCTTAAGCGCCTTCCACGCACCGATCTGGTAAGCGCCTCTGGCTCCTCCGCCGTCAAGGACCAGCCCGTATTCTTTTGTCAGATCAAGTAATGGTCTCATATCGTTTCCTCCGGTTTGTCAAAAACGAATCTGAAGCCGGTGTGCCGTGCTGCTTTCCGCACACTAGCAAGTATACAGGTTAATGCATAAAAATTCAATATTTTTGCATAATTTTGCATTTTCTATATTAATATAGTCACACTGAACATGTCGTCCGTATAACTGACATCCATCTCTCCCTCATACTTCTGCACGATCTGCCCCTTAATTCCGCTTTTCTATTTGCTTTCTGTTCATAACCGCCGCTGTCTGCTCACCTCGAACATGAGCACAGCTGCCGCCACTGCGGCATTCAGCGATTCCGACTTCCCCTGCATGGGGATACGGATCCGGCAGTCCGCGCACTCAGCCACTTCATCCCTGAGCCCGTTCCCTTCATTTCCTATGAGAAATGCTGTTCCGCCGGAATAATCTTCCCTGTCATAAGCATTCTTCCCTTCCAGATGAGCGGCAAAAACACGGATGCCCGTTTCCTTTAATTCACTGACCGCTCCGGGCAGGTCGTCCACGTACAGGAAGGGCAGCCGGAACACCGCTCCCATGGTAGAACGGATCACCTTCGGATTATAGATGTCCACGCAGTCCCGGCTTAAGAGAATCCCGGTCGCCCCCGCTGCTTCCGCAGTCCGGAAGATCGTGCCGAGATTTCCCGGGTCCTGAAGATTATCCAGGACAATTACAAGAGAGTTCCCCTGTTGTCCGCCTATGATGTCCGCCAGATCATATTCCTTCCGTTTCACCACTGCAAGGATCCCCTGAGGCGTCTTTGTATCCGACACATGGGCAAATACATTATCCGCAAGGATCTCCACCCTGCTGGTTCTTCGGAGACCATCCTGTTCTCCTTTGTGCTTTGCGGCATAGCTCTCTGACAGGTAGACCCGTTCGATCCGTTCCTGCCATGCCGGGTCGTCCGTCAGCTCTCCCGCCATGCGCGGCCCCTCTACGATAAACACGCCCGCATCCTCCCGGGCGCGGCTTTTCTTCATCAGCCTGATCAGTTCTTTCACCTGTGCATTTGCCGTACTTGTAATCATATCCTTCTCCCCTTCTTATCACGATCTTACAACCGTATAATATTTCTGGTTTTTGCTCTGAGGCTTCTCCGGCATGGTCATCGCCATCTCCCCGCTCTCAAGGAACGGACGCACATATTTCCCCATAACATGAAAAAGCGTCTTCACGCCCAAAAATTCTGCGATCTCACTCTTGCTCCGCGGCACCAGGCAGAAGTCCAGCAGGCTCTGCTTCGCTCTTCTGCCCGCACTGTCGTCCGTAAATGGCATGGCGCCGCCTGCTGCCCCGTCCCGGATCAGGTACGTCCCTGACTCCCGGATCACCGAAACCGTACGCTCGCTCTCGCCCTTGCCATTGTAAAAAATCACCACGAACTCATTCCTGCGATTCTCAAATACCGGATCCGGCAGCCCGGCTTCCCTCATCGCCCGCTTCATAGTAGGAATCCCCGAATATCGGTTCTCTGCTCCGGTAATACTCTCAGCCATAACCGCAAGGGCTGGATTGCGCAGATCCGGTCTCGAAAAGCCCAGCTGTTCTACTGTCATCCTGCCATAGAGGGTTCCCGGGCTGTGGATCTCCAGCCGATCTTTGAAAAAACAGATCTGCACCGGAGTCCCTTCTGTATGCACACTGTAATCGCGGTGGATCAATGCGTTTAACACCGCTTCCCTGACCGCGGCAAGAGGATACTCTGCCTTATCCCTGCGCATCCCTGTATTCGGATCAATAATGGTGCTGACACGCATATTTCTCTTACAGAATATAACCGCTTCTTCGACCATCTCTGATATCGTTCCTTCAATCCGCTTATTATCCGTAAATCGCATGCTCTCATCCACCGTATCCCCGATCTCATACCCAGGCACGATCACTGCGGTGATCCCAAACTGCGGAAATAACCCCTGGGGATACATACAGAAATTCATAACTGCCGCCAGAGTCGGGACTCCGCCTCTGGTAATATTAAGAAGCTCTTTTACTCTTTCCTCCTCCAACATGGCAAATTGTACACGCTCTTTCTTTTTATCCTGAATGTAACGCTCAATCTTCTCTTCATCAAGCAGGCCAGCTGCCCGCTCCACTTCCCGCTCGTCGTCGTGAAGATGCTTTCGGTATGATTCATAGCTGTATATCTCATAATCCGTCATCGGAAGGTCCGCATCCCCCACACGGATATACGATCCCTTCAGCCTGCCGGTCCCTCTATAATAACAGGGGCGCTCCGACACATCCAGCCCCGGAATCTCGGCCGCGCAGACCTGCACACCTTCGATCTCAGCCGAGGTGAACACTGCTCTCACCGGCGGTTCCATCTGATTGCACTGTTCGGTCACCTTCTTCTGCAGATCCTGGAGATCATACACACCGCATATCTGAAACCCAGCTCTCTCATCCAGCCCGAACAGCAGGATACCGCCCCGATCCTGATTAGAAAAAGCAGATAAGGTGTCATACAGCCTCTTCGGACACCCGTCACGCGCAGCCTTCACTTCGATATACTGATCCTCTGCCTGCCATTTCCTCGTTCGCTCTACAAACTCCAGCAGCTCCATCTCCAACATGTAACCGCCCCCCTATCTCAAATTTGCAAATTTACATTTTCTCCAACTAAAACATATCATATTCGTCCTGTTTTTTCAATTAAACTTTGCAAATTTATATATATTTAACAAATCATATTTAAAATTTTCTAAATAAAATTTAAAATTCAAAAAATACTAACTTATTATAATCACATCATTCCCGCTTCATACCCCATCCCTCAAGAGACGCTCTGTCAACGTGTCTCTGTTATTGATGAACATCTCCGTCACCTGATAACTCTCCGTCTCTTCATATTCACACGGATGGACTTCTCCCCCGTCAAACGAAAGAATCTCTGCTCCCGGTATTCCCAGAAGAATAGGCGAATGCGTGGCTATAATAAACTGCGCCCCCGCTTCCGCCATCCTGGCGATCTGGATAAACAATGTCAGCTGGCGCTGCGGAGACAGCGCTGCTTCAGGCTCGTCCATAATATAAAGCCCCCGCCCGGAAAACGTCTGAAAAAAGGCAAGGAAGCTCTCGCCATGTGACTGTCCGTGGAGAGATCTTCCCCCATACATCAGCGGCTCGGAAGAGAAATCCCGGTAATCCTCCGCCTTAGTCGCCACATTAAAAAAGCTTTCTGCCCGGAAGAAATAACTCCCCTCCGGCCGCAGAAACCCTTTCGTCATCTGGATCGCGGTGCTCAGCTCTGAGACATCGTCATACGTACTAAACCGGTAATTAATCGTCCCGCCTTCCGGATTGAACCCATACGCCACTGCCACAGCCTCCAGCAGGGTAGATTTGCCTGTTCCGTTCTCCCCCACAAGAAACGTAATATTCCGTGTAAAATCCAGTCCTTTCAAATTCACAAACGCCGGGATTTCCCGGAGATAAGAATATTCCTCGATTTTTGACCAGTCAATCCGGATATTCCGGATAAAAAGATTAAAAAGCTCACTCATGGCAGACTCCTGTATTCTCTTACAGCCCTGTGTCTAATATATTTTTTCTATCTCATCACTGATTCCATACTGCTCCCGGAATGCTTTCAGATCGGCGGAAGTGCGTATCAGCATGACCTCTTCAAATCTTCCGTCTGAAAGATTTTTAAAGCCCGCTACCTGTTCCTCCTGTAAGCCAACTCTATTCTATCATGGTGCTGGGATTTCCTCAATCTGCTTTCTTGCTTCCCCCTCATCCTTTTAGCTCCCACTCTGTCTCAGTCGCTCCTCTGTCCCTCTATATTATAGTTGACAGATATCTTCTCTGCCTATACCATTGAAACAAATGAACAAAAGGAGAGACCACTATGTTTTCTTTACAGAAACACTTCCTGCTCCACAGACTCTCTAAATATCTGAAGCAAAACCTGACCGCAGCAGAGGATAATCTAGGGCATCGTAACTATCTAGATATACTAAAATTGAATGATGACAGCTATGACGAAGACTTTTTCGACGATGATGACTTTTATGATGAAGATGATTATCATAATGAGAAGGCGTATCCCGGGCATTCTCGTGCCAAAACCGCTGCTGTCAGATCTATTGGCAGCAGACTCCGAAGCCAAATGGACACAATTCAGGATTTCGTTGTTTCCAACTATTCGGAGCTGAGCTTTTCCCAGCGCCTCAATAAATATTTAAGCGAGCGTGATATCACAACTGCCATGATATACAAACGCAGCTTTATTGACCGCAAACTGATATCCAAGATCACTTCTTCGCCGGACTATCATCCGTCTAAGCAGACTGTTTTTGCGTAAACGTCAACTCCTCCGCCCCTCATAAGTCATGCGCCGCTGTTCATTGGCGGCGCTTACTGTAACATTCAGCCGGAAGTTCTTTCGACCATGGCATGATCGGCTCCAGCATTGTTTCATCTATATTTCCGTCTTTATCTTTTCGCTTTATCAGCTCTGTCAGTAGATATCGGATATAATAATAAACATTCAGGTTATTCGCCCGGGCTGTCTCTGTGATGCTGTAAATCACCGCACTTGCCTGCGCTCCTCTGACTGTATTGATTGTCACCCAGTTTTTCCGGCCAACTGTAAAATTCCGCAGTCAGTTCTTTTAAGGCTCCCTCCAGGTTATAGATTGCCCCGATCCTT
>ERZ1643247.653-NODE-653-length-40280-cov-5.580286_pt1 | contig 40280 bp, 41 predicted proteins | sample MGYA00579264_ERZ1643247 | MGnify/ENA primary metagenome ERZ1643247 (study PRJEB29033, sample SAMEA4952262) | chicken gut metagenome | biome: Broiler Chicken; feature: Gastrointestinal Tract; material: Caecum | place: Ireland | collected 2018 | study: Broiler... | reverse complement strand
TCGCCCCCGGTTGCCGCTGCGCCCGCCGTACCTGCTGCTCAAAAGACATTGTCCGGAATAACAATAACAGAGGGCGCCGTGAATAAAAACTTCTATATCAAGACCAGCTTCTTCTTTCATACGGCGAATCTCGGAAAGGGACAGTTCCCGCGCCGGCACTACCCGGTTCATGCCAAGCCTCGCGGCGGCTCTTGCCCCATACACATCTGTTATGGTCATCTGTGTGCTTCCGTGAATCTCCATGCCGGGGAAATTCTTGCGGATAAAGGCAGCCGCTCCCACATCCTGCACGATCACGCCGTCCAGACCTTCCTCATAAAAAGGCTGAAGGAAATCATACAGTCTCTCCGTGATTTCCTTCTCTTTCATGAGGGTATTTACAGTCAGATATAAGCGTCTGTCATAAAAATGGGCATAATGCAGTGCCTCCACCAACTTCTCTCCGGTAAAATTATCTGCATATGCCCTGGCTCCGAACTGCTGTCCTCCCATATAAACAGCATCTGCTCCCGCCTTTATGGCGGCTTTTAAGTGTTCAAAAGAACCTGCCGGAGCCAAAAGCTCCGGCAGCTTAGTTTTTCTTTGTATCATTGTTTTTTGAATCATTTCGTTTTGTTTCATGAAGCTCACTCCGTGTTTCCAGCTCTATAATGCGCTTCTGCAGCTCATTGACCTTGGTTTTATACTCAATCACCAATTTATTTGCTGTGTCTATCCGCATTTCCTTATCCACCATCTCCTGCTTCAACTTGTAAAGCTCCTGCTCATTTTCCTGATGTTCCTGGTTAAAAATGTTTACCTCATCCTGAAGCTTAAAAAGCTCTTCCGCAATATTTAAGGAAAGAAGAATATTTTTATATTCCTGCGGCAGCTTGGAATAGCCATTCTGCTGCTTCAGCTCACGGATTTTTCCATCCACATAAGAAGCAATCCGCTGCATAAAAGTCTCGCTGCTGCTCCCCGCCAGCATATAAACCTTTCCGTCAATCACCACAGATACTTTCGTCTTGTTTTCCATTTTATCCCCCCGCATCGCTGTATTTTAAAATACTTCCTCCGGAACAGGAAGGCCCAGATGTTCGTAAGCATAAGGCGTCAGCGCCCTCCCTCTCGGCGTCCGTTTTATAAGCCCTCTCTGTATCAGAAACGGCTCACACACATCTTCAATAGTCCCGGCATCCTCGCCAATGGCCGCCGCCAGCGTATCAAGTCCCACCGGACGCCCGGCAAACTTGACGATCATCGTGTCAAGAATATTTCTGTCTGTAGTATCCAGACCCAAAGCATCAATCTCCAGCAAATCCAGAGCATTTCCCGCCACCTGCCGGCTGATTACTCCGTCATAACGAACCTGCGCAAAATCACGCACTCTCTTCAACAGGCGATTGGCAAGCCTTGGCGTCCCGCGGCTTCTGCGGGCAATCTCCAGAGCGCCGTCGCAGTCAATCTCCACACCCAAAAGCTCTGCCGAGCGCTCCACTATAGTCTGAAGCTCCTCATCTGTATAAAATTCCAGACGGTTTACCACTCCAAAACGATCTCTTAAAGGAGCAGTGAGCATTCCGGCGCGGGTTGTCGCCCCCACCAGAGTAAAATGCGGGAGGTCCAGCCGGATGGAACGGGCAGAAGCTCCCTTTCCAATCATAATATCAATGGAAAAATCTTCCATGGCCGGGTATAAAACTTCCTCAACCTGCCGGTTCAGTCGGTGAATCTCGTCAATAAAAAGCACATCGCCGTCAGAAAGCCCGTTCAGCACCGCGGCAATCTCTCCCGGTTTTTCAATGGCGGGACCCGACGTGATCTTCAGATGTCCTCCCATCTCGTTGGCGATGATACCCGCCAACGTCGTCTTACCCAGTCCCGGCGGTCCGTACAAAAGCACGTGATCCAGAGGCTCTCCCCGCATCTTTGCGGCCTGAATAAAAATGTTCAGATTTTTCTTGACCTTTTCCTGACCGATATATTCTGTTAGTGATACCGGACGAAGACTTCCTTCCGCAGCAACGTCCTCATCCAGCAGTTCTGTCGTTATCATTCTGTCCATCTTGTCACCCTGCCAAACTCTATTTCTACAATGTCATAATTATCTTAAGCGCTTCTTTTAAAAGCTGCTCCGCGTCCATGGCTTCCGCACCTGGCACCTTATGAACAGCCCGATACGCTTCACCGTTGGAATATCCCAGGGCGATCAACGCCTCCATTGTATCCATGATCTGGCTGCCTTCTTCTGAGACTGCCGCTGTCGCAGGCGTCTCATCTTCATTGCCTGTACCCAGATCTGCCAGATCAAGCTTATCTTTCAGCTCAATAATCAGACGTCTGGCGCCTTTCGGACCAATTCCCGGTGTCCGGGCGATACTTCTGGCATCCTCACTGATCACTGCGTAATACAAATCTTCCACGCTCAAAGTCGACAGCACAGAAGCCGCCACCTTCGGACCGATTCCGCTGACTGCCAGAAGGAGCTTGAATACCCTCAGCTCCTCTCTTGACAAAAAACCATAAAGAGCGAGCATATCTTCCCTCACATAAAGATATGTATAAAGCGTGACTTCATCACCGGTACGCACCTGATTACAGGTGGCGGAAGAAGTCCTCACTTCATATCCCATCCCCCGGTTATCCACCACAATACATTCTTCATCCGCGTACACCGCCGTGCCTTTTATATATGCAATCAACTTTTTAACTCCTGTCTCGAACTTATATTCTATCAAATGATACCATACTTCCCGATGAATTACAACCAAGGAGTTTGTCCCCTCATTTGACAGTCCTCCCTTTCTTTGATACTATTCAGCTGACAGTGTACAGACTGCCTGAACATTTTACCGAAACAGAAAGGACTGCTTATGCTCACAAAACATTACTGTTTCCCCTCCGGCACAGCGCAAACTGCCGGAAAAGGGAGATATACTTTCATAGATATCGAAACTACCGGACTCAAAAGAGACGCCACCATTCTCTACCTCATCGGATGCGGCTGGCACGAGAATGATGATTATCACATTATCCAGTGGTTTAACGACGATGGTGTCAGCGAACCTGCCATGCTCCTGGCCCTTCAGGATTTTCTGTCCGGACATCCGGCTCCGCTGCTCACATTCAACGGAGAAAGCTTTGATATCCCTTATTTAAATCGCCATTATGAACTCAATAATATGGACTTCCGGCTGAATCTCACCGGTTCTCTTGACCTGTACCGGATGCTCCGCCCTTTTCAGACTTTGTTCCGGCTTCCTCACGGAAAGCAAAAGGACTGGGAACATTTCCTTGGCATCGACCGGGAAGATCTCTACAGCGGCGGACAGCTTATCGGCATGTACAAACAGTATCTTATAAAAAAAGATCCCGGACTGCTGGATATTCTTCTTCTCCACAATATGGAGGACATCCGGGGTATGGAAGCTCTGCTTCCTCTTGCCTCTTACCAGAGACTGATGAACGGCGCTTTTTCTTTGCGGGAAGTTTCCTGTTCTGCTTCTTTTACCGCCTTTTGCCAGCTAAAAGCACCGCTGCCCAGACCATTACAAATCACTGTTCCAATTGGTTCCCTTGATATTTCCGGCGACCTGATGAAACTCTCTGTCCCGGTCACAAGCGGATCTCTGAAATATTTTTACCCGGATTACAGAAACTATTACTATCTTCCCGAGGAGGACCGGGCCATCCATAAATCCGTAGGCTGCTATGTGGACAGCCGGTTTCGGGAAAAAGCCAAACCTGCCACATGCTATATCCGCAAAACAGGTCATTTCGTTCCGCTCTTTCCGGACAAAAAATATAAGGGCATCCAGACCTCGCAAAAATCTTATGCGGATTCCCTCACTCTGTATAAAAATAACTATAAAGACAAACATTCTTTTGTGGAGCTGGATGTACTGCTTTCAGCAAGCGATAATCTGACCGCCTTCTATCTCTGTGATTATTTAAAACACATTTTTATCGCCGATATGGAAAAAGCTGCCACAAAGCAGTGACAGCTTTTTATCGTTCTATTTCATTTCTTTTGCAAGCGCAGCGATTTCCTCTTCGTTAACAGGAGTCATTGCGGACTTGATAGTAACCGTCGTATCAGCAAAAGTAATATTAGCGGATTTATCAAAAGCCGCTTTCATCACTTTGGCTGCTGTCGGCGCCCAGGTACCATTCTCAATAAAGGCCACTTTACGGTTCTGATAGCCTCTCTCTGTAATTTCCGCCAGGAAATCACGCATGAACGGAAATACCTCCGCATTATATGTAGTGGATGCAAGAACCATCTTGCCGTAACGGAAGGCATCTTCCACAGCCTCTGCCATATCACAGCGGGCCAGGTCATTTACCACAACCTTCGGGCAGCCTTCTTCTTCCAGTTTCTTTGCCAGAAGCTCCACTGCTTTTCTGGTATTGCCATATACAGAGGTGTAAGCAATGACTGTTCCCTCTGTCTCCACACCGTAAGAAGACCAGGTGTTATACAGATCAAGGTAATAACCGAGGTTCTCTTTTAATACCGGACCATGGAGCGGGCAGATTACCTGGATATCCAGAGCAGACGCCTTTTGTAGAAGCTTCTGCACCATGAGACCGTATTTGCCAACGATACCGATGTAGTATCTTCTCGCCTCGCAGGCCCATTCCTCTTCCACATCCAGCGCGCCGAACTTACCAAAACCATCGGCGGAGAACAATACCTTATCCGCAGAATCATAGGTTACCATAACTTCCGGCCAGTGTACCATCGGAGCAAACACAAAAGTAAAGGTATGTTTACCGGAAGAAAGAGTCTCTCCGTCTTTTACAACCAGTCTTCTATCAGCAAAGTCTGTGCCGAAGAACTGTTTTACCATATTGAAAGCCATGGCGTTGGCAACGATCTTCACTTCCGGATATGCTTCCGCAAAAGCCGCGATATTGGCGGAATGATCCGGCTCCATGTGCTGAATGATAAGATAATCCGGTTTCCGGCCGTCTAGTACCTCCGCCACATTGGCAAGCCACTCATCTTTGAAATGCGCGTCCACCGTGTCAAATACAACCACCTTCTCATCCATTACCACATAAGAGTTATAAGCCATACCATTTGGAACCACATACTGGCCTTCAAACAAATCAATCTGATGATCATTGACTCCCACGTAATAGATATCCTCTGTTACTTTACTAAACATTTTGTTCACCTCATAAAATAAAAATGTATCATTATATTTTTTAGTGCCGCGAATAAAAGATTAAAAGTTGCAGACAATCTGTCTTTTATTGGTCAGCAAGTTGATTATAAGGGATTTTCCACGAAAAAACAAGTATTCCGCCATACATTTGCTGTATCTTTACAGAAACAAAATTCTCAATAAATGCAAGAGACTGCTACACATTCGCGAACTGACTGTTATACAGCTGCGCATAAAAACCATCCTGCGCCAGCAGACTCTCATGATCGCCCTGCTCGATGATCCTGCCGTTTTTCATCACGAGAATCGTATCCGCATTCTGTATTGTAGAAAGACGGTGGGCGACGATAAAACTGGTTCTCCCCTCCATGAGCTTGGCAAATGCATTCTGAATCTTTTGTTCCGTTCTTGTATCAATCGATGAGGTCGCCTCGTCCAGGATCAGCATTGCCGGCACATGCAGCATGACTCTCGTAATACACAAAAGCTGTTTCTGTCCCTGACTCATGCCGGCGCCGTCCTCTGTAATCCACGTATCAAGGCCCTTCGGCATTTTCTTTATGAAACTATAGGAATGCGCTTCCTTGGCCGCATGTATGATCTCCTCGTCAGTAAAAACGTCACTGCCCAGAGTGATATTATCCCGGACAGTTCCTGTTTTCAGCCAGGTATCCTGCAGTACCATACCATAGGAATCTCTGAGACTGTATCTGGTCACCTGCCGGATATCCTCGCCGTCTACCTGAATGGCGCCCGCATTTACATCATAGAACCTCATGAGAAGATTAATAATCGTTGTCTTTCCGCATCCCGTGGGCCCTACGATAGCCACTCTTTGTCCTTTCTTTACCTGCAGGTTAAAATCCTCAATGAGTTTCTTCTCCGGTTCATAAGAAAACTTTACATGGGAAAGAGATACATCTCCTTTCACGTGGTCAAGTTCTTTTGCATCTGCAGGCTCCGGCGTCTGCGGTGTTTCGTCGATAAGCTCGAAAATACGTGCCGCGCAGGCAAACGCATTTTGTAATTCTGTCACCACACCGGAAATCTCGTTGAACGGTTTGGTATATTGATTGGCATAGCTCAGCAGCACCGTAAGCTGTCCCACAGATAATCCGCCGGTCAGCGCCGTGAGCGCTCCGCTTAAGGCTACGCTGGCATAAACAAGGCTGTTGACAAACCGGGTGCAGGGATTAGTGAGAGAAGAATAAAAAGTTGCCTGCAAAGAACAGTCTCTCAGACGTTCATTAATCTCGTCAAATCGTTCCTGCGCTCTTTGTTCATAGCCAAAAGCCTTCACAACCTTCTGTCCTTCCATCATTTCTTCTGTGAGCGCCGTTTCCTGTCCTCTGGTCTCCGACTGAAGCCGGAACATAGAATAAGTATGACTGGCGATAAATCGCGCCACAAATAAAGATATCGGTGTCAGACATACTACCAGCAGAGCAATCCACACATGAATAGAGAACATAAAACCTATAGTTCCTAAAATAGTGATGACTCCCGTGAAAAACTGGGTGAAACCCATAAGAAGTCCGTCGGCAAACTGATCCACGTCAGCGATGACACGGCTCACCACGTCCCCGTAGGAATGACCGTCCACATATTTCAGGGGAAGAATTTCAATTTTTTCTATGGCGCGGTTTCTGATATCCCGGGTCACATGAAACGTGATGCGATTATTACAGATATTCATTATCCACTGTGCAAGCCCGGTCACAATGGCGGCTGCCACTCCGGACAGGAGAATTTTTCCAATGACGGTAAAATGAACCTGCCCCGGTCCGATAATATGATCAATAGCCTCCCCCATCAATATCGGCAGATACAACGTTCCCGCAACCGTCGCCGCCGCCGTGAGCAGAGACAGGATCACAAAAAACCTATGAGGCTTCAGATAAATCCAGAGGCGCGCCGCCGTTTCTTTCTGCGTCATTTTTTTCTTCTTTTCCATGGTTATGCCTCCTTCTTAAACTGTGTCTCATAAATTTCCCGGTAAATGTCGCATTCTTGCAGCAGGGAAGCGTGGTCACCCATACCCGCGATCTTTCCGTCATCCAGCACGATAATTTTATCGGCATGCATCAGAGACGATGCCCTCTGTGCCACAATAAACACGGTCGGTTTATGTTCCATTTCTTTGATTGCCTGACGCAGCCGGGCATCCGTCGCGAAGTCAAGGGCCGAGGCACTGTCGTCCATGATAAGCACCGGCGCTTTTTTCAGCAGTGCCCTGGCCAGTGTCAGCCTCTGCTTCTGACCGCCGGACAGATTTCTGCCGCCCTGCTCTACATAAGCATCAAGCCTGCCGTCTTTCTCATCCACAAATTCTTTTGCCTGTGAAATGGCAAGAGCTTCCTCTATCTCCTGTTCGGCAGCCTCCGGCACCCCCATCAGGAGATTACTCCGGATAGTTCCCGCAAAAAGCTGTGCTTTCTGCGGCACCACCGACACCATATTCCGAAGTTCCCGGAAACTGTATTCCTTCACATCATGCCCGAAAAGCGAAACTGTCCCGGATACTGCATCATAAAAACGAGGGATTAAATTCACAAGAGTGGTTTTACCGGCTCCGGTGCCTCCGATAATGCCGATAGTCTCTCCCGGTTCCACACGAAAAGTAATATCGCTGACAGCCGCTTCTCCTCCCTCATTATAGCAGAAGGAAACGTCTGAAAACTCTACCGCCGGAACGCCAGACTGCCTCTCCGGATAAAAAGAGGAATACTCCAGGCTGCCTTCCTTCATCTCCGGCGCGATCACAAAAATATCCTGCACACGATTCACACTGGCGAGAGCCTTTGTGATGGTCACGATCAGGTTGGCAAATTTGATAAGCTCCACCAGAATCTGAGACAGATAGTTATAAAGAGCCACCACTTCACCCTGAGAAAGAGAGCCTTCATTTACCCGCACGGCTCCGGTCTGAATGAGCACAATGATCGCCAGATTGATGATCACGAGAGTCAGCGGATTGGTCAGACCTGAAATCATACCCGCCAGTTTCTGCAGCGCTGTCAGCCGGTCATTACCTGCAAAAAACGCTTCTTTCTCGCTCTCTTCTCTGTTGAACGCGCGAATAACGCGCACGCCGGTCAGATTCTCCCGTGTTATGTTCAGAATATGATCGAGCGCCGCCTGCACTCTCTTATAGATAGGTTTCGTCACACCCATGACCGTAAAGACTACCAGGGACAGCAGCGGAATGGTCACAACAAAAATCAGCGCTGCCCGCACATCAATGGTAAACGCCATGATCATGGCGCCGAACACGATAAACGGGGACCGGAGAAACAGGCGCAGCACCATGTTGATGCCGTTCTGCACCTGATTAATATCGCTGGTCATACGGGTGATAAGGGTGGAACTGCCGATATCATCCATTTCCCTGTATCCAAATGATAAAATGTGCGAAAACAGCCGGGAGCGCATGGCCGAAGCCGCTCCCACCGCCGATTTTGCCGCGAAATACTGCGCTGTGATGGAAAACAAAAGACCAATAAACGCCAGCGCGAAAAGTACCAGACACATCATAAAAATGTAACGCCTGCTGCCCGTGTAAATGCCTTTATCAATGATGGCTGCAACCACCAGAGGTACCAGCAGTTCCAGCATCGCCTCCAGCATCTTAAACAAGGGCGCGAGGATACTTTCCTTTTTATAGTCTTTCATAAACCGGATAATCATTTTCATAACTTATACTTCCTTTTCCTGACTATTTTCTTCCCGATTAGTCTATCATTTTTTCCAGTAGTTTAAAAGTTTAAAATCATTTTTTCTTTCCGTACATTCTTGCCATTTTCCCGCTCCTTAAACTATAATAAGTCTCGAACGCAACTTTCTTTATTATAGATGAGAACTGCCATATTATAGAGGAGAACTACCATGCAAAAAGTATTATTACTGGAAGATGACGCCAGCCTGATCGATGGCCTGGAATACAGCCTGAAAAAGAATAATTTTTCCGTGGATACCGCACGGTCTCTGGCTGAAGCGAGAGCGCTTCTGTCCTCTGTATCATATACCCTTTTACTTCTTGATGTCACCCTGCCTGACGGAAACGGTTTCGATCTGTGTGAGGAAATACGAAAAAACGGCAACGCAGTACCTATCATTTTCCTTACGGCTTCTGACGAAGAATTTCATGTGATCCGCGGTCTGGACAGCGGCGGAGACGACTATATCACAAAGCCTTTTCGTCTGGGCGAACTTTTCTCCCGGATTCGGGCTTTGCTCCGAAGAAGCGGCAGCAAAAACATTCCGGGTGAGGATTCCTCTGTCCTTACTTCCGGAAATATTTCCATCGATCTGCTCACCAGCCGTGTCACCCTTTATGGTCAGCCGCTGGAGCTGACCTCTGCCGAATACCGCCTTCTCTGCCTGCTGGTACGAAACGCAGGACTAGTGGTCACCCGCAGTATGATCCTTGATGAACTCTGGGACGGAGCCGGACATTTTGTCGATGATAATACTCTCTCCGTCTATATCCGCCGTCTGCGGGAAAAAATAGAAAAAAATCCTTCCCGGCCCGAACTTCTCACAACCGTTCGCGGTTTCGGATACCGGTGGAACGAGGTGAGACAATGACATTATTACAAGATAAACGACAGCGTACTCTGATTCTGACCACCATTTTTCTTCTCAGCTTTCTGCTGGTCGGCATGTTTGCCCTGAACCTTTTGCAGGAACAACGGATACAGCATCTGGCGCTGACCCGAACCAACGCTATGGTGAGCGCCCTGCTTGAAGACGGAGTCCCGGCCGACGTCTGCGCCAGGGCCGTCACCGGAAACAGGATATCCTCCGAGGGAGCGGCTCTCCTTCGCAAGCTGGGATTTTCTGCAAACAACAGTTTTTCTGTTCACGAAACACAGAACACGTTCCTCACGGCGACGCTGCTTTTTATCTCCTTTACCGGCTGTCTGCAGCTTCTTGTTCTGTTTCTTTTTGTCCGGAAACAGGAATCCCTCTATAGAGAAGCAGCAGAAACGGTCACCCGTTACACCGGCGGCGACTTTTCACGTCTGCTTCCTCCGTGGGATAACGGCGGACTCTCCCATCTGTTCGACAAAATCAACACTATGGCAACGGCTCTCCAGGCAGGTCAGGAGACTGAAAAACAGGCAAAAATTTTTCTGAAAAATACTGTCTCTGACATTTCCCATCAATTAAAAACGCCTCTTGCCGCCCTGTCCATGTACAACGAGATCATCCGGGACGAGACCAATCATCCTATGACCGTGCAGACTTTTTCTGAAAAATCCGCTGCTTCCATAAACCGGATGGAACACCTCATCAAAACATTGCTGAAACTCACCCGCCTTGACGCCGGGGGCATTGAATTCCATAAAGAAAGCTGTCCGGCCGGCATTCTGGTCCGCACATCCATTGAAGAGCTGACTACCAGAGCCGGGCGGGAGCAAAAAATTCTTTCTCTCCACGGAGAGGAACAGGCGCCGATCTTCTGTGACAAAGACTGGACCATGGAAGCCCTGGAAAACATCGTTAAGAACGCTCTTGACCATACGGATAACGGCGGTCATATCCGCATTTCATGGGAAAGCTCCCCGGACATGACGCGGCTGTCCGTCACCGACGACGGATCCGGTATCCCGGAAGAAGACATCCATCATATTTTCAAACGTTTTTACCGCAGCAAAAATGCCCGGGACGCCCAGGGAGTCGGTCTGGGGCTCCCTCTGGCTAAATCCATCATGGAGGGACAGGGAGGATTTCTCACCGTAGAAAGTTTTCCGGGAGCCGGAACTACTTTTCTTCTGTCTTTTCCCGGCAGTAAGGTTTCCCAGCTTACAAAACTGTAAGACTGCATTCACCAGACTGTAAGCTGCCTCTGACATAATAAGAGCGTAAGGAGGTATGTATATGGAAATATTAAAAGTAGAACATGTTACAAAGATTTACGGCTCCGGCGAAAACACAGTGAAAGCTCTCAACGACGTCTCTTTCACTGTCCCCCGCGGAGAGTTTACCGCCATTGTAGGAGAGTCCGGTTCCGGAAAAAGCACTCTCCTAAACTGCATAGGCGCACTGGATCATCCGACCGGCGGAAAAGTGTATATCAATAATACTGATATTTTTGCCATGTCTGAAAAAAAACGGACAATTTTCCGGCGGCGCAATATCGGCTTTGTTTTCCAGTCCTTTCAGCTTGTTCCGGAACTAAATGTGGAACAGAACATCATTTTTCCTCTTCTTCTGGACTATCAGAGGCCCGATCAGGATGCGGTAGATGAGATTCTCGAGGTGCTGGGACTCACAGAACGCCGCCGGCATCTGCCAAGCCAGCTTTCCGGCGGCCAGCAGCAGCGGGTGGCCATTGGGCGGGCGCTGATCACCAAACCGATGCTGATCCTTGCCGATGAACCGACGGGAAATCTCGACTCACGGAGCAGCCGGGATGTGGTGGAGCTTCTGACCGCCGCTTCCCGGAAATACCGCCAGACCATCCTGATGATCACGCACAATATCAATCTGACCAGCGCCGCCGACCGGGTGCTTCACGTCAGCGACGGCGTATTAAAAGATTTGGGAGGGACCAGCGATGAAAAGTTATCTTAGCCTCATTCCCATTTCCGCAAAAGTTCACCGGCGGCAGAACAAAATGACGCTGCTCTGTATTATTCTGGCCGTCTTTCTGGTAAGCACTATTTTCAGTATGGCGGACATGGAACTCCGAAGTCAGAAGATCCGCGCTATCTATGACAATGGCAACTGGCACATAGCCATCCAAAACATTTCACAGGAAGACGCCTCTCTCATCGCGCAGCGTCCTGATGTGGCCGCTTCTTCCTGGTATGCTGTGATGAATTATCGCCTGAAAGAAAATTATGCCTTAAACGGGTCGAAGGTCGCTATCTGCGGCGTAGAAGATACGCTGGTAAACGACATTATGAATAATCTTGGTTCGGGAGAGTTTCCTTATAAGAAGAATCAGATTCTCCTGACGGAAAATGCAAAGGATATCCTGGGCGTGGACATCGGCGATACAGTTACCCTCACCATTCCTTCCGGCGGGACTATGAATTTTACCATTGCCGGCTTCAGCATCAATAACGTGCTGACCTCAAAAGTGGACGCCATTGCCGTCTTTATGTCTCTGCACACGTATCAGAATCTTTTCGCAGCTGTAAATCAGAAAACCATGACCGATTCCGATATGACGTACTATGTGCAGTTTAAAGAAAACTGCAACATGCGCCGTTCCATTCAGAATATCAAAGAAGAATATCAGCTGAATGATGACAATGTGGGCGAGAACACCGCACTTCTGGGCATCCTTGGATTCAGCAGCGATTCCTATATGACCGGTCTGTATGTGGCGGCTGTTGTCCTCTTCCTTTTTGTGCTGGCCGCCGGCGTTCTGATGATTGCCAGCAGCCTGAACAGCAGCGTCTCCAGGCGGACAGAATTTTTCGGCATGCTGCGATGTCTGGGAGCAGAGCCGAAACAAATCATGCGGTTCGTCCGTCTGGAAGCTCTGAACTGGTGTAAAGCCGCCATACCTGCCGGTGTTTTCCTCGGCCTTCTGGTCACATGGATTCTCTGCGCCATGCTCCGATACTTAAGTCCGGGCATGTTCGCAGAGCTGCCGGTTTTCGGCGTCAGCCTCTCCGGCATCATCGCAGGCGCTGTCGTCGGCGTCCTTACTGTCCTTCTGGCAGCCGGCTCCCCGGCAAAAAAGGCTTCCCGGGTATCGCCGCTGACCGCAGTTTCCGGCAACGCCGGACCACAGACAAAAATCCGGCGGGCTGCCAATACCAGATTTTTAAAAGTCCATACAGCTCTGGGGCTGCACCACGCAAAACAAAATAAAAAGAATCTGCTCCTGATGACTGGTTCTTTTGCCATTAGCATCATACTCTTTCTGGGCTTTTCTGTTTTTGTGGATTTTATGCACCGTGCCCTGAATCCGCTGCAACCTTACACGCCGGATCTCTCTGTCGCCGTCTCGGACAACAGCTGCATTATCGATAAGGGTCTGGCGCAGGAGATCGGGGAGCTGGATTATGTAAAACGTGTCTATGGACGAAGTTTCGCAGACATCAGCGCCACCTGTGAAGGCCGCGATGTCACCGTCACGTTGATCTCTTATGAAGAAAACCAGTTCGGCTGGGCAGAGCAGAAAGGATGGGCTGCCGGAGGAGAAAAACTGCAGCAGGTGATGGACAGTGGAGGGAATACCGTTGGCAAAAACTACGTGCTGGCGGCACACAACATAGCGCAGCCGCTGCAGGAAGGCAATCAGATCGTCACCGACCGGGGAACGCTGACCGTCTCCGACACATTGTATCAGTGTCCGTTCGATCTTGCCGGCAGCGACTGGATTCTAGTCTGTTCAGAAGAACTGTTCACAGCAATCACCGGAAACGACAATTATACCATTATTGATATTCAGCTGGAAGATAATGCCACCGACGCCGACGTCAACGCCATCCGTCAGCTGGCCAGAGACAGCCTGGGCGGCCGTCTGGCATTTTCTGACCAGAGATTGAGCAATCAGGAAACCAGAGGAGCTTTCTTCTCTTTCGCCCTGTTTGTGTACGGTTTTCTTGCCATCATCGCCATGATTGCCGCCTTCAATATCATCAACAGCATCTCCATGAGCGTCTCAGCACATATAAAACAGTACGGAGCCATGCGGGCGGTAGGTATTGAAATCGGACAGCTCACAAAGATGATCGGCGCGGAAACATTCGTCTACGCTTTCTGCGGCATTCTCAGCGGTGCTATCATCGGCCTACCGCTTCATTATTATATGTGGCAGATGCTCATTGCCAGCCGCTGGAACGATCCGTGGCATTTTCCTGCCTCAGCCTTCGCCGTCATCGTGCTGGTCATCGGTCTTTCCAGCAGCGCGGCTGTGTATGGCCCTGCAAAGAGAATCCGGGAAATGTCGGTGGTTGATGTGATATCCCATGAATAACAGCTGCCTCTTCCACGGCAGAGGGGCAGATGCGATTATGTTTATTGCATCTGCCCCTGTTCATATAGATCTATTTTTGGAGGAATCTATTGACAATTTATCTCTGTACTCTGCCTGAGCCGTCTCCGCCCGCAAGCTTCAGCACTTCATCTACTGACACCATATTATAGTCTCCCTCAATGGAATGTTTCAGGCAGGAGGCTGCAACAGCAAATTCAATCGTTTCCTGCGGTCCATATCCGTTTAGACATGCTGCGATCAATCCGCCTCCAAAGCTGTCTCCGCCGCCCACACGATCCACAATGTGCATCTTATATTTTTTACTGAAATAATAATCTGTTCCAGTAAGCGCTTCCAAGCGCGCGGTCAAAAAGTCCGTACCCCGGCTTGCCGGTCTCTCCCCATATCATCCTGCCGTGATTGGGACGGAAATATCCGGTAAACCCGGTTTCAACCAGAGCCTTCACGATGGCGTTCATATCGAGAGAACCTTCCCGGGACAGATGACCGGACTCTTCAAAGGAAGTATCCGGCAGGATTTTGACGTTGCGCAAATGCATGAAACCAATTCGTCCCATGGCGGAATATTTTCTGACCAAAGCCGGCACATCGTTTTCCGGAGAACATCCCAGAGAGCCGGTACATAAGCACAGGCTGTTGGACGGGCTGTCCACGATGGAAAGATAGCGATCCAGATTTGCCTCGCAGGTAATCACTCTCGGAAGTCCGAAGATCGGATATGGCGGATCATCCGGATGAAGCGCCATGATAACGCCGCATTCCTCCGCCACCGGAATCACTCGTTTTAAGAAATATTCAATATTGTTCCATAAGCCTTCCTCTCCCAGCTCCTGATAGGCGCGAATCAGCTCCCTCACTTCATCCTGGGTATAGCTGGCGTCCCAGCCCGGAAGATGAATATCATCTTTCAGCGGGTCCAGCCCTTTCATCTGCTCCCAGTACATAACAAGGCTGGTGGAACCGTCCTCCGCCACTTTATCAAGCTGTGTTCGCGTCCAGTCAAATACCGGCATAAAATTATATGTGATACATTTGATACCATATTTGGCACAGCGGCGGATCGACTCACAGTAGTTTGCGATATGTTCTTCTCTTTCCGGTCTTCCCAGCTTGATTTCTTCGGTGACCGGAATGGATTCCACCACGTCAAACACCAGGCCGTGCTCTCTGCACAGTTCTGACAGACGGCGGATGCTTTCTTCCGGCCAGACCTGTCCCGGTTTTACGTCGTATACAGCGGAAACAACCGATCGCATCCCCGGAATCTGGCGGATTTTATCTAATGTAACGGGATCGTCTTCCCCGTACCAGCGAAATGAACTTTTCATTTTGTTCTTCCTCCTCTACTTTGCAGATGGATTTTTGTCATATTTTTATTTTCACAACAATCTTTTTTACCTTACAAGGGCCAGCCGCCGTCATTCGTCTCGGCGCATGTCCATCCTCCGGAGGAACAATGGCAAAGTCTCCTTTTTTCAGAATTACTGCCCCTGCTTCAGCCGGCTCCTCATAGAAAATCAGATCCCTTTCCTCATCATACTCCATGGATGCAAGCAGAGTATTCACCGGCGCATAGCCAAAACACTCTTCCCCCTCTGCCACATACTGCAGATCAAAATACGCACGGTGACTTTCAAACGGACAATCCTCCGCCGCCATGGTCGTATAACTCTGTACATTTGCGTATATGTCTTCACCTTCAATGGAAATGTTGCCTGTCGGCAGAGCGGCAAGATCCGTCTCCCTTAAAAATGTAAAGGCTTTTTTAAATTTATCGCTGAGATAATCATATTTCTCAGCCAACGAAAGATTTGTCGTTAACATCTCGTCTCCTCATCAATTAAATATTTATTGTTGTCCCCTCATCTTCTCTTCCGTCAGACGGCAGATTTCCTCAAACAAACCGGCGGCCATGTTTCTGTCATATGCCCGGACAAGCAGAACATCAAGCATATAGGGCGAAACTGTAAGCCCCAAAAGCTGCGCGGCAAATGCCATGGCGGCAATTTCTGACAGGCAGGCGATTGAAGACTTGTTAGAAAAAGGCTTTCTCCAGAGCTCCACTTTTTCCGTGCGGATGTAAATCTCCTGCTCGTGCCTTTCTTCCACCGCGTGAAACAATTCGTGCGCCAGCAGAATCTCAAATAATCTCTCCCTGTTTAACATCTGGCAGCCGCTTTCTTTCTCCATCGAAGAAGCTTTGTCCAGACAATCGGTAAAAATCGTAATTTCATCGGGCTGCACAAACTGCGCGAACAAAACAAGCTCTCCTCCCACCGGAACAGCGGGCGTCTCCACCCTGATACCCATTTTCGCGGCAATCTCTCCCGGTCTGCGGGTATGATATTCTCCTGCGATACGCTCCGCCCATTCTTTTCCGCAATCGTTTGCCTTCCTGATATACTGTCTCTTCTGCCCGGCGGAAAATTTGCCGGAAAGCGGCTCCCGGTTAAATGCGTACAGTCCCCAGTCTTCCTCATCAAAGCTTTCCAGTTTCCCTACCATTTCTTTCAATGGAAGCTCCGGCTCCGTTTTCACAGGCGCAGGAGTGCTCCCACCGCAAAATGCACAAAACAGCTCTTTCAGTTTTTCCGTTTTTCCCATAGAAGCACTCCTCTCCGTCATCAGCTGTCAGCTTGGAAGTCTGCGGGTCTATCTCGATATGCACCTCCACACTGTCTGCTGCCGCGCCGCTTTCCACCGCTTTGTCGATGGCTTCCGCTTTAATGGAACGGATATCTTCCGGCGTCGGATTCGGAACCACACGTTCCACAACGTCACGAACCATGGCAAGAGCAACGCCGATGGAGGAAATGACCTCCGCATTATCCGGAATCGAATAACGAAGTCCCATCTTATCGGAGCAGAAACCGATCAGGGCAGCAGCTCCTCCGCCGACGCCCACCAGGCTGATCTGGTCTTTTTCCAGACGATATTTTTCTGCCAGATCCATAATGATCGGCTCAATCTTTTCATAAGCTCTCGTAAGGATCTGCGTCGCCACCTCTTCTACGGTTTTTCCCATGTAGTCCGCCAGAGGCTGCATGGCCTTGCGGGCCGCGCTGGCATTTCCATAAGCGAAATATTCCGGCTTGATGAGCCCCAGTACATTTGCCGCGCAGGTATTGGTGATGGTGATACGTTTTCCGTTTTTCAGTTCAATGGCAACATAGTCATCCGGATCGCCTTCTTTCGGACTGAAGAAAACAACCTTCGGATCCACGATCTCTTCTTCCGGCGTAAACACGGCGTAATCCATACCGGCTATGTGCGCAGAACGAGGACCGACATCCTTCACTCCATTTTTATCCGCACGAATCATGCTTCCGCCTGCAACGCCCAGAACACGGACATCCAGGCTGCTGATGTAGGTACGGTGCCCGCCGACCACAGAATAATCAATGGCAGGACGTCCGTCTTTGATAACGCCGATATTGGTGGTGGTGCCGCTCACTTCAAAGTACACGCCGTTGGAAGCGCGAAGGTACATGAGGCTTCCCATGACGGAGGCTGCCGGTCCGGAGAGCATGGTAAGCACTGGTCTCTTTTTCATCTCGCTGATCTCCATAACACCGCCGTCGCCTCGCATGATCATCAAAGGCACTTCCACGCCGGCCGCCACGCCGGCTTTGTCATCATGGGTCGTCTTCACAGAAGACTTTCCGATGATCTCATGCGTTTCATTATCAATGGCGACCGCTTTTGTGTGCGTTCCGCCCACATCAATACCCATTCGAACTTTTCTATTACTCATTTTCCGCTCCTCCTTAACCGAACATTACATAGGTGATCGCCTGCATGATAATACAGATAATCCACGCATATGGCAGAGTTTTCTTCAGGTGTTCTCTTGTTGAAACCTTAGCATAGCTGACGCCCCAGGCAATCCAGCTCTGTGTCATACAGATGGAAACATTCATCGTGATGGACGGAATGACCATCAGCGCAAAAAGGTACGGTGTGGAGAATCCAATTCCTTTTCCTCCTCATTCTCTTCCTATTATAATTACATTTTCAAAACAGAATCCCATACTTCCTCGATGACAGGAATTCCCTGTTCTTTATTTTCTTTGATATTCTTCAGTTCCAGCTCTCCCGGATAGAGAACTTCTCCTCCTTCTGCAACAGGTTCAGAAGATTTCACATCTGCCAGAATGGCATCGACGATGGCGTCCGTCTCCTCCACCGTATTAAACTTTGTCGGATCAATGGCGATCATAATCTGTGTCAGACCAATCTCATCACCAAAGGTTCCGATTTTCTGAACGGAGTTTCCATTGGTCAGTACGGTGGCAATCAGGTCAAGGATGATGGAGAGACCGCTTCCCTTCCAGTATCCCATCGGAAGCACACGCCATGTTTTCTCAATCTCTGCCGGGTCTGTGGTCAGCTCTCCTTTGGTATCGTATCCTCCCGGAACCGGAAGCTGCACGCCTCTGAGCCGGCAGTCTTCGATCTTTCCATAGGAGAACTGGGAAACCGCGCAGTCGATCATCGCATGTTCTCCGTTGGAGCGAGGCACTGCCATGATCAGCGGATTATTTCCAATCTTGCAGTCCACGCCTCCCCACGCCGGCATATTCGGCATCGTATTGGACCAGCAGATACCAATACATCCATTGTCCGCAGCAAGCCATCCATATGTACCTCCGCGCATCCAATGGTTATTATTACCCAATGCAACACAGCCGATTCCGTGTTCTTTAGCCAGCTCACAGGCACGGTCCATAGCTCGTTTCGCATTCAGAGGACCAAATCCTCTATGACCATCCCAGCGTTCAATGGCACCCATCTGCATCTCGCAGGTTGCTCTTGCGTCCGGATCGATCTCTCCCTTTTCCAGATAGCTGACCACGCGCGGAAAACGATTCAGGCCATGGGAAAACACCCCTGCCAGGCTGTTCTGCGCAAAGATAACTGCCGCATTTTCCGCATCCCCTTTCTGGAATCCTTTTTTCTCCAAAACTCGTGCAAACTCCTTTACCATTTCTTCATACGGAACTCTCATCATGTTCTCCTTTCGTTTATGAAAATATTTTGAAAATTTATAAAAGCGCTTTCATAAATGACGCAAAAAAAAGACTATTTCTTTCATTTTCCAAAATAGTCTTTTATATGATTCTTATGTAGTACGTCCTTTTACCAGCTCCGGCTGTATTGTACAGGAAGAATACGCTTCTGTCTTCTCTATCAGGCTGGTCAAAAGCTGCACGCTCATCATCGCCACCATTTCCGGCTTATTATCAACAGTCGTAAGCTCCGGCTCACAGATCGCCGCGTAATCAGAATTATTGTAGCCGGTCACAGCCACGTCCTCCGGCACCCGCAGCCCGGCGTGCAGCAGAGCCTTTACCACTCCTACCGCAGTGAGATCTTCCCCACACACGATACCCGTAAACTCCTTCTTATCAAGAAGCAGCTGATTCACGGCCCTCATGCCCCCCTCTATACTTCGTTCCGTCTCAATAACATATCCTTTTCCATTATGAATGCCATAACTCGGCAGCTCCAGCTTACCGTTCGCAAGTACCACCGGCGTATTTTTTAATAACTTCCCAATCTCCTCTTTTTTACATAATGTATTAAACACTGAGCCCACCAGGACGATGCCGTCTACCTTTTTTTCCTGTACAGTACGAAGATACTTCACCGTCTCCGAAAGCTCTCCTCCCGTATTGCAGAGCAGAACTTCGTAACCCCGGCGGCTGAATTCCCTCTCAATGGTATAAGCGGTTCTTGAATAATGGGGAACCCGGATATCTACTGTCAGAATCGCGACCGTTTTCATGGTTTTACTCACCATTCCCCGGGCAATGGCGCTTGGAGTATAATTATTTTTCTCTAATATTTCCTCCACTTTCTTTCGGGTGGCCGGATTCACATTTTCTTTCTTATTCATCACACGGGAGACTGTAGAAATCGATACTCCCGCTTCTTTTGCTATATCATAAATGTTCATAAAAACCCCTATCCTGATTCTTTGTTTCTGTCAGTTTAAGTATAACTTATCAACGAAAAAAAAAACAATGACAGAATTTTAATGAACAAAAGGACAAAGGGCTGATGCAAAAACATACTGTCCGCCCAGACACTGCAGATTCTTATAAGAATCTGCCAGTTTCCCAACGAGAAGTATCCCCTGCAGCAGCCCCTTGCAACCACATAATCTCTAAACTAAAAAAGGATAAAATATGAACACTCTTAATTTCTGAACTGCAATCGCCAAAAATTAATGATGAGTATCTGAAGTTACGTTAATGGCAATGTCCACCGCAATGCTTGCAGTCTCCGCCGCACTGAATGGACTTTCCATTTTTCTTATCGCGAACCATGCTTCTGACTGCCAGTCCTGCGATGCCCAGAACTACAATACCTGTAATTACTGTTCCCATGACAATCTCCTTTCTTGCTGCCCGCTTCATTTTCATGTGTTGTTGTTTCCTTGTTCTGACGTTAGTATACACTAACATATATTAGATGTCAACAACTTTTTTTGTTTTCAGGCCTTTTTGTTTCGTCTGAAAGAATTGAATTCTTCCCTCATTTATGATATAGTAAACAAAATATCCGAACCCGTGTACTGAGGCATTCTCTTTTAATGAATGACACGCATCGGATGATGAAAACATGTATTGAGGTGAATAATATTGAGAGAAAAAAGCAATGAATCTGCAGAAATGTATCTGGAGACGATTTTAATTTTAAGCGAAAAGCTTCCGGTTGTCCGTTCCGTAGATGTAGCCAATGAACTGGATTTTAAGAAGTCCAGCGTCAGTATCGCCATGAAGAATCTCCGGGAGAAGAACCAGATCACCATGACTGACGCCGGTTATATTTATCTGACAGAAGAAGGCAGGAGTATCGCCGAGATGATTTATGAACGTCACAAAGTTATCGCAAAGGTTCTGGAGGCACTGGGCGTTCCGAAAGATATTGCAAATAATGACGCTTGCCGTATTGAGCACGTCATCAGCCAGGAGAGTTTTGAAGCCATCAAAAAGCATATTCATCAGTTTTCACAAAAATAAAAAGCAAAGCATGCTGCTCTTTTGCATGCTTTGCTTTTTTCTTTGGCTACTATATGTATACTCTGATTTTCTGATATTTTACGCCATGAGCCATAGCTTTCCCATGACTGGCATAGTATACATCAATCTTATTTCCTTTGATGGCTCCGCCGGTATCCTCAGCCACATAGGTTTCGTCGCCGATTCTTACCTTTGTTCCCAACGGGATAATTCTCTTATCTACAGCAATTGTATGATTTTCCCGCGGTCTTGTGCCGCTGGCCGTAGCCGCGCCCGCCCACTGTCCTGCACAGCTTGAGCAGTTGCAGTAACCGGTGGTTTTCACCCACATGGTCACATAATTCTTAACAGTCACCACACACTCTGCCTTGATATCTGTTCCGGCGATAGTGGCAGTGATCGTTGTCTTTCCTTTGTCCTTTGCGGTAACCACGCCGCGCTTATCGACAGTGGCTACCCGCTTCCTGCTGGACTTCCAGATAATTTTCTTCGTGGAAAAATTTCTCACCTTCGCGCGAAGCTTCAGCTTGTCATCTCTTTCCAGAGATTTTTTCGTTTTATTTAATTTTATCGTTGGTGTCGGTGCCGGCGCTTCTGCTGCCTGTGGTGTCGGATTCTGTGGTGCCTGTGTCTGCGCTGTTTCCTGTGGATTGTATGGAGTCTCTGCCGCGGATACTCTCTGCGGTGCGAGACAGGCAAGGCCCATGAGCGTCATCACTGACAGCAGGCCAAGTCTCTTTTTCACACAATTCATAATACAACCTCCTGCATAAAATGTTACATACTTGTTACTCATTTTCATGTGTCTGAGGAGATTATATCATAAATATTTCTATTTGTTAAGTGTTTTTAACATATTTGTAACATTTGCTGATTTTTAGGTCATAAATCAGAATACAATGCCTGCTTTTGTGCGCGCTTTCTCCAAAATTCCCACCACAGTCACAGACTCTTCCAAAAACTTCCGGGCCGTCTCGTAATCCTTTTCGTCGATCATTCTGGCAAAATCAGCGAATTCCTGTGTCATGCGATGATGCTTTTCAGGCGCCTTAAAGTGTTCCGCCTTCGTTGCCCTCACCATGGCGCCCGCCGCGTCTCTTACCTTTTCCTTTACATTTTCATCCACATAGGTTGTCAGCAGCGCATCCGCGATGTTCGGCTTGCTGTCAATCTTCATCCAGCCTTTTTCACCCTGAATGGAAATGTATCCCGGGCTGTCGGAATCTTTGGTTCCCGTGCAGACCGCGCTGAAACCGTCGTATTTCATGATCAGCGTGCCGGACGTATCCACGCCGTTTGGCCCGATATTCGGATAATACTCCACATCTTTCGGCTCGCCGAACAGTCCGACGCAATAATGCACGTTGTAGACATTGATATCATACAAAGCTCCGCCGTAATACTCCGGATCAAAGGAATGAGTGATATCGCCTTCCAGATAGGCGTCATACCGGCTGGAATACTGGGAATAATTACAGAGAGCCATCCGAAGCGTACCGAGCTTCCCGAGATTTTTCTTCATCTCATCAAAAACTTCATTGTGAAGAACGGTGATCGCCTCAAAAAGGAAAAGCTTCTTCTCCTCTGCGATCTTCTGCAGCTCCTTTGCCTCCTCATAAAAGCCTGTAAACGGCTTCTCAAGAATCACATTTTTCCCGTGAAGCAGCGCTTCCTTCGCATACGGATAATGCGCTTTATTGACCAGACCGATATAGACCGTGTCAGCCTCCGTCTTCTCCAGCAGCTCCTCATAATCCGTGTAAATCTCCGGAATCTTATATTCTCCGGCAAAGGCTTCCGCCTTCCCACGGCTGTGCGGCCTCGCAAAAATCGCGGTAATCTCAATACTTTCCACCGGCGCCGCCGCGAACAGCGCATCTCCGATGATTTTTCCTGTACCAATAAATGCAAGCTTCATAGGGTCCTCCTTATGATTTTTATTTACAGTATGATGCGAAAATTCACTCCAGTCAAGTGAAAAAGTGAATATTCACCTGAGGTTTTCCGTTGCTTCTGGCACGATTTCGATATTCTCCTTTTTGTATAAACTCCCAGAACCTTTGCGCAAATTCTTTTGTCTGCGCCTCAACGACCAGTACCATATCCAAATCTTTTGTAGCTCTAAAATCTATATTATTATTATTATGAAATGATAAATCGCAAGCAGCACCACCAATTAAAACATATTGGTCCGTGTATTCAGAAAAATAATCGTAAAATATATCTAATCCCTTTACCATACATAATCCTCCAACATTTTTTCCAGCGCAGTTTCCACTCTTGGATCATCCATATCTTCCAGCAGCAAATAAACAGAAAGCGGATCTATTACATTTCCCTGGTTAAAAGGAATATAATAACCTATTTCCTGGACTACACACCCAGGTATTTCACCAAAGGGAACCTGTTTTTCCTGATCGATTCCTTTTTTTCTTATTTCATATTTTGTAACCGCATAAGTCGGATATAGATTATCCGACAGCATTGACATTTCTGCCAATCCTGAAACACCACTTTTTACAAAAATATTTGATACGTCCCGTTCCAGATGATATTCTCTCACCAACGGCGTCCGCAAGAAAGGCTTGATTGTATTCCAGATTTCTTTTTTAGTCCCCGTTTTTGTATATCTGCGACTTCTGCCTTTCTTTTTTAAAACGGGAATTCCTAGGCTCTCTATCTCATCAAAAACCCTTGTTATTGACATTTTGGAAACACCCATTTTCTCTGCAATTTCAGTCACCGCAGCATCATCCCATTCTTCATACAGAGCTGATAACAGGAATTTTTGAGTCAGAAAAGATATTTTGAAACAGGGCTTTATCTTCCTTGCCTCGTTTTGCTTAAGAAGCAGTCCTAAAAATGGTATATATACCTGACGATTTTCCCAGACAAAAGAGATGCCTTCCTTCAACATTTTATCTCTGGAATAATAATTCAGATGACTCAGATAAAGCACACAATTCTCTCCTGTGAGATGCTCTATCTGCCTATACTGCTTACGTAATACCGACAAGCCAGTATTATCTTTTGGTTTGGCTAACATGCAGTATTGATTCATAATCTCCATCTGATAAAACTCATAATTTACCCGCAACACCAATGGAAATATTTTTATCTTTCTGTATGGAGTAATTTCTATTTTTTGATGTAATGTATTCTCAATAAATTCTTTCACGTTATCACCTACCTTTTTACTATTTTAATTGTAAATCATTTTATGTTACAAGTCAAATATTACGTTACAAAAAGTCAGCAGATAATCCCGGCGATTATCTGCTGTTTTTTCTGTCAATTAAATACTTCATATTCTATGAATTCCTATGACTTTCCCCTCCGACAGGTTTATCTCCTTACCTCTCCCCGGCTTCCTCCACCATCGTCTCCGCGCAGATGCCGTACCCTCTGGTAGGGTCGTCCACGAATACGTGGGTCACGGCGCCAATGAGCTTCCCGTTCTGGATAATGGGGCTGCCGCTTAACCCCTGGATGATGCCGCCGGTCAGGGCGATGAGGTCCGGGTCTGTGATTTTGATGCGGAGCGCCTTCTGGGCGTCTTTTCTGCCCAGGGAAATTTTTTCTATCTCGATGGTATAATCCCTGCTTTCTCCGCTGATACTGCTTCTGATGAAAGCTTTTCCTGTTTTGATGGATGAGGCGTCGGCCACTTCCATCAGATGACCGTTTTGGAAAGTCTGCTGCTGGTTTTCCATGACGCCGAAGATGCCGCAGGCGGTGTTGATGCGGATGTTACCCAGATATTTTTCTGGAACGTAGTCGATGGTTCCGATAACCTCGCCCGGATCTTTGGCCTTTCCTTTGGTGATGGACGTAATATCTGTCTGGTAGACGCTCCCGCCGGAGATGTCCATCTGGACGCCCAGATCGCAGTCGCTGATGCCGTGGCCGAGGGCGGCGAAGCTTCCGTCTTCTGTGATATAGGTGACGGTTCCGATGCCCTGGGTGTCGTTGCGGATCCAGGCGCCGATCTGATAACAGTCGTCTTCCTCCGAGTATGCCGGCTGGATTTTTATTTTCTGCTTTTCCCCGTTTCTTTCTATCGTGAGAACTGCTTCCTTATCCTCGTTTTTTTGCAGATAAGAGATGAGCTGCGGTTTAGATGTGACAGCCTCTCCGTTCACTGCGAGGATATAATCGCCCGACTCCAGTTTATGTTCTGCCGGTGAGCAGCTGCGGTTGTTCTCCGTTTTCACTTCCTGGGTTCCCAGAACGAGAACGCCCTCTGTTTTAATGTATATGCCCACCGGCTCTCCGGAGGCATACACCATGGTTTTTGTCTCCTTTTTATCCCCGCCCGACGCCAGCGTCTCCCTTATGTCCTCTTCCCCCGCCGATGCATTGTTGTTTGCTGCCGCGGCATTTGCCATACCTGCAAGCCGTTCCTCCACATGAAACAGGCGGCCTGCCTGCGCGCCGGCGGCAAATAAAACTGCGGTCAGCAGTAAAAAATAGATTCTTCGCAGTCTGCTTCTCTGCTGCTTTTCTGTTATTCTCGTCTTTTGTGCCTTACATGAATTCTCTGCCATAAAAAAATACCCCCATGCTAAAGTTCTGACCTTAGTATGGCGGGCATTTTCTGAATTCACACAGACAGATTATTCTACATTTTTTTATTCGACAAAGTTCTTACGGTTCTGACACGGCGTGGGTAAGCCGCGCAGCGAACTTTTTCATTTCTCTGGCGTTGTCCAGGACGGTGCTGGTAATTTCTGCGCCTCCGAGCATTCTTGCCAGTTCTTCCACCGATTCTTCTTCGGAAAGCCGGTAAATCCGGCTGATGGTGGAATGGTCGTCGCTGGTTTTTTCAATTAAATAATGGGAATCTGCCATGGCGGCGATCTGCGGCAGATGGGTGATGGCGATGACCTGCCGTTTGCCGGCAATCTGCGACAGCCGCTCCGAGACTTTCTGGGCGGTTCTTCCGCTGATTCCCGCGTCGATCTCATCGAAGATCAGCGTCTCTACCTGTTCCTCGTCGGCAAGAACGGATTTGATGGCCAGCATGATACGGGAAAGCTCACCGCCGGAGGCGGTTTCCTGCAGCGGCCGGACGTCCATGCCCGGGTTGGTGGATATCATAAAGCAGACATTGTCTCTGCCGTCTGCCCGGTAGGAGGCTGCCTCCGTAAAGGCAATCTCAAAACGAACCTGATTAAAGTTCAAATCAAGTAGCGCCTGTTTGATGGACTCCGCCAGCGGGCCGGCCGCTTTTTTGCGAATCCCGCTGAGCCGGGCACATTCACTGTCCAGCTTTTTAAGAAGATCGTCCCGCTTTGCCTTAAGCTCCTCCATCCTCTCGTCAAAATGCAGCAGCGCCTCCAGCCGGCTCTCTGCCTTTGACTTATATTCCTTCACCGCCGGGATGGAATCACCGTACTTGGCTTTCAGCCGGTGAATCAGGTCCAGCCGTTCCTCCGTGTTGACAAACGTTTCCTCGTCAAACTCCATGGAGGACATGTACTCGGACAGATCCCGGTTGAAGTCATTGAGCAGGCCGTCCACGGTGGACAGCTCTTCCATGAGACCGCCGACGCCCTCGTCGTAGTTTATCACATCAGACAGGGAGCGGATGGCCTTTCCGAGAATACTCTCCGCGCTGGCGGCGCTGCCGCTGGTCATGTCGTAGACAGCAGAGCAGGCGGCAAGAATGTCTCTGGAATGGGAGATCTTCCGGAACAGCTCCTCCAGCTCCTCGTCCTCGCCGTCACGCAGGGCTGCGCTTTCAATCTCCTGAATCTCATATTTTAAAAATTCGATTTCACGGATCCGCTCTTCCTCTCCGATATTTTCCTCCGTGAGCTGCCGCTCAGTATCCTGATACTGATGATACAGGGCGGCGACGGCGTCTTTCACCGGAGTGATCTTCGTTTTATCGTAATTGTCAAGGATACGCAGATGATTCTGCGGCCGCAGCAGAAGCTGATTTTCGTGCTGTCCGCTCAAATCCAGAAGAAACGGCGACAGTTCTTTTAAGCGCGCCGCCGTGATGCTGCAGTCGTTGACCTTGTTTATGACTCTATTATTTGTAATTCTTCTGGAAATAATGATTTCTCCGTCCTCAAACGGAATGTCAAATTCATCCATTTTTTGTTTGACCACATCGCTCTCGGTGTGGAACACCAGCTCGATGAGCGCGCTGTCACAGCCGTTTCGAATCATATCCTTCGGTATTTTGCTGCCGAGGGCCGACTGGATGGAGCCGATCAGGATCGACTTACCGGCGCCGGTCTCCCCGGTCAGGATATTCAGATGACTGGTAAAGTCAATATCCGTTTCCTCAATCAGTGCAAGATTCTTTACATGTAAATTAATCAGCATGTTTTCCTCCGCGAAACTATTCCAATCCTTTTATGATCAAATGAATCTCATTGATGACGTCTGTGACCATGGACGCATCCTTCACCACGCAAAGCAGCGTGTCGTCCCCAGCGATGCAGCCGATGACGCCCTTCATGGAGATAGAGTCGATGGCGGCTCCGCAGGCCATGGCCATGCCGGAAACCGTCTTGATGACCAGAAGATTTCCCGCGCCTTCCATATGTACGATAGCCTCGGAAAGCACGCGGCGGTATTTGTCAGAAACGTGAAGATCCTTTGTCAGAATCGGGGCGTACTTCTGCTTGCCGCCCTCTCCTGCCACCTTGGTCAGCTTCAGCTCCCGGATATCCCTGGAAATCGTGCCCTGCGTGGAAGGAAATCCCTCCTCCTGCAGACGTCTGGTCAGCTCCTCCTGGGTTTCAATGTCATACGCCTCAATGAGTTCCAGTATTTTTTTCTGCCTTTTTCCTTTCATATCAACCTCTCTATACAATCACAACAGTTTTTCTTTTAATATTTTAACGAAACTAACTTCCTTCATCTTAATGAACGGTGTACTTTCCTCCGCCTTGTAAATGCGCACCTGATCGCCGGGGCGAAGCACCACGCCCTCGCGGCCGTCCGGTGAGATCACCGCTTCCTCTCTCTGCCCGTGGCGGATATTCTCCAGAGTGATGGTCACCACGTCGCTCTTGGCAAGCACCACGCTGCGGATAGCCAGCGAATGCGGACAGATCGGCGTCACCACAAAATTCTTGCAGGTAGGATTAATGATCGGCCCTCCGGCGGAAAGGTTATAGCTGGTAGAACCGGTCGGCGTACATACGATGACGCCGTCGGCGTGATACTGTTCAATGAGCACATCGTTGATCTCAATGGACAGGCCAATCATACGGGAAAAAGAGCGGCGGCTGATAACGAAATCATTGAGCGCCGTAAAAGCGCCGGAACGCTCGCCGTTCCGGTAGACTTCTCCCCGGAGCATCATACGTTTTTCCAGTTCATATTTATCATCCACCAGATCTCTAAGCGTCTCCGGCAGTTCCTTGAGATCCACGTCCGCCAGAAAACCAAGGGTTCCGAGATTGATGCCAAGCAGCGGGATATTCTGTCCCACCAGCCGTCCCGCTGCCGCGAGAATCGTGCCGTCTCCGCCAATGACAAGAATACACTCCGTTCCCTTCGGCACCTGTATGGGACTTACATCATTATAATATCCGTCATAAATGTGACACTCGGCCCCCATGCCGATCAACGTGTCTTTGATGTGGCTGGTCAGGGCAAGCCCCGTATCCTTTTGTCTGTTTGGGATAATCAAAAAATTCTTCATAATGTCTCACTCATCCTGTCTTTGTGAAATCGCATGACATCAGTGATCCAGCGCGCCGTGGGAAGCCTGTACCACCGCCGGTATCGCCTGCGCGTCCACACTGCTCTCGCCTTCCACATTTTTAAGATGCAGCAGATATTCGATGTTGCCCTCCGGCCCTTTGATCGGAGAATAATCCAGATGCAGCAGAGAAAATCCGATAGACGCCGCGTAGTCCATCACCATGGCGATCACTTCCTCGTGTACCTTCGTATCACGAACCACGCCCTTTTTTCCGACCTTATCCCGGCCGGCCTCAAACTGCGGTTTGATAAGGCAGACCACCTCGCCGCCCTCTCTCAGACACTGCTTCACCGGAAGCAGAATCTTTGTGAGGGATATAAACGAAACGTCGATGGAGGTGAAGTCCGCCGGTTCCCCGATATCCTCCGACTTCACATAACGCATATTTGTCTTTTCCATGCAGACCACCCGGGGGTCATTGCGCAGCTTCCAGTCAAGCTGCCCCCGGCCCACGTCGATGGAGAAGACCTTCGCCGCTCCGTTCTGAAGCATGCAGTCCGTGAAACCTCCCGTGGAAGCCCCCACGTCCATGCACACCTTTCCGTCAAGATCCAGGTCAAAACACTGCATGGCCTTTTCCAGCTTGAGTCCGCCGCGGCTCACGTATCGAAGCGTCGTTCCCCGGACCTCCACGGTCTCCGCCGCCTTCTCATCAAATGTACTGCCTGCCTTATCTTCTTTCTGTCCGTTCACGTAAACGATGCCGGACATAATCATGGCCTTCGCCTTCTCTCTGGAAGGAGCCAGACCTTTTTGTACTATTATCATATCCAAACGCTGCTTCATAATTCTTTCACCTTTTCCAAAATGCGGCCGGCAATGGAAGCCGCGTCGATTCCCATTTGTTTTCTCTGCCATTCCACACTGCCATGCTCCACAAAGCAGTCCGGAATCCCGAAGGACAGCAGATGATTTTCGTAGCTGTTCTCATGAAGAAATGCAGAGACTGCCTCTCCGAATCCGCCGGAGAGTACATTTTCTTCCACGGTGACAAGGAGCGGATAACGCTCCGCCAGCTCGTGAAGCATTTCCTCATCCATTGGACGAATGAACCGCACGTTGACCAGTCCCGGCTCCACGCCCTGTTCTTCTAATAATGCAACCGCTTTCAGCGCTTCATCCATCATGTTGCCCACGGAGAGAATGACCACGCCTTCTCCCTCCCGGATACTCTCGCTTCTGCCAAGCTCCACCGGAGGGCGGTGATCCTTCAGTCCATCGAAGGCCTCTCCCCGCGGATACCGCATGGCCACAGGCCCGTCGTAATCCACGGCAAAGCGCATCATGTCCTCCATCTCATCCTTGTTTTTCGGAGCCATCAGCACCAGATTCGGGATGTGAGACAGATAGGAAATATCAAAAATCCCCTGATGGGTCTCCCCGTCGGCGCCCACCAGCCCGGAACGGTCCACGCAGAAAAAGACCGGAAGCTTCTGGATACAAACATCGTGAAGAATCTGGTCATAAGCTCTCTGCAAAAAGGAAGAATACACAGCCACCACCGGCTTCATGCCGGACGCCGCCATGCCCGCCGCAAATGTGACGGCGTACTCTTCTGCGATGCCCACGTCAAAAAACCTCTCCGAACAGACTTCCTTAAATGCGTTGAGTCCGGTGCCGGACGGCATGGCCGCCGTGATGGCCACCACATTTTCTTTCTCCCCGGCAATCTCCACAAGTGTCCGGGAAAATACATCCGTGTAACTGTCCGCCGTCTTCTTTTTAAGCGGCCGTCCTGTCTTTATATCAAACGGATCAATACCGTGGAACTTCTCCGGATTCTTCTCCGCGATGGGATATCCTTTTCCCTTTTTGGTCATCACGTGGATGAGAATCGGTCCCTCCATATGTTTGGCACGGTTGATGGCCTGGGTCATGGCAAAAATGTCATGGCCGTCCACCGGGCCGTAGTAGGTGATGCCCATATTTTCAAACAACATTCCCGGAATCAGGAGCTGTTTTATGGAGTCCTTGGAACGCCTGATGGTCCTTACCATGCTGTCTCCCACGCCGGGGATATTTTTGATGGCATTCTCCACGTTATCCTTGAACTCACCGTAGCTTTTCCGGTAACGGATGTCGTTGAGATACCGGCTCATGCCTCCCACATTTTCTGAAATGGACATCTTATTGTCATTTAAAATGACGATGATGTTCTTCTTTTTCTTCCGAAACAGCGCCAGATTATTCAGCGCCTCGTACGCCATGCCGCCGGAGAGCGCGCCGTCTCCAATGACAGCCACAATGGTCTCTTTCGTATTATTTAGATCTCTGGCCGCCGCAAATCCCATGGCCGCCGCGATGGACGTGGAACTGTGTCCCGTGCCGAAACAGTCGTACTCGCTCTCTTTCCGTTTCGGGAAGCCGCACATGCCGCCGCTTTTCCTCAGAGTGGCAAAGCCGTCCCGGCGTCCGGTCAGAAGCTTATGCACATAGGACTGATGCCCCACATCATAGATAATCTTATCTTCCGGCAGATGAAGACACAGATGCAGTGCCATCGTAAGCTCCACCACCCCCAGATTGGAGGCAAGATGCCCGCCGGTCTTACTGACATTTTCAATGAGGAAATCACGGATCTCCTGCGCCAGAACCGGGTAGTATTTTGCCGGTATTTTCTTTATATCATTCGCTTTTTGTATTCTGTTTAAAATCTGACCCATACGTTTTATCCTCCGGGCTCGTTTATTTTTTTCTTCCGCTCAGATACAGCAGGAGGTCACGAAGAAATGGATATTCCCGGTGCAGAGAATCAAAGGCGTCGATTGCCTCTTTGGTGTATTGTATCACATCTTTGCCGGACTGCTCCAGTCCTTTCATGGACACGTAGGTGTTTTTTTCATTTTTCTCGTCGCTTCCCACCGGTTTACCCAGCTCTTCCTGGGTGCTGGTCAGATCAAGGATATCATCCTGAATCTGGAAAGCGACGCCCGTTTTTCTGGCAATCTGCTCCACAGTCGCCACCTCTTCCTGCGACGCTCCCGCGAGCACTGCCCCGATCATCATGGCGCACTCGATGAGCGCCGCCGTTTTATTCTCGTGAATAAACAAAAGCTCCTTAAACGGAATCTCCCGCTGCTCGGACTCCACATCGGCCGTCTGTCCGCCGATCATGCCGTATATGCCCGGTTTTCTTGTGAGGATGGCAAATGCTCTGGCCGTGCGGATGTCCTCCTCCGTGCCGCGAAACGCCTTCGACGCCGTCTCAAAGGCATAGTTTAAAAGGGCGTCTCCCGCAAGGATCGCCATGGCCTCCCCATACACCACATGGGCGGTCTTTCTTCCTCTCCGGTAATCGTCGTTGTCGAGAGCCGGCAGATCATCGTGAATCAGCGAATACGTATGAATCATCTCGATGGCCGCCATAAACGGCTCGATCAGTGCACGGTCGGTGCCGCCGAACATCCGGTACGTCTCGTCCATCAGCATGGGACGGAGCCGTTTGCCGCCCGCCCGCATGGTATAATTCATGGCGCTTATCACCGTCTTCTGATATCCCTCTTCCTCTGGCAGATAAGAATACAGAATCTCTTCCACCTCTTTTGTTCTTTTTTCAATCTTCTCCTTCAGGGATGCTTCCATCTTTTCCCTCCTGTAATACAATAATCTCTTTCTCCGTTTTATCCAGGGTCTGACCGCATTTATCCAAAAGCTTCACACCCTTTTTATAATAATCCATGGAATCGGAGAGACTCAGCTCCGGGTCTTCCAGCCGGTTCAGGATCTCATCCAGTTCCTCAAATGCCTTCTCTATGGAAAACTTTGTCTTTGCCATCGTTTATTCCTCTTTCTGCTCTGTGGAAATGTCTTCTCTGCGCTGCCTCGTCTTCGCCCCGGAAGAGATTCCCCTTCTTTTCGTGACGGATACCGGCGTTACCTCCGCCTCACCGTCGGAAAAAATCAGCGAAAACGGCTCGTGCAGCGTAAGCTGTTCCACCGACGCCACCGGTCTCCCGGCCTTATCCTGTGCAAACACATACCCTCCGGTCAGCCTGGCCGTCGGCGACAGTCCGTGAAGCCGCTCCGTCCGGAGCATCAGCTCATGCCTTGCCTCCCTGAGCCGCGCGTCCATGGTCTGATGCAGACGCTCGCTTAGTGTCTGACAGAGCATCTTCTGTCTTAGAAGCTTCGTGCCGGGATGGCGGGCCTCCAGCAGGCGCTGCGCTCCCAGCAATCGCTGCCGGTATTCCTGCACCCGGTACAGCATCCGGCCGGCCAGTTCGTCCCTGTACCGGTCAAACTGCTGGATGATGGAATACACATCGGGGATCGCCAGCTCGCAGGCCGCCGACGGTGTGGCCGCCCGCACATCGGCGCAGTAGTCCGCGATGGTCATATCAATTTCATGGCCCGTGCCTGATATGATCGGCGTCCTGGCCTCATAGATGCTGTCCGCCACGATCCTTTCATTGAACGCCCACAAATCCTCAATGGAGCCGCCGCCCCGCCCGATAATAATAATGTCTACGCCGCTGTCGTCAAAATACCGGATGCCGCGGGCGATGCTCTCGGCCGCGCCCTCTCCCTGCACCTTTGCCGGGAAGAGATAGAGCTGCACGAACGGATTTCTCCTGGCAGCGATGCTCTTGATATCCTCGATGGCCGCTCCCGTGAGCGCCGTGACGATGCCGATACGCTCCGGATACGAAGGCAGCGGCTTCTTCCGTTCAAAATCAAAGTATCCAAGCTCTGAAAGCTCCCGTTTCAGCTGTTCATAGCGGACGTGGAGCTCTCCGGCGCCCGACAGCTCCAGCTCCTTTGCGTAAAGCTGATAAGAGCCGTCCCTCTCAAACACGGAAATATTGCCCTGCACGATGACCATCTGTCCATTTTCCAGGCGAAAATGAAGTCCCTTCGCCCGGTCGTTGGCAAACATCACACAGCGGATGGTGCTGTGCGCGTCCTTTAAAGTAAAATAAATGTGTCCTGAGGAATGGTATTTGCAGTTGGACACCTCTCCTTTTAAAAATATCTTTCGTAATGCGTAATCGCTGTCAAAAATCCGGCGAATGTATGAATTTATCTGTGAGACGGTAAATATCTGCTTCATGTTCTGTCCTGTACAAAAACAGGCGGCGCAAACTCCATATTCCGTTTTCACGCCGCCTGAAAGATTCTATCTTACTAAATTCAAAGTACCATTTACCGTGACCGCATCACCCGGGCGAACAGTCCGTCGTTCAAGATCTGACAGACTCCGCTCCCTGACCGGTCACTGCAAAGCATATGCGCAGATCTACGCCAGCTTGGCAAGAACCCCGTTGATAAAACGCGGCGCATCCTCGCTGCAATATATCTTCGCCAGCTCCAGAGCCTCATTGATGGCCACTCCCTTCGGAATGTCCTCATCCTTTTCCATCTCATACACTGCCAGCCGGAGAATCGCAAGCTCCGTCTTTCCAAGTCTCTCCAGACGCCAGCCGGTACATATCTTCATGATCGTGCGGTCAATCTCGTCCTGGATATCCAGAATCGCATCTACCTTGTTCCGGATGTACGCGCTGTCTGCCTCGCTGATATCCGGCTTCTCTTCCAAAAACATCTCCGTCTGTTCCTGCAGTTCTTCTCTGGTATTAAATTCTATGCGGAAAAGCAAGAGGAAGATACTCTCCCTCAGCTCTCTTCTGCTCATTTTCATGTAGGAACCTCCATCTATCTTCCTTCGTGTCTATTTTATGCCGCCCGCTGTTACCGCGGGTCAATATACAGTCCGCCTGCCCCGTTTTGCCGGGACGGCGGACCTTTTGTTATTCGCTTTCTGTCTGGATACCCGCGATGCGGATATTTACTTCATTTACCGTAAGTCCGGTCATGGTCTCAATGGCACCCTTCACCTTCTCCTGTACTTCCTTGGAAGTCTTCGGAATGCTGACGCCATACTGGAGGATCAGATTCAGATCCACATCCACCTGCTCGCCGTCGATGCTCACCTTCACGCCCTTGGAAAGGTTCTTCATGCCAAGCTTGCTGACGATCTCATTGGTAATATTGCCGGACATCTGCTGCACGCCGTCCACCTCGGTGGCCGCCAGACCCGCGATCACCGCGATGACTTCGTCTGCAATCTGCACCTGTCCCACATCCTCTATTTCATAACCGGAATGATTCACTTTATTCTCTTTATCCATGGAAACCTCCTTCTTGTGATACCTGCCATACCCATCTGTTTTCTATATATTTCTTCTTATAGTATAAACAAATGACATAGATTTATTTCCTATATTATAACAGACATCCCATGTTTTGCAACTTCTTTTTCCGACGGGAAAAAGCAGGGTGCCGGCCGGACAGAATGAGACACCTGGCACGCTGCCGCGCCCGGTCATCCGTGTCCTTGGCGGATGGTTATTTTGCGTAGGTGACTGTGACATCCGGGTCGCATTCCAGTGCTGACGATTCGCGGATGCGGGTATTGGAAAGATCCAGCTCCGTTAAACGGGTATTTTCACAAAGTAATTTCCGCAAATTTACATTTCTCTTTAAATTTAATTTCTCAAGATTCGTATTTTTGCAGCGCAGTACCTGCAAATTGGTGTTTGTCTTTACATTTAACTTTTCTAAATTGGTATTATCGAGACGAAGAGTCCTTAACTTTCTGCATCCTTTCACATTTACTTTCGTCAGATTCGGATTTTTGTGACAGTCTACTTTTATGAGATTTGGATTATTACTTAAATCTAAAGAAACCAGTTCAGTCCAGTAGCAGCTCAAGGTCTCCAGTTTCTTATTTTTGCTTAAATCCATCGAAGTGATTCCAGTCCTTCCTCCCCACCCTTCGATGGCACGCAGATTGGTACACCCCTTCAGATTCAGAGCGTCAATACAACTATCACACCCGCCTGTGATATATACTTCTCTCAGATTAGTACAATCCTGAAGATTGATTGTTCTCAGATAGTCGGTGATGGTGTAAATCTGCACTCTTTTTAACTTCTTAAAATTACTGAGATCAATCACCGATGCAGTAGCCTTCTGATAAATACCCTCACTCTCATCAAAGAACATTTCATCATAGTCAAAATTTTCCAGGTTGGTGAAATTCTCTATTCCTTTGATAGAATCAACATAATCGGAACTGTCAAAATGGATTTCCTTTACATTTGAAGCTTCTTTCCTGGAAAGATATCCGTCTCCATTGGTATCGGCATTCTTGGCATGCCATTTTAAATATGAGGAAAAATTGGTGTCATTGATGGCTACATCAGGTGACTTTGACGCCGCCTGCGCGGACACGCCCGCCCCCCAGCAGAAATACACAGGCCAGCGTAGTGAAAATGATTGGTTTCAGATGTTTTCTCATAGTGTGTTCCCCCTTCCCATGATATAAAACTACATACAACTCGAACCGTTATTCCGTTGTTTTCATTATACCATAATAAATCTTCTGTGCCGCTTGTTGTAAAAATCAGACCATGTTTTTGTAAAAATCAGACTTTTCTTCGTAAGTCAGGCAGGAAAAGCTCGGCAATTCAGTATTCATAGTCTAATACTCCAGACATGTCTATGTAATCTCCTTCCATTTATAGGCATGAAATTCTTCACTGGCAGTGTCTGGGCCTTCCTGTTCTGTGGTACTTTCCGGAGCGGATTCAATGGTGACATTATCGGAGAAAAACTGAAGGCTTAACCGGCGTAGTCCTTCCCGGATATCATCACTGGCAAGTGCAGCCCCGGATACTCCCAGCATGAGCAGAGCCACAATCGCGATATATCTGCGGTATGACCAGGGAGAAGGGTGATTTTTCCGTTTATGATCCAGCTGTTGTAGAAAAGGTTCATCTTCATTGGCGGCATCCGATTGATTATGTACGGTAAATGCATCGGCCGATGCAAACACCCGGTTCATTTTCTCATGGAATTCCGGGCTGAAAATATGAGGGGCTTTCGTTGCTTTTTCGTTCTGTTCCTGAAAGTCTTCTTCGACCACCAAGCGGGCCGCTTCTTCCAGAATGGCGTCCGTCAATCTTGCTTTCCTCATGTTCAGATATACCCCCTTTCCCTTAACTGTTTCTTCAGCTGCTCCCTGGCACGTTTTGCGATCTGCCGTACATTTTCCGGTTTCAGATCCAGGGTTTCGGCAATGTCCCTGCCTTTCATTTTGTTGTAGTATTGCAGCAGGAGAACCTGCTTGTAAGGGTAGTCCATCTGTTGGATCAGATTCTTGACCTGTTCGGTCATTTCCTTTCCGATGAAATCTGATTCGATATCGTCGTTAGAAACAGCCCAGGCACTTTCCGACTCCATATCGCGAAGTATCGTTTTCTTTTGCTTTCGCAGTGAATCAATACAAAGGCGGCGAACAATGGTCGCAAGATAATTCCATGTCTTCATGGATGCCTGTTCATCTACGTTGTCTATATGGTCGATCAATATCAAAAATGTTTCATGCACAACGTCCTCGGATGCGGCATGGTCTTTCAGTATCTCAAAGGCTGTACTGTAAAGTGGCTGGAAGTACCTTTGATAAAGTATGACAAATTTATCTTTGTCCTGTTGTGTATTTAATAATTGTAAATAATGTATCATAAGAGCTCCCTGATATATTTACCCCTCTATAATATAAACGGATGAGGAAGGGGTTTTGTGACAAAAAAATTGAATTTTTTTCAATAAATTTTTTTGATTGCAATACTTTATTTTATTAATATTATTTTATGTTTTTAATAAATATAAAATAACCTTTTATCAGCCACGCTGTTTATGATGCATAGTGTATAATCCGAAGTTTTTATCAGAACTTTTTGACTTCCTGTAACTTCTGATATACAATTATGATAATTCCTATTATGAGTATGAATAACGGAGGAATCAGCGCCATGTTAGAAGATGCTAAAATTGAGAACACCAACCAGCTGGAATTTGCTGTTTTTTGTATCGAAAACATTGCAATCAGGCTTGAAAAAAATGCTGAAGAGATCTATAAAATGCTAACAGAAGAAAGCAATATATTGTCCGGCTACATCATACCTGAATATGAAATGCTGCATACGCAGAGCAAAGACTACATTATTGATGACATTATCAGCTTAATGCGGGAAAGAGGTATTGAAGTATGACAAAATGGCGCAAAAAATTCAAGTAGTGCGAGTCAGATTTCATCCTAACTTACAGCTTTGTTTCCGGAGCTGGCAAAAGCAGAGCCCCCGCTTCACAGATTGAATTCTGTGGAACAGGGGCTCCGTTATTGTATGTGCTTCCCGTTTTATGTCCGAGACTATCGCGTCGCGTCAGCTTCCCGTTTTATGTCAGAGACTATCGCATCAACTTCCTGACACGTTCATCCGGCTGATGACAATCTGGCTGACAGTGCAGCCTGTTTTCCGGGTGACGATGTCTTCAATCTGCGCCCGGTCTGCCTGACTGAGTTCGTTGTAGTTTAACACCACGTCCACGCTGTCTTCGCCGATGGAGACTACGGAGTCTCCGTACCCTTTGGTGTCCAGAAGCTGTTCGGCTGCCGCTTCTTTCTCGATAACTTCGGCCAGCTTGGTGAGTTTTGCCACGGCGTCTTCTTTTTCGCTGTCGCTTAAAGATTCATTTTCTATGATCTCGTTCAGAGAGTCCCGGGTCTTGGAGCGGGTCTGCTCCCGTTCCATCTTGGCTCCGGCCACGTATTCTCCCACCTGCGCCTGGGTCAGCACAGCGTCGCCGATGGTCTCGGTTTCTTCTGTGGGAATCTCATCGTCCACTTTTTCACTGATGAGGGAATCGCCGTCGGATATGTCCATGGTGTCGATGGTATCCAGGGATTCCTCCGCATTTTCGTAACTGGCGGTGGACGGCGCCTCTGATTTTGTGAAGTTCAGATACCCGGCTACGGCAATCATAATGGCCAGGGATGTGATCGCGATCTGATTGCTCTTAAATATTTTTTTCATTGATGGACCTCCATTTTTAAAACCTTGATGCGATTAACAGATATTCCAAATAGAACCTGTGCGGCCTCGGTAACCGACGCGGCCACCGTGTTGTTGTCTGCCCCCTCGCAGGCGATGACTACGCCGGCGATCTCCGGTTCCAGCTCCTTGATCACGTACGGCGCTGACTCCCCGTTCTCATCGGAGAGAACCGTTTCATTTTCACTTCTGCTGCTCTGCCGCTCGTTTTGTGTCCCATCGGAGGTTTCTGTCTCCGTTTCCAGTTCCTCCGTGTCATCTTTATTCAGAACTGATTCTCTGGAAGCTTGTAAAGTGATCATCACCTCCACCTGTCCCACCCCGTCAACATTTTCCAGGATATGTACTAATTTATTTTCGAGACTCTCAATATATGCTTCATTTTCGCTGACTGCCGCAGTATTTTGTGTCTCTGTGGTCTCATCCGGCGCAGCTCTCGCCCGCCATTCCGAAACATTGGTCACCAGGAGGATGACTCCGGCAATGGCAATGAGGAGAATCTTTTCCACACCAAAATCCTTCAGCGTTATTTTTCTGCGTTTTTTCTTTTCCATACCGACTCCCGTCTTTCCTGTGCATGCGCCCGCAGGCGTGTGAATATTATCACCGGCAGTACCGGCGCTTTAATACCCGCCTCGCTTTATTTCAGTCACGTATCGTTATATCTATATTCGAGGATTCCAGATTATAGAATTCCATCAACGCTTCCCGAAGATCATGAATCTGCGGCGTCTCCCCCTCCTCTCCTGTCTCCTTCCCTTCGACGTCAAGTTCCTTTATGGCGCTTCCGTCGGTTTCCCAGCGGACGCGGACTTCGGTCACCTCAATGAAAAAAGAAGCGGCGAGCTCTGTCACCTGCTTCTGTATCGTGTCGTCATATTCCTCCTGAATGTCCTTTTTCATGCCCTGCAAATCCTCCGACTGCTCGATAACCTGCCATTCGTTTTTCAGCTGATTGATAATGTAGGAGGCGTCCATATACTGTCCGGCTCCCGCCAGGTCGATGAGGGGCTTCATCAGACAAAGCATCATAAGAAAGCCAGAGAAGAACCGGAGGTAGCTTTCATATTTTGTTTTCTGAATAAAGCTGTCACAAACAAGCAGGAGCACATTCATATAGAGAATAGTTTTCAGCCAGTCTTTAAAGTATTCCGTGGGATGCACCTCCTTTTTAGCGGGCCGATACAGCCGGCGTTCTCCTGTGCCGTGTTCCGTTGCCGCTCTTGCCGGCCGCCGGCTCACACTTTGTTGGTCGCCAGAGACGTGACCGCGATGGTGAGAATAAACAGCGCCGCGGTAATCCCTAAAGTATACACGAGAAGGATGCCGCTTTTTTGTGCCGCGCTGATACAGCGGATGAAACGCTCGTCCGCCACCGGCTCCAGCAGGATGGACAGGAGCAGGTAGAACAGGCAGTACAGCAGCAGCTTGATGATGGGGATTGCCAGCAACAGAAGGATAAAAATAATCGCCGTGGCTCCCATGGTATTTTTTATCATGATG
>ERZ1643247.652-NODE-652-length-40283-cov-149.263672_pt1 | contig 40283 bp, 32 predicted proteins | sample MGYA00579264_ERZ1643247 | MGnify/ENA primary metagenome ERZ1643247 (study PRJEB29033, sample SAMEA4952262) | chicken gut metagenome | biome: Broiler Chicken; feature: Gastrointestinal Tract; material: Caecum | place: Ireland | collected 2018 | study: Broiler... | reverse complement strand
TTCGGCGGGGCAGCTTTTCCGTTATTATTATCGCGGAAAATTATTTGCGTTTTTCGCGTTTTTCCTTCATTTCCGCTTTGCGCTCCTTTTCGGCGGCCGCGGCAGCTTTATCCTTCGGCTTGATGAGCAGCAACACTACGATGCCGATCAGGCACAGCACGCCGATGCCGAGGAATACCAACGAAAGAATGTTGTTCTCCAACCAATCGGTCGAACCGGGAATTTCAACTGAATTCGAAGCAATTTGGACATATTTGGAAGCCGAAACCATCGGATAATTATCCGCCGTAACGCGAACGGTAACTTTGTAAATGCCGCGCTCCTGCGGAATAAAGCTCAAAGACGAATCGGGATCCCACGAATAGTCATTGTTGTTATTTTCGTCGTCATCGTCGAGCGACTCATCGTATTTATTGATGATCACCCAAGTGCCGAGGCTGTTCGTTCCGTCTGCCTGTTCCGCGGCGCGGATCTCGTCGAGCGTGTATGTTTTGTTAGAATCCGTCGGCACAAAGTATTGGAGAATATAGTTCTCCGAATACCCGCTGACGCCGATGATCTCAAAGTCAGCGATGGAATAGGTCGCATCGACGTAACCGGGATCTTCTTCCTCGTCCGACTCTTCAATGACGGGCCCGCTGTAATACACCGTAAAGGTAAACGAGCACAAATTTTTCGCATCGAATACGTTGTCGGTTGTGATATCCTTTTCGGTATAATTGCCCTTTTCGCCAAACCAACCCGTCATGGCGCGTCCGGCGCTGTTCGTGGGCACGACGCGGAATTCGTACGTCCCTTCATTTGTGAGTTCGATGCGCAATTCATCGTATGAACCGTTTATCGTGCTGACGCTCGACGAGTTCGTGGAACGGTAATAGACGGTAAAGTCCATATCGGTGTAACCGCAGGTCACATCGGTGATGTAGGCTTTCAGGGAAGGCAGATAGAAGTACGCGCCCGTGCCGACCTGGATACTGTTCCCCTCGCCGTCGACGGCGGCCTCTCTCACCGCGGTCTGATACTCCGTTGCGGCGAACGTTGAAACATATTCATCGCCCGACAGTTCCATGAACGCCATGACCGGACGGGTTGTTTCGTTTTCCGCATTCACGACGGGGATAAACCCGTCAGCGTCGGCCTGCGCGTACCATTCGATGAAGTAATAGGCGGAAGTTTCGCCGTCGCTCAATTCGTAGGCGATGCTGACGCGGCGGTTTTCCGTCTTATCGCCGTTATTGTCTACAAAGTCTTTCTGCCAAAAGACGGTATTGCTCGCAAGTTCGGTATACCCCTGCAAAGCGCCCTCTTCGTTAAAAGAGCGTTTTTCCTCGCCGTTTTCGACGGGGATATAATAATATTCGTCGGTCGTCACGCCGGATGTGGCGCAGACGTCGATGGTGACCGTTTCGATATCGATCTCAAAGCCCAAATAGAGCTGGCGGATATCGCTGTCCACCACGAGCACGGGGGCCTGATCGTCGGTGACGTCGCCCTCCGCATCGATCGCAAAACTTTGGCCGTTGAGCCTTTGGATGGTGAAGTTGACGCCCGTATCCTCCTCGCTGCCTGCCGCGGCGGAAACTGCCGAGAAAGCGAGCGGGGTGATCGGCGTATCCGCCGAAGACGACGCATATTGGGCATAGTATTTGCCGATATTGGTGAAGCACAGTTCCTCATCGTCCGCATTCACCAAGGGAGAACCATTAAGCGCGACGACGAAATTGCCGTTCGTATCGTCGGAGGCAAAACCTATGGCGATGCTGTCCGCATCCGCCTCGGCGACGGTGGCCGTTGCGGCCGTTCCGTTGACGGAAACGGCGAGATCGCCGCTGTCATCGGGCGTAAAAGTGATCTCGTTGACGGTTTTGCCCTCCTTGCTCATGGAGAACTGCGTGGTTTCCATGCGGACGGTAAAACTTTCGAAAGAAGACGTATCTTCAAAACCGATCACAAGGCTGAAATAAGCCAAAGTACCGTCGAACGCATTATCGGCGGTCGTATCGTTGCTCTCGAACCATTTGAGCGCGAGGTTGCGGCGATAGCGGACGGAACCGTCTTCCCCGATGTTGTAGGTGAGATAGGTGGTGCTATCCGCCGAATAATCGGGCGTTACATCCTGCGCGTTGCTGGTATCGAAGATGTTGGTGCGGCTGACGGTTTTTTCCGCCGCCGTCAACATAAACGAGGCGCACATAGCCGCCATGCACAGCGCAAATGCGGCGATCAATGCAAATAAGCCCATTCTCTTTCTGCTCATACTTTGCTCCCAAACTCGCAAATTAGTATCACGGGGTTTTCGCGCGTAAAGGCGCACTTCTCCCCGAAAAATGCTTGTACCTGATTATTTTACATTATATGCGTATTTTTGTCAAACGCATTTTTTCGCTTTCGCCAAATTTTTAACAAATTGCCCCGCCTTTGCGCCGAATTTTACAATTCAATCACAAATCGTAGATCTTCGAAAGGTCAAAATGCTTCCACGGCGCCGCATCTTCGGGCGGCCCCGCCATAAAGCGCAGCCGCTCTTTCGTTACCGGGTGCGTAAAAGTGAGCGAATACGCCCACAGCGCGAGGTTGCCCTTCTTCGCGTTTTCGCCGCCGTAACGCATATCGCCGTACACGGGCGTTCCGATGTTCGCCATCTGCACGCGGATCTGGTGCGTGCGGCCTGTGTGCAGCTTGACCTCGACGAGCGAACAGCCGCCCTTTTCCTCTTTGACGAAGTATTCGAGCGACGCCATCTTTGCCCCGTCGGTCGTGGGCGGGCAGACGTAGACCATGTTGTTGACGGCGTTCTTTTTGAGGTAATTGACGAGCTTTGCCTGCGGTTCTTTCGGCACACCCGCCAAAACCGCCAGATACCGCTTTTCAAAATCGCCGCTGCGCATCTGCTCGGAGAGGCGCGCCGCCGCCTTGCTCGTTTTGGCGAACACCATCACGCCGCCCGTGGGCCTGTCCAGCCGATGGACGAGCCCGACGAATACGTTGCCCGGCTTTTGATACTTTTCCTTGATATAGCGGCGCACCTGTTCGAGCAGGTTATCGTCGCCGCTCTCGTCGCCGCACGCGGGCAGGCCCTGCGGTTTCAACGCGACGATGATGTGATTGTCCTCGTGTAAAACGGTAAGTTCATCCATGAACAAAAATCCCTCCTGCGCCGCAGGGCAGAGGGATCCCCTCCTCGGTGGGCAGCCCCACCTCGTAGGCGTCGATACTCCCGATGTGCCCTTGCAGGCAGAGTTTTAAAATATTGTGCAGCACCATCGGCTGCAACCCCGTGGTGTAGCTGTTGATGAGAAAAAAGAGCGGCTCGTCTGAGAGCACCTGCGCGCAAAGGCGCACAAACGGGAAGAGGCTCTCCTCGATCTTCCACATTTCCCCGCCCGGCCCGCGGCCGTAAGAGGGCGGATCCATGATGATCGCATCGTACTTATTCCCCCGCCGTATCTCCCTTTGAACGAATTTTTTGCAGTCGTCCACAATATAGCGGATGCCGCTGCGGATACCCGAAAGGCGCGCGTTTTCGCCCGCGCGCTCGACCATGCCTTTCGCCGCGTCGACGTGCGTGACCTCCGCGCCCGCCTTGGCGCACGCGACCGTCGCCCCGCCCGTGTAGGCGAACAGGTTCAAGACCTTGATCTTGCGCCCCGCGCCCTTGATGAGCGAGGACATACGGTCCCAATTGACCGCCTGTTCGGGAAAAAGGCCCGTATGCTTGAACCCCATCGGCTTGATCTTGAAACGCAGGTCTTTATAGCCGATCTCCCACTCGTCGGGCATCGGCTTGCGGAACTCCCACGCGCCGCCGCCCTTGTCGCTGCGGCGGTAGACGGCGTTGATGCCGGGATAGGAAAAGAGGTCTGCCTGTGCCTCCCAGATGACCTGCGGGTCGGGGCGCAGGAGCACAACGTCTTTCCATTTTTCCAGCTTATAGCCGCCGCCCGTGGCGATGATCTTATAATCCTTCCAATCTTCTGCGATATGCATGGTTTTTACCTCACGAAAATCTCGGCAAGCCGATGCCTGCGATTTTCCATGTGAGTAATTCGTTACTTGTTTTTTATCACGGTAAGGGTCGCCTTTTCGTCGCCGAAATCCCACTCCTTGGTATAGCCCTCGGCGCTGCCCGCCTCGATGCCGTCCGCCAAAACGACTTTGGCGATCTCCGCTCTGTGGCCTTCGAGCACCTTGGCGGTCTGCCCTTCCGCTGCGTAGTACACGCGGATGCGGTCGGTAACTTCAAACCCCGCCTCTTTGCGCATGGTCTGCAATTTGGAGATGAGTTCGCGCTCGATCCCCTCGTCGATGAGTTCGGGCGTGAGCTTTGTATCCAGCGCCACGGTGATGCCCTTGTCGCTCGCGGAAACATAGCCCGCCGCGCTCTCGGTGGAGATGAGCAGATCTTCCTCGCAAAGCTCCACTTCCGCTCCGGATATCTCCGTCTTATAGGTGCCGCCGTTTCGGACCGCCGCCACGACCGCGGCGCCGTCGCACGTTTCGAGGAAGGCGCGGATGCCGTTGAGAAGTTTTCCGTACTTCGGGCCCAGCGTTTTCATCTGCGGTTTGAGTTTATAGGTGATGAGCGAGGCGGCATCCTTTGCCTCTTTCATCGCTTTGATATTCAATTCGTCCAGAATGACGCCTTTCAGCTCGTCGTTCAAATCGAGGTCGCGCTCGGTCGCCACGATCATCTCCGCGAGCGGCTGGCGGTTTTTGAGCGAACCCGCGTTGCGCGCGGCGCGGCCCAAAACGACCACTTCGAGCACAGAATCCATGCCCTTTTCCAGCTCCTTATCGATCGCGGACTCGTCGCAGACGGGGAAAGCGCACATGTGCACCGATTTAGGCGCATCTTTATAGAAGTTCGGCACGAGGTTTTGGTACATCTGCTCGGCGATGAACGGCGTGAACGGCGCGGTGAGTTTGGCGAGGGTAACGAGAACGGTATACAGCGTGGTGTATGCCGCCGCCTTATCCTCCGTCATCTCCTTGCCCCAATACCGCTCGCGGCCGCGGCGCACATACCAGTTGGAAAGAACGTCTACAAAGTCCTGCAAGGCGCGCGCGCTTTCGGTGATGGCGTACTCGTTCAGCCCCTTATCCACCGTTTGGATGAGGGTATTGAGCTTGCTGAGGATGAATTTATCCATCAGCGTGAGTTTGCACTTTTTGAGGTCGTACTTGCTCGGATCGTATTTATCGATATCCGCGTACAGCACGAAAAAGGCGTAGCTGTTCCACAGCGGGCCCATGTAACGGCGCTGCGCCTCGGAGACAGCTTCGGGATAGAACCGCGAAGGGATCCACGGCGCGCTCGACGTATAGAAATACCAGCGGACCGCATCGGCGCCCTGCTTATCGAGAACGCTCCACGGATCGACGACGTTGCCCTTGTGTTTGGACATTTTTACGCCGTTTTTATCGTTGACGTGCCCCAAAACGATGCAGTTTTTGAAAGGAGCCTTGCCGAACAAAATCGTCGAGATGACGAGCAGGGTGTAGAACCAGCCGCGCGTCTGGTCGACCGCCTCGGAGATGAAGTCGGCGGGGAAAGTTTCGTCGAACAGGTCCTTGTTTTCAAACGGGTAATGGTACTGCGCGAAGGGCATGGAACCGGAATCGAACCAGCAGTCGATGACCTCGGGCGTGCGCTTCATCGTGCCGCCGCACTCGCACTCGAAGGTGCAGCCATCGATATACGGGCGGTGCAGTTCGATGTCGCCCGAAATGCCGCACTTTTCTTTGAGTTCCGCCTTACTGCCGATGACGTGTACCTTGCCGCACTTTTCGCATACCCAAACGGGCAGCGGCGTGCCCCAGTAGCGGTCGCGCGAGAGCCCCCAGTCGATGACGTTTTCGAGGAAGTTGCCCATGCGCCCCGTTTTGATCGTTTCGGGCATCCAGTTGACGGAATTGTTGGCTTTGATGAGTTCGTCTTTGACCGCCGTGACCTTGATGAACCAGCTCTCGCGGGCGTAGTACAGGAGCGGCGTGTCGCACCGCCAGCAGTGCGGATAGCTGTGTTCGTACATGAGTTCCTTGAACAACAGCCCCTTCTCTTTGAGCATGGCGATGATGCCCTTGTCCGCTTTTTTGACGAACGTACCCGCGAAATCGGTGACGGCAGGCTTGAAGCAGCCGCGCTCGTCCACCATGTTGACGACGGGCAGACCGTATTTCTGCCCGACGCGGTAGTCGTCCTCGCCGAAGGCGGGCGCGATGTGTACGATGCCCGTGCCGTCCGTCAGCGTGACGTACCCGTCGCAGACGACGTAGTGCGCCTTTTCGCGGTAGCTGCCCTCCGCGTACGGGAAGAGCGGCTCGTACTCCGCATATTCATATTCCTTGCCCTTTTTGACGGACAGCGTTTTATACGTCCCTTCCCCGAACAGCGAGGCAACGAGCGCCTGCGCCAGAACGTAATGCGCGCCGTCCTCCGCCTCGATCTCGGCGTAATCCTCGTCGGCGTTCATGCACAGCGCCACGTTGGAAGGGAGCGTCCACGGCGTGGTCGTCCACGCGAGGAACCAGCTGTTTTCCAAGCCCTTGCGCCTGAAACGGACGAAGACGGAGGTCTCCTTTACGTCCTTATACCCCTGCGCGACCTCGTGCGAGGAGAGCGCGGTGCCGCACCGCGGGCAGTACGGAACGATCTTGTGCCCCTTGTACAAAAGGCCCTTTTTCCAGATCTCTTTGAGCGCCCACCACACCGACTCGATATACTTGTCGTCGTAGGTGACGTACGGGTTGTCCATATCCGCCCAGTAACCGACGCGCTCAGACATTTTTTCCCATTCGCCCTTGTATTTCCAAACGCTTTCCTTGCACTTTTTGATGAACGGCTCGATGCCGTACTTTTCGATGTCCTGCTTGCCGTCCATGCCGAGGAGCTTTTCCACCTCCAGCTCGACGGGCAGGCCGTGCGTATCCCAGCCCGCCTTTCTGAGGACGTGCTTGCCCTTCATCGTCTGATAGCGGGGAATGATATCCTTCATCACGCGCGTGAGGATATGCCCGATGTGCGGCTTGCCGTTCGCCGTCGGGGGGCCGTCGTAGAAGGAGAACTCTTCCCCTCCTTCGCGCTCTTTGATGCTGTCTTCAAAGACGTTGTTCTCTTTCCAAAAATTGGCGATCTCCTTTTCGCGCTCGACGAAATTCATCGCCGTATCCACTTTGGAATACATCTTTTTGTCCTTTTCCATTTCGTTCTCCTTCAAGGCGTTCCCGCTTTTCGGACCGCAGGCAGGATGCGGCAAAAAAATATCCCTCTCGTTTTCGGAAAACAAAAGGGACCACCAAAACATACTGCCATACGCCCTCTTTGTTAACGCGGAAGAAGTGACCGCGCGCGGAACTACTCTCAAAAATTTCGCCCCGCGGACTGAAAGGGGATACTGCCCTGCGCCCCGAACGCCGCCTTTCACCTGCCGCGGCTCTCTTTCGGAACGGGTTTCGCAAGGAGCTTGTCCTTTATAAACGCCCGTATTTCGTTTCGACACTATTGTAACAGGGGCGGCGCCGTTTGTAAAGCGATTTTGCGCCCCTGTTGCAAAACCGCGCCGATTTTTTCCCTCCGCCGCCGCATATACCTTTTGCCGGAGCGCGTTATTTGTAATCCTCCAACAGCTTGTTGAGGTGCGGCAGGTCTGCGGCGGTGATAAAATTGACGACGCGCTCCCCCGCACGGCCGTTTTCAGACACGCACACCGCGAGCAGTTTGCGGTTTTCCTCGAACGCATCGACGATCTCTTGCAGAGAGTCCTTTTTTCCTATATATTTATAATAGACGAACAGATCGGATTCCGAAAGTATGTCGGATACCGCCGTTCCGCCGAGCCATGCGTCGGCACTCAAACCGCGCGCGAGCACGCCGCCGAGTTCGCGCAAAATGCGCCGGTTGTTGGCTATGCCGATCATGCGCTTGCCGCGGTAGACGGGAATATTCGAATACCCCGTGCGCGCCATGAGCATGACTGCCTGTTTGAGGGAAATTTCCGCCTCGATGCTGACGATGCGCTTATCCTGCAGCGTTTCCCCCACCGTGGGCGGGGAGCAAAGCAGGCGCTCGATGAGCTGAATACTTTCCACCACGTCGTCGCAGGGCACGGCGATGATGCGCCCGTCCGTGCTTTGATGCACGATGGCGTTGCGCAGGCGCGCATAATCGGCGAGTTCGTTCTCATACCGCCGCACAATGGCGTTTTTTTCCGCACTGCGGCGCACTACATCGGTAAACGGCTGCGACGGCTTGAAACCGTACAATTCGCGCAGCTGCGCGTCGATCTTGTTATAACTCGCGATAAATTCCGTCGCGTTGCGCGTATCCATGTGTTTTCCCTCCGCCCTGCATCCGTTGCATCTATTATAGCACAAAGCGGCGCTCTTGAAAAGGGTTTTTTCGAAATCAATAATCTTCTCTCTTTTTTTGGGAAAGGGCGCGCGTGCGCACGGTGGTCAGGCGGTATTCGCGCGCGGGAACAAACTCGAAATCGCACTCGCGCCGCGCGGCGCGCATACGGATATCCCCGTCGGGCGAGGCGATCTGCGCGATCCCCGCCGCGCACATACATACGTTGACGCCCGAAGAAAACGCGCACGCGCGCATCATCAGCTGCGGCACGGCATCCTCCGCCGCGCCGAACACGCTGACGATCACGTCGGCATCGAACAGGGCGAGCGACTCGCACACCGAGGGGAAATACAGATCTTCCCCCACGCACAGGCCGATCTTTCCCGCGGCCGTTTCGTACACTTTCAGATGGGCGCCGCTCTTGAATTCGTTCGGTTCGGTGACGTGCAGCATATCCGCAACGCCTAAAATGCGCCCCTTTTCCGCGATGGCCGCGCTCTTGTGCCGCACCCCGCACGAATCGGTAAAACAACCCGAAACGACGGTACAGCCCGCCTCGCGGCTCAAGATCGCCATATCCTCCAGCTTTGAAGTTTCCCCCGCCAATTCGCGGCGGTAATCCACTTCGCCCAAGCCGTCGAACCCGAACACGAGCAGATCGCAGTCTGCGCGCTTAGCGCCTTCCCAATACTCGTTGAGGCTGCCCTCCGTAACAAAACGAATTTTCATAATCCCTCCCGCCATAATCCATTATAGCGGCAACGCGCCCGTTTTGTTACAATCCTCAAAAAATGTCGCCGCCCGCACGCTAAAAAATGAAGCGGTTTCATAATAAAATGTTTTTTATCTCTTTTTTCGGCAAACGGCGCAGATTTGCTTGCAAATACCGGCAAATATGTTATAATTCCTATCGGGAGAGCATCCTGAAAAAGAAATACGGAGAGTTTATGCAACGAAAAATACGGCTTACGCCGGTCAGGCTTTTGGTGCTCGGCTACCTTGCCGTCATTCTCATTGGGACACTTTTGCTCATCATACCGTTCGCATCGAAGATCACGGGCAGCGCCTCCTTTATGGACGCGCTGTTCACGACCGTTTCCGCGTCCTGTGTGACGGGGCTGATCGTGCAGGACACGTTTACGCACTGGTCTTTATTCGGCCAAATCGTTATCCTGCTGCTCATTCAGATCGGAGGCATCGGCTTTATGACCGTCGTGTTCCTCCTGCTGCGCTTGGGCAAAAGAAAGATCGGGCTGAAAGAGCGCACGTTCATGCAGGAATCGGTGAGCGCCCCCGTGCTGAGCGGCATGGGCAGGCTTACGACGACCATCCTTTTCGGCACACTGCTCTTTGAGGGCGTCGGGGCTTTTATCCTATGTTTCCGGTTCGTGCCGGACTTCGGGTGGGGACAGGGTATCTGGATCGCCGTGTTCACGTCCGTTTCCGCCTTCTGTAACGCGGGATTCGACCTGATGGGCGGTAAATACGGCGAATTTTCTTCCATGACGCACTATTCGGGCGATCCCATCGTCTGTTTGACCATTCCCCTGCTCATCATCATCGGCGGACTCGGATTTTTCGTTTGGCAGGACATCAAACGGAACCGTTTCCGTTTCCGCAAATATGAACTGCACACAAAACTCGTGCTCATCATGACGGCCGCGCTCGTCATTCTGCCCACGGCGATCATCATCGTCGCGGAAGACGACCTGCCTTGGGGGGAACGCATCCTCTCCTCCTTTTTTACGGCGGTAACGCCCCGCACGGCGGGATTCAACGTACTGCCGCTTTCGGGGCCGAGCGTGAAATCGGTAACGCTGTTTTTGACCATCGTACTTATGATAATCGGCGGCTCCTCCGGCTCGACGGCGGGCGGTATCAAGACCAATACACTCGCGATCCTCGGCCTTTCCGTCATCTCCCTCCTGCGCGGCAAACGTTCGGTCGAATGTTTCGGGCGGCGCATCGACGAGGAAAACGTGAAAAACGCGGCGCAGTTCGTTACCGTATTTTTGACGCTCATCGTCGTAGGAACGGTGCTCCTGTGCCTGTTTGAGGAACATAACCCCGCCTTTGAAGAACAGCCCGTTTCGGTAACGGCGGCACTGTTTGAAGTTGTTTCGGCGATCGCAACGGTGGGGCTTACGACGGGCATCACCCCCTCGCTCACCCTCGGTTCGCAGATCGTGCTGTGTGTTCTGATGTTTTTAGGGCGCGCCGGCTGCATGACGGTAATGCTTTCCTGGCGCACGCCCAACGCGCCCGCCGCGGAACTTCCGCTCGAAAAGGTGCGCGTCGGATAACCTATTCGCAAATTTTGTTTCAAGCTGTTGAAACAAAATTTCGTGATTTTGCGGGCTCTGCCCTATATCCGCGATTTATAAGGGCACGCATATTATAAAATCGCGGATATTCAACCTTTCCGTGAGCCGAGGTATCGGCAAATTGAGGGCAATGGCAAAAATCGTGGTTTTTGCCATTGCGAGTAATTATTCAACTTGCGAAAATCTCGGCGAGCCGTCGCCGAGGCTTTCGTGGCATTTATTTGTTTGTCTTTTAAAAAGTGAGGAATATTTTTTATGAAATCGGTACTTATCATCGGGCTCGGCAGGTTCGGGACCTATATGGCGAAAAAATTCACCGAGCTCGGCAACCATGTAATGGCCATCGACGTAGACGAGGAAAAGGTGAACGAAATACTCCCCTATGTGACCAGCGCGCAGATCGGGGATGCATCTAAACCCAACGTACTCGAAAGTTTGGGGATCGATAACTTCGATATCTGCGTGGTATCGGTGGGCGAAAACTTTCAGGCGTCGCTGGAAACGACGTCGCTCTTAAAAGAGGCGGGGGCAAAGTTCGTGCTCTCGCGCGCCTCCACCGAGATACAGGCAAAATTTTTGCTGCGAAACGGCGCGGACGACGTTGTATTCGCCGAAAAAGAGATGGCGGAACGCCTCGCCGTGAAGTACAGCGCAAACAATATTTTCGACTATATCCAGCTCACGCCCGAATATGCCATCTACGAGATCCCCACGCCCAAGGCTTGGGAAGGAAAGACCATCCGCGACAAGGGCGTGCGCGCAAAATACAACCTGAACATTTTGGCGATCAAACGGGGCAGCAACCTCGTGCCCCTCCCCGCCCCCGACTATGTGTTCAACAGCACGGAGCGCATGATCGTCATGTGCCGCCGCGCCGACGTGGATAAACTCGTGCACTGACGCCCGCATCGAAAGCTCGGCGAACGGCAACGGATCTTTCATCTCCTTTTACTTTAATTTTTATCCCATTGTTATTGACGAATGACTTTGAGCCGCCCGTATTCGGGCGGCTTTTTTGCATAAAAAACGCCCCCGCGAAAGCAAAATTGCTTTCGCGGGGGCGCACAGTTTTTCAAAGAGAAAATGCTTACTTTTGCACCGTTTTTCCGTGTTTTGCATACAAACGGATAAATATCTTTGAAATTTCCACCGCGATGAGCGGGAAAACGGAAAGCCCGATGCAGATGAGCCATTCCGTCCAGCCGATATACACGAGGTCGAACAGGCGCATCAGCGGAGGCACGAATACGACCAGCGCGACGATCGCCGCCGATGCAAGCAGCGCGATGGCGAGGAATTTGTTGTGCCCCTGCCCGCGTTTGAAGATGGAATCGGTATTCGAACGCTGGTTGAGCGCGTGCGAAAGCTGCGAAACGGACAACACGATAAAGGTCATCGTCATCGATTCGTCGTGATTTTCATAGACGAGCATACCGATCCAATACGCCGCGAGCGCCGCCGCCGAAATGAACAGCCCGTGCAGCACGATGCGGTAGATCATGCCGCGCTCAAAAAGCGTGCCGCTCTTGATGGGTTTATGTTTCATGATATTCGCGCTCGCGGGATCGACGCCCAGCGCCACGGCGGGCAGCGAGTCGGTCGCGAGGTTGATGAGCAGGATATGCACCGCCAAAATGGGCATCTGCCAACCGAACACGACGGCGAGCAAAAGGATAAGTATCTCCGCGATATTGCCCGCCACGAGGAATTGGATGACCTTTTGAATATTGCGGTACACCCGCCGCCCCTCGCGGATGGCGTATTCGATGGTGGTAAAATTATCGTCCAAGAGGATCACGTCGGCCGCATCTTTGGCGACGTCTGTGCCCGTGATGCCCATGGCAACGCCGATATCCGCCTCTTTGAGCGCCGGAGAATCGTTTACGCCGTCGCCCGTCATGGCGGCGACTTCGCCCGTGCGTTTCAAAGACTGAATGATGCGCAGTTTATCCGAGGGCGATACGCGCGCGAACACCACGCACGTTTTGACCGCCTCGTCCAACTGTTCGTCCGTCATTTCGTCCAGCTCCTGCCCCGAAATAACGGTATTCCCCTCGCGGAAAATGTGCAGTTGCTTGGCGATCGCCATTGCGGTGACCTTGTGGTCGCCCGTGATCATGACGACGCGGATGCCCGCCGTGTGGCAGGTTTCCACCGCCTGAATGACCTCCTTGCGCGGCGGATCGATCATGCCGACGACGCCGACAAAAGTCATATCCTGTTCGAGGTCGCAGCCCTCGTCTTCGGGGACTTCGGAAACGGAACGCACGGCAAAGCCGAGCACGCGCAGCGCCTCCGCGCTCATGCCGTTGCATACTTTGAGTATCTGCTCGCGGTCGGCGTCCGTCATCTCGCGCACGCCGCTCGCGGTGCGGTACTTGGTGCACAGCGGCAGCATTTCGTCTACCGCGCCCTTTGTATACACGGTGAGCCCCCCTTCCATGCGGTTGAGGACGCTCATGCGCTTGCGGTCGGAATCGAAAGGCTGTTCGAACGCGCGGGGATGCGCGTCTTCGTAGTCCTCGGTATCGATGCCGAATTTTTCGGCCAAATACACGAGCGCGCCCTCCGTGGGATCGCCCAAAATATTGCCCGGATTGTCGGGATCCTTTTTCGCGTTGATGCAAAGAGCCGCGCCCGACAAAAGGTCTTGATACACCGAGCGGTCGTATTTTTTGGAAAGTTCCTCCGCTTTTGTAGTTACGCCCTGCAAAAAGTCGTCGCCGACGGCAAGGTGCGTTACCGTCATTTTATTGAGCGTGAGCGTGCCCGTTTTATCGCAACAGACGACGGTGGCACTGCCCAGCGTTTCGACGGCGGGCAGGCTTTTGACGAGCGCGTTCTTTTTGGCCATGCGCTGCACGCCGAGAGCCATGATGATGGTAGACGTTGCGGGCAACCCCTCCGGAATGATGGAAATCGCCAGCGAAATCGCTATGAAAACATAATTGATCCACGCCGCCCAGCCGTCGCGGATGAGCCCGATGGCGAAGATGACGACACAGACGATGAGCCCGACCAAACTCAGCGTTTTGCCCACGGAATTGAGCTTGCGCTTCATGGGGGTATCCGTTTCGTCCTGTTCGTCGAGGAGGTTTGCGATCTTGCCGACCTCGGTATTCATGCCCGTACCGACGACGATGCCCGTCGCGTTGCCGTACATGACGACGGACGAACTGTATGCCATGTTGATGCGGTCGCCTAACGGCGCGTCTTCGGGAAGAACGGTGGGGCCGTCCTTTTCGGAGGGAACGCTCTCGCCCGTGAGCGCCGCCTCTTGCACCTTCATGTTAGAATCCTGAATGATGCGGATATCGGCGGGCACGATGCAGCCGTCTTCCAAGTAGACGATATCGCCGGGAACAAGTTCGCTCGCAGGCACGACGCTCTCCTCCCCTTCGCGCAGAACGCGCGCCGTCGGGGCGGTCATATTTTTGAGCGCTTCGAGCGCGTTTGCCGCCTTCTTTTCCTGCACGACGCCGATCGTCGCGTTCAGCACGATGACGACGAGAATGACGATACATTCGGCGAGCCCTTCCCCGTCCTCAAAAAAGGACATTACGAACGAGAAAACCGCCGCGGCGATGAGAATGAGCACCATAACGTCGGTGATCTGTTCCCAAATCATTTTGGCGATGCTCTTGGGCTTTTTTTGGCGCAGGTTGTTTTTGCCGTATTGCTGCAATCGTTTGGCAGCCTCGGCATCGCTGAGGCCCTCTTTGCTCGTGTTCAGGATCTTCTCCGTCTCTTCACAGCTCAACGAGTGCCATGGCTTGTGTGGTTGTGTTTCCATAATCGATGTTTGGAACAATCCTCCCTAAAAATTAATATAACGCAAAAAGACATAGCCTATACGGTTATGCCTTGCATTCAAAAAATATTAAAAAAAATATGGGTTATCGGCGCTACTACCGTCGCCGCTTTCGCCGGACATATTCTTTCCCCTTCGATATGATTGAATCTATTATACTATACCTGCCATGTCCTGTCAACCGTTTTGGAAGTATTTTTGTCGGTGCGGAACACTATTGTATATCGAACAAATCATTCGGCGTAATATCGAAAATTTTACATAAACGGAGCATCAAATCGTAGTTTATTTCATAGACGCCGTTTTCGTAACGGCTATATTGCTGTTGCGCCATAGAAAGCATATCCGCAACTTGCTTTTGCGTATATCCCTTTGCTTTTCGCGCCGCTTTCAAATTGTCTCCAACGATTTTAGCCGTGCTCATGACAAAAATTTAACACTTTCTGTTGTAAAATACTTGACTAACAACAGAAAGTGTTGTATAATTCAATTATAAATATGAGCAAAAACGGAGTTTTCTACTATGGATTCGGAAATTTTTATAAAATTTCTTGAAGTATTGATCCGCGACGAAATCGAGGGCGAAGTATCGGCCGAAGGCAATACCATCACCGTGCAATTTACCGACGGCACTTGCAGAACCGTTACCGTCGGCTGATTCCGTTCACGGGAGCATTGGCAAAGAGGAAGGCAGGAGTTTTTCCTGCCTTCCTCTTTTTTTAACGACCATATGTTTATTTTCTTTGTGCGCCGATCGGCAAAGCCGCGCGGCGTCAGTCGAGCTTGACTTCCGCAAGTTCCTTGGGAGGGATGGCCTGCGCGGAAGTTTCGACCGTTTTTTTGACGAGCGCCGCCGCCTTGTTGACGGGGATATTCGTGCCCGCGCCCGCAACACAGCCGCCGGGACAGCCCATGCCCTCGATCAAACAGCCGTTCTTTTTGCCCATCTTGGCGAGCAACAGCATTTTGCGGCAATCCTCCAACCCCTCGACGTGCTCGATGCACAGGGGCGTATTCGGATAATATTCTTCGATGCATTTGCCGATGGCCCCGGCAACGCCGCCTGCCACCGCATATCCGCGGCCGGCGCCCGTGGCGTCGTTCATCTCCACGCTCTTATCAAAAGAGTCGAAGTCGATGCCTTTCGCCTCAAACATGGCGGAAAGTTCTTCAAAGGTGATAACAAAATCCACATCGCTGCGCACAGTGCGGCGGGACGCCTCCAACTTTTTCGCCGCGCACGGCCCGATGAACACCACGCGCGAATCGGGGTGCTTTTGCTTGATGGTGCGCGCCGTGGCGACCATCGGCGTGAGCGTGTTGGACAGCTTATCCGCCGTTTCGGGAAAATACCGCTTGATGAGCATCGCCCACGAGGGGCAGCAAGACGTGAACATATACGGCTGTTTGCCCGTTGCGACCTGTTCGGCGTAATGCTCCGCCTCGATCGCCGCGCCCATATCCGCGCCGAGCGCCACTTCGTACACTTCCGAAAAGCCCATTTCCAAAAGCGCCGCCTTGAACTTGCCCGGCGTTACCTTATCCCCGAACTGCCCCACATACGAGGGAGCGACTTCCGCCACGATATCGTCGCCGCGGCGCAACGCGCGGATGAGCTGGAATATCTGCGATTTATCCGCGATGGCGCCGAACGGACAACTGACCATGCACATGCCGCAGGAGACGCACTTGTCGTTGTTTATCTTCGCGCGGCCGAGATCGTCTGACTCGATCGCCTTCACGCCGCACGCCTCGGCACAGGGGCGGGTATGGTGCGCGATGGCATCGTACGGGCATACGGCTTTGCACTTGCCGCATTTGATGCATTTGCTTTGGTCGATGAACGATTTCCCGTTCACGATGGAAACGGCTCCCTTGGGGCAGACCTCGGTGCACGGATGCGCCACACAGCCGCGGCAGTTATCCGTTACCTTATACAGGTTGGGCGCGCACGCCGCGCAAGCCGAAGGGATGACCTGCATCAGCGGCGGTTCGTAATATTTATCCGCGATGTCGCTGCCGCGCAAGCCGCTCGTTACATGCACGGGCATATCCTCAGGGCGGAGCGAAAGCCCCATACACAGCCGCACGCGCTCCGAACAGATGGCGCGCTCACGCCAGATGCTCTCGCGGTAGAGCGGTTTGTCGCCCGGCGTGATCGTATACGGGATCGCCTCGATCGCGTCCTTGATCTCATTCTTGTCCGTATGAAAGGCGACGCGCGCCACTTCGACGAACACCTGCCTGCGCAGCTTTTTTAAGGGTGTTAAAAGTCCTCTTTCCATACAACTCCTCGCCGGCGGGCACCTGCCCGCGGCACTGCATTTTTATTCTTTTACCGTCTGCAACTATTATACCCGAAATGCGGCATTTTTGTCAATTTTATTTGCCTTTGCTTGCGCGCGGCGCCGAAATCGGGTATAATTAAGCAAAAACATCTATGCCGAACCACACGATTTTATAGATAAGAGGTCTGCGAATGCTCGTTCAAATCTGGCACGAAAGATCCTGCCAAAAGCGTTTCGACGTGTTTTACGGAAACAAAAAACTGAAAGGCGGCGAAGAATATCCCCTGCCGCGGGAAAAGCTGCATTTGCATCTGATCGAACGCAACCCGCTGATGAGCAAATTTTGGTTTTTGCGCGCGCTCGCCTGCTTTTTTGCGGGGCTGATCAGCGGAACGTTCAGCGATTTCAAGGATATCCCCCGCACGCGCACCCAAATAGACGTATTGCTCCTGAACGCGGGAGAAGACCTCGACATCACTTTTACCGGCGACGGCTACCGCATCGACGGTGCCGAAACGGAGGAACTTTCCCGCAGCGAAACCGCCCTGCCGCAGGTGGAAAGGCGGATCAAAGCGTATAAAGCCATCGTTTTGGCGATCGCGGCCGCGGCGGTTACAGGCGCGCTCATCGCGCTTTCCCTCGCACTTCTTTGAATTTTTACCCGGCGAGCCGCGCCACGGCCTCTGTAAATAATTTACTCGCAAAAGCAAAAACCACACCATAGCGACAACAGTGTTGTCGCGCAACTTCGCCAATTTTGCATAAATGCCCGCAAGCGGTCGCTTCGCAAAATTGGCTTCGTTAGGTGCTTTTGCACTCAATTTGCCGAAAGGCTTACGAAAGGGGTGAAACGGCGGCATCACAATAATAGGTGTGCCGCTAAAATAAACGGGGTCCCCGAAAATCGCAACGCACGTAGCGGTGTGAGATTTTTGGGGAAGAGGAGCAACAAGTGTACGAGGGCTTGGCGGCAAGCTACGCGCGCCGCCAAGCCCTCCGTCGCCTTGTTGCGACGTGCCGCGAGGGGAAAGCCGCTTGGGTTTCCCCTGCAGTCACGGAAAGTCGCAGGCGACAGCTCGCCGAGATTTTCGTGAACGCTTTACGCCACCGTATAAATATGCGTAATATGCGCCTTTCGTTAAAAAAAGGCGCATATTTTGTGTTATGATTGTGTGAAAAATTTACACGGCGGCAACATTTTGCGCCAAAGCATTTGACCAGCGGGGCACTTTTTCTGTATAATAGAATTGTTTGGTAACAGAACTATTTTTTGCCGAAAACGGGTACCCGTTTTCTTTGTCCGCAGGACAAAGAAAACCCCTTTGGCGGCGCAGGGGTTTCCGATCCCCGCCCTCTGCAAACAGAAACTGTGAGGCTTGTTGTGAAGAAAAGCAAAAAGAAAAAATGGGTCAAAAAACGGCATGCGGCCGTATTCGCGTTTTTGCGGTTCGCCATGGCGCCGCTTTTATGGCTCAAATACCATTACCGCGCGGAAAAAGCGCCCATTAAAAAGGGGCCTTGCATCATCCTGACCAACCATCAGGCGACGATGGATCCTTTTTTCACGTCGAAAGCATTCAAATTCCCCATCTACTTTTTTGCATCGGACGACCTGTTCAACCTGAAAGTTTCTCCCCTCATCGAGTATCTGGCGGCGCCCATCCCCAAAAGCAAATCGGTGGCGGATCTGAAAGCGGTAGCCATTTCCCTGCGCGTGCTGCGCGAGGGCGGGGCCGTGGGCATCACGCCAGAGGGGAACCGCACTCTGAGCGGAAAACTGTGGGAAATGAGCGATTCGGTCGCAAAACTCGTAAAAACGGCGAAAGTTCCGCTCGTGCTCTTTAACCTGTGCGGCGGATACGGGACCGACCCGCGCTGGGGCAGAAAGATACGCCGCGGCACCAAATATGTGGGGCGCGTGAAACGGATACTCTACCCCGAAGAATACGCGGATATGAGCGACGAGGAGCTGTTCCGCATCATCGTTGAAAATTTGGACGTAGACGACACCCTCTCCGGCGAGCGCTATAAGAGCCGCTACCGCGCCGAATATATCGAACGGGCGCTGTATATGTGTCCCGTTTGCGGATCCGTCGGCACCATTCGCTCCCACGGCACAAAATTTTGCTGCACGCACTGCAAAACGGAGGCCGAATACACGGAAGACCTCAAAATATCCCCTCCCATTGCGGGGTATACGCGCATCTATGAATGGTTCGAATGGGAACGCAAAGAGATCGTGCAAAAGCTGCTCGGCGGAGAAAGCATTTCAGACGGCGGCATACTCTTCCGCGACAGCCTGAAACTGCAAAAGAAAGTCGAGTTGCCCGGCGACACCGTTTCGATGGACAAAACGGAGCTGCGCATCACGGGGAACGGAGCGGATTCGCACTACCCGCTCGCAGATATCGACGCGATCACCGCGGTGGGAAAAAAGAAATTCAATTTTTATTATAAAGGAAAAATTTTGCAGGTGAAGGGCGGAGACCGTTTCTGCGCAATTAAATATGTTCATGCGTTCGACGGGCTGCGTTCTGCCGCAAAAGAGGAGGAAACCAAATGAGTTTCGCGGAGCTGCCCATCTGGACATTTATCATGATCTTCGCCGCACTGCTTTTAAGTATGCTTGTGGCGAGCATCCTCAAGCGCTTTATCCCCGCGCTGAACAAAACGCTGATCCCCGTATCCGTGCTCGGCGGCATCATCCTGCTGATCATCTCCACCGTCGTTTACTTTACGGTGGGAGATTATCTGTTCAACCTGCCGGTGTTCGGATCCCCTTCTTCCGACGCGGACAGCGGCACGGCTGCAATGTCGGGCATGGAAGTTTTGGAAGTGATCACCTACCACTGCCTCGGCATCGGGTTCATCGCGTCGGGTATGCGCAATTCCAAAAAGAAATTCACCAAAAAACGCGCGGGCGAAATTTTCGATTCGGGTGTAACGACCGTCAACGGCTATCTCATTCAGGCATTTGCGGGGCTTATCGTGACCATCATCGCCGTGTGGGCGATCAAAACGCCGGGAATGATCAGCGCCGCGGGCATCCTGCTCGCCTTCGGGTTCGGGCAAGGAACGGGACAGGCGCTCAATTACGGTAAAATTTACGAAAATCAATACGGTTTCGAGGGCGGCGCGAACTTCGGGCTGACCGTCGCGGCATTAGGGTTCCTCGTCGCCTGCATCGGCGGCGTCATCTACATCAACGTGATGCGGAAAAAGGGATATATCAAGATCGATACCTCTGAACGCCGCAGCACCCTCGCCGATTATGAGGACGAAAACGAACTGCCCGCCGTATCCTCCATGGATAAGATGACCGTGCAATTCGCCATCGTGCTCGCCGTATACGCCATCTCTTTCGGTATCATGTACGGGCTTTCGGCGCTCATCCCCTCGCTGGCAGACACGCTGTTCGGATTCAACTTCCTCATCGGCGTCATCCTCACCGTTCCCGCCAAGGCGATCCTGAACAAGCTGTACGATAAAAAAATCATCAAAAAACGCATCGTAAACAACTATATGATGGACCGCATCAGCGGATTCGCTTTCGATTTGATGATCGTAGCGGGCGTCGCAGCCATTCAACTGCCCCTGCTCGCGACCTATTGGGGCGTTCTGCTCATCCTCGCGGTGCTCGGCACGGTGCTTACCTTCGGTTACGTCAACATCGTCTGCAAAAAACTGTTCCCCTCCTATCGGCACGAACAGTTCCTCGCTTTCTTCGGAATGCTGACAGGCACGGCGAGCACGGGCATGATCTTGCTGCGCGAGATCGACGGCAGCTACCGCACCCCCGCCAGCGAAAACCTCGTGTACCAGAGCCTGCCGGCCATCGTTTTCGGATTCCCGCTCATGTTTTTGGCGCCCTATGCGGCAACGAGCAATATGGCCGCGCTCATCACCTGCATCATCGCGGGCGCCGCGTTTATCATATTGAACATCGTTTTGTTCCGGCGCAGCATCTTCAAAAAGACGTTCGCCGCCCGCGCAGCCGCTACCGATGCTGCAGACGCTTCTATCAGTGAAGAACAGGCAGATAAGGAAGAACTGACAGATACGGCCGAATTTTCCGGCTCGGACAGCGATCAGCCCAATTCCGACGACAGCGGAACGAACGGCTGACGGCAAAACAACCGTATTTTCGTATAAACTATAAAATATAAACGCGCCGCAAAAGCCGATCGGCTTTTGCGGCGCGTTTGCAATTTTTATTTTTGCGAACAAGCCGCGGTCCTCTTTTTTTCTAAACGGCGAAAATCAAATTATTTCCGCCCCTTCATCGCCCGACGGATACCAGCGCGGAGAGTTCCATGCGACGCTCCCGCCCGAAGGATTGAACGCAGCGTCCCACCCGGCGGGCCATGCGGCGTGCGGCGTATAAACGGTCACTTTCCCGCAGCCCACAAAGGCATACCAACCTATCGTTTCCACGCTTTCCGGTATATAGATACTCGTCAGATTCGTGCACCCGTGGAACGCCTGCTGCCCGATCGACGCCGCGCCGTTCGGCAGGACCACTTTCGTTAAACTGACGCAATCGAGAAACGCGGAAACGCCTATGGTTTCCAATTCGCTGTTTTCAGAAATATTGATGCGTTCCAGGCTGTGACACCCTAAAAACGCATAATCGCCGATTTGCTCTACCGTATCCGGGAGATCGATTCTCTCCAAACTGCCGCACCCGTGGAACGCATGCGCGCCGATTTCCGTCACCCCGTCGGGGATCGCTGCGCTTTTCAAGGCAATACAATCGAGAAATACGTTGACACCTATTTCCGTCAGGCCGCCCGGCAAAACGATATCGGTTAAACTCTTGCATTCGATAAACGCGCTGTCCCCGATCGACAGAACGCTCTCCGGCAGAACAATGTCCGCCAGATTTTCGCAGCCGTGGAATGCCTGCTGCCCGATAACGGTTATGTTCGAATCCTCCTCGAACACGACCGCGATGATGCTCGTCATATACGCAAAGCCCAAATTCCCGATCTGCGTTACGGGTTTGCCGTTGTAATACGCCGGTATATACACCATCTCCGCGTTTTGCGCACCTTTCGAAACCGCATATTCCGTTCCGCCGTTGATCTCCGTATACGTCAGCCCCGCCGCCGCTTCCGGTAAATTCCAGACGATCACAGCATTGTCGGGATTATACCCCTCGTCCCAGCCGGCGGGTTTTGCCGCCGCCTCGGCAACGATCGTTCCCGTACAGCCTTTCAGCGCGTCCTGCTCCATGTCGGTTACGGTAACGGGCACGATGCACTTTTCCAATGCGGTATTGCCCGCAAACGCATTCGCGCCGATGACCGCTATCCCCTCCGGCACGATGAAAACCGCCTCGTCTCCGCTGTATTGCAAGAGGGTATCCCCGCGGAACAGGAACCTGCCCTGCCATTCTACCGTTGTTTCCGGCGAAAATCCGTTCAGCTTGATATTTGCCGCGCCCTGCGGTATCTCTATGTACGCCAGGCTGTGGCACCCCGAAAACGCATCCGCCCCGATATAGGTTACCCCGCCCGGCAATACGATGTCGCTCAAAAGCGCGCACCCGTCAAACGCCTCCCGACCTATGTCGGTTATGTTCGAACCATCCTGAAACACCACCGCCGTCAGGTTCTCCATGCCGGCAAACCCTTGCTCGCCTATGGCCGTAACCGGTTTTTCGTTATGATACGACGGGATGAATACGATCGGCGCGCTTCCCGAACCTTTTGTCACCGCATACTCCGATCCGCCGTTGATCGGCGTATAGTTCAAGCTGTCCCAATCCCAGACCACGGGCACGTTTTCGGGGTTGAAAGCGTCGCTCCACCCGGCGGGCTTTGCCGCCGCTTCCGCCAAAATGATCAGATCGGTGCAGCCCGAAAATGCGTTTTCCCCTATTTCTTCGATTGTCGCAGGGATAATGCATTCCCGCAAACCCGTTTCCCCTGCAAAGGCGTTCGCTCCGATTGCGGTTATCGCCTTTTCCGCAATCGTTTGCGGCACCGTAAACGCGGTATCGCTGCCTAAATACTGCAAAAGGGTACTGCCGTTGTATACGTACTTTCCCTCCCACGTCACCGTCGTTCCGGCAGGAAACGAATTTTCAAACACCCAATTTACACTCTGCGGTATTGTAATTTGATTCCCCGTATAATTCGTAAACGCATAGTCTCCGATTTCGGTTACATTGCTCGGCTGCGCAAAGCTGATAGACGAAATTCTTGCCCCCGAAAACAAATAATCCGGTATCCACTCTACTTCCGCGCCGATATTGAGGAGGATACCTTCGGTACTTATCCCTGCATTGTAAAATATGTTGGATGTTGAATTAAAACTAAGCAAATCCCGGACGTTATAGTTTATTTCGCTCAAACTATGGCAATATGCAAACGCGTTGTCTTCCAGCCCAAAGGCATACCGAAGATTGCTCCCCTCCTCAAACGTCAGCGTTTCCATGCCGGTACAGTACGCAAACGCTGAACTGCGGATAAACACTACGCTCGCAGGTATCGTAACCTCCTCTAACCTCACGCAATCATAAAAAGCGGAAACCCCGATGCTGTACAGATTGCTGTCGTCTTCGAATGTGAGTTCCGTTAAGTTACTGCATCCCTTAAACGCTTCGTCTCCTATTTCCGTTATGCTGGCGGGAATTGTTATTTGTGTTAACTGTGTTTGGTCGGCAAACGCCGAATTCCCGATTTTCGTCACACTGTCAGGAATAACGACCTCACCGTCAAATCCGCTCTGCGGGATAAAATCTGTAACCGTTGTTCCCTCTATAATCAGCCCGTTCCAATCATATATTATGTAATATATTTCGCTGTCATACACAATATTTCCGGGGCTTGCAATCCCAAACCTGTTAATATATTCATTTGTCCACGGTTTATCGTCCGGTTGATATTTGTATTTCAATATAGCGGTAGTGCCGGGTTTATGCGTCCAAAAACCTCCGTCAGGATGATATTTCATAAAGTGATAATCGTTCTGCACCAAAAATCCTGTATTGGTGGTTTTTCTGACGGCAATCAACGTTTCTCCCTGCGATATTACTTCCGGCATGGTATCCGTTATATATACGCCGCCTTTCCCCAAAACGAGCAAATCAGATTCGACCAATTTAGCAATTTCATAAATACTCGTATTGCCTACATTCCAGTTAAGGTTATTTGAAAAATATCCGGGATCCGCACGTATATCTGTACGCCCGAGAGCGTATATGTAGCAATTATATTTGGAAAAATTGTCGTTCCAGGCGCCGTACTGTGTGCTGTCTTGCAGGGTATATGCAGCAGCTGCCGACGCATACCCTTGCGCGGTGACCTGCGAAAGTTCGCTCGTAACCGTATTACGGATATCCTCTGTGAAATCGTGCAATACGCTGTAACTGTACGCAAATTCGTATTGCGGATTCGCTTCAACGGTTTCGATGACCCACTTTACATAACCGCCCAAATCGGGCATATTGGCATATTCCTGCGGTATCGCTACGCCCTTTTCGACTATAAAATCGAGGCATTGCTCCTCTGACATTTCCGATAAAGCCGCCTCTTGCGCCTGTTCGCTCGCTGTTTGCAAATGCGAATCGGTTTCTGCCGCATAGACATTGTTCGCGGCAGAATTGACGATGATACACATCGCCAAAGCCAGCAAAGCGAAAATAAAGCCTGCTATCGCTATCCTAATTTTTACTCTGATATTCTCTCGCATAATTGCTTTCCCCCCTTATCTTTTATTCTCCCTCGAATGTGAATACCGTACCTCTTGCGACAAGCGGCGGTCCACTTAAAAAGATCAGCCGATCGCCGCTGATTTTAAAAACATACTCTCCGGCAAAATCCCCTCCTCCTACTTGGAGTGTCAGCCTGTTATACTTAATCGTATATGGTCCATACGGAATATAACTCACTGCTACATTATAAGAAAAATCCAGTTCATTCTCTTTGACGGTAACAAGCGAGTTTCCGTCTTTTGAAAAATAATGCCCTAACTTTACCTCTGCATCGCTGCAACCGGAAAACACGCACAATCCCATCATCAACGCCAAAACAACCGCCAATATCTTTAATTTCTTCATATTTCCCTCCTTTTTGTCTTATCCATATTTTACCACCGCCTCCACTCTCTGTCAATGGTTACATAAAAAATTCCGGTATTACCGGAAACCACTTAATCTAATATCCCCGCCACTTCCGCGCCGATATTGAGTTGGATATCGGCAGAATCTCTCGCCATAGCGAACACGCTGGCATTAGAAGATACCCCCACCAATGCGCGGACATTATAATTTATTTCGCTCAAACTCTGGCAATATGCAAACGCGTTGTCTTCCAGCCCGAAGGCATACCGGAGGCTGCTCCCCTCCTCAAACGTCAGCGTTTCCATACCGGTACAAAATTCAAACGCAGATTTGCGGATAAACACCACGCTCGCAGGTATCGTAACCTCCTCTAACCTCACGCAATCATAAAAAGCGGAAACCCCGATGCTGTACAGATCGCTGTCATCTCCGAATGTGAGTTCCGTTAAGTTACTGCATCCCTTAAACGCCTCGTCTCCTATTTCCGTCACGGAGGACGGAATATGTATTTCGGTCAGGCTTGTACAATTTTCAAAGGCACTATCGCCGATTATTTCCAAACTTTCGGGAAATACAATTTCTTCGCACAGATTTTGATTGCTGAACGCCGAATTCCCGATTTTCGTCACCGTGCGGCCGTTTATCGTTGTCGGAATGGTAAGTTTGCCGTCGAATATATGATCGGTTCCGTCGATTTGTATTTCGTTTGTTCCTATGTCTGTCGTTTCATATATTGCTGTGGATACTGCGGTAAACGCATTTAACTTTTTTACGGTCTGCGTCGTCGTTCCGCCCGACCCATTCGGAACGGTTATCGGAATATTATCCGTATTGTCAACAATGATATCTTTCAATTCGGCGCCCGTTAGCGTCGGATTTACCGAAAGGAGCAATGCCGCTACCCCGGTTACGTGCGGCGCCGCAGCAGATGTTCCATTAAAACCCCGATATCCATTATTTATGTATGTTGTAGCAATATTATCCGCGTCGTTAAATCCTTCCCCGCCAGGCGCATAAATGTTAACCTTAGAACCATAATTAGAACTTTTCGCTCCCCAAACAGACCTTTCGTTGTTTTTATTTAATGCTCCAACAGAAATACAATTATCTAAATCAAACGAATCAATTTCAGAAAAATCATCGACATTCTTCCCATCATTTCCTGCCGACCATACAAATAAACCAGGAAATTTTTCAATTTCATTTAATATTGCTGTTCTTTCTCCGAATCCTGCAAATAATAAATAAAAAGCTCAAAATAAACCAACTCACTTTTTTTCTTCTATAAAAGTTCATTATTGTTCCTCCTAATCTCTATAAATTTTTCATTTGCTATAACTACTTGCGGTTCCATTAAAATTAAAACAATTCCGTCAATAACCTCAATATAAGACCCTGTTCCATATTGCATAAAATCTGGAAACAGCGATAAAACATACCCGCCATCATATTTTCCTCCAAAATTTGAAATTTCTATATGTTCCAATGCCGTTTGCTCTGTCATATCTTTGAAAAGATTTTTGTTTTGATCATAATACATTTGTTTTATTATTCGTGCAGTCAAATCATCAAGGTTCCCTTTACTCTCGGAAGGAATAAAATCTATTTTACTCCATTCTTTTTCGTCTCCAACGTAGACTCCTCCACAAAGGAAATAACTGATGTGCATTAAGTCATTTTTGTCTACTATTCTTCTTTCGTATGCTTCTTGCAACGTATAAAACGGATCTTCTCCTGTTTCTGAACCATTTTTTCCATTATCGCACCCGCTCAGCACGCCCATGCATAGCGCCCCCAACGCCAAAACAACCGCCAATATTTTTATTCTTTTCATAAAACCCCTCCTTTTTGTCTTATCCATATTTTACCACCGCCTCCACTCTCTGTCAATGGTTACATAAAAAAATTCCGGTATTACCGGAATGCGCTTTATCATACTTTATTCACTTCATTTTTACTCTGATATTCTCTCGCATAATTGCTTTCCCCCCTTATCTTTTATTCTCCCTCGAATGTGAATACCGTACCTCTTGCGACAAGCGGCGGTCCACTTAAAAAGATCAGCCGATCGCCGCTGATTTTAAAAACATACTCTCCGGCAAAATCCCCTTCTCCTACTCGGAGTGTCAGCCTGTTATACTTAATCGTATATGGGCCTTGCGGAATATAACTTACCAATACAGAATAAGAAAAAAATATTTCATTCTCTGTGACGGTAACAAGAGAGCTTCCATCTTTTGAATAATAAAGACCTAACTTTACCTCTGCATCGCTGCAACCGGAAAACACGCACAACCCCACCATCAACGCCAAAACAACCGCCAATATCTTTAATCTTTTCATATTCCCCTCCTTTTTGGTCTTATCCATATTTTACCACCGCTTCCACTCTCTGTCAATGGTTATAAAAAAATTCCGGTATTACTTACCGGAAACCAATTAATTAAATATCCACACCACTTCCGCGCCGATATTGAGTTGGATATCGGCAGAATCTCTCGCCATAGCGAACACGTCTGAATCAGAATTAAAATCCGCCAATCCCCAAACGTTATAATTTATTTCGCTCAAACTCTGGCAATACGCAAACGCGTTGTCTTCCAGCCCGAAGTATAATTCACCAAACGGACAAATAGAGCGCTTTCCTGAAGGAAAGCGCTCTATTTGCGTTTTATAAAAGCGATATACGGTATCTTAATTTGGAAAGCCTATGCCATTCCTTTCCTAAAAGCTGACCGCAAGGCCGAACCAGCCCTCGGCGGCCGTTCCCGTGCCGAGACCGAAGCCGTGCCCCAAACCTTTATACACATGAAATTCCGTGGTGACGCCCATCGCGGCGAGCGCTTCAACGCGCCGCTGCATGGTGCGCCAGCTCGCTATTCCGTCGCGCTCTCCCACGCACACAAAGGTCGCAGGTTCCCCTTCCGGATTACAGCCGCTGTACCCCGTGTACTGCATGACGACCGCTGCGGGCTTCGGGATATTATCGCCGCCGTATTCCGCCGCCCCGTACGAACCGAGTTCGGCAGCCATGCGCGCGCCCGCGCTCCCGCCCCAGAGGGAATAGCCGTCCGTATTTATGCCCAGCTCTTCGGCATTTTCAAAGATGAAGGAGAGCGCGCGGGCGAGGTCTTCATACGCCGTCTGTGCGCCAGGGCGGTAGATGATCGCAAAGGCGTTGTAACCGCGCTTGGAGAGTTCCAGAGCGTGCGGAAAACTGTCGTGCATGGCGGCGACGTACGCCCAGCCGCCGCCCGCACAGGTCACGGCAAACGGCGCGTTCCTTTCCCCGCGGAAGAAGAACAGCCCCGTATTTTCAAGGTCGGGATTTGCCGCCTTCTCCTCGTCGGTGTAGATGTCGTAAAAAATCGTCTGACCGTTTACCGCCTGCGTTTTGAGATAGTTGCAGATCTCCACCGTCTTATCCGGGTCGATGTGCGTGTACCAAGTCATGGAAAGCGAGCCGAGCGTATCGCCCGAATAGTACCACTCGTCCACGGGGAAGATGAGCCTGCCGTAATCGCCGAAGGCGGGATCGGAGATGACGTCGGTTATCCTCGTGTCGGCGGTATAATACTGCCTGTTCATATTGCTCCATACCCAGCAGAGCGCATTATAAAAATATTCCTGTGCCGCCTGCGCATTGTGCGAATACCCCTCCTTTACGGTATAGGCGATATTGCCCTCCGCCTCATTGCCCGCCCGCGCAAAGTGTTCCGCACCGAACATGGCGTTCATCTGCGCGGTGAACGAAGAATAGGCAAAATCGTTCGTGCCCGACATTCCCCAGATAAAGAAGTCGTTATCGGCATACCCCGAATTTTCTACTATATTGTCCATATACTCCCCGCTCGACGTGATCGCGCCGCTGGAAGGGAAGAAGTAGCGGAAATCGTCGAGGCAGTACTCAAAGGTGCGCCACGTCGTCACCGAACCCATGGAAAAGCCCATAAACGCACGGTGGTCTCGCGCGGCGATGAGGTCTTGCTCTGAAGCGCTCTCCGCATAGCCCGCATACCTGCCCTCCACCGCGGGGATGAGGTCGTTTACAAGTTCATTGTGATAGTTGCGCGTGAGCTGCAAAGCGAGGGAATAATTGTCGCTGTCCTGCCCGTTTTCGTTGGTGTTGTTGTAGGTCGGGCAGACGATGATGAGGGGCGCAAACGCGCCGCTTTGGATAGCATTGTCGATGACGTTTTTGAAGGAGGACGGCGCGGAGGGAGTGCCGAGGTTTGTCGTTTCGTTGCTCCAGCCGCCGTGCATCAAATAGACGATGTTATAGTTTTCCTCCTCCGAATAGCCGTAGGGAAGATAGACGATGGCGCGCTTCCGGAGCGGCTGCGTTCCTTCCTCGTAGGAAAACGATTCGTAGGTATCGTAATCCAGCTCGACGAGCGTACCCTGCTCGTCCGCTTCGCTATAATAATCGGCAGGTATCTCCGCAAGCTCCTGCGGGATTTGTGCAAAACCGCCGTTTGGCGGTTCTCCCGTTTCTCCCTGATTGGACAGATTTCCTTCGGAGCCGGAAGAGCAGCCCGCCATAATCATGCAAATGAGAGAAAGCATTGCCGCAATTACACCGATCAACTTATTCATCCGTGTTAAACCTCCCTGTTTTCCGAATCGGAATCAATGCCCGAACAGCCAGCCCATGATCTCCCCGTCATAGGCGATAAATCCGCCTCCGCCGTGTTGGTTGGGCGCGCCGGCCGCATCGAAATACGCCTGCTCTTTCACGTCTAAAACGGCGAGCGCGGCGATCTCTTCCGCAGAAAGCCCCTGCCCCTCATACAGGGATACGAGCCTGCGATAGGTCGCGGAAATGCCGGACGAACCGTAATATTCGTCGTCTTCCCCGATGACGAAATAGACGGGCGTACGGTTTTCCGCCACGTTTGCAATATCGCCGTCCCACACCGAGCTGACGTGCAGGATCGCCGCAAACAGATCGGGGCGGCGGTCCATGACGAGCGAAAGCGTTTCCCCGCCGCCCGAATAGCCGTTGGCATACACCTTGCCTTCGTCGATGTTGTAATTTCCGATAAAATATTCGGTGAGGGCGACCGCCTGATCCGCCGAATCCGCGCCCCAGTCGTTCAGCTGCGGCGCGAGGACGATCATTTTTTCGTTGTATCGCAGGGATTCAAACGCGAACTCCTCCGCCCGCAGGTTCGCGCCCGCGCCGAAGCGGTACAGCCCCTCGTAGCCGGGAAGCGTGACGTACAGGGCATATGCTTCGCCGCCGTCGTAGCTTTCGGGGATATACAGGTTGAAATGAATATCGCCGTCTTCGGGCGAATGATACACGTTGTCCAAAAGAAAACCGCGATAGGTCTGCGTTCCGGCTGTAACGGAGACGTCCTCTGCAGGCTCCTGCGAAGGCGATGCCGGCGTTTGCCCCCTCTCGCCCGCCGCGCCGCCGGGAGAACAGGCAACGCACATCGCCATACACAATGCGAACAGAACAGACAATAATTTTTTCATGGCCGAGCCTCCCTCCTGCCGAGTTTTTTCATTGTGGAAAAATACATTCCGAGCATGAACGGCAGCATGATCACTTCAATGATGAGCTGCACCCAGATCATGCCGTACAGCCCCACGGCCCAGTTCATCAGAAACAGCATGGGAATGTTGAGCGCGCCCTGGCGGCAGACGGCCAAAACGGTCGCCTGCGTTCCCTTGCCCATCGCCTGAAAGAAATACATGACGAGCGCGTTGACGGACGTGACCGGCACGGCGGTACAGGCGATGCGCAGAAAATTTGCCGTAAGCGGCACCGTATCTTCGTTGTCCAGCATCAGCCTTGCGATGTACGGCGCGAGTGTTTCAAATAAAACGACGCACACGGCAGACAAAATTGCCGCCAGTATCCAGGAAAAGACGGATACCTTTTTCAGCCTCGCATAGTCGCCCGATCCGTAGTTATAGGCGATGAGCGGCATAACGCCCTGCGAAAGACCGAGGCTCATGCCCAAAGGGATCTGGTCGAGCCGCTTTACGATGCCGTATGCGGAAACCGCCGCGTCGCCGTAACCGTAGGCGAGGATGTTGATGATCATGAATACGACGTTGGCAAGCAGCGTCGTAAACGCCGCCGAAAGCCCAACCGAAAACACCTTTCCCGTATAGCGGAAGGAAAGCTGCCGCGGCGAAAGCGACATGACAGAAGTCTTTCTTCCGTGCAGGAACACCCCAGCAGAAAGAGGAAGGAGATGAAGTTGGAGAGCGCCGTGGCGATGCCCGCGCCGGCAAACCCCATGCCGAAGGCGAACATGAACAGCGGGTCGAGCCCGATGTTGAGGATGCCGCCCAGCATCATGCCCGCGCTCGCCTTTTTCGCCTGCCCCTCGCCGCGCAAAAAATGCGCGAGCGTCATGGCGAGCGCCGTCGGCAGTCCGCCGATGACGACCGTCCAGAGCATATACGTATAGGCATAGCCGAGCGCGGCGCCCTCCGCATCGGCAGCCGCAATGCTCAGAAGGGACAGCAGCGGCTGCGCAAAGGCGAACGTCAGCCCGCAGAAAACCGCGGTCATTACGACGCCCGCCCAAAAACTGAACGAGGAAACTTGCCTATTTGCGTTACGGACGAGGGAATATACAGTTCGGTGACCGAAACGGAACGACTAAAAGCACGATCCGCAATTATTTGTACGTCTTCGGGAACGATACCACTCTGCCCCGCCCGCAAAAGAGTATCCGTCGTCTGCTCAATCAAATGTCCGTTTTCCGAGCGATAGGCGGCATTGCCCTCCGCTACGGTAAAGTTTGCCGCGCCGCAATTGTTGAATGCGAAATCGCCGACGGATGTCACCCCCGCGGGGATATACATTTCGGCAAGGGAAGAACAGCCCGAAAAGGCATTCCTGCCGATCGTTTCGAGCGCGCTCTCTTCGCCGATGTGTACGGCGGTCAAAAAAGTGCAGTTGTAAAACGAGTTGTTCCCAATTTCGGTCACGCTGTCCGGAATGGTCACGGACGTCATATCCGAGCGCGCGAACGCGCCCGTGCCGTACTGCCCGCGGATGGCTACGACGGGCAGCCCGCCGTATTCGGCGGGAATGACGATTTCCGTCTCCGCGCCGACGCCGGTCACGGCGTAGCCTTCGCCGTACCTTTCATAGACGAGGCTTGCCGTCGCCTCCGCACTGCCCGAACGTTCCCAACCCGCATACAGGGTGATATCCGAAGTCACGCGGTCGGTTTCGAACTTCCATTCGTCGGTCGCCGCCGCATCCTCGTACCAACCCGTCAGAAAATATCCTTCGCGCTGCGGCGGGTCGGGGCGGATCGCGACGTTGCCGGAACGCACGCTCTGGCTCTCCACTTCGCTGCCGCCCTGCGGATCGAACGCAACCGTGTAATACACTTCGGGTTCGAGGGTTGCGCCTTCATCCGGCGCACAGGCGGCAAACGTAAAAACGGCTGCCGCGCACAAACACAGCGCCAGAATTGCAGAAATCACCTTTTTCATTCCGCCGCCCCGCCTCAGATCGCGCCGAGATCGCCCAGCCAGTCTCTTACATCATCCTCGTCTGCCGACGAACTGAAGCGGTGCCCGGTGATCCAGTTGCCTTCGCCCGCAAGATCTGCGAGCAGCCTGCCGCTCTGACCGAGGCCCGAACTTGCCGAGGTGCAGAACGGCACAACATTTTTGTCCGTAAAATCGTTTGCCGTAACAAACCCGTTCACCGGCCAAGCCGCAATGCCCCACCAAATGGGATAGCCGATGAATACGACGTCATAATTCTCCCAACCGGCCACGGCGGTATCGGAAAGCTCTACATCGCGCAAACTTTCGTCAAGATATTCCCGATATACGCGGCTGTTATGGTCATTATAATTGAGGTCGTCCGCGGTATACGGATCGACGGGAGTAAGTTCAAACAAATCGCCGCCCGCAGCCTGTGCTATATACCCTGCGACCTCCTCCGTATGTCCCTGCGCCGAAAAATAGACGACGAGAACGCTGCCGCCCGTGCCCGGCGTGCCGGGAGTATCGGGGTTTTCGGGAGTGTTGTCTTCTCCCGGATCCGCAGGCGTTTCACGGTCTCCGGGAGTCGTCTGCTCATTGCCGGCTGAAGGAATATTGTTGTTCGGCGCATTGTCCGCGCAGGCGGCAAACGCAAGCGCCGTTGTACCCAAAATAAGACTTAAAAGGACAATTAAAAACTTTTTCATGATTTTCCTCCTTTGCGGCGCTGCTGTTTACCAGCTCTTTTTCGCCGTATCATTGCCGTGTGCCTTTTTGCGCTCTTCCACCGTCTTGACGAACCACTCCACCATGTTCGGGTCGGTATGCGAGAAGAAGGAGGACTGCTCTTTATCGAGCGCGGCGATCTCTTTCATGTCTTCGTCGGAGAGCACAAAGTCGAATACGTTGAGGTTCTCCTCCATTCTCTCGATGTGCGTCGATTTGGGGATGACGACGATGCCGCGCTGCAAATGCCAGCGGAGAATGACCTGCGCGACCGTTTTGCCGTATTTTTCGCCGATCTTTGCCAAAACAGGGTCTGTAAACAGTCCTCCCCGGCCTTCGCCGAAGGGCGCCCACGCCTCGTGTACGACGCCGTACTTGTTCATCCATTCGTGCGCGGTTTTCTGCTGATTATGCGGATGCGTTTCCACTTGATTGACCATCGGCCTGATGCGCGAAAAGGAGCAGATGTCCACCAGCCTGTCGGGATAAAAGTTGGAAACGCCGATGGCGCGCAGCTTGCCCTCCGCATACAGCTCTTCCAACGCTCTCCATGCGCCGTAATAATCGGCGAACGGCTGGTGCAGCAGAACGAGGTCGAGATAATCGAGCTGCATTTTGCGCAGCGATTCCAGAACGGATTTTCTGCATTCCTCATATCCGTAATGTTCGATCCATACCTTTGTGGTGATGAACAGCTCCTCGCGGGGAATGCCCGACTTTTTGAGAGCATTGCCCACTTCCTCTTCGTTGAAGTACGACTGCGCCGTGTCGATATGGCGGTAACCGACTTTCAGGGCGTCCGCAACGCAGCGTTCGCACTCCTCCTTGGTCACCTGATACACGCCGTAGCCGAGCTGGGGCATCTTTACCCCGTTTGCAAGAGTTGCATATTCCATACAAGAGATCCTCCTTTTGATTTACGGCTCTATTATACAACCCTGCCTTTCAAAAGGGAATCGCAAAAAAGTTCATCGTATGAACCAAAAGTAAATGCAATAAGGATAATAAAAATCCGCGCGTTTCAAAGAAACGCGCGGATTTTTCGTTTATTGAAAATTTGTTAATTTGCGGCGATCGAACTTAACAGATCGACGAACTTTTTGACGAGTTTTGTGGGCGCGGGCGAATAGAACACACCGAAAGGAATAGAATCCTCCCAATCGGCAGGAATACGCTTCAACAGCGGGTGTACGTCCTCCCAGCCCTCTACGGTGATGATGGGCAAATTTTCCGTAACGGCGCGGTTGTAGGCGGAAATGTTGAACATTTCAAAATCTTCCGTCTTTACACCTTTCGTTTCCAACTTGGCGCGCAGATCGTCGATATATTTGTTCCAGCCGCGGCGGATGAATAAAACCTTGCGATTTTTCAGCTTTTCGGGCGTGATAAGCGATTCGGCGCTCAACGCGTGGGATATAGGCACAGCGAGCAATATCCTTTTATCGTACATATGCGCGGCAAGGCAGTTGCGTTCTTTGAGAAAGTTTTCATCGTACAGGCCTGCAACCACGTCGATATGCTGACCGAGATTGCGAAGGATCTCTACGGAGTTTACAGGATTGTTTTCAAACGGGATAAGCTCAATTTTCAACGTCGGCATTCGGCTTTGGATCTGCGACCATACGTCGAGGATGAATTTAGCGGGCGTCATGACCGACGTGCCGATACGGATAGACTTTCGGTTTTCACCCTCCTGTATCTCGCGCGCCTTTTGCTCCGCTCGTGAAATGTATTCGAGGATATAACGCGCATCCTGCAAAAAAGACTCTCCCGCTTTCGTTATGCGCAGTCCGTGATTGGATCGGTCAAATAATGTTACCGAAAGTTCCTTTTCGAGCGCGTTTATCTGTTTCATGACCGCCGTGGGCGTAATATACAAAATTTCCGCCGCCTTGGCGAAACTGCCGCATTCCGCAACTTTCATAAATGTTTCCAACCGGCCGTCAAACATTTTATACTCCCCCGCATTTACTTTGAGTACATATATTATAGCAGGCATAAACAAAAAAGTCTAATTAAATATGCCTTCGGCAAATTTTTTATAAAAAACAGCGAGGCTGATCCCCCACTGTTTCTTATGAATCGTACACAAAACGCATTTATTTCTATTTTTTGGAAAGAAGAACCAACGTCTCGACATGCTTTGTCTGCGGGAACATATCGAACGGCTGAACGGATTCGACGGAATAATATCCCGGCAGGCCGCCCTGTATGTAGGCGGGATTCTTTTTCAGTTCGCCGCCCGTCTCCGCGAGCGCGCCCGTGAGTATCCCCACATCGCGCGCCATCGACGCGGGACTGCACGATATCATCGCGACGTGCGGAATTTTCGATTGCAATATGGCTTTGAGCGTGCCCCTGTCGATCCCCTTTCGCGGCGGATCCACGACCAAAAACGCCTTATCCGCCAATGTATTATGCAATATTTCGGGCAATTTTTCTTCGACACGCCCGCAAATATTGACCATTTTCCCCTCTAATTTATTCGGTTCGATCAGCCCGTTGGCACACTCCGACGCCTCTGCGATCACCTCGATCCCGTATGCCTTGCCGACCTGTTTTGCCAGCATGGCGGTCAAAAGTCCGCCGCCGCTGTATGCGTCGATCGCCACTTCCGCGCCGCACTCTAAGGCACAGCGGACCGTGCGTTCGTACAGCTTGCGGCATACGCTGCGGTTCACCTGTAAAAAAGTATTCGGCCCCGCCTCGAATCGGACGCCGCACTCATGCCCGGCAAAGCGCCGTTCGCCGTATAAAAGGCGGAAAGTTTTTCCGAATACGCCGTTGCCGCTCCCGTCGTTCACGTTCTGCCACAACGCAAAGCTCTTGAATTTTTCCTTTAACTGCGCGGCGAGCCTATCCGCATAGGGCAGGCTGTTTTTCGCCGTAACTGCCGTAACGATAAAATTCCCCTCCACTTCACGCACGACGATATGGCGCAGATCGCCGCTGCCGTCGACTTCGTTGTACCCGCGCACGCCGCATTCCTCCATATACGCGGAAAACGCGGCAATGACCTGCTCCGCCCAATACGGATGGATGGGACAGCGCATTACAGGTACGATACGATGGCTGCGTTCTGCGTAAAAGCCGATGACGTTTTCGCCGTTTTTGCCGACGCCGACGGGGATTTGCAGCTTATTCCTGTATTCGTACTGAAATTCGCTTTTGACCGTGATCGGAACTTCTATATCGATACCCGCGATCTTGTGCAGCGCATCGGCAACCGTTTTGCTCTTCATTTTCAGTTGAGCGCTGTACCGCAGGTGCTGGACTTGGCAGCCCCCGCATTTGGTAAACAGCGGGCAGCGCGGACGCACACGCTCGTCGGCAGGCGTGAGTATTTCCAACGCCTTTGCATAGCCGATACGGTTTTTCACTTTCAGCGCTTTCAGCTTTACCTTTTCCCCGACGACGGTGAACGGCGCAAAAAACACTGTTTCGCCCCTATGTACGATCCCTTCCCCGTTACTGCCGAGCGATTCGATCAGCCCCGTAAACTCACAGTTTTTCTCTGTGATCTCCATTGATTCCGACATTCTCTTTTCTCCGATATTCTCTCTCCGGGCCTCTCTCGCATTCCGTTTTTGTCCGTTCCCCCGTATGTTTTACACTCTCACTGTTTGCCCGCCGCGTTGCAGCGGACGATTTTGCCTATGTATTCCCACCGCCTTGCTCCGGGTCGCCCTTTTCGGACTCCCCGCCGCTCGCTGTTTTTTCTCCGCTTGGCGCTCCTTCTTCGCCGGGCGTTTTGCCCGTTTCCCCGCCGTTTTCGGGTTCGCCGCCGGGCGCATCTTCGAAAGGTGCGCTGCCCGCAGGGGCATCGTAGCCGAACACGTCGTCCTGCCCGCTATCCTCTCTCGGCGCAGGCGGAGGATCCTTTTTCCCCCTGCCGCGCTCGATCTTTCCGACATAATAGTTTGCAAAATTCTGAAACCGAAACATTACCCAATCATACGCAAAAAATATGGCCATACCCGCGACAATGACGATGGGATAGATCCAATCGTACAGCCAATCGAACGGCAGGGTAAAATCGGTATTGAACGAAAACAGGAGCAGCACGGTGCAGCAGAGCATCGCGTCGAACCACACCGCTTTTATGGGAAAGGCGATCCACTTTTTGATCTTAAAGCGCTTTTGCAGAACGTTTACGAGCGGATGCAGGCCGAAAAACGCAACGAACGGAAACAGCCGGTAAAAATACGGTATCCCGCCGAACGCAAGGCATAAAAGGCAGGTCGCCAAATATGCCAAAAAGCCGCCCAGCCGAAAATCCTTGGCGAGCGGCAGCATGAGGCTTACGGAGCCGAACACATACCCCGTAAGGATCAGCACGGGAATATTGATACCGAGATACATAAAGATCGTTGCAAGCGCGCACGAAACGGCGGCAAGCGCGATCGAAAAAGATTTACCTCTCATAAAGCTCCCGCAATTTCCGGCGATACAATGCCGTGTTGTTTATCTGCAATTGCAGCAAGCGTTCAGGCAGCAGTTGAAAATCATATTGCAGGCACAGCAGGTGGCGCACTGCTCACAGAATCCGCCGCCCATCTGCTGCTGTTCGTCGTACCCCTGCTGCGGAGCGCCCTGCGCCTGTCCTTGCCCGCCCTGCGCCTGTTGGGCCTGCGGGTTATCCGCCTTGCGCTTGTCGTATTCGATCTTCTCCTTCAATTTATTGTACGCCGTGCGGTACTTTTCGTTGGAGGAATCCATCTGAATGGCGATTTCGAGCTGTTTTTTGCTCTCGTTCATCCAATTCTTTTTATAGAACACGACCGATTGCAAATAATGCCATTCGGCGGGGCGCTCGTTAAACTCGTCGAGCACAGACTGCGCCTCCGAAATTTTGCCCGCACGGATATACTCGTCCACTTTCGCATAGGAAGAGCCCGCATTTTCCGCGGTGTGCCGCTCCTTGCGCTCGGTCATGATCTCGTTATACGCGACGTCGAGCCTGTTGAGCATACGGGCGGCCTCGTTGCCCGCCTCGCCCTCCAAAAAGCGGTCCTCCGCGTATTTCTTTTTCAATTCCTCGTATTTTGCGGCGATCTCCTCGTCGGTAGCGGTTTCGGATACGCCCAAAATATCGTAATATTGTTTATTCATCTTCCTTTCCTCGGCTTACGCCCGTCTGAATTTGCCCGTTAACGCAAACGCACTTTTTCGGGCTTGGTTTTATCCTTGCACCCGCACGAAACGCGCCGCGTTGCCGCAGGCAGTCCGCGCAGAATGATGTTGTCTGTCAAATCGTGATTGAAATAAAAGCGTATCTGATTCAGATTTTCCGCATTCGAGGCAAAGATGCTCTTGAATACGAAATCCGTCTCCTCGCCGTTTTTTTCCAGCATTTCCCGCCGCGAAGGGCTGTGAAAAGCCTCGTAAAAAGGATTGTAATTCTTTTTTTTGACGTCTTTATCGTAATCGTCGAGCGCGTCGATGAGGTATACCCACTTGCCGATGCCGTAACACAGCGCCCGCGTCTGTTCCGTTTTATATTCGCCCAAGCAGTAATCGGACAGGTCTGCGATCATCAGCCCGAAAGGATCGGCCGCGATATCCAAGCTGGCGCACCTTTGCTTTTCCAAAACGGAAAGCGACTTCATGTGTTTTTGTATGATCTGCCCGATCTGCGGATGCAGGGCGGACGCGCGTTTCATGCCCTTTTTGAGCAGCGAACGCTTGATGCGCCCCTTTTTTTCGTCCTCTATATCGTCGCAGAGCTTGTAATAGACGAACGCGGTGTTCAGGCAGGCGACCGCGCGCGTTATATCGTCGTCGTCCGCCATCGGTCGCTTTACGATCGGATGCAGAACGCAGTGCCTGTTCTCGATTTTCACGTCGACGTTCTTTATATTGTGCAAAAGGGCGGATAAAAATGTCATGTCGTAGGAAAGGCCGAACCGCGCCCTCTGCCCGCAGGAAGAACCGATGCTCTTGCACAGCCCGCAGTAGAGCGCCTTATACAGCACGCCGTCCTTCACATACATATGCGGGATATCCGGTTGAATATAGCCGAACAATTCTTTTACTCTCCCGAATAAAATCCTACCTTGCGGTACACTTTCGACAAGGTTTTGCGCGCGGTGCGGAAAGCGCTCTCCGCGCCCCGTTTCATCACGCCGTTCAAATACGCCTTATCCGCGAGCAGGCGCGCCTTGTTCTCCTGAATGGGTTTGAGCGCGTCGGCGACCGTTTCTCCGACGGCGAGCTTGAAATCGCCGTACCCTTTCCCCGCAAATTCCTTTTCCGCCTCCGCGATGCTCTTGCCCGTAAAGGCGTGATAGATGGTGAGCAGGTTGGAAACGCCCGGTTTTTCTTCGGGAGCGTAGCGGATCTCGCTGTCGCTGTCGGTGACGGCGCGCTTGAATTTGCGGATGACGGTATCCTTATCGTCAGACATGGTAACGAAAGCGTTGGGATTATCGTCCGACTTGCTCATCTTTTTCGAGGGATCGGCGAGGCTCATCACGCGCGCGCCGCTGTCTTTGAGGATATAGCCGTCGGGCACGGTGAACGTGTCGCCGTAGCGGTTGTTAAAGCGGATAGCGAGGTCGCGCGTCAGTTCCAAATGCTGTTTTTGGTCCGCGCCGACGGGCACGAGCGCCGCCTGATACAGGAGGATATCCGACGCCATGAGCACGGGATAATCCATCAGCCCCATATTCACGTTTTCGGCATGGCGGGCGCTCTTGTCCTTGAATTGCGTCATGCGCGAAAGTTCGCCCGGATAGGTGATCGTATTCAAAACCCACGTCAATTCGCAGTGGGCGGGAACGTGCGACTGCACGAACAGGACGCATTTTTCGGGATCGATGCCGCAGGCGATGAAAAGCGCCATCAATTCGAGCGTGTTTTTGCGCAGCTGCGCCGCTTCCTGCTTGACGGTGATGGCATGCAGATCCGCCACGGCGTAAATGCATTCGTATTCGTCCTGCAATTTTGCGAAATTGCGGATAGCCCCGATATAGTTGCCGATCGTGACCGCGCCGCTCGGCTGAACGGCGGAAAACAGGCGGTGCTTTGCTGCTTCTTCCATATGCTCCCTTTTTACCCTATACATTAATTGTGAATTATAATCAAGTATATCATACCGCGGCGCAAAAAGCAAACAACTGCCCGCGCAATTTGTGAAATTCACCAAAATTGACGTTTTTTTAATAAAACGGCAAAATTTTTCAGCGCTTTTTCACAAAAAACGAGCGCCCGATTTGTCGGACGCCCCTTTACCGCAAATGAA
>ERZ1643247.651-NODE-651-length-40291-cov-6.295084_pt1 | contig 40291 bp, 38 predicted proteins | sample MGYA00579264_ERZ1643247 | MGnify/ENA primary metagenome ERZ1643247 (study PRJEB29033, sample SAMEA4952262) | chicken gut metagenome | biome: Broiler Chicken; feature: Gastrointestinal Tract; material: Caecum | place: Ireland | collected 2018 | study: Broiler... | reverse complement strand
TGGCCAGCACATTGGCGATGATGGTGGACTCAGGCCAGGTGGAATAAATCTCGCAGGACGCCACATTTTTAATGTAGTCCCTGTATTGTACATAGTGGTTGGTCGCCGTAGCATCACCCGGAGCCCCGTCATGAACTACCACAAATTCCGGCACAACCACCCGGCTCAGCACCACCTCTCCGGTGGCCTGGATATCTTTGATCTCATTCTCTGCGATCTTCGGCGGATACTCCCCATACAATGTATGAGGTCCAATGGCAAGAATCCGGTATTCCCCCTGAGCCTGAGCCAGGCGCAGCATTCCCTGATTCTGCAGAGCAAGCTGACCGGAGAAAATCTGTGCGCCGGAAACCGTCAGCGGTTCATAACCCGGCGCATTAATCCGCAGATTATACTCCGAATACGGCTGTTCTTCCGATGGTTCCAGAGAATACTCCACAGGCGGCGCCTCCAGTTCCACCGTCTCCGTCTGTCCGGAAGAATCCGTCATAAGCCGCTCCAAAATCTGATCCGGCTCCCCCGTGGAAGAAATCTCCACCGACGCCCCCGGCACCGGCCGCTCACTGCCGGACTCCACCAGACTGATCTTCAATTGTCCATATTCTGCCATAGATACACCCATATTCCTGCGACGGTTCAATCACACATCTACAGACAACATACAAACCGCGCGCCCAAAAGGCATGGCTGAAACGTCACAGATTTTTTTATTAGTATATGCAGGAGAAGGGTGGAGGGACACTGTTTTGTTGTCTGCTTCGCATATCATAATCAATCAAATGCCTATACATTTATTGTCATATTTTCTTTAACAAGAGCTCTCTGTCCACTTCAGAAATACTGAGTATATCCATGGCCTGTTCCGCCGTCCATTCCATCTTGTCCATCAACTTTCTGATTATATCAATTCTTTCCTGTTCCGCTGCTCTCTCAGCGATAACCTCAATAGCCTTACACACATCTACCACCTGCCCATCCTGACTCACGGGAAGATTAGCACTGACACACGCATTCAACACATTTATTTCCTCTCTTCCCAAATGGTGAAATTCCCGATCCTCTGCTACAACCTCTGCCAGCTTGTCTGCATCTGCGGAATATTTGATAAATAACAATACCTCTTTTAATGAAGTAGTAAATTTTTCAAAATCCGTATCTTTAATCTGAGCCGGTGCAATAAGATTAATCTTATAATCAGGAACAAATTGCAGCACTTTTGTGTCCTGTTTCCCGAACATCGTATGAATAGACATGGGTGCATCCCAATCTTCTGCGCCAAAATAAATCGCCAACGTTACCACCGGCATCGCATAATGAATATTCGATTGATTCTCGATCGCTAACAAAAGATACGCATTATTGTTATCCGTCATTGCCGTTACCGCTTTTATCAAATCTCTGCTTCTCTGAACCGGCTGTTTATGTCCCTTTTCTCCTCCATAAGGAATGTCCAGCTCCCGGGTATCTAATTCTTGCAGACATTCCGGACAAATAACCTGTTCTCCATTATGGATAAAATAATTAAATACATCTGCAAAAATTGTATTCTGTCTCATATATTTTATTGTTGCAATATCTTTAACCCCCAACCGTTCACCTCTTCCTTTTGACTACTGTTTATATTTTTTATATATTATCACAATAAATTTTATTTTGCAATTATTTTTTATTATTATGTTTTGCATTGCTTTTTCCTGCTGGAAAAACGTCATGAATTCTGCTATTATCATTATTTGAAAATACAAGAAATCTAAGAAATGAAACAATCAACCAGAAAGGACGAACCGTCTATGAATAAAATAAATTATCAGAAAGAACTGGATAAAATCACCGGACAGATCGGTGAAAATCTGCCCGAAGAGCAGAAACCGCATTTATTCCTCCACGCCTGCTGCGCTCCCTGCAGTAGCTACGTGCTGGAATATATGACCCGGTATTTTCACATCACTCTCTTCTACTATAATCCCAACATCACGCCGGAGACAGAATACCAAAAACGGATTCAAGAGCTGCAGCGTTTCATCCGGGAAGCCGGCTATGAAGAGAAAGGGCAGGTTGTCCTCATGGAAGGCGACTATGATCCGACCTGCTTTTTTGACATGGCAAAAGGCATGGAAGACCTGCCGGAGCGGGGCATCCGCTGCTATCACTGCTACGAACTCCGGATGAGGGAAGCTGCAAAAAAAGCGGCAGAGCTGCACGCTGACTATTTCACCACTACCCTTTCCATCAGCCCACACAAAAACGCTCAGTGGATCAACGAAATCGGAGAACGTCTGGCGGAAGAATACGGCGTGCGTCACCTGCCTTCCGACTTCAAAAAGAAAGGCGGCTATCTCCGCTCCATTGCCCTGTCCGAGGAATATCAGCTTTACCGACAGGATTACTGCGGATGCGTATTTTCCAAAAAGGCGGCGGAAAACATGAAGCACAACGATTGAATTTTATTGTCGTCGATTCGGCCGGGAAAATATATGATAAAGGCCCTATATCATATGAATCTCAACAGATTTTTCTACCAAACAAAAAACTGCCGGCTTAAACCGACAGTTTTTCATAGTATATCACGTTTTCTTTATAAACTTATTACCGCATTTCGGGCAGGTGATCTCAATCTTGCCTTTTCCTCTGGGCACCCGGATCTTCTGAGAACAGGCAGGGCATTTGAAAAAGCGGAAAATCTGTGCCTGCTCTCTCTCTTCGCTTTTCTGGTCGAAGTATTCAAACAGCGGCCGCATGATTCTCATAAAACGTTCATTTTCCCGCTGTCTTTTCCGATGGTTATGGGAAAAGAAGCGAAGCAGGCAGAGCAGCAGAGGAAGGAGACTCACCGGATTCAACATCTGGATGCCTTCCACCGGAATCAGCGTTGTGATCAGATTGATCAGCAGGCTTAAAAACAGAAGCCCACAGGATAATCCGTCGATTCCATATATTCCGTGAAAAAAGTTCTTAAAACGATTCATTTTTCTTCTCCTGTTTCTTTTCGTGTTGTGACACGTCCGTTTTAAAGGGGATGGCGCTCGCGTGCCATCCGTCCATGTATCGCATTAATCGCTTATATAATCAAGAACAAAATGTGTCCATTTCATTATTTCACAGAAATCTTTCCTCGTCAAGAATTACTGTTTCCGTGCAATGGCGCTATTTCAACAGTGACTGGCGCATCACATGAATAAATTCCTGGTTATTTTTCGTCTTTTTGAAGAACTGGAGGATCTGCTCCACATTTTCTTCCGCGCGGGTTCCGGACATTTCCCGGTGCAGGGCAAATACAATCTCCTGCTCTTCTTTGGAAAGGAGCAGGTCGTCCCGGCGGGTTCCGGATTTCTGAATGTTGATGGCCGGGAAGATCCTCTTCTCGGAAAGCTTTCTGTCAAGAACCAGCTCCATGTTACCGGTTCCCTTAAATTCCTCGAATACCACGTCGTCCATCTTACTTCCGGTATCTACCAGGGCGGTGGCAAGAATTGTCAGGCTGCCGCCTTCCCGCATGTTTCTGGCTGCTCCGAAGAACTTTTTCGGCATATGTAATGCCGCCGGGTCAAGACCGCCGGAAAGGGTACGTCCGCTTGGCGGAACCACCAGATTGTAGGCTCTTGCCAGTCTTGTGATGCTGTCCAGGAGAATCACCACATCTTCACCGTGCTCTACCAGACGCTTCGCCCGCTCCAGAACCATTTCGGATACCCTCTTATGGTGCTCCGGCAGCTCGTCAAAGGTCGAATAAATGACTTCCGCGTTCGGGCCTTCAATGTATTCCCTGATGTCTGTAACCTCCTCCGGACGTTCGTCGATGAGCAGGACGATGAGCTTCATATCAGAATAAGCCGTCGTAATGCTCTTGGCAATCTGTTTTAAGAGAGTCGTCTTACCGGTTTTCGGCTGGGATACGATCATACCTCTCTGCCCTTTTCCTATCGGGGAGAGCAGATCCACCATCCGCATGGAAACCGGCGCGCCCGGCATCTCCAGACGAATCCGCTCGTTCGGGAAAATCGGCGTCAGATCTTCAAAGTTTTTTCTTTTCTGCGCTTCATATGGTTTATAACCGTTGACGGACTCCACATAGAGGAGCGCGCTGTATTTTTCATTCTGGGTTTTTACCCGGGTGTTTCCGATCAGGATGTCGCCGGTCTTTAAATTGAAGCGGCGAATCTGAGACGGAGAAACGTACACATCATTCTCTCCCGGCAGATAATTCTCACAGCGGATAAATCCATAGCCGTCCGGCATGACTTCCAGGATACCGTTGGCTTTCTCCCCGCTGTCAAGACTCTCCAGCTCACTCTTCATACCGTTTTCATTTCTTCCATGTTCCTGACCGCCATCCTGGACAGCCTCGGCGCGCTCATAATCCGCGCGGTCATCCATTCGTCTCTCAAAATTCGCCTGATCGCCATTTCTTCTTCCATACTCGGTTCTCTCGCCGTTTCTTCTCTCGTATTCCGGGCGTTCTCCGTTTACCCTCTCGTGCTCCTGCCGTCCGGCTGATTCGCGGCTGTTCATCCGCTCTCTTCCGTTGTTTTCGCCAGGCTCCCGCTCTGCGCGCACACGGGTTGTCCGCTCCGTTCTTCCGCCCTCATGGACATGCGCAGACTGCTTCTCGCCATTGGACGAGGATTCCAGCTCCATCAAACGCTCGATCAGCTGTTCTTTTTTCAGCGTGCTGATTCCCCGGAGACCTTTCTCCTTTGCCGCAGCCCTCAGTTGCAATAATGTCATATTTCTATAATTCATGTGAAACCTCCATTTTCTAATCTCCATACGCAGACACGCAGTCCCCCGGTCTCTCAAAGCATCTGTACACGAAACAACCGCGAGCGAGAAAGCACGGAAAAAGACACAGCAAAAGCCGCAGCAGCCCTCAAAACGCACCGGGGTTATACCCTCACGGCTGTCTGAGCAGTGCATAAACGTGTCAGTATATGAATCAGGTTGTAAATACTATCCAGGAAAAAATTACTGATGTGCATAAAAATTGTCTTTACAGAAACGAGTCTTCTATATATTCAACACAATTATTTATAATACCATTATGATAGCACAATTTTCAGAGAAAACAACTGTTTTTTTTCATTTGCATAAACCTATCCCTGATGTTAAAATAAAGCTCTGGAAGGATGAAACAACATGGAACGCTATTATTCTTACAGCCGGTTTCTCAAGGAACGGTTTGGAGAAAAAGTATATAAAATCAGCATCAACGGCGGTTTTACCTGTCCGAATCGGGATGGCACCCTCTCCACAGGAGGATGCATTTTCTGCAGCGAGGGCGGCAGCGGCGAGTATTCGGAAAGCGCCCTGCTGCCGGTTTCCAGGCAGATTGCTCTGGGCAAGGAACAGAGCAGCAGAAAGTATTCCGGCGGCAGGTATATCGCTTATTTTCAGGCTTTTACCAACACCTACGCCCCCGTGGAGCGGCTTCGCGCGCTCTATGAAGCCGCCATCGCACCGGAAGAGATCGTCGCCGTCGCCATCGGCACGCGGCCGGACTGTCTCCCGGAAGAGGTGCTGGATTTGCTGGAAGAGATCAACCGGCAAAAGCCGGTATTTCTGGAACTGGGGTTACAGACCTGTCATGATTCCACGGCAGCTTTTTTAAACCGCGGATATGAGACGAAGGTTTTTACCGAGGCGGCCAGCACCTGCGCTTCCCGGGGCATCCGCACCACCGCCCACCTGATTCTGGGGCTTCCCGGAGAGACGCCCGATATGCTGGCGGAAACCATCGCGTATGTGAACGCGCTGCCCGTGAGCGGCGTCAAGCTGTCCATGCTCCATATTCTGAAAAACACCCGGCTGGCGGATATCTACGAACAGGATCCGTTTCCTCTTTTCACTCTGGAAAGCTATGTGGACTGTGTGATCTCCTGTCTGGAAATGCTTCGTCCCGACATGGTCGTCGAGCGGATCACCGGCGACGGGCCGAGAGATCTTCTGATCGCGCCTGCCTGGAGTCTCCACAAGAGACAGGTGCTGAATTCCATTCATCAGGAAATGAAACGGCGGGACTCTTTTCAGGGAAAGCAATGGAAAAAATAAAAAAATGTTAAGACGGCCGGCAATCAAAAACTATCTGCCGGGCGGCCTTCAAAATAAATTTACATAAATATTTACACGGAACGGAGAGAAAAATGTCTGAAGAATCGTTAACCTTATATAAATTAATGGTACTGTATATGCTGGATAATCTGGATTTTCCGCTGACGACCTCCCAGCTCAGCGAATTTTTTGTGACCCACGGCTATACTTCTTATTTTCATATGCAGCAGGCAGTCAACGAACTGGATGAGTCCGATTTTATCCGGGGAGAGCTTATCCGCAACACGACCCACTATTATCTTACATCTCATGGCAGAGAAGCCCTCCAGATGTTTGAAAGCAAAATATCGGACGCTATCAAGAATGACATTCTCGACTATTTCAAAGAAAATAAATATCAGCTCCGCAAGGAGGTCAACATCACCGCCGATTACTACCCTCTCAAAAAGGGCGAATACATGGTGCACGCCCAGATCAAGGAGCGCGGAACCGTCCTCATGGAGCTGAAAATAAACGTGGTATCCAAGGAGCAGGCCATCGCCATCTGCGATAAATGGTCGGAAAAGAGCGACACCGTCTACTGCCAGATCATGGAGACATTGCTTTTAAATGACTGATACCCCGTTTTATTCCTCCGGAATCTCCATCTCCTCGCCCAGCGCGTAGGTTTCGATGAGTTCCCAGATTTCATCCCGCCCCTGCTTGGTGACAGCCGAAAACGGAATGATCGGAACGCCCTCGATGACCTTCAGGGTGTCCTCCAGCTGCTTTAACTGTTTTTTCAGCTGGCTTCGTTTGATTTTGTCCGCCTTTGTGGCAACGATCACCGGAGAGAATCCGTTGCTTAAGATCCATCGGTACATCTGGATGTCATTGGCGCCCGGCTTATGACGCAGGTCGATGAGCAGGAAGACCATACGCAGCTGCCGGGAGGTATGAAGATAATTCTCTATCATCGGCCCCCACTTGGCGGCCACTTCTTTTGACACCTTGGCATAGCCGTATCCCGGCAGGTCCACGATGTACATTTCTTTATTTACATTATAAAAGTTGATGGTCTGGGTTTTGCCCGGCTGGCCGGAGGTCCGCGCCAGAGCCTTTCGGTTGACCAGCGCGTTAATCAGGGAAGACTTTCCTACGTTGGACTTCCCTGCAAAAGCCACTTCCGGAAGCTGATTATCCGGAAGCTTGCTGGTGATGCCGCAGACCGTTTCCAGTTCTACATTTTTTATGATCATATGTGTTCTCCTCGCTTATCCCACAAACGCCTTCTCAATCACCTGAGACATTTCTTCCACAAATGTAATGGTAAGCCCGTCTGTAATCTCCTTGTCGAGCTCCCTAATGTTCCGGCGGTTCTTATCCGGAACCAGCACCTCTTTCATGCCGGCAGCCTTCGCTGCCAGAAGCTTCTCTTTCAGGCCTCCGATCGGAAGTACCCGGCCGCGCAGGGTGATCTCTCCTGTCATTGCCAGATCACCCCGGACTTTTCTTCCGGTGATGGCAGAGAGCATGGCAGTAGTCATAGTAATACCCGCAGAAGGTCCGTCTTTTGGCACAGCCCCTTCCGGAATATGGATATGAATATCATGCTTTTCAAAAAATTCACCGTCAATATCGTACTGTCTTGCGATGGAACGGATGTAGCTGAGACCGATTTGCGCGGATTCCTTCATCACATCGCCCATACGTCCGGTGAGGGCCAGCTTGCCCTTGCCAGGCATTACATTTACTTCGATGGACAGGGTATCTCCGCCGACGCTGGTCCATGCCAGTCCACGGACGATGCCCACCTGCGGCTTCGTGGCCTTCTCTTCCTCGGAATACGGCGCCATGCCCAGAAGCTCTTCCAGATCTTCCGGACGAACCTCCAGCTTCTCCTGTCCTTCGATGATGGCGCGGGCTGCCTTCCGCATGATCCGGCCGATCTTTCTCTCCAGATCACGGACGCCGGCCTCTCTGGTATAAGAACGGATGATCTCATAGATGACCTCGTCCGGTATGCTGATCTGTTTCTTCAGGATACCGTTGGCCTTTCGCTGCTTGCGGATCAGATACTGCTTGGCGATATGGAACTTTTCATTTTCCGTGTAGCTGGACAGCTCGATGATCTCCATACGGTCAAGGAGCGGCTTGGAAATGCGTTCCGGCTCGTTGGCTGTGGCAATAAACAGCACCTCGCTCAGATCCAGCGGCACTTCCAGATAGTGGTCGCGGAAGTTCACATTCTGCTCGCCGTCCAGCACCTCCAGCAGGGCGGACGCCGTATCTCCTTTGTAATCGCTGCTGACCTTGTCGATCTCATCCAGAAGCATCAGCGGATTTCTCACGCCCGCCTGCCGGATGCCCTCAGCGATCCGTCCCGGCATGGCGCCCACATAAGTTTTTCTATGGCCGCGGATCTCTGCCTCGTCATGAACGCCGCCCAGAGAAATGCGGACATATTTTTTATTCAGCGCCCGGGCAATGGACTTGGCGATGGATGTCTTTCCGGTTCCCGGAGGACCCACCAGGCAGAGAATCGGCGTCTCTCCCTTTCTGGTCAGAGAACGAACCGCCAGATAATCGAGAATCCTCTCCTTCACCTTTTCAAGACCATAGTGATCCTCCTCCAGAATCGCAGAAGCCTTCTTCAGATCCTTGTTATCCTTGGATCCTTTCTTCCACGGCATCTCCAGCATAGCTTCGATATAATTGCGCATGACGATACTCTCGGAAGCCATCGGCGGAACGCCTTTGAAACGGTTGATTTCTTTGCGGATCTTATCTTTCACCTCTTTGGAGGCGTTGAGTTTCTCACATTTTTCCAGATACTCGTCGGCATCGGAGGCGATGTCCTCCTCGCCCAGCTCCTTGCGGATCACCTTCTGCTGTTCCCGCAGAAGATAATCTTTCTGATTCTTATCTACATTTTTCTTGACTTTCTCCGTGATCTCGTTGCGGATGTCGCTGATCTGCGACTCCTCCATCAATATGTTCATGAGCATCTCCGACTGGCGGATCACGTCGGTCTCCTCCAGAAACTCCTGTTTTCTCTCAAGATCAAACGGGAGCTCGGACGCAAGCTCATACATGAGAGGAAGCAGCTTGCCCTTGTCGATGGCAGCCTGAATCTGATTGGTGAGAAAGCCCGGATTCTTATCAATGAACTCGCCCAGCAGATCGCAGATCAGCCGGAAACGTGCCTTCTCATCATTTTCTCCTTCCGGAAAATTCACGGAATTGATGCGCTCCACAATAACCCACGGGCACGGATCCACATCCTGATAATCGAGAATCTTCGCGCGGCCAACGCCCTCCACGAATACCCGCAGGATTCCCTGTCCTGCTTTCACCATCTGCTGGATTCTTGCGATGGTTCCAACCTGAAACAAGTCTTCCTCAGACGGGGTCTCCTCCGCCGGATCTCTCTGGTTTACTAAAAAAATCAGTTGATTATGATTTACTGCCTCCTCCAACGCTTTCAGGGATTTGGCTCGTGAAACCTCAAAAAAGGCTGATGTATCCGGATAAATCATCTTCCCCCGGAGCGCCAGCGCCGGGAATGATGTATTTTCCATATAAAATATTCCTCCTCTATATCATAAAAGGCCGGCACAATAAATGTATTGTACATCTGCTTGTGTCAGCCTCTCGTTCATGATGCTAAGCAATCTCGTTGCCGCTTTTTTTCCTGTGTTTTTTTGTGATATTCTTTTTGCTGACGGGCTCATCATGATAGGTTAAAATCGGCTCTCCGGTTCCCTCTACCGCCTCAGCAGTGATGGTGCAGGTAGCCACAAGCTCGTCGGACGGAATCGTGTACATCAGATCCATAACGACAGACTCCACAATGGAACGAAGACCTCTGGCTCCTGTTTTTCTGGCGATAGCCTTTTCGGCGATGGCCTTCAGGGAATCTTCGGTAAAGATCAGTTCCACTCCGTCAAGCTCAAAGAGCTTCTGATACTGCTTCACAAGAGCGCTCTTCGGCTCGGTGAGAATACGAATCAGCGCTTCCTCGTCCAGCGGCTCCAGCGATACATTGACCGGCACACGGCCGATGAACTCCGGAATCAGCCCGAACTTCACAAAATCTTCCGGCAATACCTGCTTTAACAGTTCTCCGACATCCTTCTTTTCTTTTCCTGCAACTTCCGCCTGGAAACCGATGGATTTCTTTCCAATCCGGCTCTCGATGATTCTCTCAAGGCCGTCAAAAGCTCCGCCGCAGATGAACAGAATATTGGTCGTATCAATCTGCAGGAACTCCTGATGCGGATGTTTTCTTCCTCCCTGCGGAGGAACAGAAGCCACCGTACCTTCCAGGATCTTCAGAAGCGCCTGCTGTACGCCCTCGCCGGAAACATCACGGGTGATAGACGTATTCTCAGACTTTCTGGTGATCTTATCAATCTCGTCAATATAAATGATACCGGTCTGCGCTCTCTCGATATCGTAATCCGCCGCCTGAATGAGCTTTAAAAGAATGTTCTCCACATCCTCGCCCACGTAGCCGGCCTCTGTGAGAGCTGTCGCGTCCGCAATGGCAAACGGTACATTTAATAATCTTGCCAGCGTCTGCGCCAGTAAGGTCTTACCGGAACCGGTCGGTCCCAGCATGATGATATTGCTCTTTTGTAACTCTATATCGTAATTCTTATCTGTGAGAATACGTTTATAATGATTGTAAACGGCTACAGACAAGACCTTTTTTGCTTCTTCCTGTCCGATGACATAATCATCCAGAAACGCCTTCATCTCCTTTGGCTTCATCAGATTGATTTCCTGGGTGTCATCGTTGTATTCTTCAAACTCGTCCTCCATAATCTCGGCGCATACCTCGATACACTCATCACAGATATACACGCCCTTTGGCCCTGCTACCAGTTTACGCACCTGATCCTGGGTCTTGTTACAGAAGGAACAACGGAACTGCTTGTTATTGTCCGTTCGTGACGCCATAATATTCACCTCTTTTACACTGACATATAACGGTATCTGTCTTAACAACAGGGAAACCGCATATTTTCAAGGAAAGGTTACCACAGTATAATATACCGCGGTAACCTTAGTATATGAACTTACTGTCTCTTGTCCACAACCACGTCGATGAGACCGTATTCCAGCGCTTCCTGCGCTGTCATATAGTTATCTCTCTCGGTGTCGGCCTTGATCTTCTCGTAAGTCTGTCCCGTATTCTCTGCCAGAATACGATTCAATTTTTCTTTGGTCTTTAAAATGTGGTCTGCCACGATCTCAATCTCTGTGGCCTGACCCTGCGCGCCGCCGGACGGCTGATGAATCATGATCTCCGCATTCGGAAGCGCAAGACGCTTGCCCTTTGTTCCGCCTGCCAGAAGGAACGCGCCCATGCTGGCCGCCATACCCATACAGATAGTGGATACGTCGCATTTGATAAACTGCATGGTATCGTAGATCGCCATGCCCGCGGTCACGGAGCCGCCCGGGCTCATGATATACAGATTGATATCCTTATCCGGATCCTCCGCTTCAAGGAAAAGCATCTGGGAGACAACCAGACTGGCTGTCACATCGTTGACTTCTTCTCCAAGAATAATAATTCTGTCCTTTAATAAACGGGAGTAAATATCGTAAGATCTCTCCCCGTGACTGGTCTGCTCAATGACATAAGGTACTAAACTCATATTACTACCTCCTGTTCCCTTACTATTCTCGCTGTCTTAGAGTGGTCTGTTCTTATTACTCAGCCTCTCCGCCCTCATATTCAAGTTCTTCGGAAGCTTCTGTCACAACAGCCTGTTCTCTGATGAAGTCCACTGCCTTCTGGATGGCAATATCATTCTTCATATTCTCTTTCTCAGCTTCGCCCATGTAGGAAGCGATCTGGTCTGCTTCCATCTGGTACATGGATGCCATTCTCTCAAATTCCTTATTCAGGTCTTCTTCCGTTGCCTCGATATTCTCGGCTGCAACAATGGCCTCAAGAACAAGGCTGCTCTGGATTCTTCTCATAGCCTCCGGTCTCATGCTCTCTCTGAATGCTTCCGGGTTCTGTCCGGTAAACTGCAGATACTGCTCGAAAGAGATACCCTGGTAGCTTACTCTCTGCTGGAATTCCTGTACCATCTGGTCAACCTGAGAATCAACCATGGCTTCCGGAATATCCATCTCTGCGTTCTCCACAGCTTTTTCTACCAGCACATTTTCCATATTGTTCTTTGCCTGCTCTTCTTTGCTCTCAAGAAGTTTGGCTCTGATATCTGCTTTGTAATCTTCCAGAGAATCAAACTCTGTAGTATCCTGTGCAAAATCGTCATCGATCTCCGGCAGCTGTTTCTCTGTAATGCCGAGAACCTTTACATGGAAGTTTGCAGGTTTGCCGGCAAGCTCTGCTGCATGGTACTCTTCCGGGAAGGTAACTTCCACGTCTTTTTCGTCACCGATGTTCAGACCAACAAGCTGATCTTCAAAAGTATCGATGAAAGAATGAGAACCAATCTCCAGCTTCTGGCTCTCTGCTGTGCCGCCGTCAAACGGAACGCCGTCGATAGTTCCTGCATAATTCAGAGTGATGATATCTCCCTCTTTTACCGGGCGATCTTCGATAGTAACTTCTCTTGCGTTCTGTTCCTGTGCTTTCTTAAGCTCTGCGTCCACTTCCTCGTCGGTCACTTCCACAGCGTCTTTCTCTACTTCCAGTCCCTTGTACTGGCCAAGAGTTACTTCCGGTTTTACTGCTACAGAAACGGTGAAGATAAAGTTCTCGCCCTTTCCAATCTGTGTCACGTCTACTTCCGGACGGGAAACCACATCAAGCTTAGTCTCCTCCAGAGCGTCCGCATACGCTTTAGGCATGATCTCATTGGCCGCATCTTCATAAAAAATTCCAGGGCCATATGTTTTCTCAATGATGTTCATCGGAACCTTACCCTTACGGAATCCAGGAAGATTGTAGGAACCTTTCTTTCTATTATATACTTTCTTGCAGGCAGCATCAAATTCAGCGGCATCCACCTCGATGGTCAGTTTCGCCATATTATGCTCTAAATTTTCAACCTGTACACTCATTACGTTTCCTCCTTAAAATCATATGTTCCTTATTTTTAACCAAATCAGGGAACGAGAAATCCTATCCGCCTCATCCTGTTCAGTTCGGTTTTTTATAAATCTGAAAACACATTTTAGTATTATAGCATGTTAAGGTTTGGCTGTCCATATTTTTTTTACACAAGCAAAAGCACCATAAAAAGCCGCCGCTCCGGTCCGCAGACCAGAACGACAGCCTTTTTGTTATTTTATCTTACAAGTTTTTTGAGATTTCTCGTGGAATCAGCATTTTCCGAACAGCCGGGATTACTCCTCGCTGCCGCCAGCCATCTGCTGTTCCTGTTTCTTGATCATTTTACGAACCATCTCTCCACCGATGGAACCGGCTTCCTTGGCTGTAATATTTCCATTATAACCTGGTTTTAAGTCAACGCCGATCTCATTTGCAACTTCCATTTTAAAACGATCCATTGCATCCTTCGCTTCCGGTACTTCCACCTGATTGGTTTTGGTATAACTTTTTGCCATTGTATTTTACCTCCATGTTATCTGGAATCATCCGGATGACATCTAAATAAATGTTTTGTTTTTGCTTTGTCAATCAGTTACTCTATTCTTATCGGCATGTGCCTCACGGTTTTCGTGAAGCGCATCAAAAGCTTTTGTTTACCGTAAGCCTATTATCTGCAAAAACACAACAAATATAATGGAAAATTTTGTGGCAATCAAAAATTACAGGATAAGATCCGCGATCTCTGACGGTTTCTTCACAAAAACCTTTCCTCCCAGCTCCTCAAGCTTTTTCCGTTCCCGGAAACCCCACTCGCATAAAATGTAATCCATGCCGCAGTTTTCTGCCGTGGCAAGATCCACCTCGGAATCCCCCACATAGACCGCATTTTCTGCGGAACTGCCCAGCTGGCGCAGCGCCTCCATGACCGTGTCCGGCGCAGGTTTCTTCCGGATACCCTCGCTCTCTTTTTCGCCGATGGCCACCGGAATGATTCCCTTAAAATAAATCTCGCTGAGCTCTTTCACAGCAAAATCCGCCTTGTTGGAGACTATGGCCATTTTGACGCCTTTTTCTTTCAACAGTTCCAGCAGTTCCATAATTCCTTCATAAGGCTTCGTCAGATCATTGCAGTGAATCCCGTAATGCTCCTTAAAACCTGCAAACACCTTTTCAAAATCCGGATTTTCCTGCCCGGAAGGCAGCGCCCGCTGCATAAGCAGCAGAATGCCGTTGCCCACAAACCGGCGTACCTCGTCTCTCGTTCTCGCCGGATAACCGTTGCTCTCCAGCGCATAATTGACGCTGTTCATAAGATCGTCCAGCGTATCCAGCAGAGTGCCGTCCAAATCAAAAACCACTGTATCTTTTTTCTGCATTTTCTTCACCTGTCCTTTTCTTTCTTCTGAAACTTCCAGAAGAACTTCTGTATTTTATCTGGAAACACCCTCCCGAATACATCTGCCTTTAAGATTATCTGCGGATCATTTTCCTTGAAATGCTCTTAATATCCGTCGCTCCGCACATGGCCATGGTATCTTTAAGCTCCGCAGCCAGCTTCTCAATGTAAAGCCGCACACCCTCTGCCTGGCCGCCGTAGACCGCCTGCACAAACGGTCTCGCGATGAGCACCGCATCGGCTCCCATGGCCAGCGCCTTAAACACATCGATACCAGTCCGGATACCGCCGTCCACGAAAATCTTCATGCGGCCTTCGTTCCATTCCACAATCTCTTCCAGCACCTCCGCCGTGGCCGGCGTCTGGTCAAGCACCCGGCCGCCGTGATTGCTCACCACGATGGCGGAGGCTCCTGCCTCATAGGCTTTCTTAGCTCCTTTCACCGTCATGATTCCCTTAATGATAAACGGGCGCTCCGCGTCATGCACAATCAAAGCCAAATCTTCCACAGTCTTGTTTCCTGCCGGCGGTTCCATATTTTTAAGGAACGGCAGTCCCGCCGCATCAATATCCATAGCCGCCATCATGGCGCCGCTCTCAAACACCAGATCAAGCTTCTCATGGATCGTATCCATATTCCACGGCTTGATGGTCGGGATACCTCTTCCGTTATTATCCTTGATAGCCCGGGTCGCCGCCAGGAACACATTCGGATCTATACCGTCCCCGGTAAACGCAGCGATGCCGTTCTCGGCACAAGCCGAAACCAGAATCTGATTATACTCTTCATCGTCATATTTATCCCCGTAATGCATCCGCATGGCTCCCACCGGCCCCGCAAAAAACGGATAGGCAAACTTATTGCCAAACAGCTCAATACTGGTATCCGGCTCCACATTTTCTCCGATGGTGTCCATATTGACCCGAATCTGCTGCCACTGGTCATAATTGCGGATCGCCACATCACCGATTCCCTTGGCTCCCGGCCCAGGAATCTGGTTTTTACACGCCCGGCCGTTGCACACCGGACAGACCTTACAGTACGGCCCCACCTCAAATCTCGCCTGTTTCATAACTTCTTCGTATGTCATATCTATCCCTCCCATTTACTTGAATTTTATCATATCTTTATGGGGATTTCTATAATAAATAATTGGCGGGAAACTTGCCCCCTTTTCTTCGTTTATGATATACTGAGAATAAACCTGTTCTCAAACAAGCAGTTCCGATCATATTGGTTTTTTCTTATTATTTTGTACAAACTATTTTTTTACTATTTATTATATTATATCATCCAGAAAGGAGGATTCATTTATGGCATTTGCTCAGGAACAACTTTACACCCTTGAAGATATCTATTCTCTTCCGGACAATACCCGCGCTGAATTAGTAGACGGACATATATATTACATGGCTCCTCCATCCCGCAAACACCAACGGCTTTTGCTTTCTTTAAGCCGGGCGATTGCCGATTATATTGATCAAAAAGGCGGCGATTGTGAGATTGACATTGCGCCTTTTGCTGTTTTTCTCAATCAGGATGCAAAGAATTATGTGGAACCAGACATCAGTATTATCTGCGATAAAAATAAACTCACTGATAAAGGATGTGCCGGCGCGCCTGACTGGATTATTGAAATTGTTTCGCCCAGCAGCCACCGAATGGACTATTATATTAAACTCTTTAAATATCGCACCGCCGGAGTTCGGGAATATTGGATTGTCGATCCTGACAAAAATCGAATTCTGGTATATAATTTTGAACATGAAAATATGGCAGAACATTCTTTTCATGACATCATAAAGGCAGGAATTTACGATGATTGCTTTATTGATTTCTCTAAATTGAATCTTCAATTATAAAATTAAAAAAATAACAAAAAGACCTGCACATCTTCTGAACCGTCCCCCGAGTATTAGAATTCAAGTCTAACTATTGGGGGCAGCTCAGGGAATAGAACAGGTCTTTTTCCGATTCTTTTTAATACCTTAAATCTATAATCCTCCAACCATATTTTTTGCCCAAATTCTTATCCATCCTTTCTGGTACAATTATATTATCTCACCTTCACACTCTTCTTCTTCGACCAGTCAGAATACACGCGAATGGTCTGTCCGCTGGAAAACACATCTTTGTAAGTGCGGATACACACATAATATTTCTTTCCGCGTTTCAGCTTTTTGATGGTCTTTATATTCTTTTTGTTGTTCTTAACCGTTACCGTTTTGACGGCTTTTTTGAATTTTTTGTTTGTGGAATACTGGATTTCGTAGCCGTCTGTGTTCTTCCTCTGCTTTTTCCATCTGACAGTTACTTTCTTTTGACCGGCGGTCAGCTTCTTGATGGATGTCTCTTTTAAATCCAGGGTCACCGTTACATTTGCGGAAGCCAGAATACTGCCGTCGGTCGGAGAGACCAGGTTGATTACCGCTGTGCCGATACCCACTCCCCGGATATTGCCGCCGGCGTCCACGGTGCAGACAGCCGGGTTGGAGCTTTGGAAGAGAAGCGTATCATTGGCAACCGGCACCTCGCCCAGCACATCTTCGAAGCACAGAGATGCTTTCGCTGTGTCCCCCAGATACAGTACATTTTTATTGACGCACAGACGAACCGACGCGAGCGTCTGGTCGAAGGAAATATGCGCAGATGCCCTTCCGTCCTGATAGTTGTTCCGGGACGCGGTTTCTTTCAAAGTGCCGCCGAAGCATTGTATCCAATAATATTTCCCGTTTACATTCACTGAGCCGACGCCGATACACACGAAATCTCTGTCCAGAATATTGGAGCGGTGCCCGTCAGAATTCATCCAGGCCTCCATAGCGGCCTCCGGAGAAGTATTGCCGGCAGCGATATTTTCGCCCATGGCCAAGCGTGAGGCTTCAAATGCCGTCTGGAACTCTTCTCCATTCGGTCTTGTATGACTGAAATTCACGGAAATCTCGAAAGCTCTCTGCATGGCGGCGTCCAGAAGATCTCTGTCCATGACAAGCGCCGGAAGCCCTGCTTTTGCTCTCTCCTGATTGACAAGCTCGAGAATCCTCCAGGCTTTGCTGTAATAACGCTCTCCGGTCACCGTAATCTGTCCGGATTCCGATGCCTGCACGGGCTTAGCCATAAGAAATGTACCAAAGACCGCCAACAGAAAGACTGTCAGTATGGCAAAGGTTTTTGCTGCATTTTGTTGTTTCATACAATTTCTCCTTTCTTCTCTCCGACAGCACAAGAACTGCCTTTTATTTACAGGCGATTTTTATCTCCCCACTCGCACATTCCGTCCAGAATCGGGATAAGAGATTTGCCCCGCTCCGTGAGACTGTACTCCACCTTAGGCGGAATCTGCGGATACTCCTCCCGATGAACCAGCTTATCCTCTTCCAGTTCTTTCAGCGTTGAGCTGAGATTTTCATTGGAAATGTATCTCTCCCATATTTTCTTCCTCCTCTTTCACATGCCCACACCTGCGGCTGAATATTCACCTACAGGTAAGTATATCACTTTATTGTAAGTATATATCTCCAGTGTAAGTATCATACTTAAATGTGCGTACTTGTTTTTTGTTTCATTCTTGTTATGATTATAATATCACAACACTACAAAATCAATCGGGAGGTGAATGAAATAAACAGACGGCTGCGCCCGGGCCGCTGCCCTGGCAGATAAACTTTAATTACATAAGAGTGATAAAGTTGGGAAGTAATCTTCCAAATCAATTAGGATTGACGCAGCAGATATGTCAGGAAAGGAGAAAATATGAACAATATAAAACGGAGCAGAAAAATACAGCTTTCAGATTTTTCTGCTCCTGTTCTATCCTTATCATATGTATAGTACCTTTATTTTCTGCTATTCCTGTTCTTTTGCCATTGCTATCTTATCCAGAAGTTCAACGATTTCGTCCTTCGTATATTCCTCTTTTTCTCCGTTGGCAATTATCAGCCGTAACTGATATAACGTGGACATTTTAACCGTCTGCATTTCTTTTTCTGTCATTATATCACTCATTTTTCCTCCCCTCTCCGGTCTCCCGGGTATTGTCTTCCTTAAAGACAATACAATTTTATCTCACAGCCGCTATGCAAACAACTGTTTTTTACATAATTGTTTTATTTTTACAATTTCGTATTTTGTTTGTATATGTAAAGTATAACACAAATATTTCTTTCCTAACATAAAAATCTACTGTATAATTATGCCAATTTTCCACTGCCGTCGTTCTTTCCTTGCAAAGCTGCCCCAGATTCATATATAATCTTTTTAAGAAATTTGCTGAAATTTTACAGATATTGCCAGAAGCATTATTTCCATATGAGGGGATGTAAAAATCATATGAAATCCACATCAAAACATCAAAAACAAAAAAATCGTTTAATAAAATGTCTTCTTTTCACAGTCCTGTCGCTAATCACTGCAGCCGCTCTGATCATTTTTTACTTTTACACCTATCAGGATTTTACAGAACAGGATTATACTCTGGTGTACATTTCTACTCTGGTGTATTCCATTCCTATCTTTTTTATCGGTGTTTATGTGTACATTTCCTTAAAGGAATATTATAAGAAAATCGACAATGATTATCTGCAGACACAGGAAACTGCCGCCAAACGGCAGGAGCAGCTTCTGATCCATGCCAGAGAACAGATGCAGCAGCGGATGAATGCTGCCTTGTCTCAGTTAAATGAGCTGGAGCACCTGCTGCGTTCCGGCCAGGAAAAGGAAGCCTGTCAGCTCTGCTCCAGACTGTCTTCTTATTATCAAAAGACCCGGTATCGTCATTACTGCCGAAACGATATCGTTGATGTGATTCTTCACACGAAAAAAGAGGAATGTGACCTGCTGCACATTGCATTTACCTGCCATATTCTTTTGCCTGAGCAAATGAATCTTCCGGCTCCGGTGCTGATCAGCCTGTTTGTCAATCTTTTAAATAATGGTATCGAGGGATGCAGCTCTTCCGGACAGGAGTCTCTTTTTCTGAAGCTTTCTGTCAATTACAAGGGCGATTATCTGTTGCTTCACATGGAAAATGCAAAGAATCCGGCGACCGTTTTCTCGCACTCTTCCACAAAAGCCGATACATTTTCCCACGGCCTCGGCCTCCTCATCCTCGAAGAAATCGCCGGGCAGCGGGACGGTTCCTGCCATTGGCAGGACAGACAGACCGCTTTCGTCTCCGACATCATGCTGCGCTATCGGTAGCGTCCTGCTTTTAAACGTATCTCACAGAAAGGAGTATCCATGTTTCCGAAAACCTCTCCCTTCGAATTTTATTTTATATTCTTTGCCGTGACTCACGCTTTAAACGAGGCCTCCGTCCTGTTTTATTACAGGCGCACCCTGACTCCTCGTTTTACGCAGATACATCCGGCGCTGCAGAACCTGCCATTTCTGCTGATTCCGGTCTGCTACAAAGTGATTACCGGAGAAGTACACTCTCCCACCCACATTTTCTTTCTGTACGGTTCCATGTTTCTGGCCTGTATGATACTGTACAGGGACAAAATCATGCAGCGAATCGGAAACTTTTTCTTCGGCGTCGCCTATTCTTTACTGGCAGAAAATATTCTGGTTTACATATACTGTTTCGGCATCCTTGAACTCTGGTTCGGCATCCCGTTTATCCCCAACAGCCTCGCCGATCCCCAGGATATTCAGAAATTATGTATCACCGGAATTCCTTTTGTCATCATCCAGTTTCTGCTGACACCGCTGGCCATTATCGTATGGAAAAAATACTTGAGCAAAATCAATCTGAAGATTGTCATCCAATTCGGTCTGCTGACATTTATCAGCTTCAGCGGATTCCCATACATTTTTCCGAACCTGCTCGGCCGCCCCGGATGGATCCTGGCCTTCCTCTGCCTTCTCGTCTCCGTGGTCGTATTCTTCCGGGGCGTCATACAGCTCCAGAAACTGTTCCGTCAATCTTACTTCCGAGAAAAAGAACAGAAACTGCTGAAACAGCACCTGGAAGATTTTGAAAAGCAGCAAAACGACAGTCTGCAGCTTCGCAAACAGAATCACGACATGTCCGGACATATGCAAGCCGTCTCATACCTCATAGCGGAAGGAAAAACGGAGGAGGCGCTTCGCTATATTGAGGAATTAAAGCAGGGGATGGGGTGACTGATGATCAGAATATTTTTTACAAAAAATAAGACAGGAAAACTCCCCCGCGCTCTTAATCAACAAAATCTTCATCTGATTTTTGAGAGGACGGTACGCTTTCCTGTCTTATTTGGCAAAAGTACGTTTCATTATTTTATCACTCTATTTTTTCTTTTTTGGCCATTTTTCTTACATCATCGACGGCCTTTTTCACTTCTTCCATATTCTCACATGATTCAAATTTGTCAGCCACTAAATTCAAAATTACTTCCAACTGCTTATCTGTCATATTCTCCTGCATTTTTCCTCCTTTCTCCGGTCTCCCGGGTATTACCTCTTTGCAAAGGTAAGCTGATTATATACTACACAAATTACATTTTCAACCATTTTTTACATTTTTTTACATTTTATTTTTTCCTTTTTAAACCATTCTTTATAGTAACTATATCACAGTTTCTCTCCCACGGCACATAAAATGTAAAATATATTGCCGGGGTATTTCTATTTTTTCTCTTATCTTTTATAATAAAATGAAATGTAAACCGCGCATATTTTTTACAGCCCATATATTTCCACTATAAAGAAAGGAGGCCGCCCCTTTGCCATCCACACTCTTCATCTCAACATCACAGATTTACACTTTAATCTACCTGTTTGCCCACCTGTGCTATGCTGCCTCCATGGTTTTCTTTTTCAGCCGGACGCTTTCTCCGCGTTTTTTTGTGAGGAAACCTTTTCTTTGCAGTCTTCCTTTTCTGGGGATTCTTCTTTTGTATACAGGGATTACCGGTGACGCGCAGTCGCCTTTTTTCAAGATTGTTTTTTACTGTGTTGCTTTGGCGGCAAACGGGTTGCTTTACGGGACGCGTTTCTGGCGGCGGATGGGTAATTATTTTTTTATCGTGATCTGCCTGGGAATCGTTGAGTTTGTCGCGACGATTTTGTATTATCCTCTGATATTTCTTTTTCATCGGGAGATTCATTCCTTCCTGGATCCTGTTGTTCCGCGGGATAATCCTGTGGATTTGCTGGTGTTTATCTGTCTGCCCATCGTGGTGCAGGTACTTTTTATGCCTTTTTTCATCCGGCTCTGGCAGAAGGCCGTTCAGTATATCAATTTGAAGATACTGATTCAGCTTGTGCTGGCCACGTCGCTATCCGGCAGCGGTGTTTTGTATGTTTTTCCGCAATTTATGGGCAGAGTCGGGTGGATCTTCGTCTTTCTGGGAACGTTTCTTTCGATTCTTCTTTTCTTTCGGGGGATACGGCAGATGCGCCTGCTTTTGCATGTGCACCGGGCGGAACAGGAAGTTCTCGATGAAAATCTTCAGAGTTATAAGGCAGTGCGGGAACGGAATCTTCATCTTCGCCGGCAGAATCACGATATTGCCGGGCATCTGCAGACAGTCTCCTATCTTCTTGCTGAAGGGAAAACAAAGGAGACGAAAGAATATATTCGTGAGCTATTGAAATTATTGTAACCGGGTTATTGCGATTGGAATTGTGTAAAACAAAGAGGTAAAACAAAGAGAGCGGCGGCAAGTTGCTCTCTTTATGTATTTTTTATTCATTTATCTTTTTCTGTTTGTGGATAGGTCAATCCCAAAATTGCCATTAAATTTCTGAGAGCTTCCAGCTCTGTTTTGCCTTCTGCATACTGTTGGTTCAAAAATCTCTGCATTTCCAAAACTGTCATCTCTTCCATCTTGTCCTCCTTTCCCCGCTTGCCCGGGTATTGTCCTGATGGACAATATTTATTTTATAATATTTTTATTTCTATTGCAATATATTTTCCATATTTTTACATTTATTTGCAGGCTACGTGCCATTTTCTTTTCTATTTCTCTGCTATAGTCTTTTCTTTATAAGTATATCACATACTTCGTTTCAGTGACAGAAGAAATGTATCACTTTTCCCGGTTTGCTCTGCTTACTTTTTCCGATTTTCTCCCTTCCTGTTTTCCCTTTCCTCTTTTCCAGATATCCATTATAATAATACTGATACAAAATACTTTTACAAGTAACACCATCACCCCGCGAAGGCCCTGCCCTTCGTACTCAGGAGGTTTTTCATGCAAAAAGACGTAAAAGATAAAGATACGACAAAACACTCGATTTTTTTCCGGCGGGCCGGTGTGATTCTGGCGGCGCTGCTTTTGACGGTGCCCCTTTTCATTTTCGCCTATTATCTTTATGTGTACCGGACGCACATTTCCATTGTGCTGTTCTTTTTTATCTATATCAGCATCATATTGTTTATTGTGGTTTTTATTTTTGTTTCTCTGCGGGAATTTTACGCGAAAATCAACGTGGAATATCTGGAGATGCAGCGCCGGACGGCGCTTCGGCAGGAGCAGGGGCTCCGCGCGTCTCAGGCGGGCATGGAGAGGCAGATGGAGGATGTGCGGGAGCATCTGCGGCTGATCGAGCGGCTGCTGGAGGAAGACCGACTGGAGGACGCCCGCAATGCCTGCGGTGATTTTTCTTCGTCTTTTCAGAGTGTACGATATAAACATTACTGCGATAACGATATACTCGATGTGATCCTGCACGGAAAAGAGACGGAATGTGAGAATCTGGGCATCGCATTTTCCTGTGATATTCTTCTTCCACAGGAGATCGGGATTCCGGCCCCCACATTTATCAGCCTGTTTTTCAATCTTTTGAATAACGGCATTGAGAGCTGTGAGACTTCCGGGCAGGAGACGCCTTTTTTGAATCTTTCCATTACATATAAAGGGAATTTTCTTTTTATCCATATGGAAAATGCAAAAAATCCAGACATAGTTTTTGATCATAAAACCACAAAGTCCGATACATTTTATCACGGGCTTGGTCTGTCGATCATTGAAGAAATCGTCAGAAAACGGGACGGCGCCTGCCGGTGGCAGGATCACAAGAACATTTTTGTTTCTGACATTATGATTGATTATACCTGATGAAAGGAATCTGCCATGACACTGCATTTATCTTCTTCTCAAATATTCACCGCGGCCTTTATCGGTTCCCATATCATTTACCTGTCGTCCGTATTTTTTTACATCAGCAAAACTATGACGCCGCGCTCCCATGTCAGGCACTCTTTTTTGTTTAGTCTGCCATTTATGCTGCTTCCCATTATTTATACATTGCTGACTGGAGAGATCACAACGGCCTCCTATAAAATAATACTGCTGCTCTCCCCTTTTCTTGCCAGCATGCTTTTATATCGCGGCAGTTTGTTCCGGCGGCTGGATTTTTGTGTTCCTGGGACTTTTCCTTGCCTCTGTGCTATTTGAACAGGGACTCCTTGAAGCCCGGCAGATACTGAAAGACTTTCATCTGCACAGAAAGAAACAAAAAATTCTTGAGCAAAACATAGCTGATTTTAAAGATATTCAGGAGAAAAATCTTCTGCTCCGGAAGCAGAATCATGATATTGCCGGTCACCTTCAGGTCATCTCTATCCTTTTGCAAAAAGGAGATCTGGAAAAAGCAGAGAAATATATCCAACACTTCCTGTAAAAACGTGAAATAATTATGGCATTTTTTCTGTTTCATATATATTAAAAATCTTGTATAATAAAGATTATTATTTTGTTGATGAAAAAAATGCAGTAAATGTAATGTTTTCAGTCCGGGCGCCTCATGACAGCCGTTTCATTCCATTTTCTGCATATTCATCTCGAAAATGAGACAGAGAGGAGTTTTTTCATGCTGACAATCGCTGTCTGTGAAGATAATCCTATTACATCCGAAGAAATATGCCAGAAAATTAAACAGTATAGCCCTATGGAAGCACAGATTTTTTCCTTTTCCGATGATTCCGATATTCTCGCTGCCGTCAGAGAACGCCAGTTTGAGCCTCATATCGTATTTATGGATATTGAACTGCAGGGTTCCTCCGGAATCCAGACGGCAAAAAACATTACTTCTTTGCTGCCTGACTGCCAGATTATTTATATCACTAATTATGTTGACTATGCCTCGCAGGTATATGAATCCTCCCACATATATTTCATTCTGAAAAGTCAGACAGACACCTATCTCCCGAAAGCGCTGCAAAAAGCGATTGCACGCCTGGAGGAACTTGGCCGTTTTTATCTCGCCATCCAGTTTGGAAAAACCACCGCGCGAATTCCGCAGAAGGACATCCTTTACATGGAACGGGTACTGCGGAACACGGAGATCCATACGAGAGAAACCATTTACAGAACGCCGGAAAAACTGAACGCCCTGAAAGACAATACCGAAAGCTGGTTCAGTTTCTCCCACCGCAGTTTTCTGGTCAACTGCCGGCATATCGTCACCATGAACCGGCAGACCTGCACCCTGTCTGACGGTTCAAAGATTCCCGTCAGCCGGACATATTATAAAGAGCTGCAGCACAACTTTATGAACTGCGTGTGGGAAGAAAATTGATACGGACAAAAACAGCCGCCCGCAGCCTGCCTGCCGGATCATCTTTCCTGACAACTCCCATCGGAAAAACATTGTCGGAATCATTATGCAGCAGACAGACCACGGGCGGCCTTTCTTATTCTATATGTTTATTCTCCATTCTGCACTTCTGTGCTGTCTTTATATAATGGCTCCACCAGAGATTTATGGAAGGTGAATACATCTGATTTATTCAGAGTCATATCACTGTTTGTTTTACTCACCTGATGTATGACTATTTCATCGCCGTCTTTTAAGGCGCTGGCCTTGATCTCAAGGACCTGGCTGCTTTTCATGGTGGAATTTGTAAGAATCCCATTGATGTACACGCGGCTGAATTCGGTAAAATTCTCTCCAAGTAGCAGATAATTACCGTCGTTTTCCTTCACTTTTGTCACCCGTACAGGTTTCAGACTGTAATTAAGAGTCGTTGGTTCCAGCTCTTCCTCATCCTCATGGGAAAAATCGGCCCCATAAAGCATATCATACTGAAGAAGCTTCAGATTCTTTCCTTCATTCTTAGTCCCTTTCATAGTCTGATGAAACTGATTAATGATTCCGCTGTGTATATTGACCTGAGAGAGGACCTTGGAGGCCAGCTCAAAAGCAGACAGATTCTCTGACTCCTCCTCTTTATGACTGCTGTTATATCCAAAGTTATCCCAGATAAAATACGGCGTCTCATATTTATTTCCTTCTTTTAAATCTTCCGTCTCGAAGTCCAGCCCCGGAAGATGGTCTCCATAAGCGATGACCATGGTATCCTCGCCGCATTTCTCCAGTTTTCCGATCAATTCCTGCAAAAATTCATCCATCTCATGAATCTGATTGGCGTAATAGGTTACCTGATTAAGGTAGGATTCGCTGTATCCTTCACCAGACACCTGAATCTTCGCATCCTCCTGACCGCTTGTAGGATAATCGCCATGTCCCTGTACCGATATAGTATAAATGATATCTCTGGAACTGGTTTTCCCCAAAGTATCCATAATATAATCCGTCAAAATAGCATCCTTCGCCCATCCGGCCTCCGTCCAGCTTTTGACATTCATATTTTCAATGGTAATAAAATTGTCAAATCCCAGATTGGAAAATACCCGGTATCTGTCATAAAATGACGCGTTATTGTTATGAATCACCGTGCTCTCATAAGATAAATCTTTCAGCCAATACGCAATACTCTCGCAGGTCTTGTCCTTCAAAACGCTCCGGTACGGATACTCTCCCGTGCCGAAATATTCCGTACTCATGCCGGTGATCACCTCAAACTCCGTATTGATGGTCCCCGCGCCGTACACCGGCACCGTCAGCCTGCCGGAAGTGGTCTGCTCCTGAAGCTGATGGAAAAATGGAATAGGATCCTCAGATATATTCAAATCTTTCACCTGGGTCAGATCAAAAAATGATTCCAGCTGAATAAAGATGATATTCGGTTCGCGGCTGTTCTCTGTATTTTCCTTTTCTTCTTTCTCGGAAAGCGCGTCAGATATCCTGCTCTTCAGCTTATTGATCCTGTCCCTGCTGTAATTGATAGGCCGGTCTATCCCGGTATCAAGAGCTGTCACGCAAAAACCGTAGGCAACACCATAATCCTTGTAACCGTTGATAGGATTATCAAACTTACTGATAATCTGTCCTCTTCCCACTCCCACATAAGCAATGGCTCCGAAAAGCAGCGACAGCAGCAGTACCAGCAGTACATTTGCTCTCATATCAAAGGATCTGCCGCTGGACGGCGAATAGAGGCACAGACATACGAGCGCTATGACTCCCCCGATCATCAAAATCACCAGTAATACAATCTGCCAGAGCTCCAGATAACTATTGAGCACTGGCAGAATTGATTTGGCAACAGTCAGATCCACTGCGGTAAAGGGAGTCTTTCTTCCGTTCAGAACAATACCGTTCGTAGTTCCTATGAGAATCCAGCACCCGGTAATAACCGCATATACAAATATTTTCTTTCTGACAAGCAATATCAGAGAAAGAGACATGAAAATTATAGCCGCATTAAAAAGAAATACATAAGTCCTCTCATTGACAAAGGAAAGAACCTCCGCCACAGACTTTCTTTCCATCCATTCCAGGAAAAGGTTGAGAACAAGGGCAGTTATGATATTACAGCACAGAACCTTCCGATTGGAAGAATTCCACATTTTTCTCCACATCACATTTCCTTTCCTTACTGTGCGCGCACCTGAATACGGATCGCCTGTACGACAAAGCGGCCGTCCTCTGTATCTGATGTACAGGTAGAAAGTGTGAGCATCGGTTCGTAGGAAGAAATGTCCGTATCTGTTTCATACATGGAGGCGGCTTTTTGCTGCTCCATCCATGCCTGATACTCCTCCCGCTGCGCAAAGTCTACCATGTAGACGTCCGTATCCCGCTCCACACTGATTTCTCTTGCTGCAAATATCCGATATTCCATGGCCGAATCCGGAGTTACCACCCAGATGACCGGGTGTTTCTGGTAATCAGCCTCCTCATTATAATCGGTATCGTACAGCCGCTTCAGCTGCCCGAACATTTCACCGGTTCTCAGATTATGACCGAAAAGGATACTGTTGTCCGAAGAAAAATCCGGACTGCATGTAGTATCCATAAAAATAGCTCCGGAAAAATTCTCTTTCTTCTCAAAAGTATGATGAAGATAATACTCATTATCCTCGCCCTGCACCACCGGATAGTTCACTCCCGTATCAGGAATATACAGCCAGGCCACAATATCCTCGTTGATGGCCCGCAGAGAGTCAAAATCAACGGTGATCGGGCATTTATCCTTCTTTCCTTTTTTCGTCTCCTCCTGCTGTGATGTCTCCACATACTGCGTCAGCTCCTCGTATTCCTTCTCTCCGTCCCGGTAGCCCCGAAAATAACCATAGAGCTTCCAGGCGGAAAAAGCGGCCACTGCCAGGCAGATCAGCAGGATCAGGAGAGAAATCGGGCTTCTTTTTTTCTTTTTCATACCATCACCTATTTCAGGCGCAGCGGAATACCGCTGATAGACATATAAACCTCATCGCTTAAGGAGGCGATGAGCTGGTTCGCTTTTCCTGTGATATCGCTGAAAATTCTTCCCAGACGATAGGAAGGAACCACGGACATCCCTACTTCATTGGTCACAAGAATCAGCGTCTTGTTGCCGTCTCTGGCGCCTTTGATAATATTACCCAGTTCCAGCATGACCTGTGCTTCCAGATCTTCAATCTCCCGGGCGCTTATCTTGTCAAAGTCCCTCTCGTCTTCCATCAAAATATTAGTGACCAGCACTGTCACACAGTCAAGAAGGATCGTGTCCTTTTCCGTACTGCTCACCACATCGCCCAGATCGCGGTATCCTTCATACGTTCCCCACTCGGAATCCCTGCGTTCCTGATGGATGCGGATTCGTTCCTTCATATCTTCGTCTACAGGAATAGCCGTAGCAATGTAAAGCACGCTTCTTTTTCCATATTCAATCGCCTTCTTCTCGGCCAACACGCTTTTCCCGCTCCGGCTGCCGCCGGTAACCATAATAACTTTTGACATATTATCTCCCCTTTCAGGAAACTTCCGGTTTCAAAACAGAAACTTCCGCTTTAAACATATAACTCATGACAAATACAATGGATATCATAGATACCCAGAAACTGCTTATGATATAACCCAGACTGGCATTGACGCTGCCGATGATGGCAAAAAGAGTCTTGGCATACACCGCAATGAGGAACGAATCCTTGATGGATAGCGTCTCTCCCTCCGGCGAGCGTACGCCCACCCGGCAGATCAGTCCATATACCAGAGAGACTATCAGATACTGCACAGCCTTAGATATAAAAATCATTATAAAATAGAACAGCAGCATGACCATAATGGCGGGTATCGCCGCCGTGAGCACCTGATTGTCCAAATACAGACCGCTCAGGGCAGATAATGAAAGTTCAGATAATGAAAGTTCAGAACCCGTTTCGCCCGTGCGGATCAACACATTTGTTTTGCTGACAAGAATTTCCTGCAGGTACTCTTCATCAAAATCTTCCTGTGTGTATTTCTCCACGCCCGAATTGATCTCCACCCGGATAGATGAGCCGATTTCAAAAGAAAGCGGCGATTCCATGGTGAGCGTTCCATTATCCAGAGTAAATTCCGGAATACGGTTCATAAACAGATTCCGGAACCCTCCCACGCTGGCTGTCCATGCTCCGAAAGGAATCAGCGTATCTACCACCAGAAGAAAAAGCAGAAGCAGACCCAGATACAGAACATGGCTGCCTGTCTTTTTTTCCAGCAGCAACTTATATTTTCCCGGCTGAAAACATGCGATAAAATACTGCCTGAAAAAGCCGGTTTGATTCTCCTGACTCATAAATTCCTCCTGATTACCGGTATACGATCGACGCGGCAATCTTCTCTGCCTCTGCGCGGCTCTCCAATGCCTCGATGAGCGCAAGGGCAAAAGGTATCGCCGTACCGACACCCCGGCTGGTAATAACATTTCCGTCCACCGCCACAGGATCTTCCACATAGCTGCCGCACCGGGACGCATCCACACATCCCGGATAGCTGGTTGCCTTCCGGTTCTCAAGGAATCCCAGTCCTGCAAAGACCGACGGCGCCGCACAGATAGCCGCCACATATCGACCGTCCTGATACTGCTCCGTGAGCAGCTGCGCCAGTTCCCGGTGCTCCCGCAAATGATCCGTTCCTGGCAGTCCGCCTGGCAGCACAAGCATATCCGCTGTTTTTCCTATCTCTTCAAACACCATATCACACTCCACTGAAATATTGTGGGATCCGGTCACCGCTTTTCTTCCCATAACAGAAACCATTCGCACATCCTCGCCGGCTCTTCTTAATAAATCCACTGCTGTGAGTGCTTCTACTTCTTCAAATCCGTCTGCAAAAAAAACATATACTAAACTCATATGAAAACCTCCTGCAAATATGATAAGGCACTTTTTTCAGCGCTTCCTTAAATAATATCCTAAAAAAGCATATTAATCAAGGTCAGCCATAAGAAATTCATGGTTTCATTTTTCTTAAAAATCAGTTATACTTTTATACTGAAATGGTTTATTTTTCATTTATAAAAGGAGGTTGACATGGAAATTGAGCGCAAATATTTAATCAAGCAGTTACCAGAGCATCTGGATTCCTATCCGCATGATATTATTGCCCAGGCTTATGTCTGCACCTGCCCGGTCATCCGTATCCGCCGGAAAAACGACGACTACATTCTGACCGTCAAATCTGAAGGACTGCTTGCCAGAGAAGAAGTGGAGATGCCCCTCTCCCGGGAGAGTTTTACCCATCTTTCCGCCAAAACAGACGGCATTATTATAGAAAAAACCCGGTACAAAATCCCGGAATCCCATGGTTACCTTATTGAGCTGGATATTTTCCACGGTTCTTATGAAGGACTCATCATGGCTGAAATTGAATTTCCGGATATAGATTCTGCCAATTCTTATAAAGCTCCCGGCTGGTTTGGTCCGGATGTCACCATGGACACCCGCTTCCACAACTCCAGTCTCAGCCAGAACTCACCAGCGGAAATTCAAAAATTTTTATCGGATTTACAAGGTTATCACAAAGATTTAACATAATTGTAAGGTTTAACCGGTATGATTTTTCCTATGGATGTACTATAATATTATACGCAAATTTCACATACGAAAGGATGTACTCATGAAAAACGAGAAACAAACTAAACAACCGCAGGGCGGAAGGAGAAGCCAGGCCAGAAAAACGGCAAAGGCAAAGAAAAAGTCCTCCTTACCTGTCAAATGGATAATCGGAGCCGTTTTCGTTGTCATTGTTCTTGCCTACGGAATCGGTGTTTACCATTATAAAGACCATTTTCACCGCGACACTTATGTAAACGGCATCAGCCTTGGGGGAATGACCCTGGACGAAGCAGAACGCACCTTTACCGACGATCTGGAATCTCACAAGATCGCGCTGGAAGAAAAGGAACGCACTGAAATAATCGATCCACAGGACATTGATACCGTCATCTCTGTAGGCACACAGATTGAAGATCTCTATAAATCACAAAGTCCATGGAACTGGTTCACCCATTTCTTCGGTAAAGATGAGAGCACAGTAACTCTTGACGTTTCTTTCGACGAGGACAAACTGGAAGAGGTCGTTGATTCTCTGGAATGTTTCGACAAGGCAAACGTAGTAGCTCCTGAGGATGCCTACATAAAAGCCGGCGAAACTCAGTTTGAGATTGTTCCGGAGGTTCTTGGTAATACCATAAAGAAGAACCAGCTTCTGGAGGCTATCAAAACCGGTCTTGCCACCGGGGTTACGGTCATCAATCTGGAAGAAGAGAACCTTTACAAACTGCCGGAATATTATGAGGACGACGAAGCCGTACAGAACGCTCTGGCAACAGCCAACAAATACGCTTCCAGCAATATTACTTATGATTTCAGCTACACCACGGAAACAGTGGACTACAACACCATCAAAGACTGGGTCAACATTTCCGACGACTTCGAAGTGACTCTTGATGACAGCAAAGTAGGCGATTATGTGGAAGAGCTTGGTTCCAAATATAACACCATGGGCGCTTCCAGAAACTTCACCACCTCCTCCGGAGAGACCATTAACGCTTACGGCGGAGATTACGGCTGGAAGATTTATTTTGACGGCGAAAAATCCAAATTAATGAAGAACATCACCAACGGCAAGACTGTCACAAGAGAACCGGAATATTCCTACACCGCCCGGTGCCGGAATTCTGCCAAAGACGATATTGGCGATTCTTATGTGGAGATCAGCATTTCCAATCAGGAAGTATGGCTCTATGTTGACGGCGAATGTATCCTCAACACTTCCTGTGTGACCGGAACGCCTGGAACTTATGACACATACACCGGCGTATATTCTCTTACTTATAAGGAGAGCCCGTCTACTCTGACCGGAACCAACGCCAACGGAAGCGGATACAGCTCAGATGTTACTTACTGGATGCCATTTAACGGTAATCAGGGCATGCACGACGCCACCTGGAGAGACAGCTTCGGCGGTTCTATCTACAGAAGCAACGGCTCCCACGGCTGCGTGAATCTGCCGTATTCCGCAGCGGCTACCATCTATAAAAATGTAGAAGCCGGTTTCCCGATTGTTATTTATTAATCGGGGCAGCGGGATTATCGCACAAAAAAAGAACTGATTCCTGAAAATCATGGGAATCAGTTCTTTTTTTGTCTACCGCCGTACCTTCACACCGCGGCTGTCCCTCGACATCTGTTTTATTTTCTGGAAATACAGTTCTTTATCTTTATAGAGAATGGAATCCCCTGCTCCGGCTATCGTCACATACACATGCCGGATCTGATCGCCGTCTCTTAAGCTCATTCCCCGGATGCCCAGGGCATTCTTCTTCTTTTTCGTGATCTCTGCCAGCGGGAACCGCAGAAAATATCCGTCCTCGCTCTGCATCACCACGAAGCTCTGCTCCACATTTTCCGGCGTCAGCAGCACCACAGCCGCCAGCTCGTCGCCTTCGCCAAGCTTGGTGGCCGCCACCGTCTTCTTCTGCACAAGAAATTCTGTGCCGTCCACAATCTTTGACAGAGACGAACGGGCAACAAACAGGAGCGCATGATCCTTCAGCACACGGTCCGGAACGATAAGAAGTATCTGTTCCTCCCGGCTGTCGTAGTTACAAAGATTATCCATCGGACTTCCCTTCTCCCGCAGCCTGCCGCCCGGGATATCCTGCACCTTCACCTGATGCATCTGTCCGTTATGGGTAAAGAGACAGAGCTTATCTGTGTTCATACACGGAAGAATGGTGCGGTACTCTTCTTCCACTACCTCCTGATTTCTCTCGTAAATGTTTTTCTCGAGAATCTTGCCATATCCAAAGCGGTCCATGACAAAAATGACTTCCCGCTCCTCGACGGCTTCCTCTATGACCACCGGAGCCTTTGCATTTTCCAGTGCGGTTTTTCTCTCAAAACCGTACTCTTTTTTAATCTTCAGCAGATCTTTTTTGATGACCTTCTTCATGGCTTCCGGATTATTCAGAATCTCCTCGTATTCCCGGATTCGCTTGAGAATCTCCGCATACTCCTCCTGAAGCGCCAGAATCTCGAGACCAATGAGCCTGTACAGACGCATTTCCAGAATCGCTGTGGCCTGACGCTCCGTAAAGGACAGTCGTGACGCGGCTTTCTTAGACTTCTGCGTCTTAAAGCTGATCTTTCCGGTATCTCCCGTCATCAGACAAGCCTTGGCCTCAGCGAGGCTCTTGCTGCCCCGGAGAATCTCGATGATCAGATCAATGATGTCGCAGGCCTGAATCAGTCCTTCTTTGATCTCCTTCTGCACCAGTTCTTTTTCCAGCAGGGTCCTATATTTTCTAGAAATCACCTGATAGTGGAAATCTGTATGCAGACGGATGATGTCTTTCAGCCCCAGAAGCTCCGGCCGCCCGTCGGCGATGGCCAGCATATTGACGCCGAAGGTATCCTCGAGACGCGTCTTTTTATATAGAAGATTCTTGAGTCTCTCCACATCGGCGTTCTTCTTCAGCTCCAGCACAATGCGGATGCCTTCCTTGGAAGATTCATTGGAAACGTCCACAATATCCGTGGTCTTCTTGCTCTCGATCAGTCCCACCACATCGGAGATGAACTTTCCGATATTGGCGCCGATCATGGTATACGGAATCTCTGTGATGACCAGCCGGTCTCTCTCGGAACGTTTCTTCGCCTTCTCAAAGACCACCTTGCCTCTGAGCTTGATCTTACCGCTGCCGCTCTCATAAATGGATCGCAGCTCTTTTTGGTTCACCACCAGACCTCCAGTCGGGAAGTCCGGCCCTTTTATGTATTCCATCAACCCCTCGGTGGTAATCTCCGGATCATCCATGTAGGCCACTACCCCGTCGATGACCTCCGAAAGATTATGAGGCGGAATACTCGTCGTCATGCCGACGGCGATACCCTCGGCGCCGTTGATGAGCAGGTTCGGAATCCGCACCGGAAGTACCTCCGGCTCCTTCTCCGTCTCATCAAAATTCGGACGAAAATCCACCACATCCTTATCCAGATCCGCCAGATACACATCCTGGGTAAACTTCTGCAGCTTCGCCTCCGTGTAACGCATGGCGGCGGCGCCGTCTCCCTCGATGGAACCAAAGTTTCCGTGGCCGTCCACCAGCGGCATCCCCTTCTTAAACTCCTGCTCCATGACCACCAGCGCTTCATAGATGGAGCTGTCTCCGTGGGGATGATACTTACCCATGGTATCACCCACGATTCTCGCGGACTTTCTGTGAGGCCGGTCCGCCCGCAGCCCCAGCTCTTCCATGGCGTAGAGCACTCTCCTCTGCACCGGCTTCAAACCGTCTCTCACATCCGGCAGCGCTCTCTGACAGATGACGCTCATGGCATAATCGATATATGACTTCTGCATGACGTCAGAAAACTCTGTTTTTATAATCCGTTCTGACATAAGTTCCTCCGTTCTGTTTCTATCTGAAAATATCTGAAAAATCCGATATTACACATCCAAATCCGCATCCTGCGCGTGGGTGTGAATGAACTCCCTTCTCGGCGGCACCTCGCTGCCCATGAGCATGGAGGTCACCGCGGACGCCATACGTCCGTCCTCAATCTCCACCTGCTTCAGCACCCTGGTCTCCGGATTCAGCGTGGTTTCCCAGAGCTGCTCTGCGTCCATTTCTCCAAGACCCTTGTATCTTTGCAGGGTAAACGGCCCCTTATGGGTCTTGCGGTACCGCTCCAGCGCTTTATCATCATAGAGATACTCTTCTTTTCCCCGCTTTGGCACCGCCTTGTAAAGAGGCGGCGTCGCCAGATAAACGTGTCCATGATGGATCAGATCCGGCATGAACCGATAGAAAAATGTCAGAAGCAGGGTGGCGATGTGCGCCCCGTCCACATCGGCATCGGTCATGATGATGATCTTATCGTAGCGAAGCTTGCTGATGTCAAAGTCGTTGCCGTATCCTTCGGAAAATCCGCATCCAAAGGTGTGGATCATCGTCTTGATCTCCGCGTTGGCAAGCACCTTGTCCATGGACGCCTTTTCCACGTTGAGAATCTTACCCCGGATTGGCAGGATTGCCTGCGTTCTCCGGTTTCTGGCCGTCTTGGCAGAGCCGCCGGCAGAGTCTCCCTCCACGATGAAGACCTCGCACTCTTCCGGCTTCCGGCTCTCGCAGTTGGCAAGCTTTCCGTTGGTATCGATGGAAAATTTGGACTTGGTGATCAGATTAGTTCTGGCCTTCTCCTCCGCCTTACGAATCTTCGCGGACTTCTCCGCGCAGGCCAGTACCTTTTTCAGTTCCTCCAGATTCCGGTCAAAGTAGAGTACCAGCTCTTCTCCAACCACATCGTTGACCGCCTTGCCCGCGTCAGGATTATCCAGTTTTGTCTTCGTCTGTCCCTCAAACCGCGGGTCCTTGTGCTTGATGGAAAGCACCGCAGTGAGACCATTCCGCACATCCGCGCCGGTGAAGTTCGGGTCCTTGTCCTTCAGAACGCCGATCTCCCTGGCATACTGATTCATCACCGAGGTAAACTTTGTCTTAAAACCGGTGATGTGAGTACCGCCCTCCATGGTACAGATATTATTACAGAAACCGAGAATCATTTCCTGAAACTCGTCCACATACTGAAAGGCGATCTCCACCTCGATATCGTCCACCTTCTTTTTGAAATAGACAACCTCGCTGACCGGCGGCTTGCCCTGATTTAAATCCTTCACATAAGCCTTGAGACCATCTTCCTCATGGTAAACCACCGTCTCCTCCTCGCCCGGACGACGGTTCTCAAAGGTGATGGAAAGACCCGGATTCAGATAGGCGGTCTCATGGAGGCGGCTCTTGATGGCCTCCGCCTTAAAATACGTTTTATCAAAAATTTCCCCGTCCGGAAGAAATGTAACGGTCGTTCCCGTGTCGTCCTTTCTGCACTTGCCGATGACCTCCAGCGGAGCCACCGGCTTGCCCTGCTCGTACATTTGCTGATAGATTTTTCCATCAGAACGCACCTTGACCTCCAGCCAGACCGAGAGGGCGTTGACCACGGAAGCGCCCACGCCGTGGAGACCTCCGGAAATCTTATACCCGCCGGTGCCGAACTTTCCTCCTGCATGGAGCATGGTAAAGACCACCTCCACCGCAGGAAGCCCGGTCTGCTCGTTGATGCCCACCGGGATACCCCGGCCGTCATCGGAGATCACCGCCGTGCCGTCCGCTTCCAGAATCACCTGAATATTATGACAATATCCCGCCAGATGCTCGTCCACGGAATTATCCACAATCTCATAAATCAAATGATTCAGTCCCTTGGTAGACACACTTCCTATGTACATTCCCGGACGTTTACGGACGGCCTCCAGCCCTTCCAGAACCGATATACTGTTCGCATTATATGTCTTCTGATTCATGAAAAAACCTCTTCTTCCTGCTATACTTACTTTTTTATTTCTAATCTGCTTCCCGCAAGGCTATCCGATGATTGCCTTCGCCACCTCGGACAGCTTCATGCCGTTGGACGCCTTAAGAAGAACCACGTCCTCCGGCTGGAGCGTCTCAAGCAGATAGGCCGTCATGGCGTCCCGGTCTTCCACCTGGGTGAGCCGCAGCGCGCCCGGTTTACCGTCTGCCGCTCCGCGCAGCAGCTCCCGGGACAGTTCACCGAAGACTACCAGCTCGTCGATGTCCTGCGACGCGATATATTTTCCCACTTCATAGTGATATTCTTTCTCGTCCTCGCCCAGCTCCAGCATGTCGGAAAGCGCAGCTATTCTGCGTCCCTTTACATTTTCCATGGAAGAAAGCACATGGATGGACGCCCGCATGGAATCCGGACTGGCGTTGTAAGTGTCGTCGATGACCGTACACCGGTCGCAAGGCACGAACTTCAGCCGCTGTCCATGGAACTCCCGCAGCTTCTCTGCCGCTGCTTCCAGGTCAACGCCCATCTGATGCGCTACTCCGAGAGCAACCAGTGCATTTCTCACATTATGCTCGCCCATGGTGCCAATCACCACCGGAAGGCGCAGCTCTCCGGCACAGAAGGTAAAAGAAACATGGCCGTCGCCGTTCCGGATGTCCTCCGCCCGGTAATCGCAGTCCGGACTCATGCCGTAAAAATACGTCTTCTGCCGAAGCTTGCCCCGGTAAGGAACCAGAAACGGATCATCCCCGTTTAAGAAGACCATGCCGTCCTCCGGCACGCCTTTTACGATATCCATCTTTTCCAGGCAAATGTTCTCCTGGGATTTCAGCTGTGCGATATGGCTGACGCCGATGACCGTCACCACGGCGATATCCGGGCGGATCATGGTAGTAAGCGTCTCAATCTGTCCCCTTTCGCTCATGCCGATCTCCAGCACTGCCGCCTCATCCTCTTTCGACATATGCGACAGAGTCAGCGGGACACCAATCTGACTGTTCTGATTTCCCAGAGTCTGGAACACTTTTTTTCCTGCGGAAAGTGCCGCCGCGATCATTTCCCTTGTCGTGGTTTTTCCCACACTGCCGGTGACTGCAACCACCGGAAGAGAAAGACGGTTTCTGTAAAACGTGCCCACCTGCTGCATGGCCTTCACCGTATCCTTCACATAAATCCACGGCTTCACCCGGCCGGTTTTGGCGGTGATCTGCTCCCACGGTTTCTCCTCGTCTGCCGGCAGATGCTCCGAAGTAAAGGTCGCCCCATTTAGGGAAAGCGCCCCCTCAATAAACCGGTGCGCATCTACTCTCTCCCCGATGATCGGAACAAAAATGCTGTCCTCGCTGCCTTCCCTGGAATCAATGGAAAACTCGCGGATCTCCTTATTTTCATCTCCACACAGAAGGACTCCGCCGGTCACTTCCACAATATCCTTAATCGTTACATTTTCCATAATCTATTTCCTTTCCTGCCCCTCCGGCAGTTTCCATCGACCGTCCTCCGGTCTTATCGCACAAAAAGGATAAATACAAATGATTCTCATCTGTATTTATCCTCTCTTGTTATGAAATTGCTGTAAATCACTGACTATGATATCTTACAGCAATCCCGCTTTTGTTTCAAGTTTTTTATGCTTCGAGAAGTTTCTCCACACTCACAAGCTTCACGCAGGTGATAAATAACTGCATTGCTTCTTTGAGTTCGTCCATGGTCGGCATGGTCGGCGCAATACGGATGTTAGAGTCTTTCGGATCCTTTCCGTAAGGAAATGCAGCGCCGGCGCCGGTGAGCACCAGACCAGCCTCTTTACATTTCGCCACGATTTTCTTGGCACAGCCCTCCATAGCATCAAAGGATACAAAGTATCCGCCTGTCGGATGGCTCCACTGCGCAATCTCAAGCTCGGAAAGCTCTTTATCCAGAGTCTCAATGACCTCCTCAAACTTCGGACGAATGATAGCCGCATGTTTCTTCATGTGCTCTCTTAATCCGTCGGCGTCTCCGAAAAATCTCACATGGCGGAGCTGGTTGATCTTGTCCGGGCCGATAGTGGACCACTGTACCTTGGACTTGATATCCGCAATGTTGGCCGGAGAGGAAGATAATGCCGCGATGCCGGCTCCCGCGAAGGTTACCTTTGATGTGGAGCAGAACTGATATACCATATCCGGATTGCCTGCTTTCTCACACTCTTCCAGAATGTTCAGCACCTTGGCCTGCTTCTCCTCTTCATCAAATAAATGATGTACGCAGTAAGCGTTATCCCAGTAAATTCGGAAATCTTTGGCCGCCGGCTTGAGGGCTGCCATTCTCTTTACTGTCTCCTCGGAGTACACGCTTCCGGTCGGGTTCGCATACACAGGTACGCACCAGATACCCTTCACTGCCGGGTCATTGTTCACATATTCTTCTACGATATCCATATCCGGGCCGTCCGCCAGGATCGGAACGTTGATCATCTCAATGCCGAACTGCTCTGTCACGCCGAAATGTCTGTCATATCCCGGTACCGGACATAAGAATTTTACCTTGTCAAGCTTTGACCAAGGTGTGTTACCCATCACGCCGAAGAGCACGGAGCGTGCCACGCAGTCATACATAATATTTAAACTGGAATTACCCCATACAATCACCTGAGAAGGATCTGCTCCCATCATATCTCCCATCAGCTTCTTCGCTTCCGGAATACCATCTACAAGACCGTAATTTCTCACGTCGGTTCCGTCTTCCGCATGCATGTCAGAGCTGCTGCTTAACACATCCAGCAGCGGCATAGATAAATCCAGCTGTTCCTTGCTCGGTTTACCTCTGGAAATGTCCAGCTTCAGTCCTTTATCCTTCTGACTCTGATATGCCGCCTGCAGCTCCTTCTGCAAATCTAAGAGTTCTTTTCTGCTGAGTTCCTTGTACGGTTTCATCCTGATACCTCCTGTATTCTTTCAAACATGTCTGTTGTTCTTGCGTTTTCTTTCTGTCAATCTTTCATAAATGCCCGCAAACGCGCACGTTTTCAGGCACTTTTCATATTGTATGCCATCTCTGAATAAAATACAAGCCATTTCTTCATTTTTTTGCCAGAAAAAACGGATTTCTTTTTTATAATCAACGAATCTGAATTTTTTCTCAGTATATCCTTCTATTTGTATACCCGTTTCCCTGATCGCACATTTTTTGGAAACATTTCCTGTGCCAGGCATAATATAAACTGTAAATAAACCTTGGAGGTAACACAATATGAGTGATTTAGCTGCTACAAACTGCCAGAACAGAGGAAATGGATGCGACGGAGGCTTTGGTTTCGGAAACTGCCTGTTCCCTCTCTTATTACTTTGCTGCTGCGGCAACGGAAACGGATGCGGAAATGACGGAAACGGCTGCTGCGATATCATCTGGCTGCTGATCCTCCTCTCCTGCTGCGGATGCGGCAACGGATTCGGTTTCGGATTCGGCGGAAGCAACAACGGATGCTGCTGTGGATGATCGTAGATAAAATCAATCGTTAAAACAACTGCTGCAAACGGTTAGTTTTTCATCTCAAAAGCAGATTGATTCATGATTTTATGAACTCATAGATTGACACAGGGGATTTTCCAATCCGGAAAATCCCCTGCTGTGCATATCCATTTTTTCTATTTAATTTATAGTAAATAAGTCGTCATGAATCCGTGCCAAGGGACAGGGCGGCTTTTTACTCTGATTCATATGGCAATCCTAAACCATTTTCTATAAATATTTGTTTTAAATATTCTTCTATGGATGAAACTATATATTTTCTTATCATCCATTAATCACAACTCCTTCCCTTTTTATATTTTTATAATATGATGTTGGGGTCGAAACTATATAATTAGTTGTGCCCTGTACCT
>ERZ1643247.648-NODE-648-length-40609-cov-43.474183_pt1 | contig 40609 bp, 34 predicted proteins | sample MGYA00579264_ERZ1643247 | MGnify/ENA primary metagenome ERZ1643247 (study PRJEB29033, sample SAMEA4952262) | chicken gut metagenome | biome: Broiler Chicken; feature: Gastrointestinal Tract; material: Caecum | place: Ireland | collected 2018 | study: Broiler... | reverse complement strand
AAACGCGGCGGCGATGGCAGACGAGTTCACCAAGTGCGGCGTGCGCCTCGTTTCCGGCGGCACCGACAACCACCTCATGCTCGTCGACCTTCGCGACAAGAACATGACCGGCAAAGAGCTGGAAAAGATGCTCGACGAGGTCAACATCACCGTCAACAAGAACACCATCCCCTTTGAAACGACCAGCCCCTTCGTCACCAGCGGCGTCCGCATCGGCACGCCCAGCATCACCACCCGCGGCTTCAGCGAAGAGGACGCCCGCCTCGTGGCGCGCCTCATCGCCAAGGTCATCGCCGAGCGCGAGGCCGCCTTTGCAGAGGTGCGCGCCGCCGTCAAAGAGCTGTGCGCAAAGCATCCGCTGTACGAAGGCGACGTGCTGTAAGATCGCAAAGCCGTGCCCGCCGCGGCAGGCGCACCCGCATGCGTTGCGCCCGCGCGGCTTTCAGACAATAAATATAAAAAGAGCAGGCGTCCTTGCCTGCTCTTTTTGCATGCCCTTGCGGGGCGTTTTTTTATTTTTTGGAAGACGTAAACGCGCGGCGGCCCTTTCTGCCGGAAGGAAAGCCGCAAGCCTGCGGCAGTTTTTTCAGGAAGGAAAGTCCGCACGCCCGCGGCGGCCCTTTCCGCAGGAAGGGAAGCCGCAAGCCCGCGGAAAAAAGTCCTTCTTTTTGGAAGAAAACGTCACTCTTCTACCCGCTGTTCGAGGGGGATATATTTCTGGTGCTTTGCCACCGCCTGATAGCCGGGGCGGATGATCTTGCCGCCGTTGGTGATCTCTTCGATGCGGTGCGCCGACCAGCCCACGATGCGCGAAACGGCGAAGAAGGGCGTGTACAGTTCGCGGGGCAGGCCCAGCATGTCGTACACAAAGCCGGAGTAAAAGTCCACGTTGGGGCTCACGCCCTTGTAGATGCGCCGCTTTTCGGCGATCAGCTCCGCCGCCGCCTGCGCCACATACTTTCGCATCTCGTATTCCTCTTCCATGTGTTTTTCCGCCGCCAGCTTTTCGGCAAACGTCTTCAGGATATCCGCGCGCGGGTCGGAGAGGGAATACACTGCGTGCCCCATGCCGTACACGAGCCCGGTGTGGTCGTAGGCGTCTTTGTCGAGGATCCTGGCAACATAGTCTTTGAGCTTGCCGCGGTCGAAGGTGGGCACGTTCTCTTTGATGTTGTCGAACATCTCGCACACCTTGATGTTCGCGCCGCCGTGTTTGGGGCCTTTCAGCGAGCCGAGCGACGCCGCCACCGAAGAATAGGTGTCCGTGCCCGACGAGGTGACCACGTGCGTGGTGAAGGTGGAGTTGTTGCCGCCGCCGTGCTCCGCGTGCAGGATCAGGCACAGATCGAGCACTTCCGCCTCCAGCGCCGTGTACGAGCAGTCGTCGCGCAGCATATAGAGGATGTTTTCGGCGGTGGAAAGTTCTTTGCGCGGCTTGTGGATGAACAGCGACTCGTCCGAATGGTAATAGCGGTACGCCTTCTGGCTGTACACCGCCAGCAGGGGGAACTGGGCGATCAGCTGCAGCGACTGCCGCAGCACGTTCTTTTTGGAGATGTCGTCGGGTTTCGGGTCGTACGAATACAGCGACAGCACGCACCGCGCCAGCATGTTCATCATGTCGCGCGAGGGCGCCTTCATGATGATGTCGCGCACGAAGGCGACGGGCAAAAAGCGGAAGTCCGCCAAAAGCTCGCAGAAGCGCTGCAGCTGGTGCTGCGTGGGCAGGCTGCCGAACAGCAGCAAAAACGCCGCCTCTTCAAAGGCGAACCGCCTGCCGGAAACGCCTTTGACCAGTTCGCGGATCTCGATGCCGCGGTAGTACAGCTGTCCCTCGGTGGGGTGCTTGGTACCGTCTTTGTCCTTTTTGAACGCCTGTATTTCAGAAATTTCCGTCAGCCCGCAGACGACGCCGTTGCCGTTCACGTCGCGCAGCCCGCGCTTCACGTCGTACTTTTCATACAGTTTGGGGTTGATGATGTCGTTCTTGCTCGCCATCTTGGCAAGTTCCGAAAGGTCTTGCGCATATTTCGAGTAAAAGTTTTTGGCAATGTTTTCGCGCAGTTCTTTGTAGTCCATGGTTGGCCTCCTGTCGATAGATTTGTACAGCCTCCTCAATTGGTCTTTTGATAGTGTATAACTGAACAAACATATTATATCATAATTAGCAAAAATAGTCAAGCGCGCACAAACGGCATGGCGAAAAGGGGGCAAAAGAGGTAAAAAAGGGGACAATGGTAAATGTAGAATGTAGAATGTAAAATGTAAAATTGCGGGCGGTATCAAAAATATTTTTTAGCGCATCCAAAACTTGCCGCTTTACATTTTATACTTTTCATTTCCTCACGACTTTTTCTTTCGTCAGCTCGCCGAGATTTTCGTGAACCATGTATGAGATCCTTCGACTCGCACGGCTACGCCGTGCTCGCTCAGGATGACAGGTGGGGGAGCGCGTCGCGGATGCGGCACGCCTCCCAAAATTTTCTTGCAATAGGTACAGGTGGGGGAGCGCGTCGCGTATGCGGCGCCTCCTAAAATTTTCTTGCAATAGTTGCGGCAGAATTATTGAAATAATTTTTGTATTGTGTTAGAATAGTATCATTGAATATTATACAATGGGCAGAGGTATACCCTTTTGCCCGTACGAAGTCGGAGGTAGGTTCGTTGTCTAAAAAAATCGATGTTCCCTTCAACGGAACAAAAGAACAAGAAGAAAAGCTCCGCGCGTCGCTGGCTCAGATCAGAAAAGAGCACGACGGTAAGGGGCTGATGATCGCGTCTTTGCAAAAGGCGCAGGAGATCTACGGCTATCTGCCCGAACCGGTGCAGCAGATCATCGCCGACGAGCTGGGCACGTCGCTTGCCGAGGTGTATGGCGTGGCCACGTTCTATGCGCAGTTCTCGCTGTATCCCAAGGGGCAGTACAAGATCGGCGTCTGCCTGGGCACGGCGTGCTATGTAAAGGGCTCGGGCGACGTGTACAAAAAGCTGTGCGAAACGCTGGGCATCGAAGGGGGGCAGTGCACGGACGACAGGCGCTTCTCGCTGGACGCCACCCGCTGCATCGGCTGCTGCGGCCTCGCGCCCGTGATGACCGTCAACGACGACGTGTACGGCAAAGTCACGCCCGAAGAGATCGAAGGCATCCTCGCCAAGTACAACTGATATGCGTGAACTGGCGCTCAACGTGCTGGATATCAGCGAAAACTCGCTGTCGGCGGGGGCAAAGCTCATCCTGATCACGCTGGATATCCGCTTTTCGGCGGACACCTTTTCCATCACCATCGAAGACGACGGCTGCGGCATGAGCGAAGAGATGCTCGCCCGCGTCACCGACCCCTTCACCACCACGCGCACCACGCGCAAGGTCGGCATGGGGCTGCCCCTGTTCCGCTATTCGGCGGAGAGCACGGGCGGCAGCTTTTCCATCACCTCCAAGGTGGGGGAGGGAACGCGCGTGTGCGCCTTGTACCATATCGGGCATATCGACCGCATCCCTTTGGGCGACTTCGGCGGCGTGGCGCTGCAGCTTGTCACCATGAACCCGAACACGGACTTCGTCATTTCGGTCAAAGACGAAGACGCGGGGCAGGCAGGGGTGCTGGACACGCGCGAATTTCGTGCGGAGCTGGGGGATATCCCCTTTACCGAGCCCGAGGTGCGCGCGTTCATCAAAGATTACATTCAAGAAAATTTAGTCAACATTTACGGAGGTAGGTTATGAAAAGTTTGGCAGAACTCAGGGCGCTGCGCGAAAAGATGCTGTCGCAGACAGATAACCGCAGCGTTGCCGGCGAGGGTGAAACGGTCATCAAAGTCGGCATGGCGACCTGCGGCATCGCGGCGGGGGCCCGCCCCGTGCTCGACGCGCTGCTCGACGAGGCGGAAAAGCGCCATCTGCACAACGTCAGCATCTCGCAGACGGGCTGCATCGGCATGTGCCGCTTAGAGCCCATCGTCGAGGTGTTCAAAGACGGGCAGAAATATACATACGTACACATGACGGCCGATAAGGCGCGCAAGGTCATCGCCGAGCACGTCGTCAACGGCAACGCCGTCAAAGAGTTTCTCGTGGGCGAGAACAGCTGAGCGGAGGGAAATACGCAATGTTCAGATCGCATATCCTGGTTTGCGGCGGTACGGGCTGTACTTCCAATAACTCCATCAAGATCTACGAGGCGCTCGTGCACCGCATCTACAAAGAGGGGCTGGAAAAAGAAGTGCACGTCACCCAGACGGGCTGCTTCGGCCTGTGCGCCCTCGGCCCCATCATGATCGTCTATCCCGAAGGCGCCTTCTATTCGCAGGTCAAGGTGGAAGACGTGGACGAGATCGTCAACGAGCACATCATCAAAGGGCGCATCGTCACCCGCCTCCTGTATAAAGAGACGGTCGCCGAAGACGGCTCCATCAAGGCCCTCAACGACACCAACTTCTACAAAAAGCAGCACCGCGTGGCGCTGCGCAACTGCGGCGTCATCAACCCCGAAAAGATCGAGGAATACATCGCCTACGACGGCTACGAGGCGCTCGGCAAAGTTCTCACCGAGATGACCCCGCAGGACGTCATCGACGTAATCTCCCGTTCGGGTCTGCGCGGCCGCGGCGGCGCGGGCTTCCCCACGGGCAGGAAGTGGCAGTTCGCCAAAAACAGCCCCGGCAAAAAGAAATACGTCTGCTGCAACGCCGACGAGGGCGACCCCGGCGCGTTCATGGACCGCTCCATTTTGGAGGGCGATCCGCACGCGGTCATCGAGGCGATGGCCATTGCGGCGTATGCCATCGGCTCCGATCAGGGTTTTATCTACGTCCGCGCGGAATATCCCATCGCCGTGCAGCGCCTGACCATCGCCATCAAGCAGGCGCGCGAGTACGGGCTTTTGGGCAAAAACATCTTCAATTCGGGCTTTAACTTCGATTTGGATATCCGCCTCGGAGCGGGCGCGTTCGTCTGCGGCGAGGAGACGGCGCTGATGACCTCGATCGAGGGCCACCGCGGCGAGCCTCGGCCCCGCCCGCCCTTCCCGGCGGTCAAGGGCCTGTTCGGCAAGCCGACCATTCTCAACAACGTCGAAACGTACGCGAACATCCCGCAGATCATCTTGAAGGGCGCGGATTGGTTCGCATCCATGGGCACCGAAAAGAGCCGCGGCACCAAGGTGTTCGCGCTCGGCGGCAAGATCCATAACACCGGACTCGTCGAAATCCCGATGGGCACCACCATGCGCGAGATCATCTACGACATCGGCGGCGGCTGCCCCAACGGCAAAAAGTTCAAGGCGGCGCAGACGGGCGGCCCCTCGGGCGGCTGCATCCCCGCGCACCTCATCGATACGCCCATCGACTACGACAACCTCATCGCCATCGGCTCGATGATGGGCTCGGGCGGTCTCATCGTCATGGACGAGGACAACTGCATGGTCGACATCGCGAAGTTCTTCCTCGAATTCACCGTCGACGAGAGCTGCGGCAAGTGCACCGCCTGCCGCATCGGCACCAAGCGCCTGTACGAGATGCTCTGCAAGGTCACGGACGGCACCGCCACGATGGAGGACCTCGACAAGATGGAGGAGCTTTGCTACTACATCAAGGAGAACTCCCTCTGCGGCCTCGGCCAGACGGCGCCCAACCCCGTGCTGTCCACGCTGCATTACTTCCGCGACGAGTACGAGGCGCACGTGCGCGACAAGCGCTGCCCTGCGGGCGTGTGCAAAAAGCTGCTCCGCTACCAGATCGTGCCCGAAAAGTGCAAGGGCTGCACGCTGTGCGCGCGCAACTGCCCCGTGGGCGCCATCACGGGCACCGTCAAAGAGCCGCACGTCATCGATCCCGATAAGTGCATCAAGTGCGGCGTCTGCATGGAAAAATGCCGCTTCGGCGCGGTCATCAAGGCATAAGGCAGGGGAGGATAAGTATTATGGTACATCTGAAAATAAACAATATACCCGTAGAGGCGCCGGAAGGCAGCACTATTTTGGAAGCTGCCAAGCTTGCCGGCATCAACATCCCCACCCTCTGCTACCTCAAAGACATCAACGAGATCGGCGCCTGCCGCATCTGCGTGGTCGAGGTCAAGGGCGCGCGCTCGCTGGTGGCTGCCTGCGTCTATCCCGTCAACGAGGGAATGGAAGTGTTCACCAATACCGAAAAGGTGAGAAGGTCGCGCAAGACCACGCTCGAGCTCTTGCTTTCCAACCATAAGCGCGAGTGCCTCTCCTGCATCCGCTCCACCAACTGCGAACTGCAAAAGCTCGCCAACGAATACGGCTGCGACGAGCACCGCTTCGAGGGCGCGCATACGGAGAGCGAGCCGGATACCTCCACCTCGTACCTGGTGCGCGACAACGAAAAGTGCATTCTCTGCCGCCGCTGCGTGGCAGTGTGCAAGTCTATCCAGCAGGTCGGCGTCATCGCCCCCGTGCGCCGCGGCTTCAACACGCACATCGCCTGCGCCTTCGATGAAGACCTCGCCGACGCCCCCTGCGTGGCCTGCGGCCAGTGCGTCGCCGTCTGCCCGACGGGCGCCCTGCACGAGCGCGAAGAGATCGACAACGTGCGCGAAGCCATCAGCGATCCCGAAAAGGTCGTGGTCGTCGCCGCCGCACCTGCCGTGCGCGCCGCCATCGGCGAAGAGTTCGGCTACCCCATCGGCACCAACACCGAGGGCAAGATGTTCACCGCCATGCGCATGCTCGGCTTCGATAAGGTGTTCGACGTCAACTTCGGCGCAGACCTGACCATCATGGAAGAGGCGACAGAGCTTTTAGAGCGCGTCAAAGAAGGCGGCGTGCTGCCCATGTTCACCTCCTGCTCCCCCGGCTGGATCCGCTATATCGAGTATTACTATCCCGAGCTCATCCCCAATCTCTCCTCCTGCAAGTCGCCCATGCAGATGTTCGGCGCCACCGTCAAGACCTATTGGGCGCAGAAAGAGGGCATCGACCCCGCCAACATCTACGTCGTCGGCATCATGCCCTGCACGGCGAAGAAGTTTGAAAAGACGAGGGACGAAGAGTCCGCTTCCGGCTATCCCGATGTAGACGCCATCCTTACCACCCGCGAGCTCGCCAAAATGATCCGCACCTCCGGCATCCTCTATACCGAGCTGCCCGATTCCTCGTTCGACGATCCTCTGGGCGAATTCACGGGCGCGGGCGTCATCTTCGGCGCCACCGGCGGCGTCATGGAGGCGGCGCTGCGCACCGCGGCCGAGACCATCACCGGCAAGCCGCTGGACAATATCGAGTTCAAAGAAGTGCGCGGCATCGAGGGCATCAAAGAGGCGGAGTACGATTTGAACGGCACTAAGGTCAAAGTTGCCGTCGCCTCGGGCCTTACCAACGCCAAACAGCTGTGCGATAAGATCAAGAGCGGCGAATGCGACTATACCTTTGTCGAGGTCATGTGCTGCCCGGGCGGCTGCGTCAACGGCGGCGGCCAGCCCATCCAAAGCGCCTATACCCGCCGCCAGGTAGACCTGCGCTCGGCGCGCGCCAAGGCGCTGTACGACGAAGACGCCGCAGCCACCATCCGCAAGAGCCACGAAAACGCCGCCGTGCAAAAGCTGTATAAAGAGTTCTTCCACGAGCCCGGCTCGCACAAGGCGCACGAGATCCTGCATACCCGCTATGTAGACCGCAAGCACAAAAAATAATTTGCCGTACAGGCAAATCAATTAAAAATTGCGGCCGCCGCAAAAGCAAACTAATTAAAAATTGCGGCCGTCGCAAAAGCAAACCAAAACGCGCACCCCTCGGGTGCGCGTTGTTTTCATGTAGAAATTTAGGAGGGAAATGTCATTTTTTTAAGCCGTCCTCAAGTTTTACATTCTACATTCTACATTTACAATGCTGCATTTATATCGTGCGGCAGGCGACAGGCGCCCGTTTCCTTCATAGCGCCGCAAATACCGCCATCGATACCAGGGCGGCGGCGGCGAGAAGGCCTATCGCCCAGCCCAGCCACTTGATGCCGAACTTCATTTCCGCCACCTGGTCGGGGTCCAGGCCGAAATCATCGTCGCCTTCTGCCTGCGCTTCTTTCGCCCCGCCTGCGGCTCCGCCTTGCGCTTTTTCTGCCGCAATTTGCGCGCTGCTTACCGCGTTTACAGCTTTTTCCGCAGAGTTTTGTGTGTCTTCTGTTGGCGCTTCTTCTGCCGTTGCTTGTCTATGTAACGCCGTATCTGCCGCGTCGTTTACGGCGCGCTCTGCGGCTTGCCGGGCAGTAAACTGCGCCGAGCCCTCCCGCAGGGCGGCTACGTCCGTTCCGAACACGGCGGCGATGCGCTGCAATATATCCTCGTTTTCGGGCACGTGCGCCTGCTCCCAGCGGTATACGGAAGACTTCGAGGCGTATATCTTGTCCGCAAAGGAGCGCAGCGTCAGCCCGCGCTCTTCGCGCAGGTGTTTGATGTATTGTCCGCTGATATGTTCCATCCTTCACCTCTCCATACAGTATACCACAAAGGCGCAAAAAACGCAATAAAACGCCGTAAAAAACAAAAATTTCATGTTCGGCGCCCGTTTCTAACCGGGGCGGGACAAAAGCGGGACAGAATTTTCTTTCCTTCTCCCGTAAAAACGCTGCGGCTGCCGAAAAGCGGGACAAAAGCGGGACAGCTTTCGGCTGCTTCGGGGTTGACAATCGCCCCGCGCGGGGGTATACTGAAATTGCATCAGGGGTGCACCCGAATATTCAAAAAAGGAGGAGACAGTATGAAAAAGAGCCCGTTTTGGGCGGCGGCCGTCATCGTCGCCTTTGCCGTGGCGCTGGCGGTCGCGTTCAACGTTTTTCTCATCTTGCTGCAGATAAACGACAACGTCTGGCCCGTCAAAGACACCGCGCAGATCGCCATCCCTGCTTCGGCGGAGCAGATCGGCTATCAAGAGGCGCAGATAGACAGCGACAGTTTGCTCTCGTACGACGCAGAACTCTATTACGACGAGCAAGCGGAAACGTATTACCTCGAAGTCAAGGTGCGGTGGGAAAAAGAGTTCAGCTCGCCCTGGAACGTCGAAAACACGGCGGAAGAAAATTATGAAGATTACCTCGCCATCTCTTGGGGCGGCGGGGCCTTGCAGGGCAAATATTCCGCCCGGGGGACGTATTGGAACGATAAACCGGTGCAGATCTCGCGTTATTACAGCGCGGCAAATTGCGGGGTGATCTTTCAATTTTATGAAAAATCAGGTTTTTTGGGTAAAGAACTGCGCGAGGCAACTTTCCGCGTCGCTTTAGAAAAACCTGAGCAAAAAGAGGGATTGGAAACGAGCATCCGCGTGGCGTACTGCCATACCTACGGCGGCAGGGCGGATATAGGCTTTTACGGCATCGGCGAGGCTTCGGCGCCCGGCATGTACTGGACGGCGTCGGGCGTCGCGCAGCGGTACGAATTAGATTTAGCCGGGATCGAATATTAGGAGGGTATGGAAATGTCAAAGAGAGCGAAATTGTTTTTGGTCAACATCATCGCCTTTATCTTGCTGTTTTGCTGTTATATGTTCGATTGGGCGGTCAACGGAAACCCGCCGAACGAAACCACGCTGCAATACCTGCTCGTCATGTGCGCCTTTACCTTTTGCAGCTTGGTCGTGTACTATTTGTCCATCATTGCCGACGCGTTGAAGAGGCCGCGTGCCGATAAAAAGGATAGCGATCGTCAGCCGAAACAGTAAAATATAGTGCAAAAAGGTTTGGTAAGTCAAAAGGCGGGGTTTTTGCCTCGCCGTATACCGACGGTCAGGCGCTGGTCGCCCTCAAAGGTTTGGTAAGTCAAAAGGCGGGGTGTTTACCTCGCCTTTTGCGCGGGATGGAAAAATTTTTGAAAAAGATATAAAAAGCGATCGCCGCCCCGTCTTCTTGCACCACTGCCTCGCCGACGCGGAGACGGAAAGCGACACGCCGCCCCGTCTTCGAACCGTCGCCTTGTCTTCGGTGCCGTCTTCGCTCTTCGATGCCGTCGCCTGCATTAAAAATTTTTTGAAAAATGTATAAAAAACGCTTGATATAATCTGCGATATCTGCTAAAATATATTGGTAACTTGAAATTGGGGTGTCGCCAAGCGGTAAGGCAACGGACTCTGACTCCGTCATTCGTTGGTTCGAATCCAGCTACCCCAGCCACGGATACCATATATTGTATAAGATTGGATAAATCGAATACAATATATGGTTTTTGTTTTTCTGCGGCTTTTTTCTCCCCTTTGATTGTGGGGTAAATTGTGGGGTAATTGCGGGGTAAAAAGGCGTTCCTTTATAGGATATAATTGATTTTTTGCGCTTCCTGCACGAGATACTCTTGCGAGTAGTCGGTATAGCCTCTGTCTACGGCGGAAGACTTTACGTCTTTGTCAAACGAGTGCCCCGCCCAAAGCATCACTGCTTCCAAATTGCAGCCTGCCTCTTTATACCGCGTGCAAAAAGGAATGTAAGGTTAATTTTCGCTTGGGGTTGCGTGTTCTTTGTCGATCAGCTTGTAATAGATATGGATGTTTCTAGGGGCAGGGGTGTGCCAGCGGTTGTTGCGCTGCGTCTTTGCGTCGACGGTGATAAATTCGATGAGCTGCAGGCACATTTCCCGTGTCAGTTCGGGGCAGCTGCCGTACAGCTTTATTCGCCGTATGTATTCTTCGACGTCCGCCTCGTCCTTGCTTTCCTCCTGCAACTTCTTCTCTAACGCGGCGATCTCGGCTTGCAGCGTCTGCTGCTCTTTCTGATACCCCTCGCAGAGAGTATTGCAGAGGCCCTCGGGCATTCTTTTCAAGACCTTGTCCTCAAAGGCGGTGCGGATGAGAGCGTCCAGCTCCTCCATGCGCCTTCGCTTGGCCTTAAGCTGTTTCAGGTCAGCGGCCCTTGCCGAGGCGGAACGCTGTGATTTCCCTTTGAGAAATTCCGCCCGCGCCGCTTCCTCATCCCTCAGAACGAACTCAAACTTGGAGCGGATGTCCGCAAGCACAATTTCCTCGATGTCCGTCCGCTGAATGGCGTGCGTCGTGCAGTAGTTTTTACCGAGGGTCGCATAGGTGCGGCAGAGATAGAATTCGCAGGCGTATTCCTTTCCGCTTTTGAGCGTTGTCTTGGAGCCGGAGAGCTTCATCTTGCGCCCGCAGTCGGCACAGTAGATGAATCCCGAAAGCGGATGGGAAACGCCGCTCTTGGTCCGCTTGGAGCGTGAGACGGAGCGGGCGGACTCCTGTGCCTTCTCCCAGACTTCTTCGCTCACGATGGGCTCGTGGGCGTTCTCTTTGACGATCCATTCCTCCTGCGGCCGCCAGACGGTGTTGTGGTTCTTGTAGGAGACCGTCGTGCGCCTGTGCTGTACCGTGCAGCCCTTGTAGGTGGGGTCTGTGAGAATATCCGTAACCGTCTTATGACTCCACCACGGGGGAACGTCCCGGTCGATCTTGCTGCCGTCCTTCTTTGTGCGGTGCCGTGTGGGGTTGGGAACGCCCTCATCGGACAGCACTCTTGCAATGCGGTAGGGGGAGAGGCCCTGAATGCGAAGATCATAGATGCGCCTGACGACCTCTGCCGCCTTCTCGTCTATGATTGCCGTGCGGTTCTCGTCCGTGCCTGCCACATAGCCGTACGGATAGTACCCCGAGGTATATTTGCCTGCCTTTTGGGTCGCCTCTAAAACTGCGCGGATCTTCTTGGAAGTATTCGCCGAGTGCCATTCGTTAAACACGTTCATGATGGGCATCATGTCCATGCCCGCGCTGTTTCTGTCGGCGGTGTCCACGTTGTCGTTGATGGCGATAAAGCGGATGCCGTAGGCGGGAAAGATGTAGTCGAGGTATTGACCCACCATGATGTAATTCCTGCCGAAGCGGGAGAGGTCCTTCACCACAATGGTGTTGATTTTTCCCGTCTTTGCATCGTCCAACAGACGCTTGACTTCCGGTCTTTCAAAGTTGGTGCCCGAGTAGCCGTCGTCCACATACTCGTCGACCAAGTTCCAGCCGCGCTCTGCAACGTACTTCTGCAGAATGAGCCGCTGGTTGTCGATGGAGAGCGATTCGCCCGCGCGCTCGTCGTCCTTGGAAAGTCTTAAATAGATCCCTGTGTTATTCAGTTGTGTTTGCTTTGATTGCATTCTTTTACTCCTTTGCATCAAAGCAGCCAAATTCAATGTACGGTCATTATAACACGTTGCACCGAATTTGGCAATGCCCTGACGCGGAAATGGGTTATCTTATGCCCAGCTCCCGTTTTGCGCGGTCGGTCGCAATGGCATAGATGACCTGTCCGATATCCTTATCACCCACATAGTGGCTCGTGACGATGTATTTCTTCCCCCTGATCTCATATTCGCTCGTCGTGGTCGGCGCGGAGCCGAACTCCGCGCACAGGTCCTGCATGGTTTTTCCCGTAATTTTCTCCTCCGATGTTTGATTTTGTTATAAGTATTCGGTTTTCATAATTTTCTTCCTTTCGCCCGTGTCGGGCGGTTAAGACCGTTATGAACGGAATCTCTCTCATCGCTCTGCCGCAGCCGCTCTTTCAATCCTCTTTTGGGTTTTGATAGGACACCTGCGCTGCGGGCAGGTTCTTATTTAGTCGTTATTTTCCGCCGCGGTCGAAACCGTGTGATTTGAACGGCGACGTGCCTGACTTCTTTGCCCGTGACTTTTTTAACAGTGCGTCAAACTCTCCGGGATAGACGGCAAGCATATCACTTACCATTTTATAGGCAGCCTCCTTACCCTTGCCTGCACGCTCGGCTTTTTGCAGTTGCTCAAACAAGTCCGCTCTGTCCTTGTCGGCAATACTCTTCGATTGCCGCAGCGCCTCATTCTCCTTGCGTAAAAGCGAAATTTCTTCTTCGGCTTGACGCCTGCGCTTCGGAATGGGCTTTGCCTTCTCGCTCTCTACCGATTGGATCACGCCGTCCAGATATTCCTGCGCTCGTGCTTTGACATTGTCCGCTTGCGATTGCGCCTTGGCGACAAGCTCATCCGCTTGAGACTGCGCCATCTGCAGCTTGTGATCTGCCTGAGTGTTTGCTAGCTCGACAATGTCATCCGCATGAAGCCTTGCGCTCCGCAATTTGCAATCTGCTTCCCCGTTCGCCTGCTCGACGATCTTCTTCACCTTGAACTCCGCCGTGGAGAGGTGCTTCGCCTGGCTTCCTTCCCGCCCTCGTTGCAAACCCCACTTCTTGCCCACGGCAGAGTGAAAGTCTGTCTGCAACGCTTGAAGTGACTTGCGGTCAAATAGCGTTTTTGCAGATAGCCGCCCGTCGGCAATCGGGATCAAATTCAGATGTAGGTGCGGTGTCGTCTCGTCCATGTGAACGACGGCGGAGATGACGTTGTCCTCGCCGTAACGCTCTGCAAAGAAACGGGTGCAATCGACAAAGAATTGCTGTTGCTCCTGCAGTGAGAGTTTCCCGAAAAACTGCCTGTCCGAACCGACGACGAAGGAACACATAAGCACGGCGTCCTTCCGTACTTTTGTTGGCAGGTTGAGTTCTGCTATCCTGTCATTGATGAACTGCGTGTACGACCTCTGCCGCTTGATGATGTTATAATTCTGGCGTGTGCGCGTGGCGTCTATCTGCGGGTTGTCCGCTTGATAATTTTCGTCGCGCTCGTTCTCCTGCTCGACGCCGACGATGTCCGTCTTGTGATACTTCTCCATATGACAAACTAAAAAACTTATATTCTCACCTCCGTTCATTTTGAAATAAAAAGCCTCGCAGAGCCCACTAAACTTCGGAACGAAGTATAGTGGGCTATACTTCTCGTCGGCACAAACTTCGCTTTTTACGCAGCGCCGCAAGCGTCGCCGCGCGTTATGCTCCGTTGTGCCTCCTCTTCCCACAAAATCTTGCTGCGCAATCTTTTGCGGGAGCCCTGAAAAGATTGCTTGCCCATAGCTTTCCTCCAAGTTTGATTGTTTCTGTGCCCACGTCAATGAGAGCGGTTGCGCCGCTCATTAAAAGTCCCATCACTTATCTAAGGACACGAGATCATAAAAGTTCGGGATATGCCGATAACTTTCCTTAAATAACTCTCCAACACCCCCTCAATAGGTAGGCAAGTAAGCGGGCGAAAAGTTTACACGCCGGAAGAACTTTTCCATCTCAACCATTCAGCTTCGCGCAACTCCTTCTACTTTAACAAGGACACGAAATTGCAAAATATAGACGCTTGCCGACAAATTTTCTGATTAGTTCTCATTTCATGAGCCCTCTCAATAGGTAGGCAAGTAGGAGGGCGAAAATATAACCTTTTAGTGATTATTTCATCCGCTTTTCATGGAAGCCAACGAGAGACTCTTCACTTAATAGCCACGGCAGCGGGGATTTTTCAACGGGTGGGGGCATATTTTTTCTGGCCGCTTGCACGCCTTGATGCAGCCATCCGAAAACACCCCTCACTTATAAGCCACGAAAATGGCAAAAATCGGGGCCCCAGAATGAAAGGTTTCATCTGATTTTCATCTGACGAGAAACATAAAAGCAGCCCCTTGCAGGTAAACCTGCAAGGGGCTGCTTTGTAGTTAAACTATGGAGTTATCGTTGGAATTTTGTCTATTTTATGATTAGATGGATTAATTTGATAATTCTGAATTTCGAATCGATGAAAAAGCTTCTAAGAACTTCTCTCGTCTCATTTCTTTCATTTCGTCAATATTAGTAATATCTGAATATTTTGCAAAATCAGACTGCGGTATTTCTGAAAATTTAGAGACTTCTTCTTTGAGCCAATCGTTGGTTATTTCATTAAGTGCTTTTGAGCTTTTAGAAATATTGTCTTTCTTGGGTAATAACGCAAAGTTAATTAGGCTATCTTTAAGAGCCTGATCAACTCCGTTATTTCCTTGGAATTTTTCTTCAGGAACAATATGATCAATTTCGATTTTTGTTTCAGAATCTATGGTTGGTGCTATTTTCTTTAAAACATAATAGTAGTACAATACAGGACCTAACGTTTTTTTCGTTGTGACTTGACCGTTATATTTTCCCTCGCTTGCCCCTTCTATAAAGATTTTCCAACTCGATTCATCTACACAGATTAGCCTGTCTTTCCAATTTTTAATGTCTTTTGCCATTTTTGTATCTCCCGATCCTCTCCATGCTCGGGTTGCATACTCAAAGACAAGCTTGTCGAACAAGATTTTTGCGTCACGTTGGACAGCTTTGTAATTGCCGCCTCCCGTAGGACAACCCTTATCCTTCCAATCCAATAGCATGATTTAAATGAATTCTAATGCAATTGCATTTCCTAATAATTTTGCAATGGGCTTTTTCCAGCTTTGGAAGAATTTGAAGAAAGGAGAGTTTAGCATCAATTTGCAGACTGAATCAATGTCGCTAATGATCTCGTCTATTTGTTCCTCCCAATCAACCTTCCCGTCGGTTTCTAATTCAATTACTTTTTTATTGCTCATGCCCCCCGCTATAATAGAGCTGAGCAATTTAAATCCCAAAGTTATTTCGTCCAAGGAAACCTCGTTCTTTGCCTTGGCTTCTTCATAGGAGTCAAAGATTATTTTTTGATCGTGAATCCGGGAAATCAAAGTTGCCGCCACATCCCAACGGCATACGTTATCTATAGTGTTAATTTCGAGGCTGGAGTAAAGTTTTTTTACCGCTTCTCGCAATGATGCGGATGGGTTATTAATAGGCTTATTCCAAAACGGCTTTGCTGAAAGCAACTCTTCTGCTTTTAACTTTGTGCCGCCACCATTTATGCGAGAAAAGATGTTCTGTGCATCTAGGGGGGAAGCATTCGTTAAATGTATAATACCAATTTTTTCTGACTCAAAAATATTATCCGCTTCTTTCAAAGTTTCTAAACTTTCTTGAATTTGGCTCCATTTTTGTTCCACACATTTTTCAAAGCCATCTTCGTCTTCAATATAGAAGTTGTCTGCGTATATTTTAATAAAGTTTTCGCTCGTAAGGTTGTCGTCATATTTCCTTCTAATCTCTTCGTTTAGGTCGTGCAAAAATTTCCGCAGTGCCTCAGGATCTATTCTCCCCTTACCTGCAGACTGGGCATATCTTAGTTTTTTAATGTATGCTTTAAAATCAAAAAGTTTTTCCCACCTGCTCCCATCGTTTTTAACTTGATGGACCATCAAGATAAGTTTGAGCAAGGTGGTTAATCCTTCTCGCTGCCGAGAGCTGTCGAATGATTTTTGCTTAGAAGAATAGTCTTCCACTTCTATTTCTTCCTCTTCCCCGCCATAATAGTTGTTGTCATCGCTTGAATCGCCGTCTTTTTTCTCGGTTCTGTCTATATCGGTTTGAAGGAAACGATCTACTTTACTCCAATATGCATTTGTTATATCGTTTTGATCGGCGGTTGCCTTAAACCCCAAATAATTTTTTGCCCAATCGTAAAGCACAACAGGATTGTTGCGCATAGCAATTAATGCTTCTCGTCTTTGGCGCCCATCCAGCAGCCATAACGTATTTTGCATTTCATTCAAAATTACGACGCCTACGGGGTAATCCTGAAATACGCTTATACAGAGTTCAAAATTCTGTTTTTTATTCCATGTGGATTTTCTTTGAAATCGGGGGAGCCTAATTCTAGTATTGTCCAAGAAAGCCGTTATCTTTTCGGATTCGATAATATAACTCATTAAATTTTCCTCCTGTCGTTTATAAGTCTTTAGTTGTTGAATTATCATGCAAATAATTATAGCATAAATTGTGCAATAAATCAAGGGGCAAAACAAGTATAGTTCCGTTTTTTGAATACAGCTCGCCCGCTAAATCTTCTCAGAGCATCAAGTCTATGCGTTGCTTATATTCTTTAAATCTTTTAGTTCCTCGGGAGCAAATAATAGCGCCGGCCCGTGGGTTAATTTGATCCCGGTGTCTTGCTTTTCGATTGTTAAAAACCCATTTTGCACATATTTTTTATTTGAAACAACATCTCCATATACAAATTTCAACTCATACTGCTTTTTGCTATTTTCATCATCTTTAGGCAAGCAAAGAATAAACACCATATCTGTATTTAGAGGTAATGCAAAGAGAGGGCGTATTTTGCTATCATTTATGGTAAAATCAACAAACGTAGCTGTGTTTCCGCCCACATTTTTAATCGTATATTGGACAATGCAGTAGTCTTGATTGTATCGTATTTTTTCAAGAAGGGCTGGCTTTTTATATGAACTCAGCCATTCACCGTTGTATAAAAATACAAATTCAGGTTTTCCAGACATTAAAGCGTCAATTTCAATTACTTCGTTTAGTGGTTTTGCATCTGCATTTATCCAAGGCTTTGCTGCCAAAATCCTGTTCTTTTTGTCTGCACGTTTTCCACTGCAAATCGTTAAAATAACCGCTATAATTGTGGCAAGTGCACCAGCCAGTGCTCCCGCAAATGCTAACCAGTCGCCATCAGATATATTGCATAATAAAATTAGATTCATTGTTTCGTTTTCTCCACAACTATATGTCCATCTCATCGAGAAAGTAAAGACTTATATGTTTTATTTCCGTCCTCTACTTCTATCGGAAAGAAAATGTCTTTGCGATCGTTAAAGCGGTGTTAAATACCCTGTTCTTGCATCCCAGTTCCCCATTTGGCAGTTGCTGTCATATGTTTTTGCTATGGATAATTACAAAAAATGACACTTTATATTATATCATAAATCGCATTATAAAGCAAGCGGAGAGGGATATGGGTCTCACGATACAAAAGCCCCGAGGGGAAGATGTCCCTTCGGGGGTTAACATTGGATTTTGGCTGTTTTGATGCGATCGTTTTTTGGTTTCCTTTTTGAACGCGCACATTCGCCCGGGTGATGAAGTTATACCTCAGTTCGTGGGTATGGCGATGCGGGAACAGGCGTTTGAAGGTCGTGTAGATCGTATTCACGTTCGTGTTTCTCGCCTTCTCGAAGTCCACATACGGCAGGACGCGGCGGAACACGGGCGTGAAGGGAATGGAGCGTTTGACTTCGCTTCTGCCCATCTTCGTCTTGCTCGTGGTGCAGGTGAGCATTTCATCTTCGACGGAGATGGTTTTAAGCTCCGAGCGTCTCAATCCGAAATACAACAGCACCAGGAGCGCCGAGGACGCCTCGTTGTCCTTATGTTCGATACACCACTCGACGAGCGTCTTTTCCTCCTCCTTGGTCAGCGCAGAGCCCTTCTTGGGTTCATAATAAGGCAGAACGATCTTCTTCATGGGCGAGAGGATATGTAAGTCCTCGCACGTCAAATCGAAGATGCAGCAGAGGACTTGGTGCAGTTTCTCCGCCGTACGATGCTTTCCTTCGTCGATAAAGCGGAAGAGATAGCTCTGCAGCTCCTGTCGTGAGATGTCGATGATGGCCTTGTCTCCGAAGACGGGCAAAAGGTTGACGGAGCTGAGGCGTTCGTATTCCTTTACGGTGCTCTCTTTGCACGTCTTGCGCTTGATTTCCAGCCATTCCTTCAGGTAATCGGCAAAGCGGGCATCGGAATGGACGGGAGCCGTCTCCTTTCTTTTTGAAGGCATAGGCAGCAGCCGTTCGCCGTTCATCTGTTCGAGCAGCTTTGCAGTAAACTTCTCGCGCATCTCCTTAAAGTCCTTGGCGCAGGCGAACACCTTGAATCCGTCTCTGCGGTAGTGCGCTTCGTACACGCCCTTGTGGAAGCGGTACGGGATGATCCTGTCTTCACAGGCAAATATTCTACGGTATTTTTCCGGCATACGTTTGATCTCCTTTTTTGATAGCGTAAAGCCGGATCTTGACTTTCTTCCCAAAGTCTTGGCGACCTCTCCGTTCGGAACAGGTTCGCCGCTTGATCTGTTCGGCGCGACGAGGGCTTTCAGCGTCTCCAGCGTGACGGAATCTGCTGCCATCTGCAATACTTTCGCGGTCAGTTCGTCTTTTGCCTCGCCTTGCAGGTCAACATGGTTGAGTTGTTTTACAATTTTGATGAGTTCTTCTTGTGTCATTGTCCTCCTTGTGGTGTTTATCATCGGCAAAAGTCGCCGATGAATTGGTTTGTATCCTACCATATTTTTGCTAAGATTGCAATAAGTTTTTGGAAAATTTTTTCGGCTGAAAGAAAATCTTTGAGATAAAACACATTGACTTATTTGAATTGCAATGTTATACTGTCATCATAAACAGCTTTCATCTTCCGTCACGTGTCGGGCGTAAGGCCCGGGGCTTGTACATCGGGCGTCGGAAAAGTGGGTTGTTCTATTTGCGGAACTTCTGCCGTTCGTTTCGGACGTTCCTGTAAAGGCATTTGCATTTACTGGCGGTGTACGACTTCCGCAAGGAGACCTTTCGTTAAAAATTGCCAACGATTCATGCAGTTGGTGATTAACTTGCGAGAGGTCTTTTTTTGTGTTCCTGAATAGGGGGGAATTGATTATTTCGTCCAAGGTGAGCTGCTGCGGGGAGAGGGGCGGGAGTTCTGCTTGCGGCGGGAGGCTTCGGAGATGGCGGCTTGGAGCTCTTTGGGAGCGTGGGTTTGGAGCGTGCGCAGGGTGTCCGCGTCCGCTTTCAGAGTGGCGTTCTCCTTTTGCGATTTCTGAAGTTCGGCGAAAAGACCGCTTTGATCTTTATGGCTGTACTCTAATTCCTTTTCGAGACGTGCATTCTCCGCGATGAGGGCGGGAATTTGACGCTTGTCCGGCTTCTTGCCGCTTGCATCCTTGAATGCCTCTGCGGCTGCCGTGAGTGGTGCAACTTCGCGCGTCAGACGTTCGCGCTCACTCTCCAGCTTCTCCGCCTCCCGCTCGGCGTGGGCTTGTCTTCCCTCGGCAAGTTCGGCGCGGAATTGTATTTGCTTCAGAGCTTCGGTTTGCTCCGCCAGCTCTCGTTCCTGCTGCCGCTTCTGCCATTGATATTTGGTCGTGTGCTTTTTGCTGCTGCCCATCTCGCCGCGCTCCAGGCCGTAGTAACGCGTCACTTGCTCCTGATATTCGTCCTGCAGATTGGCGAACGAACTCTGCGCGCCGCGCTGCTCCCAAAACTCGGACGAGCAGATCTTCGGCTGTTCGAGCTGCGTCCGCTCATAGAGGCTCTTGCCGTGCTCGTCCTTCGCCTGTACGGGGGAGCCTTTCTCATTTCGTAAAACTTTGCCGTCCGCGCCCTTTGCATACACCTTCCTTCTGCCCTCGTCGACGACGGGAAGGTAATAGAGCTGCAGATGCGGCGTCGTCTCGTCGAGATGCACGGCCGCCGAGAGAATATTTTGGTCGGTGCCGTGATAGCCGATCTCCCGCAGCAGAAAGAGGTAGCTGTCCGCAAAGAACTTTTGCAATTCGTAGGGGAGGGGCTCGCCCGGGATATAGCCGAGATTCTCGAAGAACGACTTGTCGCTCGTGATGATGACGCCCTCGAAGGCAACGGCCTTCTTCGTCTCCTTGAAGGTGGCGTTGAGGGCCTGCACGGTTTTCTTCCATTGCGCGTGGAGACCTCCCTCCGACTTCTTGAAGTAATAGTTGAGGGGCGTGCGGTTGCGGTCGATGTCCTCGTTGCGGTTTTGGCGAGCGGTGCGCTCCGTCTCCGCGCCGATCTTCCCGAGGTCTCCCTTGGAAAACTTGTCAATTCGTAAAACTTGATAGCTGATATGAGTTCCTCCAATGTGTTTTTTGGGATGCAAGATTCACCGCATGGCGATGTATCTTTATCTCACTAAGATACAACGCTTTGCTTATGTATCCCGTTCGCCCTTGCAGGGGGCTTGGTTTCCAGATGGTTTACCGTCGGTTTCCGTCGAGGAAGTCGCAGATCATGCGAAAAAACTTGCCCGCCTGCTTGTCGTCGAGCGCCTTGATGGGCGCGTAGTAGATGTCGTAAAAAATAAATGGTTTCATATTTTCCTCCTGATGTTTTTTCGCGGTTGTTTTACGGCTTTCCGCAAAAGCCTTGCTGTGCGCATGTGCGTGCTCCTTTCGCGCAAACAAAAAGCCCGCAGGTTTTTCTGCGAGCTTTGCGCGGTATTGTTTTGCGAGGGGCGCGATGGTTCCCCCTCATATAAAAGCAACGGCGACACCTGTTTTATGCACACTTTGGAAAATTTCTCGGAAAAAATTTTTTAGGCGTCGGGACGGCGGTTTCTTTTGGGCTTTTCAGGAGGTTGTGTCGTCCGCCAGATTGATGAGCGGGATACCTTTCCGTTTCGCGTATTTCCAAGTCCTTGCGGCTCCCCCGAAGTTGTGCGCGATGTATCCGATGACGAGATCCGCCCGCTCGACCATCCATTCGTTGCGGCGGAGGATGGCGTACTTCGGCGGCACGTACTCGAGCGCGGGATAGATGACCTCATCGAAAAAGTCGGGTTGCTCTTTGAGTTCCTTTTGCAATGTGACCGTGAGATAGGGTACGACAAGGCAGTTTCTAATATTTTCCGCTGTTTTCTGCGCCTCTTTCACGCATCGGGCGGCGAATCGGTCAAAGGAGCCGTACCCGCCGGTGTAGCAGATAAGCGGTTCCTCGCGCGCCGAAAGGGTCATAAGAATGCCTGTCAGCCGCGCCTTGATGTCGTCCGTCTCTTGAAAATCTCTGTGCCCGCAAAAGGTTACGATCATGTTCCACCTCTTGGACATAATAACAGAAATTTTATCAAATAGCAAATATGCAATAGATAGCAGTAAATAAAATTTTGCGAAATCTATACTACTACTGAGAAAACGTGTTCGAGGTGAGTAGTATGCTTTTGGAAGATGCCATCGCGCTGCGGATCGAGCAGCTCTGCATTGAGCGGAACATGACGAAGTACGCGCTGTCGGAACGGAGCGGGGTGCCGCAGTCGACGCTGACGTCCATCAAGAAGAAGCGCAGCCGTTCGGTGCAGATCAAGACGCTGTACGCTATTTGCGAGGGGTTTGAGATCAGCCTCGCCGAGTTCTTCACCTCTCCGATCTTTGCGAGAGACACATTGCATGATTGAAATTATATGAAAGTTGAAGCGGCCGCGAGCCGCTTTTTTCGTGCCTTTTTGTGGGGTAGGAGTGAGGCCCTCTGAGAAAAATAATTTCAGAAATTTTTCTAAACACGACAATATCTGTCATATATCCTGTGCTATAATGCGGGCATGGATATGACGGCGTATTGGTTGAATCATAAGAAAAAGTGGGCGGTGGATGGAAAATACTGCTATTTTTATCCCTATACCCGATGTGAGATCGACGACACGCCGACGTTTTTCATTGATGGCAAGCAGTATGTCCTTATTGAGGTCTCCGAGGCGGAGTACATGGCCCTGCGTGAAGTGGACGACGAAGAATACAACGACGAGCGCAGCGTGCACAACAAGCGATGGACGGCAGATATTCCTCGGCTTGCGGATGAGGGCGGCGACGCGGTCGACTTCTGGACAGACCGTGCAGAGGATAAAAGCACGCATGACATCGAGAGCGACATCTGTGAAGAAATGGACAGAAGAGCGGCGGTTCGCAGTCTGTCTCCTATGGAGCGGCGCATCTATCATGCAGACAGGGCGGGCTTCACGCAGAGCGAGATCGCCAAGATGGTCGGCGTCGACCAAGCGACCGTCTCCCGCAAATTGGACAGGCTTTATGACCGCATGAATGCCGTGCGGCTGCATGACGGCGAGCGGACGCGGAAGGAGCTGGCGTTCGAGATCGGCTGGGAGAGCTTTCTGCGCAACGGCAATATGAAGAACGACGCCGATTTGCGGGCGGTCATTTTTCAGCTGCTGTGCGGCGAGGCGATTTTGGAGACACTGCAAAAATGGTTCTGCTCGCCGAGAGAGCTTTTGCGGTACTCGATTCGCTATCTGATGGTGGGCGGCGTGGAGACAAATGAGGAGATTTTAGAGCAGATTTCGGAGCCTGCGCGGGAGTTTTATCAGCGGAATTTTGGGGAGGAGCCGAGCTGGCTGCAGACGCTGTGCCTGCGTGTGTTTCGGGAGTTGGAGCGGCGGGTTTTGACGATGCCGGAGCCTTCGGGGAACGTCTTTCACGGCATGGAGCGGGAGGTGCAGGAGCTTGCCGAGCGGCGCAGAATGACGTACGATTTTTATCTGGACGAGATTTTGAGCCGCAAGTACGAGCTGCGGCGCATCCGGCGAATTTGCGCCTTTGCCAAGCGCATTGCGGCGAAAACGCGGAAGAAGGATGTGCGCCTTGCGATGCAGCGGGAAATCGCTCGGATGGCGCAGGAGCGCCTTAAAATTCAGCAGGAATTGAAGGACGTCATTGAAGCTCACCGCGCTTCCCTCCCGCCCGAGGTGGCCGCGAAGATTTATAGAAAAACGATTAAGAAAACTGATAAAGGTTGACTATTTTTGCCAAAACATTGCATTTGTCCTCGAAGTCTGTTATAATGGAGGAAAATGCTTTAGTGATTGGCGGAGATGAATTTAAACAAGATCTGATTCTTGAATAGGACTAAAAAATATCACCAGAAACTCTTGGAAGGTTAGTAATAAAAAGTTAGCAATAAGGGGATAATAAAATGTCTTCACTTACGCATGTTTGTATGTGGATGAATAACAGGTGGGAGTCAATTACCGCAGAGCAAGCGGCCAAGCAGCATCCCGGAGGAACAGTTTCGGCGCGCAGCGGACTTTTCATGTGTGAGCTTTGCGGGCAGTATGTGATTCTTACCGATGGTGATATCAGAGGTCGCTATTTTAAACATAGTGCCTACGAAAAAAGTAAGGATTGCCCGGATCGGACATTCGGGAAAGACTATATAATCTCCTATGATGTACGGGAACACGAGTTGCCGCTTCGGATCAGATATATAGCTCCTGATAGTTTTAGGTTTGAAATAGGTTTGATTCAAGCCCCGATAAGTTCCCTTAGTAAAAATTTTCGGTTGGAGATCATTCCGGGAGAAAAATCGACTGCGGTTTATATGTTTAGCAAAGAACGATTGAACCCCAATGGGATAACATATCTTTCGTTGGGGGAAAGACCTTTCGAGGAATATACGATTCACTTTCTCAATGGGAGTGACAAGCTCTATGAGTTTTGGCCGAAAAAAGGAAAGGGGATCGATCCGAAAGGAACGCTCTTTGAAAAAAATACCGGGAAGAAACTTAATTATGATGCCGATGTCGAAATCAGGAAAAAATATTACCTGTTAAAACGAGGCTGTTTTTATTACAGAAACTATAGCAGCATTAGAATTGAGAAAGTACTCGAAAAACGATTTGGCTGGGATAGTTGGAATCTTTATGAAGTAGAGGCGTTAGAGTTTAACGAGGAATCTGCGCGGTTTTTTCTTGATTTTCATTGTCGGCTGACAGCTGACCCGGTTACATTGTTGCCTATTTGGCCATTGTATGTTGAAGGCAACTTTATAGTAAAACATAATCGCTCCTCCATGTGCGTGGTTGTTAAGGGGAATGTGCATTCTTTCAATACATTCCCAAAAGCTGCGATTCGCCAATTAGTTTACAATTCTCCTCAGTTAAAATTATACGAGGTTTTTTGCAATAGCCGACAGCAACTGATTTCAGCAGGACGCACGCATGCGTTGGAATACACTTATTTTTGGAAAGAACCTCTATTGCAGGAAGGGCAGCCGCCTGCAGTTCATGTAACGGATAGTACAGGTCATCAGATCGCTTCAGGGGAGCTCTTTGATTTGCCAGGAGAAAAAAGGCTGCGGGTTCGGTCCTGTTATGATGGGCATCTGATCGTCTCTGAGGATGGTAATGTAATAGCAAAATATAAACTTGATGCAGATACGAGCTTTGAAGTAGATGAGATTGCATTCGGACAAAGTATTCAGGTCGTTGTCGGTCTTGATATCGTTTGGCAAGTTCGTTTTAAAAAGCGGCAACCTGTTTTGAAGGATGGGGAATTAAATCTTTTAGAGTATATTGCTAAGGCATCGGGACCGACTATCCCAATTCCACATTCTGTACGCAACATTTTATCCGGAATGGAGTGCTATCCCGAGATATGCCGATGGATCCGGAACTGCATGAAAAACGGATGCATCAATGAGCGATCTTATCGCAGACTTCAGCGCTTTTTTATAAATAACAAAAGAAAAATAAAGGGGGAAAATTAACATGAACTACATAGATGATCTCACGCAGGACGAAAAGGTTGAGCTTTGCACCATCATTTCCGGGAGATGGTTCAGAGAACTTTTCAAGAGCAATGAACAAGAATTTACAAAGCTTAGAAAAGGATTTCGTGCAAAATCATTGACAGAAGAGGCTGCATTATCAACGGCTATAGCCAATGTCGATAAACCGTTTATTGTGTATTTTATCCAGCGGATGGCGGATGGGTGGTTGAACGAGATCCGCGAGAATACAAAAAAGCTGGAAAAGGAAGGGACCGCGCATGATAATGCAGTTGCAAGCGCATTGCTGGATTCCGAACTTGTTGATAATGTCCGGTTGTATCTTAAATTAGCCGGGCAGGCTTCTGATGAGGAGGCGTGTTCCAAGCTTGTCGGTTTGATGGGCGATATGAAGCGTTTGCGCACAAAGGATGCGGAAACGGTGGAAAAAATGAAGAGCATTGAAGAAGAAAATCAGCGTCTGTCTGCGCAATGTGAGGCTGCGTCCCAAAAGATAAATGAGATGCAGTCGGAGTATGAGCAAAAATTAAAAACGCTGGAACAGGAAAAAGCAATACTTGCTTCCGAATTGGAGAAAATGCAGGAGCGGCGGGCTATTTCAGAAACTGTCTTGAGCAATCGTGCCGACGAACTTGCAGCGTTCGATGATACGAACGCCTCTGTATTGCCTTCAGAGAATAATGGCGAGATCGTTTCAGTCTGTCGCATCTTTACAGATTATAATGGCCAAAAATGGCTTATGCGTTGCGCTGATCTCAATCATAACGGGGAGTATCAAATTTTCCAAAGAGAGAGGACCTTGCCGCCGTTTTTTTCAAATAGAGATAAGATATTTTTTAAAGACGGGCCTTCGGACGATGGGGAATATGGGATCTGGACTTGGACTGCCCGACCCAATGAGAAGGACGCATCCAAAGACTTTATTGAATCGCGATATAACCAGGAGATAGATGTGATCGAGATCGCAATTATAGGAGATGCGATCAATCTTGAGGGGATAGTTGAAAGGCTAAAGGCTGGTGTAGCCATTAAACCACACAGCCGCAGGACATTATTTGCGTGCCGCACGGTGCAGGGAAAATATGTTGGGGTTTTGGTTGAAAGGGATTGGATTGACTATACCAATGAAAGCATTTCGCTCCAAAAAGAATGCTATGTGGTGCCAGTTTATGAGTTTTATGCAGTCGACATCATGCGGTTAGACAACGGCGATTCATTCTACAGTCGCGCTTTTTTGGGAGTGCCAAAGCATCTTTATCGTGTAAAAAGGCCTATCGAGATCGTGCAGGATGTGGTTTACGATTCGATTTCCTGGTCTGCCTATAAGGAAAGAGGTGGAATGCGTGCCGATTATAGCGCATTTAAGAATTTTCTCGGGATTGTTCCGACAGAAGAGGTCATCCGGCAAATCGAGGAAAAACTTCGCTGTTCTATTTCTGCCGCAGAAGACTTATTGAACAAATTTTTGAGTAGTGCGGAAAAATACTTAAACGGTGACAGTCTGGAAGATAAAATTATATCGTCGGCGCTTTTTGCCAATCAGGAGCTTCAGAAAAGAGCTAAAGACCTGATACGGACTGACTGGGAAGCAGAAAACCTGGTTTTGATCGAGGAGACTAAAAAGAAAATTGATTTACTTAATGATGAATTGGAGAAGCGCGAGAAGCGTTTGGAAGAGGCAAGTGAGCGGCTTGAGCGCATTCGAGCAGAGGAAAAGATAATAGAAGATGCGATTGGCGAGAAGCAGAAGCTGGCTGAGAATGTTGAAAAATCGGTTGCGGAACGCATTCGAAACGCACGTAAAAATGCCGCAGACTTTATTGCCGAGTTTGCGTTTGTAGGCGGGCAGTCGGTATGCGTTTCGGATACGGCAGCAAATACGTTGTACAAAGTTTGTCGCGGCGTTGAGGTTTCTGGAGATACGGAAGAAATTGATTCGTGGGAAAGCGCCATCGGTGCGGTATCGATTGAACTTCATGAAGCCGGGGTCGCAGATGAATACGCAAATTGCATGGCGGCGTTCCTTTGCGCTGCATATCTGAAGAAACAACCATTGCTTCTTGTCGGACCAAATGCACTCCAAATCGTTGAGGCGTTCAGCGCAGCGGTTGCTTTGCATAAATACGGAATCCTGAATTGCAATGGGAGTTATGACGGTCGGGTAATTAAGGAGATAGGAAGCAACGGAGAAGATATTGTCATTATTAACAATATTTTGGAGAGTAGATGGATAAACAGACTTCCGGAAATATTGTCTGGAAAGGATGTTTTCTATATTGTCATTCATCCGTATGCGGAAGATATTCAAGTTGAACCGAAAAGTCTGTATGATTTTGTGCTGCCGTTATTTACAGAGGTCTTTGTAGATAAAAGGCCTACCGGAAAGGATTATCATTGCGGATATTTTAAAGATGAATTTAATACGGCGTTTGTGCCGCAGAGAAAGCAAAGGGAGCTGACGATTCTTTCAAAATTATCGTTGAGCCCCTACGTTTCGGATCAAATCAGCGATCTGGTTTCAATTATGTGTGCCATGGCGCCTTCGGTTTCTTCAGATGAGTTGTTTTTGTCGGCGGTTTTTCCGATTGCGTTTGCATCAATGGAGATGTCTCCACTCAGAAAAATAATATATAATGAGAGTCAAGGATTTACTGTTTCTAAGAAAATGAGAAGTAAATTGCAATCTTTTATAGGGGAAGAAGAATGAATAATGGCATCGACTTGCTTTCAGAAGTATCGCAGAAATACATGATCTGCAAAGGGGAGCAGGAATCAGAGAACGAATGGAAGGCCAGAGTCGTTTATAGTATCTGTGGAATGATGGCTTATGCATCGCTTTGGGATTTGGAAGAGACGGTTTCGCTTGTTCATCTCAAGAGGAGAATTCGCAACATCCTATCGGGCTATCAATCTATATATCCGGATCCGGTATCTTGTTTCCCTTTCAATTCAAAGGAGCTTGAAGATGAAATTTCCGAGCAGTTCTTAAAGGCAGGCATTGTTTATCATCGTCCTAACAGAGTGTCTCCCTCGATGAAACATGAGGAACAGTTCAAAGGGATCGTATTTCAAAGAGGAATTGCTATAGATCGTATTTCATGTGTATCCGGCATCGGGTTTTACGCAAAAGGGAGCGGAGAAACCGACCCGAAGGGCGTAAAAATGATGTTTGGGTTAGAGCGGGATACCTTGTCGGAAGTATGGCGTAAAACGCTTGAGAGTGCCACATGGAGCAGAGCTTCATTATTTGATGGCTCTGTAGAATATCTCCGCCTAAAACCTCCATATCGCAATGGGTATTGGGAAAGTAAACCGGATACGACCGGGTCGGTTTCAATGTTGAGAACGGGGGAGAAGGGCTCTTACTTATATTATCTTTATCGTTTTATTGATAAGACGTTGGAAATCAGTCCTCTTCCGGGATGGAAAGTGGAAGATTATCAGTATAGATCTCTTTCCTGTGCATGCCTTGCTGCTTTGGGAACGTTGCCGCCCATAGAGTATGTAACGGACGGGAAGTTGGTCCATCTGCGGCTGAATTATTTGCTGCCGCCGCCTGAAATGTGGTTTTTAAAGCTTTATAGTTGGCCGGAGGCATGTAGAGTGCTGCCATGTGATTTTCGCCGGAAGCTATCAAGCGAAGTATTTGAAGTGATCAAAGAAATTCTGTCAAGCAAAGGCTATGTGCTAAAAGAGGGGATGAAATAATGGCAAACGGAGCAAATTTTTTTCATAAACAACTGCGTACAGAGTTGGAAGATTACATTAAATCTCAATATTTTGGAAAATCCCCGTTGTTACTTTCGACGTTGGGCAAGCATATCGATGATGAGGGACTGCTATATCGAAAACCGTTTATTGAGTCTTCCCCGGCATATGTTACCGTACCCAACGGCATTGAAAAGGCATCCATTGAGCCGTGGTTAAAAGAATATTTTCTGAAATTAGCGGCATCCGGGATCGGCGTTTTTCCGTCCCCCTTTGCTCATCAGATCTCTGCGCTTGACGCGGCAAACAGAGGAGAAAATTTATTTGTGGCAACGGGTACCGGTTCCGGTAAAACGGAGTGTTTTATGTGGCCGCTTCTTGCAAAAATGGCTTGCGAGGCGAGAAACGATAAGGACTCTTGGGCGAAGCGTGGCGTGCGAGCCATTATTATGTATCCGATGAATGCCCTGGTTTCCGATCAGGTCAGCCGACTCAGAAGATTGATAGGAGATCCTGACAACAGATTTATCAGAATATTTAGGGATGCTTGCGGAAACGACGTGCGTCGGCCTCAATTTGGTATGTATACCGGCAGGACGCCTTATCCCGGTGAGCAGCCGTCCAAAGAACAGGACAAAAGACTTGCTAGAACTTTGAAAAGGATCTCTTTTCCGCAGACTGATTCTGAAAAAGAATTCTTTGCACAGCTTTTGAAGGAGGGGAAAGTTCCGGCAAAGGCGGCTATGAAAGATTTTTTGGACGGACTTTCTGACAGTAGACATATTCCCAATTCTGAAGATGCGGAGCTGATCACCCGCTTTGAAATGCAGCAATTTTGTCCGGATATACTGATCACGAATTACTCGATGCTAGAATACATGCTATTGCGCCCCAGAGAACAGAAGATTTGGGAGGATACGCGTGAATGGTTTTCCATGAGCCACGATAACAGGCTGCTGTTTATTATCGATGAAGCGCATATGTATCGCGGGTCGTCGGGCGGAGAAGTCGCTTTGTTGATCCGAAGGCTTTTCCATAAGCTCGGTATCGGAAGAGACCGCGTGCAATTTATCCTTACGACCGCAAGCATGCCGAATAAAAGCAAAGATGATGCAGACTCCGTAATGAAGTTTGCAAATGATCTCACAGCATCTGACTCGGAAACTGCGTTTTGCTATCTTACTGGAGAAAGGGAAGTCATCGATGGTCAGTTAAAGTATGATATTCCCGTCGAAATTCTCTTGAATTCAGATCCAAGTCAATTCGAGGACAAAGATGAGGTAAAGCTTTCGGCGCTTCTGTCTTTCTGGGGCCGGTTGGAAGGTTTTGACACAGAGTGTAAGACGTTAGAATCGGTTTGCAATTGGATGTATGATAATCTTGTCCATTATCGGCCATTTCATGAGTTGATTCGATATTGTCGAGGGAATGCAGTATCTTTAGACGAGCTGTCAACCTACATATTCCCGGAATTAAACTCTGATGATGCCCTGAAGGCGATCAGCATTCTTCTGGCAATCGCTCCTCTTGCAAAAAACGCAAAGGGATCCGTCTTTTTTCCCGGCACGCATGCATATGTTGTTCAAAGGCATTTCAGGAGTATATGCTTGCACCAACGCGAAATGTTCTCATTCTCATACGGAAGGATGCTTGACTTTAGGCGAGGTTTACTTGTCTGACGGTCATTTAACATGCCCGCATTGCGGCAGCATGGTGTACGAGCTCTATAATGACAGGCGTTGTGGCGCACTGTTTTACAAGGGCTATGTGTTACTCAAGCAAGATTCAGAAAAATTACAAGGGGCTACACGGTATCTTTGGCATTATCCGGGTCAGTTGTTGGATCGGAAGATAAAAGAAGTGCATCTTTTTATCCCGACGGAGGATTTTGAAATGTCCGGTAAACAAGGGAAAAATGCTATAATGCCATGCTATTTAGATGTGAGGAGTGGCTTCGTTAACTTTTTGGATGACTCGTGGGCGGATAAGCCGGGGATCAGAAAATTGTACTACAGCGATTTTTCAGCAAAGGGGAGACCGCAAATTAGAACATTTGCAATTTGTCCACACTGCAACCATCAGTTATCTTCATCGCAGCTTACTTCCTTTAGCACGCGCGGCAATCAGTCTTTCTTTAATTTGATAAAAGCGCAGTTTCAGCTGCAGCCGGCAGTTCGGGGGAAAGATAAGGATCCGATCCATTTCCCCAATGAGGGGCGCAAGGTTTTGCTTTTTTCTGACAGTCGTCAACGAGCTGCAAAGTTGGCTCGGGATATGTCGGATGCATCCGATATCTCTGTCGCGAGGCAGTTATTTGCGATTGCAATTAAAATGATGGAGGAGCAGACGGTCGAACAGTCTATGAATAGTCTTTACGACTATTTTTGTCTCGCGGCCGGGCAGCGCCATGTGCAGCTATTTCATGGTTCCGAACGGGAAAAATTCGTCAAAGATTGTGAGGGCGCAGTAAGCAGCTACGATCGATATATAAAACGAGGAAGGGAGTATATTCCACGATTTACGATCGCAAATGCACCGGAGCAAATGAAAGAATATCTGCTCCGACTGTTCGCCGGGGGATATAACACATTGTTCGATTCGGCAACATGCTGGATAGAACCTACAGACCAGGCGCGTTTTGATGCGATGGATGAACTTAATGAAAGTCACGTCGACGTCAGCGATGAAGAGTTCCTTGAACTATTTAACGCTTGGATCTTGTCAATATGTGACACCTCCGCGGCAATTGGCCACACCATAAGCGATGTTGTGCGAAGGAACGTTCGTCCGGTTTATGACGGATACGGGCTTGAAATGAATTGGAACTTTTCAAAAACGATCCGGAAAATCATGGGGTGGAGCGGCGAAAATGAAACTGAAATGATATGGAAACGCGTGTTGAAGAAAACCTTTCTTGATTCCGCCCAGCCTGATAATGGAAAACTATACATTGATCTCTCCAGGGTGAAGGCACGTTTTGATGAGACGCATGTATGGTATAAATGCGAAAAATGTGCTGAGTTGACCCCTTTCCCGCTAAAGGGGAAATGTCCAAGTTGCGGATCCGACCGAATTCATAAAATGGAGGCCGATGAGTATGATGCGCTTCAATTTTGGAGGAAGCCTGTTTCAGATGCATTGAAGGGAGACCCTATTCATGTGATCGACACGGAAGAACATACTGCACAGCTATCACATAAAGATCAGCGTGACGAACTTTGGAGCAAAACAGAACAGTACGAATTGCGTTTTCAGGATTACATTCAGGACGGAGAAACCCCTGTCGATATCCTTAGCAGTACAACAACGATGGAAGTGGGTATTGATATAGGCTCTCTTGTGGCTGTCGGGCTGCGAAATATTCCTCCTACGCGTGAAAATTATCAACAGCGCGCCGGGCGTGCGGGGAGACGCGGCTCCAGCTTATCTACGATCGTAACATTTTGTGAAGATGGACCCCATGATACATTATACTTTAACGACCCGGCGCCTATGTTTCGCGGAGACCCGAGGAGGCCATGGATCGATGTCAGAAGTCAAAGACTTTTGCAGCGTCATATGGCGATGATCGTCATACAAGAGTTTCTTGCTGAGAATCGTATGAGTCTTGATGCAATACCCGCTGCCGATTTTTTGCAGAAACAACTCGACGCCTTTAAAGGGTATTTAGCTTCGTATAATTTTGATAGTGACAAGTCTCTTTTGCCGAAGAATGTGTCTTTTGATTCACTGGACTTTAAAGAAAACTTACAAGCGGGTTTGGAAAAACTAAAGGAAAAATGTCAAGCCCATCCGGAACTCTTTGGAGTAGAAGAAGGAGCAAAAATCGGGGAAGCAAAGTCCCTTTTGGATGCCCTTTATGAGGAAGGGATCATTCCTACATATTCATTCCCTAAAAATGTTGTCAGCACTTATATTCCCGATATGAGCGGCAAGATCCTTTATGAGGTTGACCGTGGGATCGATGTGGCAATCGGCGAATATGCCCCCGGAAGGTCGATCGTAGTCGATAAGCAAACATACCAAATCGGCGGCTTTTATTATCCCGGGAGCGAGCGCCGTTACGGGCAAGTGCTTACTCCGGCACGCGCATATACAGAAGACCCAAACTATGTAAAAGGGGTTCTCTCTTGTCCCCAATGCGGTTGGTTCGGCTTGGAGGAAGAAAAAATACAGACTTGTCCGTTCTGCGGGAATGAGGCTTTGACCCTTTCTCGCCAGATGTTGCGCCCTTGGGGATTTGCACCGCGAAATGCAGAACCGATTCCGGAAGCTCAATTGTCAGAGGAGTATTCATCTGTTCAGCAACCGCTATATTCGACTTTGCCGCAGGCGGATGTTATGAAAGCTGTTCTGGGGTGTAAAAATATACGAATTGCTTCGAGATCTAACCAGCGAATTATCATGATGAACAAAGGTACGGCCGATAAGGGTTTCATGGTTTGTAAAGATTGCGGAGCTGCAATGCCGGGTGATGATATTTTGGTTTTAAGAAACTTGAAAAAGCCCTATAAGTCAAAATATGCTCGGGGTGAATGTCGTCACACAAATGCCATGAATGTAAATCTCGGCTATGACTTCGTGACCGATATGCTGGTTCTTGAATTCAGGATCGACAATAAAGTTATCAATACGAAAAGGAATGATAACCCTTGGCTGGATCGTGCTGCGCAGTCTTTGGCTGAGGCATTCCGCTTGGCTGCGAGTAAAAGGCTGGATGTTGAATTTACGGAGCTCGTTACAGGCTATCGTCTTAGACCGGGGACGGATATTTCCTACGTGGATATTTATCTCTATGATAGTTTGTCGAGCGGGGCCGGTTATGCTGTCAGCGTTTCAGAGGTAATTGCCGAGTTGCTTGCAGATATCAAGCAACAACTGAGCGCTTGTGATTGCGAGACAGCATGCTCAAAGTGCCTGAAGCATTATAGGAATCAGTATGTACACGGTATGTTAGACCGTTTTGCTGCCCTCCAACTTCTCGAACTTGGAGTCGAAGGAAAAATAGCCGCCCCTATTCCCATGGATGAACAGAAAAAAGTCATTCAGCCGTTGACGAATATCCTAATGCAATCCGGTTGCAGGATCGATTTTGATGGCGGGATCATTGCGTTCGGACAACGAGGCAAGAAGAAAGTTGTGGTTTATCCGGCCATGTGGGCTGAGCCGAGCGCTGACGATATAATTTTTTTGAGCGATTTCTATGTGAAATATGCTAAGCCCTATGCTGTTCAAAAGATATTAGACAATATTTGATAGGATTCTTGATAAGGAGCTGCCTATGAAAGAAATCGTTTACAATAAATTGGTGCGGGACAGGATCCCCGAGATCATTCGCGCGGACGGGAAGGAGTGTGAGACGGAGGTCTTGGAGGACAGCGCGTTTCTCGCTGCGCTCGATAAGAAGATGACGGAGGAATTGCAGGAGTACTTCGAAAGCCACAGCGCCGAGGAGCTTGCGGACCTTCTGGAAGTCATCTATGCCGCGGCGGACGTCCTCGGATACAGTCGCGAACAGCTTGAAGAATTGCGCGTTCGCAAAGCGGAAAAGTGCGGCGGCTTCGGGCAAAAGATATTCTTGAAGACCGTTCGGGAACTCTGATATGACGCAGCTGAAATCGCTCTCGGGAAGCCATGCCGAGGACCTCTTCATCGACATCTTTGCCGATACCTTCGGCGCAGAAAAGGCGGGGCTGCTGTATTCGCAATACCCGTTTTTTGACATCTACCAAAACGCGCGCTTTGCTGATTTTGTCTGCGAAAGCGGGGCAAAGCGCATCGCCATCGAGATAGACGACGAGGCCTCCCACAACCCGCGGCTCGTCTCTCGAGACAAGTTTACCGACGATCTTCTCAAACAAAACAGCATGATTCACCTCGGCTGGGACGTGTACCGCTGGACGGTGCGGCAGATGCAGAAGCAGCCGGATACGGTCAAGGACGAACTGCGCCTGTTTCTGGGCTCGGAAGGGAGATTTCGGGAGATCGAGGACTATCTGCCCACGCAGCGTGGGAGAGCGCTGGACGGCAAAAAGCTGGAGCTGCGGAAATATCAGCAGGAAGCGCTTCAAAACCTTCAAAATATGCGCGAGAATAAGCAGTCCATCGCGCTTTTATATCAGGCAACAGGCACGGGCAAGACGGTCACGGCCGTGCTGGACGCAAAGAGCGTCGGCGGCAGAACGCTGTTTGTCGCGCACACGATGGAGCTCGTCCGTCAGGCCTATGAGACCTTTCGCGCCCTGTGGAAGGAGGCGAGCGTCGGTCAGTTCGCGGACGGCGTCAAGGAGTGCGACGCGCAGGTCGTCTGCGGGAGTATTCAGAGCGTCGCTTTGAACTTGGACCTGTTCAAAGAGGACGCGTTCGACTACCTCATCATCGACGAGGCGCATCATGCCGCGGCGGAGACCTATCAAAAGGTGCTTTCCTACTTCAAGCCGCGGTTTATTCTCGGACTTACGGCGCCCCCCGAACGAGCGGACGATACGAATATCCTCGAAATTTTCAAGAACACGGCGCACCGTTTGGACATTCAGACGGCGGTGGAGATCGGTGCGCTCGTCGACGTGCGCTGTATCCGCATCCATACGAACATCGACATGACGCAGGTCCGTTTCAACAGCGTGCAGTACAATATCCGCGACTTGGACGTCAAGATCTGCGTGACCGAACGCAATCGGCTCATCGTTGATACCTGGCTCGACTATGTTAAAGATAAGCGCACGGTCGTCTTTTGTGCCTCCGTCAGGCACGCGGAGCAGATCGCGGCGCTCTTCCAAGAGAGAGGCGTTGCGGCGGCTGCCGTCTGAGACGCTTGCAAAATTTGCGTCGGGGGAGTTAAATGTCCTGTGCGCCTGCGACCTTCTGAACGAGGGATGGGATTGCCCCGAGACGGAAGTGCTGTTCATGGCGCGGCCGACCATGTCGAAGGTGCTCTATCTGCAGCAGCTGGGCAGGGGGATGCACCTGAGCGAAGGCAAGGACTGCCTCATGGTGTTTGACTTTGTGGACAACGCAAGTCAGTACAACGCGCCCTATTCCATGCACCGTTTGTTCCGCCTGAAAGACTACCATGCGGGCGGGCTCGTGTTGGGAAAGAAGGGGGAGCGCGAGGCGGAGGCAGCCCTGTATGAAAAGGGAGAGCGGCCCGACGCGGTCATCGACTATCCCGTAGACGCCACCGACTACGAGGCCGTCGACATCTTCAACTGGCAGGAAGAGGCGGCGGGAATGATCAGCCAAATGGAGTTCGTGCGGCGCGTCGACGTGCAGTCGGAGACGATCGAGCGGTATGTGAGAGAGGGAAAATTGGTGCCCGACCTCGTCGTTCCGATGAGCGAGCACAGGGTATTCAAGTACTTCAAGGAAGAAACGCTCGAGAAATACGCGGAGAAATACGGCTGGCGGCTCATCGACGATGAAAACCGCAAAGACCTCTTTATGGAGATGGTCGATGCGATGGACATGAGCTATTCGTATAAGCCCGTTCTGCTGAAAGCGATCCTGGAAAGCGCGGACGGGCACGGGCGGGTGAAGATCGACGACATCGTCGCGTATTTTAAGGCGTTTTACGAGGGAAGAAGGGAGCGCGGGGAGATCGTCGAAAAGGCGAACAGCGTTTTCGCAAAGGGCGGCTATACGGAGAAAGAGGCCGAGCGGAATATCCTTTCCAATCCCTTCAAGCGGTTTGAGGACATGAACATGATGCGCCATACCAAGACGATCGGCATCATCGAAGTGGACCACGTCGTGTGGAAGCGCCTGACCGACGCGGACAAGCGGCATATCTTAAAGGTTTGCGACGAGAAGCTGGAGGAGTATTATAATAGAGTGGGTGATAAAGGTTGATGGGAACAATACATAATGAGCAGGCTTGATTTTCTCCTGAAAGTTTGCTATGATCAAACCAAGTAAAGAAAATCATGTTGATCACGGTTGATGCTCTGGCGGAGCAGTTTGAAGATTATCCTGACGACAAAGGAAAATTCGGTGTGGAGTGATGGAGCGTCGAGAAATTGATGCCTCGGAAAGAATGGCGTATGGTATAATGGATTTTATAAAAGGAGCGTGAGGAGGTCGAGATGGACATCAAAAAATACATCGGGGAAGCAACGGAATATGATAAGAAGGTCGCGCTCGAAGAGAAGAAACCTAAAAGCTGGTTGAAAAGCGTGAGCGCTTTTGCAAATGAGATAGGCGGAGTGCTGCTCTTTGGTGTATCAAATGACGATGAGCTTGTGGGGCTTGCCGATGTAAAGCGCGACTCCGAGATCATCAGCGAACAGATAAAGCAGAGGCTCGACCCTATTCCGCAAACGATCCTCGAACTCCATCGCGAAGATGGGAAAGACTTTATTGTGCTGAAGGTCGTTTCCGGTCAAGAGACCCCTTATTATTATGTCGCAGACGGAACCAGGATTGCATTTGTCAGAATCGGAAATGAGAGCGTCCCTGCGGATGCAAACAGGCTGAGACAGCTTGTCTTGCGAGGGAGCGGAAAACCCTATGACAGCTTGCCGTCCGGTTATAGGTTTTCCGAGTTGAGTTTTACAAAACTTCGTTCTGTCTATAAAATCAGGACAGGAGCGGAACTGACGGATTCTGATTTTATTTCTTTTGGACTCGTGGGGCCGAATGGCATTCTTACGAACGCAGGCGTATTGCTCGCAGACGATTCTCCGATGCGTCAATCTCGCTTATTTTGTACTCACTGGAATGGCTTGGACAAGGCATCCGGTGTAATGGAAGCCAGTGACGATAAGGAATATAGCGGGAGCCTTGTTTCACTGTTGCAGAATGGCGAGGAGTTTATCAAAAACAATACTAAGAAGAGATGGAAAAAGACGCCGGAAGGCAGGATGGAATTTCCAGATTACCCGGAAAGAGCCGTGCTGGAATGTCTCGTGAATGCCTTGATCCATCGTGATTACTCCGATATGGGCAGTGAAGTTCATATCGATATTTATGACGACAGGCTGGAGATCTATTCGCCGGGCGGGATGCCGGACGGGTCTGTAGTGCAAGACTTAGATATCGACAATGTGCCTTCCAGGAGGCGAAATCCTGTTATAGCGGATTTGTTCAATCGCATGAACTTTATGGAACGACGGGGCAGTGGTTTCAAGAAGATTAAGCGGGATTATGCCCTTTCTGTTCATTTTACAAAAGCGAAAACGCCTAAATTCTATTCCACTGCGAGAGCTTTCTTTGTAACGTTATACAATCTGAATTACGAAAAAGTAGCAGATAAAGTAGCAGATAAAGTAGCAGGTAAAGTAGCAGGTAAAGTAGCAGGTAAACCAAATCAAACGCAGGAAAAACTGTTGCAACTTTTAAGAAAAAATCCCAATGTTACAACAGGGCAAATGGCCAAGGCATTACAGATGAGTTCGTCCGGAATCAGAAAAAACCTCTATGCTTTAAGAGATGCCGGCTATATTGAGCGGGTTGGATCGGATAAAACGGGCGGTTGGAAAGTATTAAAGTAAAAAGTCGTTTTTATAAGAGCAAGAAGCGCATCGATGTAGCGATGCGCTTCTTGCTTGTTGCCGTCCGATATGTACGACAACGAGATTTGTGGGGCAGATTGTGGGGAAGATAGTCAAAATCGGCTTATTTTTAGGGTTTTTCGGCTGATTTCAGCCGTTTTTGAGGTTTTTAGAGTGCCTCTGACTCCGTCATTCGTTGGTTCGAATCCAGCTACCCCAGCCAATTTGGAATAATTCGAACCTCTTCATCATAAGGAAGACGTTCGGATTATTTTTATTGTTGAATGATCTTGAAGATTACAAGAGGAAGACGTGACGCGTGCGAGCAGAGCGCTGCTCTGCCGAGGGTCCCCGCTTGCGGGAAGCGGCAGATCGCGCCTTCGGCGAACGATACGCTATTCCGTCGCTTCGCTCCTTACGGATTATTTTTTACGATTGAAAACTTCAAAACTTTTTCGAAATGAAAGAAGGCGGAGCCCGTACGGACTCCGCCTTTTGCCGTTTTTTTGGGTTTATGATTTTCGGCGCAACCTCTCAAATCATATAAATTTTACAAAATTACTGCCGTTTCAGCCGTTTTGTGTCTTTCTCCATTCGGCGTAGTCTTTGCGGCCCTCGTCCGAGGCAAGGTACTCCCGCAGCGAAGGGAGCAGCGTTCTTGCCAGCGACCGCATGGCGGCATCGGAAATACCGTCTCCCTGATCCATTCTCTCCTTTTTCCCCGTCATTCGTTATCCGATATCCGTTCCTCCTTTTTCATTTGCTCCATTGATCGTTCGACGCCCGGAAGGGCGAAGCGCGTTTGGCGGCTTTTCGTTCATTGACCGTCTTAATCGCTTCATCGAGTTTTTCGGGCGCGTGCCGCCTGATCTCCCGCAGAAGGTCGGCGCTTCTTTGCAGTTCCGCGTTTTTTCTCTCCGCCTGCTGCAATTCCTGAAAGAGCCCGTGCTGATCCTTCGTGCTGTATTGCAGCTCCGTCTTCGTCTTGGCGAGCTCCGCAGCCAGCGCGGGCACGTCCTTTTTGTTTGGCTTTCGCGTGCCTTCCGCATATTCCCGCAAGGCTTCCGCGGCGGCTTGCAGAGGGGAGACTTCGCGCTCCAAACGCTCCTGTTGCTTAAAAAGGTCTGCCGTGCGTTCCTCCGCGTGGGCTTGCCGCTGTTCGGCGATCGAGGCGTGTTGCTCTGCGAGCAACGTGCGCTCTTCGGCGGCGTCCGCCTGCCGTTGTGCCGCGACGGCTGCCTCCTGCATCTTCTTGAGCTTGAACTTCACCGTGTCGAGGTGCTCCGTTTGGCTTCCTTCTTGTCCTCGTTCCAACCCCCAATGCCTGCCGACTTCCTTGTAAAGATCGGTCTGCAATGCGACGAGCGCTTTGCGGTCGAACAGCTTCTTGGCGCACGGTCTGCCTTCGAGGATGGGCATCAGGTTGAGGTGCAGATGCGGCGTGGTCTCGTCCATATGGACGACGACGGAGATGATATTCTCTCCGCCGTAGCGCTCGGCGAAGAAGTCCGTGCATTCAAAGAAGAAGGCGTCAATGTCGTCGCGGCTCTTATCCTTGAAGAACGCGGGACTTGCGCCGACGAAGAAGGATGCCATGAGGACGGCGTCGTCCTTCACCTTGCGCTTGGGCGCGAGCTCTTTAAGCCGGCGGTTGATGAATGTGGTGTAGCTGCCGTTCGGGGAGATGAAATGATGGTTGAAGCGCGTGCGCTCGCCGTCGATCTGCGGGTTGGTCTTGGAGCGATAAGTTTCGTCCCGCTCGTTCTCGCGCTCGACGCCGACGATGTCGCTCCGCTGAAATTTTTTCATGTGACAGATGATGTATGCGATAGATTTTCCTCCTGTAGTTTTTTATTTGCGGCGGCAGAGGGATAGTGTTTTGTTTCGATGGCGATCCTTTGTGCCTGGCGGAAAGGTATAGCTCACTATACCAAAGCCACTTCGCGGTTTGGTGCCGTTCGCCCTTGCAGGGGGCTTTTTCCCTGAAAGAGCGGACGGGCTGCTGTGAAAAACAGCCGGTTGCTTGCCGTTAGCTTTTCTTTCTACGGCGGTCTGATAACGTTTTGCTTTTTCATAACTGTCCTCTTCATAACTTTCCTCCTTCTTGACATGATCTCTATCTACTCCCGCACTCGAAAGGGGCGAGAAAGCAGCTCGGAACAAAACAAAAAGTCCATAGAAAGCTACCTTCCTATGGACTAAAATAATTATGGATCGCCCAAAAAACGGTATGCTTATAACTGCCTTTGTCTGCGTCAAAGAACGCAACAAAAGCAACGGCGGAAGTCGTAAACTCCACCGCAAGCGGCGAAAAGCCGCCCGTTATAAACAGTGATAACCGCCTCCGCGCTACCCGCAGAGCGGGGTCGCAGCGCAAGCAAACAGTTATTCTTTGTAACCCGTCGTCGCAAGCCTCGGCAACG
>ERZ1643247.646-NODE-646-length-40652-cov-7.595660_pt1 | contig 40652 bp, 25 predicted proteins | sample MGYA00579264_ERZ1643247 | MGnify/ENA primary metagenome ERZ1643247 (study PRJEB29033, sample SAMEA4952262) | chicken gut metagenome | biome: Broiler Chicken; feature: Gastrointestinal Tract; material: Caecum | place: Ireland | collected 2018 | study: Broiler... | reverse complement strand
TTAGAAATTCATTGGCATATGGCAGGCAAATATATTTTTACCATTTAAAACTGCCATCTCGGAAGGTTTATTGACTATGAGGAAAAGATCATAGATAAGGCGGCAAAGTCCGCCATTTATGAAAAAACACATACATTCTCCGCCGGAGAGTCACTCCGTCTGGAGCTTGACAGAATCTATGCCGGAAAATCCATGAAAAAGGCCATCGGCCATCCGGTTCATTATATGATACAGACGGATGACTCTGACACAAGATGGAACCTGTGCCGCCTTCTGCTTCAGGCTCTCTATGCAAATGAGAGGCTGAAAAGCAGACGCTGCTGTCTGATACACGTCTGTCCGGGAGAACAGTTTTCCCGGTCCATGTATGACTGCCTTTATAAAAGCTGCAATAGCGGAGCAGTGATCGTAAGATATCTTGCAGACAACAGCAGCGAAGATAACTGTGCGTCAGGCGACCGGGACATCATCGAGCTCCTCTGCAAAACCATGAAAAAATACCGGAATCAGGTGCTTACCATCTTCTCTTTCCCCCGGGAATGTACAAACGTAAAAGATATTTTCTATGAGAATCTCGGAAGTACCAGCTTTGTCGAATTAAGAGAAGATTTTATGAACAGCAGCACGGCGGAAAATTTTCTGAAAGGGCTTGCCGGAAAGCACGCTGTAAGATATGATAAAAAGCTCTTTTCCATGCTGGAAACAGATAAGGAATATCTTGCTCCGGATCTGCATACTCTTTTTGACAGCTGGTATGATCAGAAACTAAAAACATCCGTTTATCCACAGTATCGTACTGTCGAAACAATGAATCAGGCTGTCATAAAATCTGCCCCGAAAGGCTCTGCTTATACAGAACTAATGGAAATGATCGGACTGGATGAAGCAAAAAAGATCATCAGACAGGTGCTTGCTTACGCAAAAGCACAGAAGGTTTTCTCCGAAAAAGGAATGGCGTCAGACCACCTGTCCATGCATATGGTATTTTCCGGGAATCCGGGTACAGCAAAGACGACTGTCGCCCGGCTCTTTGCCCGGATCATGAGGGAAAATCATCTTCTCTCAAAAGGACATCTGATCGAAGTCGGGCGCGGTGATCTCATCGGGAAATATGTGGGCTGGACCGCTCCCGCAATCCAGAAAAAATTCAGGCAGGCGGAAGGCGGTGTATTATTTATCGATGAAGCATACGCTCTGGTGGACGACAGAGACGGTTCCTATGGCGATGAAGCGATCAATACAATCGTTCAGGAAATGGAAAACCACCGGGATAATGTCGTTGTAATCTTCGCGGGATATCCAGATAAAATGGAGACTTTCCTTCAGAAAAATCCCGGCCTCCGCTCCCGTATTGCATTCCATGTACCGTTTGACGATTACAGCACAGATGAACTCTGTGATATCGCCCGTCTGCTTACCAGAAGAAAGGGACTGGAGTTTTCCAGAGATGCCTGCAAAAAGCTGGAACAGCTGTTTTCCGCGGCACGGGAACAGGACGATTTCGGAAACGGAAGATACGTCCGCAACATGATCGAAAAAGCACAGATGGCACAGGCTGTCCGGCTGCTTGATAAAGACTATGACCAGATTACGTCCAAAGACATTACCACTCTGCAGGCTGAGGATATCGAACTGCCTGTGATAAAAGAGAAAAAAGGCCAGCCTATAGGCTTTATACGCCGGTAAAAAGCCGACAGGCAAAAATCTTCCCCTGCATACATTCTTTTTTCAATGTATACAGGGGAAAGGGAGGGCATTGCTTTCTATGCCGCCGGATCAAATTTTTATTCGATGCCGCGGCTTCATTTTTCTCCCGTCATCTCCTTCATCCACACCGTCATTTCTCCTTCTCCTCTGTTATTCCAGTACGCATAAGGCACAAGCCGGATTGTGGTATCTTCAAGCTTCATTCTGGCCTTGCCGTACAGTGTATCCCCGTCCCAGCCATCCTGGGAGATCCGTTTTCCCGCTGCTTCCAGAACCATAGTTCCTCCTGCCAGATTTTCCTCCCAGCGGCTCCGGACCGGTTTCGAAGGATCCACATAAAGAGCCGCCAGATTGGCTCCGTTATCCACCTCCTCAGCTGCATAAACCAGAGGACCACAGACAACGCACACCTTCCCCGCATCCTCTCTTACCTGCGGATTTGCCCGGATAAATCTGGGCGTAAAGCAGAGGGAATCCCCCTCCGTTTCTCCATAAGACAGGCTCTTTTCCTCCTCTTCTCCCGTCTGCTCTTCGAACTGTACGGTATAGGTTCCTCCGTCCCGGCAGGGAATGTATACATACCCTTTCTCCCGCCGGATCCTTTCACCGCCTGCATCCCGGCTATTCTCTTTTCCGGTCTCCGGCCCGGACTGCGCTTCCCCCGGGCAATGCACTGAAACACCCTGCACATATTCCGGAACCCGGACAGCCAGCACCATATCCCTGACGGATGCGCCCTCTCTTTTTACTTCAATCTCCACCCGCCTGCTCCACGGGAAATCGGTCCGCACACAGATCTCTGCCTGGCCGGATTTCAGAGGAATCAGGGCAGTGCCTGACACAAAGAGATTGACATACACCGTGTCCTCCTCATAGCTGTAAACATACTCGCCCAGGGAGGCCAGTGTCCGGGCAATATTCGCGGGACAGCAGGCCACGCCGAACCATTTCTGGCGGCTGCTCTTCACATGTTCCCGGGATGTCCTTTCCATACATGCAGGCGGCCACACCTCAAGAGGATTGACATAGAAAAACCGTTTTCCGTCCTGGCTGATACCTGCAAGTACTGTATTATACAGCGCACGCTCCATAACATCCCCGTATTTTCCGTCTTTTGTAATAAGCAGCATCCTCCGGGCAAACAGGGCCAGACCTATGGATGCGCAGGATTCCGAATAATTAAATCCGTTGGGCAGATCATAGTCCGTAGTGACCCGCTCCAGTATGCCGGAGGAGCCGATGCCGCCTGTCACATACATTCTTTTTGTCACAATGTTTTTCATCAGTGTTTCACAGGCCTTCAGAAGCTCTTCATCCTCGTATTTCTCCGCCAGATCCGCCATGGCGCAGTACATATAAACCGCTCTTACCGCATGGCCCTCCGCGGTTTTCTGTTCCCGGACAGGAAGATGGGACTGGGAATACTCCGGCCGGTAGTCGGACAGTTCGGGAAAAATACAGGTCTGTCCCGGGCGCTTCATTTCCTCCAGAAAATAATTTTCTTCTCCCGTGCCTCTTACATCTATAAAATATTTTGCCAGCTCAAGATATCGTTTCTCCCCGGTAACATCATAAAGTTTTACCAGCGCCAGCTCAATCTCCTGGTGTCCCGGCATTCCCTTCCTCTTGCCCTCCTGAGGACCGAACGTCTCATCCACAAGATCCGCCATCCGGCGGACGATTTCCAGAAATTTCTTCTTCCCGGTCGCCTGATAATACGCCACGGCAGCCTCAATCATATGACCCAGTGTATAAAGCTCGTGGCCTTCTCTGAGATTTGTAAATCTTCTCTGAGGCTCTTTCAGGATAAAATACGTATTAAAATATCCGTCCGGCTGCTGCGCGCGTCCGATCAGATCTATCAGTTCATCCGCACGCTTTTCCAGCTCTTTATCCGGATGTTCCGCCAGCGAATACGCCACGGCTTCCAGCCATTTCGCGGCGTCCGAATCCTGAAAAACAGCGCCGTAAAATTCTCCTTCTTTCTCCCCGGCCGCAATACGGAAGTTCTCAATGCAGTGGCTTTTCGCCGCTCCCTCTACTCTGTCATTCAGGGCGTCCCACTGATAATCCAGGATCTCCTCTCTGACAAGCTTTCTGTATTTGTCCCAGAAGCCATCTCTGATTTTTACATTTTTTACCTCAACTGTCTTTGCTTTCTTCATCTTTTTTCTGCTCCCTTCCACCTGGAATTATTACGGTTATACAGGTTCCCTCATCCCATTCACTCTCAATAATAAGACCTGCTTTTTTCCCATATACAAGCTGCAGTCTCTGCTGCACATTCGGAAGGCCGAATCCGCCTTCATAAATCTTCTTTTCTGTGGCCTGCCTGCAGTTTATTTCTTCTTTTAATTTTTCAAGCTGTTCCGGAAGCATTCCGGCTCCATTGTCCTTTACCTGAAAGAACAGATCCTCTTTTCCGGTATATGCGGTTACTTCAATATGGCCTTCTCTTCCGGAATCCTGAAATCCGTGATACAGACTGTTCTCCGCAAGGGGCTGCAGAATGAATTTCAGAACTTTTATATTTTCCATCCCCGGCTCAATCCGGCATTCCCAGGTAACCGAATCCGGAAACCGCATGCTCTGGATCTCCAGATAAGACTGCACATAACGCATTTCCTCCGCAACTGTCACATACTCCATGCCATGGCTCAGACTGAGCCTGAAAAACTCTGACAGCGCAAGCGTCATTTTCTCGCTGGTACTGTCATTGTTTCTCCGGGCCGACATTGCGATAGAGTCCAGGGCATTGTACAGAAAATGAGGATTCACCTGATACTGCATGGCTTTCAGCTGCAGATACCGTTTCTGCTCCTCATCCTTGTGAATCTGCGCCATCAGTTCCTTGATGTTCAGCGACATATTGTTCAGCGTAGCCGCCAGAATACCCATCTCGTCCTGATCCTCGTCATGAACGACAATATCCATGTTTCCTTCTCCGATCTGCTGCATGGCCGTCCCGATCTTTCTCATGGGACGTGTGATTCTTCCCGACAGGAATACAGCCAGACCTACGCTGATCCCCAGAAGGATCAGAAGTTCCAGCATAAGAATCTGAAGCAGCATATTGACAGGCGCATAGGCCGTATCTTTGTCGATCCACGTCTTCAGCACCCATCCTTCCTGTTCTTTTGTACTTACAATATCTCCTTCATTAAGCGTGACATTTTTCTCTGAAACGAGGAAAAAATTACGTTCAGACCCTTCCATCAGGTAATGCTGGTTTTTTTCCATCATGAGATTATTCAGCCGTTCCTCAAACAGTTCTTTATCAATAAAAATACACAGAGCCCCTATCTTCCTTGTAAGATCTGTCGTATTATTATTCACAATCCTGTACAGGACGATACCGTCTTCTTCCGTATACCAGACCGCCGAAGCATCTGTTCTGTTCCGCAGCAGAGAATTCTCATCCAGAAAGCGCTGCATTTTCAGCTGGCCCTGATTGCTGTAGATATGCCCCTGATTATCTATCAGATAAATGGCCTGGATAATATTATCGTAATCCGTGTATGACAGAATTCTGTTTCTCAGCTCCGGTGTAAGAGACATCAGCGAGGTCCTGTTCCCCGTACTGTCCGCCAGCTCCAGAAAGTTCTGTATCCGGCTGTCTCCGATCATATTAACGGTATACTTCTCAATTTTTCTGATTTCCTCCACAGTCTTATCCAGAGCGATATCCGCCGACCGGTCCAGATGCTCCGAATACATATTTACAATAGACGGCTCAAGATGAAACTTCGCGAACAGCGCCATAACGCTGACCTGAAATACTGCCAGCAGGATAAAAAGCAGGATAATCTTGCTTTTTATGGATTTAAACCTGTGCCTCATCCGCCGCTCCTTCCCGGTATTCTTTCGGTGTACATCCTTCATATTTCCTGAAAATCGCATTAAAGTAGTTTGGATTCCGATACCCCGCCGCCTCTGCAATCACATAGTTTTTCTCATCCGAATTCCGGAGCATTTCTTTTGCTCTCTCAATTCTCAGTCTTGTAAGGAACTCAATGCATGTCTCTTTCCTGGCATTCCGGAATATACGGGAAAGATAATTCGGTGTCACTCCTACATTTTCCGCTACTCTTCCTACAGAAAGCTCCGGATCCGTATAGTTTTCTTCCATGTATTTTACTGCAGTCTGAACCAGAACCTCCGTATACCGCCTTGACATTTTTTTCTTTTCATCCACAAGCTTTCTTATCATTTCCATGAACCGGACTTCTATATTCCGGAACTTATAAACTGCACTTTCCGCCTCCCGGAATTCTTCCACCGCATCCACTCCGGTTTCATTGGCTGTTCTCCCCAGCGCCGCCAGGAACTGAAGCAGCAGGATCTTTGCCTCCTCTGACGAATACCGCGGCGGCATTATTTTTTCCAGCATACGGTCCAGCATTTTTCTGTCCGGAACTTTCTGCAGCCGGATCTGTCCGATAATCTCCTTTTCTATATCATAGGGGTACTCCACGATAGTTTCTCTTTTATTCTCTATATCCCTGTAGCAGATATAAAAAATCCCGTCTCCTTCATGAATGGACTGCACTGCGTCAACCGCCTGCGCTGCCAGCCGCCTCACCTGAAGAATTCCTTTCTCTATATTACTTACCCCCATCTGAATCTGCAGATTCAGATTCTGCCGGACGGATTCTTCCAGAATCTCCACATCCGCCCTGGATATGCGCCCTTTGCATATGACCATCTGCACCCCTTCATAGGGAAGGGCATAAATATATTTTTCCTTCAGGATCTCTTCCATAAGCTGACGAAGCGCCACCTCGCCGGTAAGCGGGTCATACCTTCTGACCTCTGTCCTGCATCTTACGGCCAGGCAGGACAGTTCCATCTCCGGCATCTCGATCTCCGCATATCCGGCCCGGGATCGGATCTCATCCATATCCGCCAGCGCCCCGGTAAGGAGATCATTCCAGAACTGATTCCGTATTACCGGAAGGTACTCCTGTATCCGCTTTCTGGCAATCGCAGCCCAGTCTTTGAGCTTCATTTTTTCCTGCAGTTCATTGCGCACATCTCTCAGTGCCTCCAGAAGCTGTTCCTTTGCCAGCGGTTTTAACAGATAGCGCTTTACCCCCAGAGCAATCGCCTCCTGAGCCATGTCAAACCGCTCGTGGCCGGTCAGTATAATAATTTCACACATCCGGTTCTGTTCTCTCACTAACCGTATAAGTTCCAGCCCGTTCATCACCGGCATATAAAGATCCGTGATCACAACATCTGCGGATTCTCTTTCCAGCACTTCCAGCGCCTCCACGGCTCCCGGGCACAGAATAGGCGGTTCAAATCCTTCCTGCTCCCATTCCACCATACTTTTCAGCCCTTCTCTGATGCCGCGCTCATCTTCTACGATCATGATTTTCATCCAATCTACCCCTTTACTGCTCCTGCTGTCATACCTCCGATGATTTTATCCGTGAGCAGTGCATATATGATAATCGTCGGAAGTATAGAGATTACCATAGCTGCAAACGCATATGCGTAATTTGCGTCGAATGTTGTCAGGAATGAACGGATGGCCACCTGGATTGTCCTGGACGAATCGCTCTGATTCAGAAGATTCGCGAACAGCAGTTCATTCCAGGAATTAATCACCAGAAACACGCATGCCGTCACAATTCCCGGTTTCGACACCGGAAGAATAATCCTTCGGAAAGCCTGGCCGCTGGTGGCCCCGTCTATCTGGGCCGACTCCAGAAGCTCCAGTGGAATCGTATCCATATATCCCTTTATTACCATAAAACTCATAGGAAGATTCACACCGGCATAGACCAGGGCAATCCCGAAAATATTATCATACAGCCCTGCTTTACTTATCATAACATAATATGGCACCATAAAGGCATTCGTAGGAATAAACAGGCACATGGAAAATACTGCCGTCAGCAGCTTTCTTGTCATAAACCGATGCATCATGGCATAGGCAGCCAGAGTTGCGGCCGCTATGGAAACTACTGTCGCAACTGCCGCCACAGCTACAGAGTTGGCAAAATACAGCAGCATCGGATGACTTGCCATAACCGCCCGGTAATTGTCAAAAGACAGATGCTCCGGCACGGCAAACGGCTCGTTAAACAGATCCGCATTGGGACGGAAGGATGATATTACAAGCCATATGAACGGCACAAGCATGAAAATCAGTACAATCACAAGAAAGATATACATTACAATTCTCGCAGGTGTCAGCTTTTTATTTTTCACGGCTTCTCCTCCTCTCCCTCTGAAGCAGAGTAACGAAGATCATTACAACCATTCCCAGCGTTACTGTGGCAAGGCCCGCCACCATCGATCTTCCATACCGGTTTGCTCCTGTCATTTCTTTATAAATATACAGAGACAGATTGGTCGTCGCATTTGCCGGCCCTCCGCCTGTCATCAGGAACGGATATTCAAATGTCCTGAGACAGAATGCCAGATTAAGCATGATATTTGTAATCACGGCAGGTTTCATAAGCGGCAGGTAAACCTTCAGATCCACCTGAATTCCTGTGGCTCCGTCCACAACGGCCGCCTCGTAAAGTTCTCTGGGCACTGTCGCAAGCTGGGTCATGAAAATAATCATAGTCAGTCCGACATACATCATAAAAGGCACCATATTTGCCACCAGGGCCGTCCCCGGATCATTGAGCCACGGATGAGCCAGCCCGCCCAGTCCCACAGCTTTCAGAACATTATTCAGAAGTCCCACATCCACATGGTAGATAAAATACCAGAGAAACGCAACGGCTGTCGTTGAAATTACATTCGGAATGAAATACATCACCCGGAGAAATTTCCACCCTCTCGGCTTCCGGTTCAGCATCAGCGCCAGAATCAGGCCAAAAGGAATATGTACAATCAGCGCAGCGCACATCCACGCAATCGTATTTTTAACCGCAATGGCGAATTCCGGATCTGCAAATACAGCTTTAAAATTCTCCCAGCCCACATATACCATGGGACCCAGGCCATTCCACTCAAAGAAACTTACATAAACAAGATAACAGAGCGGGAAAAGGAAAAACGCCACAATCAGTATGCCTGCCGGCAGGAGGTACAGAATTCTCTCCCGTCTTTTCATAATCAATCATCCCTTCCTTCAGACAAGGCTGCCGCATCTATGATCCGGCAATCACGAATACGGCAGCCCTGTAAATATTTGTTACTCGTTTTCTGCTGCAAGCTGTTCTACAAATTCATCCGGCGTAATATTGTCAAGCGCCAGACTCTCCAGAAGTGACGGAAGGGCGGCATTGGCAGCTGTACTTAAATTTCTCTGTATATTGATTGTGCTGTCCTCCACCGTGGAATTCAGCGCAAGGTACTCTCCCAGAAGTCCGCCGGTTGCCTTAACATCCGGATCTTCCATATTCAGTTTGGGCGAAAGAAATACAGCGCCGTCCAGAGTAAGCTGTTTTACACTTTCCTCGGAAGTAATGAATTTCATGAACTTTACGATCGCCTCTTCCTTCTCCTTATCGTCTGTTGCCGCGGCCGCCCACGGGGTCTGCGCATCTGTTACCACGTAGTTGTCCGGAACCTTTCCATCCCCAAAGGAAGGCGCTTTTGCAATACCGATCTTATCTTCCACGTCCGAAAGGGAGCCGATAAGCCACGGACCGTCTATGGCCATTGCCGTCTTGCCCGAAGCGAAATTATTGCTTGCCACCGAGTAGTTTGCCCCGATCGCGTCGCCGGTTGTATAGTTCCAGAATTCCCGGAGCATTTCCGCCGCTTTCTTCATCTCCGGCGTATTAATATCTCCGCCTTTATTCAGGGTCTCCATGCCGGCATAACTTGCCGCCAGATAAGTAAGCAGATTGCAGGTATACCACGCATCATCCGCGGTGTACAGGGAGAATGGAGTAATCCCTTCTGCCTTCAGTTTTTTGCACGCATCCAGAAGTCCGTCCCATGTATCCGGGAATTCTTTGATTCCGGCCTGGGCAAAGAGCTCTTTATTGTAATAAATCACTGCACCGGCTTTTTCAAAGGGAATAGATGTAATTTCTCCGTTAATAGTCAGATTCTCCAGATCTCCCTCGCCGAATCGGGATCTCCACTCATCATCCATGTATTCTGTGAAGTCCATCAGCTTGCCCGACTCCTGTCTGGACAGATCATTCGGATTAAAATTATAATGGAAAATGTCCGGCGTGGTATCCGTAGAAATCATGGTCTTTACCTTTTCCTGATATGCCGGGAAGTCCGGATTTATCGTAACCTTGACTTCAATCTCTCCTTCATTTTCCTTATTGAACTGCTGAATCAGCTTGTCCAGGGCCGCTCCCCTCTCTGTATCTGTGCTCCAGCTGTGATACATATCCAGAACAATTGCCCCCGAATCGGACCGCTTTGTCTCATTTCCGCCTGACTTTCCGCCGCATCCTGCCAGCAGTCCCGCTGTTAATGACACAGTAAGTAAAATGCTGAGTATTCTTTTTTTCATAAGCTTCCTCCTTTTTCTCCTGATCAACACTGTGATTTTTTTATTTACTGTCTTCTTTTTTCTTACCGGCCGCTGTTTCATGCGCGGCCTTTTTGTATCTGTCATTTTGTCCGGCGCCTGAACAAACCGACATACTGCTTTATCTTCCGGATTCCTGCCGCTGCTTTCCCCGTTATCAGAAACCGGATTCTCTCTGCAGGCACTCCAGATATCTCTCCACTCCTCCGATTCCTGCCGAGTAGATCCAGCCCAGAGTGCCCCATATATCTCCTTTTCTTATCATTCCTTCATCCAGCCCCTGCGGACAGATGCCAAATCCTTCCGGCTGCATTCCCGGGCCCGCGAACCCCATAGTGTCGCCGGGCCACGAAAGAATCTGATGAGCGGCTATGCTGATCCACTCCGCCATCTTCTTCATAAATTCTTCCCCCGTTTCCTTGCCTGTAAGGTACAGTTCCCGGATATGAAACAGTGAATAAATATCCACCACGCCGCCGCACCATACGGAATTAATTGCTCCCATTCCCTTTGTACAGAATCCCTTTTCCGAGAGAATGGTCCCTGTTCTTGTCGGAGCATTCCAGATATAGTTCCAGGTCACAAACTGTTTTGCCGCCGCCTCTGCTCCTTCCAGATATTTCTTCTTTCCCGTCAGACTGTAAAGGCTGTACAGCCCTGCCATTACATACTGGGCAGCTTCTTTATCTACAATATTGGGATTATCCATCGTGCCCCCCTGATACAGTTCCTTCCTGCATTCATGGGCCAGTGTATACTCTCCGGCCCGGACTGCCGCGGCTCTGTACCTTCTGTCCTCCGGGACCTCCTCTGCCAGCGCGCAGAGAAACGATACGGGTATTATGGAAGAAGCCTTTCTTCCCCTGTCCTTCTCCTCTGCATCCGCGCTTTTATCCTCGTCCATAAAAACCGCTCCGCCTTCTTTTGTATAGCATCTGTACCAGGAACCGTCTTCATTCTGTTTTTCCAGAAGAAACTCTGCATATTTTCTTATTGCTTCCTCCCACTCCGTTCTGACCTTTCCCCGGTCCCTGTACCACTGATATGCTTTCAGCAGATCATATACCGCTTCTGTCATGGTCCGCAGATAATTTCCTTCTTCACTGCCATATGTCATATAGTGAAGTTTCGGTGCCGTATTGTCGCCAAAAGACGCGAACGGTCTTCTCTGTTCCAGATCATAAAGGGTATACACCCAGCCGTTTTTATATATACACTTATTTACAAAAAAATCTATTACTTTCTCCCCCTGTCTTTCATACACTTCCCCTCTCTTTGCAAGAGTCAGGGCAATATCTATCTGCCGTCCGGTAAACCCGTATTCCAGAATATGTGTATAGGTCTCATGAGGGATCGTATTAAACGAAGAGCCGAATCCTGTCGGCGCAGAACCATATCCCTTTTTCGGATCAAAATGGAAAAAGTAACCGGCTCCGTTTTCTCCGAACTCCCGGTATGTCTGCGCCACACTGTTTTTTCTGATCTCCATCTCCTCTTTCCTTCCAAATGGCAGGGAAACTGTCTTTTCTCCGCGGCTTTCCTTCTCCCTCGCCAGACTCCTGAACTCTTCATATACCGCATCCGAAAAGGTACTGTATCTTCCAATGGTTATTTCGTATTCAAATGTATAGAAAAACTTTTCTTCATCCAGAGGATAGAAAGCTTCTGCCGGTGTCTGCTCCGCGTCAAGAGCAGGGCTTTTTTCCCGCTCCTCATAGGGGAATCTCATGACAAAATAAGGCTCCTGATCATATCCGTAACCAAGAGACACCACATCCGTCCGGTGCAGGAAACGGCTGTCTCCCCTCTCCCGGCACTCCTCGTCCGACACCTGCGCGGAATTCAGTCTGCGAAGTGTCACAGCTTCTCTTTCCCGCTCATCAAACAATGTAATCATCGGCCCGGTCAGCCTGTCTTCCATAAAAGACCGGTATGCTCCGTGTGCCCGGACTGCCTCTCCCGAATAGACCGCAGACGGCACTCCCGGCCGCAGACTTCCTGCATTGCCCTTTAGAGCAAAACGCATGGAAACCGCAAATCCCCGGCTCTGCCTGTTCTTCTTTGTCTCTGCAGCGGGCTCCATGCGCTCGCCGGAAACCGTAGTACAGAAACGTACAGCGCCTTCCTTTCTTTCAGCTCTGTCCCTGATGTCAATCCGATATCCTGCTGTCTCCAGATGACACCCCTGCCCTTCTTTCTGAAAATCCTGATAAACTATTTCTCTGTCGTTTTCTGACAATAACATTACCGTCAGAATTCTTTCCGCCATCTCCATAGATCTTCCCTCCCGCAAGCCATTCCGCCTGTATTTCCGGTACTTTAAGTTTCCCTCCTGTTCTATATTTATTTTAAGGAAAATTCTCTGCAGAATTTTTCAGTTTTCTATTCTTTTTCTAGCACTTTTTTTGCATTTCTTTCTCGATTTTTCTTTTTTCGGCTTTTTGCACAAAAAAGATCTGACAAAACAACCGTTTTGCCAGATCTTTTCTCCTGTTCTTCAGAACACTGCCTTTTCTCTACTCCGTAAATTCCGACAGCCTGTGCCACCGGATCCCCGTTTTCTCCCGATATTTTCCCTCCATATCCCGGTAATCCGCCGCCGTTGCCCGGGTCTCTTTTACAAATTTCCGTCTTTCTCCTGTCTCATATCCGAACCAGTAGTCCTCTCCGTCCTGCAGAATTCCCTCCGTACATTCCAGGCTTCCGCCTCCCGGATTTGCCTGGTAATAGACAATCATATTTGAAGCCGCGCCGCTGCATGTCACCTTCAGCAGATTATTGTCACAGATCTCACACCTCAGTCTGTCCCCCAGATAAACGCTGCTGCCATATATCCCATATATCAGAGGAATAATCTGTCCTTCTGTGTGATCCAGAACCCCATATACACCGTATATCGTTCCGTTCTGATCGCTGATAAAGATCTCCGGCACGCCGTCCTCCGCCAGATCAACTGCCGCATAATACAGTTCTGTTCCCGAAGCAGCATAACCGTTTTTAAAGTAACTGCGGTCCATAAATATCTGATTGATCAGTTCAACCTCCGTTGTGGGGAAGCCGGCCGCCTCCTGTTCTTTATAGAATCTCAGAAAATCGCCATAATAATCCTTCACCACAGTCTCATCAGCCGAAGTACCTGTACTGCCTCCCGACGTACTGTTTTCCGATTCGCCCAGCCGGATCCACTCGATATCCGGATCAGTATCCGTAATGACCGGATATCTGTCTCTCTGAATGGATAAATATTCTTCATCCGTGATATTGTATCCCTTGCCATCCGGAGCGGTCAGCCTCTGGCACTGAAAACTTCCGTCATGGAAAATACCGTCAATGAACTGTGCGGCTGTGCTGTTTTTCGGCAATCGGTAATAATAATTCCCAACTGTTGAAGCACCTCCGCTGCCCCCGAATCTCATCAACACGCCATTTCCACAGATATCGTATCCTTCATATCGCCAATTTGGAATATCATCCGGCTCAAACGTAATCCTCTCCGGACCGTTTTCCCCATAACCGTACAGATCGATAATCTGACCCCTGTCCGTTGGGCTGTTTTTCAGGGACAGAAATAATTCCGGATAACCATCATTACTGATATCCACAATCGCATAGTAAAGCGGCTCTCCATCATATGTAAACCACGTAGTTTCATTATTATAGTCAAACAGTTCCTCTATAACATACTTATACCGCGATGCCTGGCCTGTATACCCTTCTGCTTCCGCCTGTCTGTATTCGTCCAGAATCTCTCTGTAGTAAGTCTCCGGATCTTCCTCATCTTCTTCCGGCGTCTGTCCATCCTCAGCCTCCGGTGTTTCCTCCGGCACATCCTCTGCAAGTGTTTCCTCCTGCCTGTTTTCATCCGCTCTCAGTTGTTCCGCGTCTTTCGCCGCGTTCAGCGCCCGGTACCATATATATATAGTCGCACCGATCAGAGCTGCGCCTGCCGCAATCCCCAGTATAATCAGAGCAAGTTTTTTTCCGGTCATCCCGGCGGCTTTGCCTGCTGCTGTCCGGACTGCTCTGCCCGCTGCATTTCCCGGCATATTTCCGGCAGGACCTGAGACAGCTCTGCCTGCTTTGCGTACTTTGGAAGCGCCTCCCGACGGGATTTTTCCGGAAGCGCTGTTATCCGCGCCAGGTGTTCCTCCGCCGCCATTTTCTGCTCCTGCCGCCATATTTATCATCCCGGCACAGGAACAGATTCCGGAATATACGCCGCCGGCTGCTTCTGCCGTAATCGTATTTTCTCCAAGCAGATATCCGACTGCTGCCAGCACAGCAGGTATACTGATCGAGTACATCCTGTAGCCCTGCTTTTTCTCCAGTTCCTCAAGAGAAGCCTTCAGGCGCTTTCTGGCATGATACAGCCTGCTCTTTACCGTCCCCTCGCTGATCTCAAGAAGCCGGGCAATTTCCTCTACCTTCATCTCGTCATAATAATAAGCCAGAATAACCGCCCTCTGCTCCTCGGACAGCTCATAAATGCAGTCCTTCATGATCTGGATTTCTTCTTCCCTGGCAATCCTTTCCTCTGCTCCCCTGCTTTCATCCGGAAGCCCTTCAAACATCCCCTCCTGATCCTCCGAAAGCAGAATATTCCGTTTTTTTCTGTTCACAAGTTTCATTCCCTGCCTCAGAGTGATTCCGCTGAGCCAGGAATATACACTGTCTGTATTTTTCAGACTGCCTATATTTTTATATGCGGCAAGATACACTTCCTGCATCAGATCCTGGGCTTCATGCTCATCCCTCACTGTAAACTTTGCCCGGGCATATACAAACTGATATGTATACATATAAAATATATGAAAGGCTTCCTGATTTCCCGCCTTCAGCTTTTCTATAGCTTCTCTCAGTTCCGGTTCCACGCTCATCCGCTGTTTCCTCCCTTATTTTTTTCCGGTCTTACCCGACCTGCTCTCCGACCAGAAACATAGTAGATATACAGGTATTATTATTCTCAGTTCCGCTTTGCGCCTCCTCGATAATGATTTCACAGGAATCCGTTATAATTGGATCTTCAAACTCAATATAAAGGGACGCCCCTTCTGAATAGTGGAAATTGCTCAGATCTGCCGTTCCCACCTGACCGTTTCCGAAAATAATCCGGATCTTCAGCGGACGTCCGTTTTCCCGGAAATCCTGAGCAGAACTGGTAAGTCCCGGTTCAATATAGAGTCCTCTGATCTCCTGGGCGAACGGCGACATATATACAATTTTTTCACCCACTCCGTTTCCTTTTCTTCCTTCCGCCCAGTACGTGGACCGGTCCGCATCTTCCATCTGCCCCGCCGAATGCTGTGTTCCGCCTGTTTCCAGACAGGAAGACTGACTTACCACAAAATCCGTACGGGGATATTTCCCCGGGCGGCTGTTATACTGCTGTGCTGCATGAAACGTCAGCAGCTTTCCTGTCCTCTCCTGCGCCCCGATACTCAGATCCGCTATTTTCTTCCATTCCATATCCGTCTTCACAGGATACTGGTCTTCCATCTCTTTAAGAAGCTGTTCGTATTCTGCTTCTGTAATCTCATCTGCCGCAAGTCCTCCCGAAGAGTCTTCGGCATATACACCATTGCTGTACAGAATCTGCCGCTCATAATTCAACTCCGCTGTTCCGTCTTTCAGGCTTAAGTATGCAGTATTCAGGTCTGACGGATTGTCATCTTCAACGTATTTCAGCATGCCCCCTTCGCAGATGAAACACTCCGTCCGGTTCTCCGTCCGGCCGTCTCCGGATACAGAATCAATACCGAATCCTATCACAACAGATAAATGCTGAGGCGTACTGTCCGCATATCCGTAAATATCCACAATTTTATATCCGCTGTCCTTCTCCCCCGGCACTTCCGCAATCACCAGTTCCGGCACACCATCTTCACACAGATCCTCCAGAGTATAGTACAGCTCTCTGCTCCCGCCGTTTATCAGATCCGGATTCACATAAGGAAACTCCTCGTATTTACCGGCAAATCCTTTCTGCTCTGCTTCCTGATACTCGGTCAGAATCCGGGCATAATACTTCTGAGCCGTCTCATCTGTATATGTCTCATCTTCCTGTTCCGGCCCGGACGGCATCTTCTCTTCATTTTCCCTGCTCTCTCCGGCAGCCTGCCGGTTTTCGCTTATCCCGGCCTGTTTTTTCTCCTGCATAAACCAGATAACTCCTCCTGCCACAATAGCCAGGATCAGAACGGACGCCACACTGCCGATCAGCAGCGCCGCCCTGCTTCTTCCCGTTTTTTTCCGGCCAGGCTCCGGCCCGGTCCGCTTCTTTACCGGTGTGCCGCATACGCTGCAGAATCCTGCGTCATCATCCAGCATATTCCCACATTTTCTACAATACATTACCCTCTTCTCCTATTCTCCTGCATAATCTCTGGTACATCTCTTCCGCCTGTTCTTCTGTAAGCAGATTCTCTGCAAGCAGCGCCTTTACTGCTGCCGTCAGACTCAGCCGGCGTCTCTCCTGTTCCAGCTCTTCCCGGGAATTCTCATACCCGGATATATACTTTTTCATTTCCATACTATAATATCAATTTCTTTTTTCCATAACAACTCTTATTCCCGCCTTCCCCTCTGCTTCGCCATCCGGCCGGAATTTTTAATAAATCTTTCCGTTAAAATCAATCCACTGATATTCCGTATCACTGTAAAAAAGGATCAATCCCAGATCCGCAGCAATAAAATCCCCTCCGTATTCTCCTGTTTTCAGTATCTTATTTCTGCGGTTCAGTATAACATATTCCCCGTCTTTTATTCCCACGATCATATTTTCAGACATTGGGACACACTGATCGTATTCAAATGGAATAATTATATTGTTAGAAGCATCTACACATCCCCACTTCCCATCCTTTGACACTCCGGCAAGATCACATGGATAAATATTCGTGATATCTCTTTCCGCTATATCGTCATATACACGTGGAATAACTGTATTTCCGCTGCCGTCTATAAATCCCCATTTATTATCAAAATTAACAGCGGCAAGATCGCCGGCCCCGAATCCCCGCACAGTCGCAAAAGGCACATACTCATCTAATTTCAATGCCTCCCCCTTTTCGTTAATAAATATCCACTCTATGCTTGTTGAAACATTCCCCTCTTCAGAGATAACCCCACCATCTATCGCCACCGGTGCCAGGCCATTTCTGCCGAACTCCCCGGCCTCCAGATACTGCGGCTGTATCAGCCATTCGCCTTCCTCATTAATATAACCCCAGCCCTCATCTGTCCGGGCCGGAATCATACCGTTTTCAGAAATTGCTCCGAGATCTTCATATACGGCCGGTATGATCCAGCTCATATTCCCATCCATATATCCGTACGCATCCTGATATTCATCATACACGACATACCAGCCTTTCTCCTTCATTGTCAGTGTGTTCTTCACATCCCCCGCCAGGCTAAGATTATCAGGAAACCACGCCACGTTTCCTTCTTCGTCCATAAAACCTTTTTTCTCGTTCCACCCATTTTCAGACCACGTAATCGGAACTTTTCCGTTTACAAAATCATCCTGAAAATATGAACTCAATCTGCCCGCCGCGGCAACCTCTGAATTTATACCAATGGCACTCACTACATTTCCCCGCCGGTCGATAAGCAGCGCCCGGCTGTCTTTTACAACAATTGCCGTTCCATTATCAAAAAACAGATTTGCACAGTCAAACTGCGGCTCTATCATCCATTCCCCGTTCCGGTTCTTATACCCGTACTTTTCTCCTTCCTTTGCCGGAAGCAGAAAATCTGCCGTCAGTTTTTTCTCCCATGGCATCTGCTGCTGTCCTGATCTATGAGAAATCGGAAATATTCTGACTCCCAGAAAGACTCCCAGTAAAAGAACCGCTGCTGCCATTATAATTCCGCGCCCCGTTTTCTTCCTGGTTTTCCTGGTATTTTCTTCCCCTGTCCGCCCGGAACTGCCGGCATCCTGCGGAGCCCCGCAGTATTTACAGTACCGGCATCCTTCTCTGATTTCCCGTTTACAATTTCTGCAGTACATAAATTTACTCCTCTTTTTACCAAAATTTTATTGTTCTATAATGTAAGTACTGCTTTATCTTCATCTGGTTCAAAATTTCTCAAAATTTTTCAAAAAAAATAAGCCGGAAAAATCCCGGCTTATTTTTTTCTGCTTATTCACTCAAAAGATATGATAATTTACAACCAGCGCCGCAAATACGATAGACACCATCGAAAGCAGCTTGATCAGAATATTGATCGACGGTCCTGATGTATCTTTGAACGGATCTCCAACCGTATCTCCTACGACTGCCGCCTTGTGGCATTCGCTTCCCTTTCCTCCATGGGCGCCGCCTTCAATATATTTCTTCGCGTTATCCCACGCGCCTCCGGCATTTGCCATAAAGATTGCCATCAGGAATCCTGTTGCCGTAGATCCTGTCAGCAGACCGATCACACCATTGTATCCCAGGATCAGACCGGTTATAACAGGAGTAATGATTGCCAGCAGTGTAGGAAGAATCATCTCATGAAGGGATGCTTTCGTACAGATGTCAACACATGTTTCATAATCCGCATCCGCCTTGCCTTCCATCAGTCCCTTGATTTCTCTGAACTGACGGCGCACCTCAACAACGATACTCTGAGCCGCGCGGCCGACCGATTCCATTGTCAGAGCCGCAAATACGAACGGCAGACACGCTCCGATAAAGATTCCGACAAGAACTGTGGGGTTCATTACGCTCATATCCAGAACGACTTTATCCCCGCCTACTTCCTGTACTTTCTCCACATAAGAAGCAATAAGCGCCAGAGCTGTCAGAGCGGCAGATCCGATCGCAAAGCCTTTTCCTGTTGCAGCCGTTGTATTTCCAAGAGAATCCAGAGCGTCTGTACGTTTTCTGACCTCAGCCTCAAGGCCTGCCATCTCTGCGATACCTCCCGCATTGTCCGCGATAGGACCATATGCGTCTGTCGCAAGAGTAATACCAAGTGTAGAAAGCATACCTACCGCCGCAAGAGCGATTCCGTACAGTCCCCGCGTGGATTCAATGAAGCCGCCGGAAAATGCATATGCCGCCATAACGCAGACCGCTATGATAATAATCGGAACCGCCGTGGAAAGCATACCCAGGCTCAGGCCGCCGATAATAATTGTAGCAGAACCTGTCTCTGATTTATCCGCCAGATTCTTCGTCGGTTTATATGTGTCTGATGTAAAATACTCTGTAAAGAATCCGATCAGCACACCGGCCAGCAGTCCGGCCAGAATTGCGAAGTAGAATCCGATATAGTGCTCGCCGAGGATAAACCATACAAGCGGGAATGCAATAACCGCAATAATCACAGCACTTGTATTTGTCCCCCGTCTGAGAGCTTTCAGCAGAGTACTCTGATCCGTATCTTCTCCGGTCTTTACAAGAAGAGAACCTAAAATGGATGCAAGCACACCGACTGCCGCCAGCACCATAGGAATAATTACCGCGTTCACCCGGTCAACTTCTGCAATCTTGTTAAATGCAATAACGCCCAGAGAGCACGCTGACAGAATCGATCCTACATAAGACTCATAAAGGTCAGCGCCCATTCCCGCAACATCACCTACATTATCGCCTACATTGTCAGCAATAACCGCCGGGTTTCTGGGATCATCCTCAGGAATTCCCGCCTCTACTTTACCGACCAGGTCTGCACCCACATCAGCTGCTTTTGTATAAATACCGCCGCCGACACGTGCAAACAGTGCCATGGAAGAAGCTCCCATTCCAAAGGTAAGCATTGTACTTGTAATATCCTCGATTGAAAGTTTGAAAACCAGTTTCAGAAGCAGATACCAGATTGAAATATCCAGCAGTCCAAGTCCGACCACCGTAAATCCCATTACCGAGCCCGCTGAAAATGCAACGTTCAGTCCTTTGTTCAGGCTTTTCTGGCAGGCTGCTGCTGTTCTCGCATTTGCCCGCGTCGCAATCTGCATTCCCACAAATCCGGAAAGGCCTGAGAAAAATCCTCCCGTCACAAAAGCAAAGGGAACATATGGGGTCAGGAATCCGGTAATCGCCATCACAAGAAGGATCACAAACATAACTGCAAAAAATCCGATAAGGATTTTATACTGGCGTCTCAGATACGCCATTGCCCCCTGATGGATGGATGCCGAAATCTTTTTCATCCTGTCGTTTCCTTCCGGGAAACGTAGTACCTTCTGCGCCCTGCTCGCTACAAAGAGAAGCGCAATGATGGAGCCGAAGAGTGTCAGTAGTGCCAATTGATTGTCCATATTAGTCTTTCCTCCATTCCTTTGAGCATTTATCTGCCGGACTTTTCAAGGCAGATATATAATAGTATGTGTACGCAGACTATTATAACACTTTAACAAAAATTTTAGAAGTTTTTTCTTCTTTTATTTCATTTTTCACACACTTTTTATTCCAATCCAGGCTTTCGCCCGTTATTTTTTATCCAAAAAGCACAATCCGACAGGAAATTGCGGCTGAAAACCGCACAAGAATCACAGAAACGCAAAAAGCAGACAGAGCAATTCTCCATCTGCTTTTCTTCATTTCACTGATAACTGTCGTCAGATACAATTAAAATTCAAATATTGCAACCCCGTACGGCGGAAGCGGATACGCGAAAGAATATTTCTGTCCGTCACATTCCTGCTTTACCGGCTTGTACAGCAGCGGTCTCGGCTCACCCTTTCCTCCGAACTCTACATCGTCACTGTTGAGAACCAGTTTCATCTGTTTTCTCCTCGGAACGCCTACCCGGTAGTCCCTCCGCTCCATTGGCGTAAAGTTGCAGACTACAAGAAGATTCTTCTTATTGTCTTTTGAGTGACGGATAAAGCTGTAAATACTCCGGAAAATATCATCTGCATTCACCCACTCAAACCCTGCCGGATCCGTATCCAGCTCGTACATTGCTTTATTCTTTTTATAGAGATGCAGCAGCGCGCGGTACCAGTTCTGAATCTGCTGATGCTCCGGCTCTGCCAGCAGGAACCAGTCAAGCTCTCTCTCTTCACTCCATTCGCGCAGCTGTGCGAAATCCTGTCCCATAAACAGCAGCTTCTTGCCCGGATGGCACATCATAAACGCATATCCTGCTTTCAGGTTAGCGTATTTGTCAAATCCAAGTCCCGGCATTTTATTGATCATGGAACATTTCAGATGTACCACCTCATCATGGGAAAGAACGAGAATATAGTTCTCGCTGTATGCATACTGCATGGCAAACGTCATCATATGATGGGCATTTTTCCGGAAATACGGATCCAGTTTCATGTACTCCGTAAAATCATGCATCCAGCCCATATTCCACTTCAGACTGAAGCCCAGTCCGCCGTCCTCCGGCGCTCCCGTAACTTTCGGCCATGCTGTGGATTCTTCCGCAATCATCACTGCCCCTTTATTTCTGCCAAGGACAACAGAATTCAGATGCTTGAAAAATTCTATTGCTTCCAGATTTTCATTTCCGCCGTATTTATTCGCAACCCACTGTCCGTCCTGCTTTCCATAGTCCAGATACAGCATGGATGCTACCGCGTCAACACGGAGCCCGTCCACATGGAAATGTTCGATCCAGAACAACGCATTCGCAATCAGGAAATTGCGCACTTCCGGCTTGCCGTAATCAAATATTTTTGTTCCCCAGTCCGGATGTTCCCCTTTCCGCGGATCCGCATATTCAAATGTAGGCGTCCCGTCAAAATCAGCCAGACCGTGCGCGTCTTTCGGGAAATGAGCCGGTACCCAGTCCAGAATCACTCCGATATTATTTCTGTGAAGATAATTAATCATATACGCAAAATCTTCCGGCGTCCCGTATCTGGACGTAGGTGCATAATATCCCGTTACCTGGTAGCCCCATGAGCCGTCATAGGGGTGCTCAGCCATGCCCATAAGTTCCACATGGGTATACCCCATATCCTTCACATACTTTGCAACAGCCTCGGCAAATTCCCTGTAAGTATAAAACCCCTCATCCTCTGTACCCGGATGCCGCATCCACGAGCCCAGATGCACTTCATAAATCGACATGGGATACTCTTTACAGTTCCAGGATTTTCTCATTTCCATCCACGCATCATCTGTCCATTTCAAATGAGAAATATCGGTGACTATAGAGGCTGTTCCCGGTCTCAGCTCCGCATAGTTCGCAAACGGGTCCGCTTTGAAAATCCGTTTTCCCTGCTGCGTCTCGATACAGAACTTATACAGATCTCCCTCCTTGATACCGGGAATAAAAAGGGTATAAATGCCCATCGGTTCCTGGCGCTCCATATAATCCGCCTCAAAATCCCATCCGTTAAAATCTCCTACCACAGCAACTCTGCGTGCATGCGGAGCCCATACTGCAAAATAAACTCCCTCCTGCCCGTCAACAGTAACTTTATGCGCTCCCATCTTCTGATAGATCTCGTAGTGATTTCCCTGGCCGAACAGATACTGATCCAGTTCACCGATCTCAAAAGGATGCGCCATTTGCTTTGTACTTTTTTTGTTTCCCATAAGGCCACCTCGCCGCTCGATATTTTGCAGCCGGCCGACTGTTCTTCCTGTTATGTCCGCATATTTTACACTCGCCGCACAATGTCGCCAGCTACATTTTAATATACTCTATATTATACTTTATACTCACCAAAAAAGAAAGAGAAAAGCATCCCGCAGCACAAAAATAGACAGCCTCCGAAAGACTGTCTATTTTCACCGGCACAGCTGCTCTCTGCAGCCTGGGCCCATTATTCTTAAGCATTAAAATCCTTTTCCGACAACAGAATTCTGTCCGCATCATCTGTGTTCTTTCCAAACACTCGCCGCACAAGTTTTTTCGCAGACGCTTTCTGTGAATGAGCGATTGCTTTATCCATGATCTCCTTAACTTCTGCCACCGTAACCGCATGATCTTCTCTCTGAAGAGAATCTATTCTGCTGTAAAGCGCCAGAATACCCATCTCATCGATCCGGTATCCGTTCTCCTGCGCATAGGTCTGTCCGAATGTTACAAGTTCATCATTAATAAAAATCGGCACTTCCAGGCGGGAAGTAAATTTCCTTCTGAACTCCCGGTTTGAAGACAGAAGACGATCCAGCGGTTTTCTCTGTTCTTCAAGGACAACAAGCAATTCCCCTGTATCCTTTTCCATTGCTTTATTGAGGCGTGCAGTTGTCTTTTCATTCATCTTTCCTGCTTTCTCAATAATCAGCGCCCCGCCATACAGCTTGCTGAATATATCTCCTATTTTCTTTTTATTAAGAGAATCGCCTGTCACAATGGCAACTTTTCCCTGCTTGATATTACGCTGTCTCTGGATTGCCTTGACAACATCGACTGCCAGAACTGTTTTTCCGTTTCCTTTATTTCCTATAATCAGCAGATTTCCGGTCTTTGATGTGCCGCCTCTGTTTGTACAGTTCTTGTCCTGCTCCAGAACATCCACAAGCTGCTCGCTCATACCCCTGACAGGGACAAAATATGAAAACAGCTTTTTCTGTTCCTCGGTCAGACCGGCTCTTGTGCCGATTCCGCTCTGTGTCTCAAGATCATACCGGCCATGGACAATAAACCCTGTATCAGACATGGACAGTGCATCTGAAATTTCATTGAGCGGAAGCGGAGCTGTCTTTCCGGTAGCGATCAGCTTTGCGGTCTCTTTCCGGCTCAACGGAGTCGTAGCGGAAAGGATGTCCATTCCATCATCATCATCCGGGATCTCTCTGTCATCCGGTTCTTCACTGTGTTTCGGATCCACCCGGAATTCCTCATCAATATCCGGCCTGCCGTCATCATCCGGCTCCTCTTCTTCCAGGTCTTCCTCTTCTTCATCCAGAAGATCTTCCTCTTCTTCGAAATCCTCATCCGGCAGATCTTCGTCGTCGAAGTCCTCATCCTCACCATCCAGAAGATCTTCGTCTTCCTCAAAATAATCCTCTTCAAAATCATCGGAATCATCAATCCGAAGCTCTTCTGTGACTTTTCCCATATTTTCATGAGGTTCTTCCGCTTTTTTCTCTTTCTTTTCTGTTTCCGGTTCTTCCGGCGGAATCACACCCTCTATCTCATCAATCAGGCGCTGAATATCCGGTGGAAGAATGGGCTCCGGCTGTTTCTTTTCCGTTCTGTCTTTATTCTGTTCTGTACTGATCTCTTCTTCCTCCTCAGACGAATCAATTTCTTCCGGCAGGTCCTCTGCCTCCTCTGTCAGTTCTTCCTCCTCCGGCAGATCCTCCGATTCCTCTGTCAGTTCTTCCTCTTCCGGCAGGTCCTCCGGCTCCTCCGTCAGTTCTTCCTCTTCCGGCAGGTCCTCCGGTTCCTCTGTCAGAATCTCCTCTTCCGGCAGATCCTCCGGTTCCTCTGTCAGAATCTCCTCTTCCGGCAGATCCTCCGGTTCCTCTGTCAGAATCTCCTCTTCTGGCAGGTCCTCCGGTTCCTCCGTCAGAATCTCCTCTTCCGGCAGGTCCTCCGGTTCCTCCGTCAGAATCTCCTCTTCCGGCAGGTCCTCCGGCTCCTCTGTCAGAACCTCTTCTTCCGGCTCACTGATAAATTCATCTGCCTCTTCCACAATTTCTTCTATATCTATCTCCTGATCAGCGTCCTCGTCATATCCTGCCCCGGCCTCTGACGCATTTTCCTCTGACTGCTGCTCCCAGCCTGCCAGAATGTCTTCAAGACTCATCTGTCCTTCTATCTGATCGTCATCATCAGAAGTCTTTTCCTCAGCGGACGGAGTACTTTCCTCCGGGATCTCCGCCTGTACTTCCGGAACACTTTCCAAAGCCGCCGCTTTCTCTGCTTCTTCCACTGCAGCCGGCTCCTCCTCTTCTATATCATCCTCGTCCTCCTCTTCCGGAATAATCTCGGTCATCTCTCCGGAAGCGGATACCTGATTTTTCTTTCTTGCCTTCTTCACCGCTTTGTCGGCCATCTCCAGATCTGCAACATCCTCAATTTCCTCAATCGCACCCTCCAGATCCGACATATCGGGTTCTTCCTCTTCTGCAGGAGACTCCGGTTTCTTAGGATGGAGAAGTTTCTTCAGCGCTTCATCCAGCCGCATGGTATCGCCCAGCTTCTTTTTCTCCGGGACCGGATTTTCTTCATCCGCAGCTTCCTCTGATTCTTCCGGAACCTGCACTGTTTCTGCTTCATCCTCCCCGGCAGACGGTTCGTCTTCTTCCGTCACTTCCTCAGCTTCGTATACTGCTGCCTCATCCTCGTCCCCGGATTTTTCTTCCGCATATGTCATCAGATCAGGCATCTCTTCCGTCTCAGCAGACGGCTTTTCAAATCTGTGATCATATTTTTCCTGCTGGGAAGGTGTCAGCGGCTTGTACTGCATCTTCAGCTCCATCGCCTTATATACATACTTTCCTTCACTGAACCAGAGAATAAGGTCATCACATTCTTCCAGACACTCTGCGGTCATACCGGCTTCCTGATAGAGTTTTGCCAGTTCATATGCCCACTCTTCAATATATTCCGATTTCTTGAACTCTTCCAGAGCCTCGATCTGCTGCTCAATCGGCGCACGCTGCTCACGAAGAATCTGATAGCGTAGAATATACTGATTCGGATCTTTCGGCGCAATCTGCACAAAATCATCGTAATAATCTATCGCCTCGTCTACATTGCCTGTCTTCAACGCAAGCGTACAGAGGCGGCTGATAATCTTTCTGCTGCCCTCGGCACGGTGATAAGCAATATTAAGTACGTCATAGCTTTTCTGATATTCCTTGTTCTTTTCATATATATCACTGACCTGGGCCAGCATGGAAGCATTTCTCACTCTGCGCCAGTCGATTGTATCCGCTATGTCCGCAGCTTTTCTATATGCGCCGTCTTCCATAAGCTCGAGCATCTGTTCTGTTTTTAACTTATATTCATACTTATCCACCGCATTCACCTCATTGATAAATTTGTATTTCTTCGGTCAAAATGGCTCAGCCTGTCTTCTCTTGCACAGGCCGATACTCTTTCAATAGTTTATCATATGAATACCCCAATGTCAAAAAAATGCATCCTCAATTGACATTGACGATGCATTTTATGAATTATTTAATTTTTTCATTATTTTTATTTTATATAAAATCGGAGGCACTTTCTTGATTCTGTTCCTGTGAGACCTCTGCCATCTGTTATTTGACTGTGGTCGATTTATTAAGACCAGCTTACTAAACCTTCCCTCCTTCAATAACAATCTGAGGTTCATAGTAAAATCCTTCTGTTTTTCCTTCCGTTCCAACTCCGGTGACATCTCATATTTTTAAAGAACGTCCTCAGCTATTCTTCCTATAATCCTCCGGCAGCAGCAGTACCTTCTGCGATATTCCCGCTCCCTGCTGAATTATTACTTCTATAACTGCACACCCTTTATTATGAAATGCCCTTCTACTCAATGTTTCTTTACACATCTTTCGAAATTCTGCTATATGTGGTATCTATATTCAATACGTCTGCAAATGCTAAATCTTTTGATTTTCATCCAGATTCCGAACTCTCCGATTAATCCTTTTCATTACATATTTTCTGGATTCTTAATCTTCTCTACAGCAAAGGTCTCTTTCTTCACAGGAACTTACATTTGCCGTACCACTGACATATTGATGAAAAACCGAACTCACACTGTCCATGGGCCCTACCTCCTGTTGTCTGTTATTTTTAACCTAATCGAACACCTGAAATATTGTTCTCTTAGATAAATACCCTTTTGAGATATCTGATTTTGTTGTATCTCTTTTGGATGGTTTTATAATATCACCGCGCCCTCTATTTGTCAACACATTTTTTGTTTTTATTTTAAATAAATTTATTATTCTTTATTTATTTCTGAATTTTCTGATTATTTATCGTTTTTATTGTGTTTATCAGACCTGCCATCCACTATATTTATGGTATATCACAGATATTTACAGACAATTCAGACAGCCTGTCCCCGGCAGTACACTGCTCTGTTCTCATATATTTATATTTACAATATATGTATTATTTTCTTTCTCAATGTGTATGCTGCCCTGGTGCATCCGCACCATTTTCTCTGTGCTTTTCAAGCCGATCCTGCTGCTCTCAACCTCAGTGTCCGTTGATCTGATGCCGTTTGAAAGGACAATCCGTGTCTTTCCATGCTCCCTCTCGGCTTCCACAGTAACTCTGTGTTTTTTGTCTCCATATTTTATAATATTGGAAAAAAGATTACTGAAAATACGTTTCAGCATAATCTCATCGCCAAGCATTGTTCCCTCGGAAAGTTTCAGGGTCTGCTCTACTGTAAAGCCTGCCAGACGGATAAATTCACAGTTTTCTTCCAGAATATCATTTAATACCGAAACAGGCATCTGTTTAAGATCCGCAGCTTCATCCACTTCATAAACCAGCGCATACTCAAACATCCGGTCAGTCAGCACACGGATATCCTCTGTTTTACGGATACACTTTTCTATATATGCATCCCGTCCCTCTTCCGGGCAGCGCTTTAACTTCAGAATATTGAGATAGCCTCCCAGAACAGTAAGAGGCGTTCTGAGATCATGAGATATTGCTGTGATCAGATCCCTGTTTGCCTGACGTATGCTTTCCTCTTTTTTAATATTCACATCCAGCGTATTCCTCAGGGAATCCAGCTCTTTTGCCAGCATTCCCACTTCATCTTCACCACAGTACGGAACCGGGTGGGACAGATCGCCCTGTGACATATCGGTTATCTTATCCTTTACTTTAAAGATCCGCTTCATTACCCGTCCGATAAATACCAGAACGCCGGACAGAAACACAGACACACACAGGAGAAGAGAAAAGACCATATATGGATATATAAACTGACTCCTGTGATAAGAATAATAAATTACATCAAACGTCCCGTTTTTAAATTCAACCGGAACGTCCCCGTACTGATTTCCCAGAATATCCTGGCTCACCGACAGCAGCGTGCCAAACGGATACACTCCCATAATATCTGCGACCTGGCCGCAGCGGTACATTCCGTCATCCTGCCCGTAAATATACACTCCCGTATACTCATCTGTAATACGATCCAGAAACGGCTGAATCTCTTTCTGTCCTTCTGTATCATCTTCTGCCGCGGGGACAGAATAGTTTACGGCCTCCCGCTGCATATCCTCCACAAACTCTTCCGAGTCAAACCACTTTATCAGTCCCGAGCTCTCCAGCAGAGATGCAGCGTCTGCCTGATGTACCCACAGAAACCAGAACAGCCCCAGGCTGGCCGCCCCCATAATAATCAGCAGAAGCAGCAGCTTGATACTGATCTTCCAGCTTTTAATTCCTTTTTCTTTCCATAATTTTTTTATGCGCCCCATATGCACACGTTTTCCCTCCAGTATCGGCACGTCCTGCCACTATTTTTTCAGTCGGAACCATTATGATGAATTATGACAGCTGCATTTCCCGGAACTGCCTTCCGGCTTCAGCTGCAGTAATATCCCTTTCCCCATACATTTTTTATAAGCACAGGATTTTTAGGATCTTTTTCTATCTTCCGGCGGAGATTCCGGATATGCACCATAACGGTATTCCCTGCACCATAGTAATAAGATTCCTGCCAGACTGACTCATACAGCCGTTCTGCAGAAAATATCTGGCCTTTATTCTTTACCAGAAGATGAAGCAGCGCATATTCTGTATCTGTCAGTTCGACAGGTCTGCCGTCCTGAAAGACAGAATGCTGCATTTCATTAATTTCCAGATTATAAAAATGTATCACCGGCTCCGGGAAATTTTTCTTCTCCGTTTCCGGCATCTCTGTTTTCTTTCCCCCGTATGCCTGATATCTCCGGATCAGCGCCTTCGCACGGCTTACCAGTTCATTGTAGGAAAACGGTTTCGCCAGGAAATCGTCTCCTCCGCTGGAAAATCCCAGCATTTTGTCGCCCTCCTGGGACTTGGCGCTTAAAAATAGAATCGGTGCATTACTGTACATGCGGATTTCCCTGCATGTTTTATACCCATTCATTCCGGGCATCATTATATCAAGAATAATCAGATCAAAGTCCTGGTTTTTTGTTGCTTTTAATGCTGCATCCCCGTCTTCCGCTTCCCTGATGTCAAATCCTTCTCCTTCCAGAAGAATATGAAGGATTTCTCTTATTTCCGCGTTGTCGTCCACTACAAGAATACATGCTTTCTGTGTCTCCGCAGTCATACCATTACCCCCTGTCTACTGACCGTATGGTATCACATTTTTATACTGCCTGCAGTATTCTTAAGAAATCTTTAGATTCCCTTAGGGCATTTGTTTAGAAATACGCAGTATTCTTATTGAGGAAAAAGGACATCTACTGTACCGGAATTATCGGTATCCGGAATATCAGAAGGAGAAAATCTATGACACAGAGACACCACACATTTTCAAACAGAATATCCGGCATACTGCAGCGCTGTGCAGATCCCGATTCATTCTGCCGTGCAAAACGCTGCGCGCCTCTGCTGGTTCTGGTTCTGCTTTTTACGTCTCTCATTATTCTTATGGTTCCCTCGGGGTGTGTTTTCGGTTCTCACACAGACTGGCTGAACCAGCACGTAACCCTTGCCGAAACGATCCGCAGAGCCTGTCTGGAACAGCACACGCTCCTCCCGGGCTGGCTGGAACTGGGCGGCGGCGCAAACGGATACCAGTTCTCCTATTACGGGTACCTCAGACCGGACATTATAATCGGCTGCCTGCTGCCCCGGATCCCTATGGCATACATTCTGATCGCCTATATGCTTGCAGTCTATCTGGCCTCCGTACTGATCTGCTTTTTCTGGATGAGATCAGAAGGACTGCGCCCCCTGTTTTCCTTTATCGGCAGCGTTCTTCTTCTGACCGCAGGCTGCATGTTTCATATGCATCGCCAGATCATGTTTGTCAGCTATATGCCTTATCTGCTGCTTGCCTTTCTCTGTATCTCAAAAAGGAGACTGAAATGGCTGCCCCTGTGTTTTACAATGATTTTCCTTCACAGCTTTTACTTTGCCGCTGCCGCTCTGGCCGCTGTGGGATGGTACTGGCTCAGACGTGACGGCAGACTTTTCTGGAAAAAATATTTTCTTAAAGGCTATCTGTGCTCCGGGATTCTGTCTGCCGCCATATCGGCAGCCCTTCTTCTTCCCACTGCACTGGTCCTTCTGGAACACCGAAGAAGCGGAAGGTCTCCTTCCCTTCTTGAATTGTTTGGTCCCAATCCGGTACTGAACAATCTGCTGTTTAATGAATATGGTATGGGGCTGTCTCTGATCTGTCTGTACGCCATCCTGGCGGGATTAAGCAGGAAAACGTTCCGGGCCGACAGCATTCTCTTCCTCCTGATGGGGCTGTTCGGTATCTTTTCCTACATTATGAACCTGACCCTGTATATCCGGCCCAAAATTCTGATGCCTTTTGTACCGCTTGTACTGCTGCTCTGTGTCCGCTTTCTGCAAACAGAATCAGAAAAAGCAGCACAGAAAAGGAAACGGCCGTGGCCTCTGTGGCCCTTTGCGGTCATGCTTCCGGTGGTGCTCCTCTGGTTCAGTCAGGAACAGTTCCTGTGGGGGATGCTAGAATTTGTTCTGCTGCTGATCTACTGCCTGATAAACCGGTATGGTCTGATAAAGCGGCTTCTCCTATCACACAGATTCTCCTCCGGTGGCACTGCCGGAAACCTGCTGACGGGATCTGCTTTTTTCAGAAACTGCCTGTGCCGCTGCCTCTGTCTGGTTCTTCTTCTGGCAGCGCCGGTCCGTATCTGTCTTGCTACAGCAGGAACAGAGGACTGGGTCAAAGCTTCAGAACTTTATCCGGGGCTGTCAGAAGAAAATCTGCAGGAAGCAGCAGATCTGGAAGAATCTCTTACAGATCCCCTGTATCGTTTTGACAGCCTGACAGAACCCCTGAACAGCAGCAATGAACTGCTTCTTCCCTGGCAGGCAAAAACAACCATGTACTCTTCGGTTACAAACCCGCTTTATTCGGAGTTTTATTATGACTTTCTGATGACTCCGATCCAGATAAGAAACCGCGTAGCGCTGTTGCCGGCCGACAATCCTTTTCTTTTCTCACAAATGGGAGTGCGCTGGCTTGAAACCACAGCAGACCAGGTTCCGGAAGGATATGAAGTAATCTATAACTCCGCCGGAAATGTAATCGCAGAAAACCCGGATGTACTTCCAAAAGTGTATTTTACAGAGGATACTCTGTCCCGCTCCGTTTTCGATACTCTGGATTCCTATGACCGCCTGGATGCGCTGTCGCGCTTTACGGTAATTAACGATTCCGTCGAAGGAACCGGCGGTATAGATAAAACTTCCGACGTCAGCTCTGACGGGAATACCTCTGCCGGCCTCCCGGCTTACCAGAGCTGTATGGAAAAATGGAACCCCGACCTTTCTGCCTCCCGGCTTCCGGAAGGTCTGAAAGTTACAGAAACTCCTTTTGGCTGGCAGATTGATGCGGAGGAAAAATGTACTATGACTGTAAATATCACACAGCCTCCATCCGGACAGATTGTTCTGCTGGACTTTAAAGTAGACAATCTGACCAGCTCCGCCGTCATAATTGATATAAATAACATCCGGAACAAACTGTCCGACCGTTTTGCGCCCTACCCTAACGGCAACACCTGTTTTCACTACCAGTTTACAGAGACACCGGGCAGGAAGACGGATCAGCTTGAAATCACTTTCGGCAAGGGGAACTATGCAATCAGCGATGTCCACTGGCATCTGTATGATGCAGAACTGCTGAATTCAAAGTCCTGCACACCGCTCAAAACGGACACGCAAGCCGGGACATTTGCAGCGCCCGCTGTAATCTCAGGCACCGTAAATGCACAGCAGAACGGATATCTTGCCACCTCCATTCCTGTACAGAACGGACTGGAAATTCTGGTGGACGGCAGACCTTCGGAGCTTGTGACAGTAAACTGCGCTTTTGCCGGAACACGCCTGGAGGAAGGCACCCACGAAATTGAAATTCGTTTTATCCCGCCGGGGAAAACGGCCGGGTGTATCATCAGTGCGGCCGGAACAGCCGCTTATGGTTTGTATCTTTTATTAAAAGCTGTAAAGAAAAGGGGGATCCGACTTTGAAATCAAAAAAAGAACTGTTTTGTTATCTATTCTGCGGTGGAGTTACCACCGGGGTAAATTATCTGCTCTATGGCGGGCTTCTGTTTCTGCACCTGCCCTACATTGCCGCCAACAGCATTGCCTGGGTCGGCGCGGTCCTGACCGCCTATGTTCTCAACCGGCGCCTTGTTTTTCACTCTCGGAACAAGGTATGGCGGGAACTTCCGTCTTTTGCCGCGCTTCGTTTCCTTACGCTTCTTGTAGAAGACGTACTGCTCTGGCTGCTGATTGACTATCTGTATATTCTGCCGCTGCCGGCAAAACTGGTGGTCAGCGTGATAACCGTAGTAGGAAATTACGTGTTCTGTAAATATGGAGTCTTTAAAAAGGAGGAGATCTGTCATGGATAAAATCAGTATTATCGTACCCTGCTATAATGAAGAAAAAGTGCTGTCTGCATTTTACCGGGAAACTACTGCAGCAGTAAAGGATATTACAGATGCGGAATGTGAATTTATATTTGTGGACGATGGAAGCCGGGACCGCACGCCGGAAATTCTGCACAATCTGACCCTGGCAGACGACCGGTGCAAATATATTTCCTTTTCCAGAAATTTCGGCAAAGAAGCAGCCATGTATGCAGGACTTCAGAACGCATCCGGCGATTACTGTGTATTTATGGACGCAGATCTGCAGCATCCCCCGAAACTTTTAAAGGAAATGTACAATGTGGTAAAAAATGAAGGCTATGACTGCTGTGCCGGACTCAGAGAAGACCGGGAGGGAGAAGGACATATGCGCAATTTTCTTTCCCATGCATTTTATAAAATAATCGGCCGCCTCTGCCGCCTGGATATGACCGACGGCGCGGGAGATTTCCGGATGATGAACCGGACCATGGCTGACTCCATTCTGGAACTCAAAGAATATAACCGCTATATGAAAGGGATTTTTTCCTTTGTAGGATTTGATACAAAATGGATTCCTTTTCATAATGTAGAGCGGGCGGCAGGAGAAACAAAGTGGACATTCCGTTCCCTGTTCCGATATGCCCTGGACGGCATACTTTCCTTCTCTTCCGCGCCGGCCACTATGGCAGGAACCGCAGGATTTCTTCTGATTGCCGCCGCTTTTATCCTGGGAATCGTTACACTGATAATCCGGCACAGCCTGCCCGGGCTTACTCTGATAATCTGTCTGCTGTTCTTCCTGAGCGGTATTCAGATGTTTTTTATCGCAATTCTGGGGCAGTATATTGCAAGGGATTATATGGAGAGTAAAAAACGTCCGATCTATATCATAAAGAAAAAAGGCGGGTTCTGACTCCCGCCTTCCGTAATGCTCTGACCGGTATGTACCATCTCTGATTTTCTCTCAGGGGCATTTCTTCTATGCTCCCGCCAGTTTCAGCTCTCTTCTCAGGGAGCCCTCCATAATCCCTGATTTTTTTCTCACAGCCACATCCTGGAACTGGAAATAATCCGGATGATGTCTGGACTGTGTATACTCGAACTGTATCCCCTCATCATTGTATGTCTGGCTTGTAATGACCGCCATACAGTTATAGCCGTTCAGATCAATGTATTTCTCATCCACCTGGGTGACATGCTCTACGGTAAGCGTCCTTTTGCTGGTAGCAATATTCATCCCCAGTTCGTCCTCCAGATATTCGTAGACAGAACCTTCCGCAATCTGCGGAGTGAGTTCCGGCATAAGTTCCCTTAAAAAATAATTGTGGTCAAGAATCAGCGGCTTTCCGTCCAGGATACGGAGCCTCTGTATATAGAGGATCTCTGTTCCCCGGGGAAACCCTGTTTTCTTCTCAATTCTGGCATCTGCCGTAATTCCGGAAAACTGCAGCACCCTGGTAATACTCTCTCTCTGATTCCTCTCCGACGCTTCTTTAAAAGATTCAATTCCGCCTACCGTATATGCATTCTGATCAACCGGCTGATAAATGTTGCGCACACCCCTCCCCTGCATAGGCTGGACATAGCCTTCTGCAGCAAGTTCTGCCAGTGCCCTGCGCACAGTATTGCGGGAGCATCCGTACTGTTCAACCAGAACATGTTCCGAGGGAAGCATTTCCTGATAAAGATACTGTTCCGCCTCTATTTTTTCTTTCAGATCTCTGTAAATCCTGTCATATTTTGCTCTGGGCATAGCCGTTCACCTTCTTGTTAAAACATTCGTTTTCATTATAGAAAGACACCGGAAAAAAATCAAGATAATTTCTCCGAAATCAATTGACATGTTTAAACAAGCATGTTATATTTAAGTTGTTCAAACAAGTGCGGTTTATTTCAGGAAAACCCTCGAAAAAGAAGTCATGGAAAGGATGAGAAAACATGGGAAAGTATGAGAATGATGTAAAACAGCTGCTGACCCTGATCGGCGGCAAAGAAAACATCCAGGCAGTCTCCCACTGCATGACAAGGATGAGATTCGTCCTTGTAGACCCGAAAAAAGCAGATGAAAAGGCGATTGAAGATCTGCCCAGTGTAAAGGGCACCTTCACCCAGGCAGGTCAGTATCAGGTTATCATCGGAAACGACGTAGCCGTCTTTTACAATGAGTTTACCGCATATGCCGGTATCGAAGGCGTAAGCAAGGATGCAGTAAAAGCCGCTGCCAAAAACAACCAGAATATTGCGCAGAAAATTGTCGGAACGCTGGGTGAAATCTTCGCCCCCCTGATTCCCGCCCTTATCTGTGGCGGTCTTGTACTCGGTCTCAGAAATGTTATCGGAGAAATTAATTTCTTCAACAACGGAACCCAGAGTCTTGCTGATATCTCCCAGTTCTGGTCAGGAACCTATAACTTCCTCTGGCTGATCGGTGAGGCCGTCTTCCACCTGCTGCCGGTAGGTATTGTATGGTCTATTACCAAAAAGATGGGAACAACTCAGATCCTCGGTATTATCCTGGGTCTGACACTGGTATCTTCCCAGCTGCTTAACGGCTTCAGCGTATCCACAACAAAAGCCGCTGACATTCCCTACTGGGATTTTGGATTTGCCAAAGTAGACATGATCGGTTACCAGGGACAGGTTATTGCGGCAATGATGGCCGGCTTCGTCCTTGTATATCTGGAGAAATTCTTTAAGAAGATCTGTCCGGAAGTCATCAGTATGATCGTCGTGCCGTTCTGTTCCCTTGTTCCGGCAGTTATTATTGCCCACACAATCGTAGGACCCATCGGCTGGGCGATCGGAGATGCCATTGGTAATGTTGTTTATATGGGCCTTACCTCTAATGTCAGATTCCTGTTTGCGGCAGTATTCGGTCTGCTGTATGCACCGCTGGTTATGACCGGCCTGCACCATATGACAAATGCAATTGACTCACAGCTTCTGGCGATTCCGCCGAAGACGACAATCCTGTGGCCCATGATCGCGCTTTCCAATATCGCACAGGGCTCCAGTGTACTGGCTATGTCTGTTCTTCAGAAGAAAAATGAAAAAGCTCAGCAGGTCAATGTTCCTGCCTGCATCTCCTGTTACCTGGGCGTAACAGAGCCGGCTCTCTTCGGTGTTAACTTAAAATATGTATTTCCGCTTGTCTGCGGTATGATCGGTTCCTGCTTCGCGGCAATGATTTCCGTAGGATTCGGTGTGGAGGCGCTGAGTATCGGCGTAGGCGGACTGCCGGGTATTCTGTCCATCAAGTCCGACAACTATCTGATCTTCCTTCTTGCAATGGTTGTGGCAATTGTGATTCCGTTCACCCTCACGCTTATTGTAGGAAAGATAAGACTTTCCGGAGAAGAACGCTACGGGAAAGAAGCTGCGGATGCCGCTGAAGCTGCACAGGACGCACAGGCTGCTGAAATCGAAAGCAACATTTCGGATACATCAGATGAAAACAGTGCTGCTGCAGATGTAAAAGAACTGAAATCTATCCTTGACGGAAAAGTAATGCCGGTTACAGAGGCTCCGGATGATGTATTCTCTCAGAAAATCATGGGAGACGGACTTGCAATCGAGCCGTCCAGCACAGTTGTAAAAGCGCCTGCGGACTGTGATGTAAGCGTTATTATGGCAGATACCGGCCACGCCTGCGGACTGACTCTTGCAAATGGAATCGAACTTCTGATTCACGTAGGCGTCGACACAGTAGATATGGGCGGAGACGGTTTCGAACTTCTGGTTAAGGAAGGCCAGCATGTAAAAGCAGGACAGGATCTGATCCGATTCGATCCGGAAAAGATAAAAGCAGCAGGACATCCCTGCACAACTATGCTCATTGTAACATCTGAAGGAAATGCCAAAGGTCTTACCATGCACTCAGGAATGAACGCCGTAGCGGGAGAGACACCGGTTATTACCTGGAACTAGACTTACAGACCCAAAAAGAAAGGAGCCCTTTTATATGAACGCAGATTTTAGAAAAAGCACTGTTTATCAGATTTATCCCAAATCCTTCTGTGACACAAACAAAGACGGGCTGGGAGATCTCCGGGGCGTAATTGAAAAGCTGGATTATATCAAAGAACTTGGCGTTGATTATATCTGGCTGACTCCGTTTTTCGTTTCTCCCCAGAATGACAACGGATATGATGTAGAGGACTATTACAATATCGATCCCAGATACGGTACAATGGAAGATGTGGAAGAGCTGATCGCCGAAGGGAAAAAGCGCGGCATCGGCCTGATGTTTGATATGGTGTTCAACCATGTATCCACACGCCACGAATGGTTCCGGAAGGCAATGGAAGGAGATCCCTGTTACAAAGATTTCTTCTTCTTCCGCAAAGGGAAAGGCAACGGGGTGCCTCCCACAAACTGGGAAAGCAAATTCGGCGGGAATGCCTGGGAGTATGTGGAAAAGTTTGACGAATATTATCTTCATCTCTTTGATGTAACACAGGCTGACCTGAACTGGGATAATGAAAATGTCCGGAAAGAGATTCAGAAAATCGTCCGTTTCTGGATGGACAAAGGCGTCCGCGGATTCCGCTTCGACGTAGTCAACCTGATCAGCAAAGGCGCCTTTGAAGATGACGAAACCGGGGACGGAAGAAAATATTACACAGACGGCCCCAATATTCATAAATATCTGAAAGAACTTCACGATATGACATTTGGTACCGATGCGGAAATTCTTACCGTCGGAGAAATGTCCAGTACTTCCATAGAGAACTGCTACCAGTATGCCGGAGCTGACACCGGAGAGCTGTCCATGGTATTCAGTTTCCACCACCTGAAAGTAGACTTTATGGGAAATGAAAAGTGGGTGCTTGTACCTGCGGATTTCGGGAAGCTGAAAAAGATCATTTTCGAGTGGCAGACGAAAATGGCAGAGCATAATGCATGGAACGCTGTATTCTGGTGCAATCATGATCAGCCCAGAGTAGTATCCCGCTTCGGAGATGAAGGAAAATACTGGAAAGAGTCCGCGAAAATGCTGGCTACAATTATTCACTGCCTGCGGGGAACTCCCTATGTATATCAGGGAGAGGAAATCGGCATGACAAACACAGACTTCACTGAGATTTCCCAGTTTAAGGATGTGGAAAGCCTGAATCACTATCAGATTCTGCAGGACAAAGGACTGTCTGCTTCAGACGCCCTTCGTATCATCCAGATACACTCCCGGGATAACGGACGTACCCCCATGCAGTGGAACGCTTCCGCATACGCCGGATTCACATCTGCAGACAGCAAAGAGCCCTGGATCGGTGTGAACAGTAATTATCCGAAAATAAATGCAGCCAGCCAGCTTGAGGATCCTGATTCCATCTTCCGCTATTATCAGAAGCTTATCGCTCTGAGAAAGGAAATCGATGTGATTGCTTTCGGTGATATTGAACCTCTTGCTGAATCAGATCCGTCTGTATTCGCTTACCGGAGAACATATGACGGCCATGAGCTGATCGTAGCGGCTAACTTCTACGGCAGAGAATACTGCTGGAAAGACGCCCCTGACGTAAGCGGATTTACAAGGCTGACCGGTAATTACAGCGGGGAAAACACTCCGGAAAACAGAGAGTGGACTCTGAGGCCTTATGAGGCTCAGGTATGGTACAAATAAAGAAAACCAGGCTGAAAAAGAAATAAAAACATTTATATAGAAAGAACCGTGATACAGCGCAACGGGCCAGTTTGTGACGATACAGTACTGCCGCCTTTCACCGCTGCTTCCCGGTTCTTTCTCTTTGCGCTTTTTCTGCCGGCAGTTTTTTCCTGCTTTACTGTCTGTATTTTTCCGGGAAAAATCATTGCCATGAAGAATTGAATTGTTTATACTATAGAAGACATTTTCCGGACTGCAGTACATATATTTCTGCCATATATCCGGGAAATTCTGCTCTGTTTCAGTGCAGACAGAAAGGAGGATAACAGGCTGATTCTTCAGCTCTGATGTACAAATGCTTACAAGAAAAGAAATGAAACAGAAAGGCCGGCGGTCCCTGAAAAAGCACTATCTGATCTTTGCCGCCGCCTGCCTTGCAGCGGCATTTCTTGCCTCGGAATTCCGCAGTTCACTGACCTTTACTATCATTCGTTCCTATGAGCTTCCTGCGGACTTTTCAGAGCCAGAGACCGAAACACCGCCGCCTTCCCAGCGCCGCAGCATAGCATGGGAAGATATTCTTATGAACATAGCGGAGCATGATGCTTCATCCAGCCGGCAGCTGTCAGAACAGATCAAACAGAACGCCATTGAACAGTCAAAAGACGGGAATCCTATGTTCGGCCGGAGCCGCGGCATGCTTTCCGGGCTGATAAATTCTGTTTCATCCGGTTCCATCGTCGTATCTGCTGTTGCTGCCATTACTTCCATTACAGGATCCGAAAATCTGGGCATCCTTCTCCTGATTCTTGTCGGCGAGCTGGGATTTTTCCTGTTCTGGTTTCTCATCCAGAATACATATCCTGTAATTATGCGGCGTATCTTTCTGGAAGGGCTCAATTACAGCAGAGTAACACCTCAGCGGTTCCTTTTTCTGCTGAGAATAAAAAAATGGCTGAAAGCCTCCCGTATTATGTTTGTAAGGTATGTTTATTACACGCTCTGGTGTCTGACCATAGGAGGCATCTTTATTAAACGCTATTCCTATTTCATGGTTCCGTATATCGCCGCGGAAAATCCGGATATGAGCGGCCGGGACGCTGTAACTCTGTCACGCAGGATCATGCAGGGACATAAATGGGAATGCTTTATCCTGGAGCTTTCTTTCCTGGGCTGGCAGATCCTGGGGCTTCTCACCTTCGGTCTGTTTAACGTACTTTACACAAACCCGTACAAAACAGCTGTTTTTACACAATATTACGAACAGATCCGGGCGGCGGCCCTGGAAAAAGCCATACCAGGCGCAGAACTTCTGAATGATACATACCTGTATGAAAAACCGGAGCCGGCGCTTATAGAAGAAAAATACGCAGATGTAATCGCAGTAATGAAAAAACCTGCGGACGCAGCAGGCGGACTCACCGGCTGGCGGGCGTTCTTTGCACGGAATTTCGGCGTACTGTTTTTTGCACGCGCAAAAGAAAAACAGTATGAAAGCCGTCAGGCGGCATGGATCAGATTCCAGGAACTGATGGATGATGCAGACGGCAGCGCTTACCCTGTACGGCTTTCTCCCGTTCCCGAGGACAGCCGCCGCCGGCTGGTGGACTCCCTCAACTACATGCGCTGTTATTCCATGTGGTCCCTGATTGTAATTTATCTGGGACTGGCAATCTTCGGGTGGCTCTGGGAAGTGGCGATGCATCTTATTACGTACGGTACCTTTGTAAACCGTGGCGCTCTCCACGGGCCCTGGCTTCCAATATATGGTCTGGGCTCCGTACTTATCCTTACGATTCTGAACCGTCTTCGCAGACATCCTGTGATCGAGTTCTTTACAGCCATTGTCCTCTGCGGTTTTCTGGAATATATGACCTCTGTTTTTATGGAATTTACTACCGGAGGGAAAAAATGGTGGGATTACAGTGGATATTTTCTGAATCTGAATGGAAGGATCTGTGCCGAAGGGCTCCTGGCATTCGGCCTGGGCGGCATCGCCGTAGTCTATATTCTGGCGCCGCTGATCGATAATATTATAAACCGGATCAATCCAAAGATGCTTCGGCCCGTCTGTATTGCTGTTACGGCACTTTTCCTGACAGACTTTGTATATTCGCAGTTCTATCCAAATACAGGTCATGGAATTACTGATATTGAAGCGCAGATACTGCCGGAAATTCCTGACATGCATCCTGACGGATACAGATTGCATATACAGAATGCGGAATATCCCGCGGGAAATGATTTATGCCTCAAGGGCTTTTCGGACATCCCGTCCTCCGGCGAATTTAATCCTTCATTTCAGGAAATGAAAATGTCGTAAAAAAAAGCTTGCAATTATAGAACGCTTATGTTAATATATAACACGGTCACTGCAGAAGCAGCGGCCGCATAATGGCCCCGTGGTCAAGCGGTTAAGACATCGCCCTTTCACGGCGGTAACACGGGT